>Ga0180432_10004675_pt1 | contig 18639 bp, 12 predicted proteins | sample SS_ome_10_FD_132414 | JGI IMG/M metagenome (GOLD analysis project Ga0180432, IMG submission 132414) | Hypersaline lake sediment archaeal communities from the Salton Sea, California, USA - SS_1_MS_2 metaG | ecosystem: Environmental > Aquatic > Non-marine Saline and Alkaline > Hypersaline >...
CCACTGCGGATGGGACACCGCCCTCCCCTCCCCCGCCTACAGGGGAGAGACTTGGGTCACCCACTGCGGATGGGACACCGCCCTCCCCTCCCCCGCCTACAGGGGAGAGACTTGGGTCACCCACTGCGGATGGGACACTGACCTCCCCTCCCCCGCATGCGGGGGAGGGGCCGGGGGTGGGGGCCGACGCCGCCATCGCCGACTTCGCCCAGCGCCTCTTCGGTGAGCCCTTCGCCCCCGAGAACGTGGTCACCGAATCCTACGTGCCCCTGCCCGACGAGCTGCCCCCTCTCACCCGCGCCACCGCCGACGCACTGCAGGACGGCCCCCTCACCATTCACCAACTCGCCGGCCGACTCGGCGTCACAGCCGCCGAAATCCAGGAGACCCTGATCCAACGTCCAACCTCAAACCTCCAATCCCCAGTTCCCAAACTTCACGCCTTCTTCTCCCAGGGCCGGGCCATCGCCGCCTGCCTGGATCCCGCCGGCCCGCATCTCAACGACCGCGGCGAGCGGGTCTGTCCCGTCTGCGCTGACCAGGGCCGCCAGCGGACCACCTTCCCCCTCGTCTTCTGTCGCGCCTGCGGCCAGGAGTATTGGAGCGTGGCCGTGGACCAGGAAGGCACCCTGCACCCGGCCAACCTGGACGACGTCGAGGCCCAGGGACGGCTGGGCTACATCCTGGACGGTCAGCCCGACATCGAACTGCCCGACACCTGGCTCACATCCACCGGCAAAGTGCGCGGCGGCAAGCGCGGCTACCAGGACGTGGTGCCCCAGCAAGGGCACGTTTGTCCCGATTGCAACAAGTTTGTGGTAGGCGCTTTAGCACCGTCGTCCCAGCGCGCTGAAGCACGTACTACGAACCGCTGTTCCCACCCCAACGCCTTCCCCGTCACCTTCCTCCCCGCCCCCTTCCTCCTGTGCCCCACCTGCGGCATCGTCCACGACCGCCGCCCGCGCGAGTACAACAAGCTGTTCACCTTCGGCTCCGTGGGCCGCTCCACGGCCACCGACGTGCTGGTCAACGCCCAGGTGCAGGCGCTGCCCGAGGGCGCCAACAAGATCATCGCCTTCTCCGACAACCGGCAGGACACGGCGCTCCAGGCAGCGCACATGAACAGCCTCCACTGTCGCTTCACCTTCCGCCAGACGCTCTACACGGCGCTGAGGGAGAGCCACGCGACGGTGGGCGGCCCGCCAATGGCCTCAGGGGATGACGGCTGGCTGGACCTGACCAACGTCGGCATGCGCATCTTCGACACGCAGAGACGGCACGGTGTCCAACCCCCGTTCCGCAAGGGAGAGCGCACCTATGGCAAGAGCCAGCGTGCACAGCAGCGGTATCAGCGCTACCTGGCCTTCGTCACGTTATGGGAGCTGCGCGGCACGCATCGCCGCACGCATCAGAACCTGGAGGACGTAGGGCTGTTGCGCGTGGGGTACAATGGCCTGGACGAATGCGCCGCCGATGATGCTTTCTGGGACGACGTGCCCGCGGTGGCCGACCTGTCCACAGACATCCGTTACGACTTGCTGCTCGGCTTCCTGGATCTGATGCGCCAGAGGCTGGCCGTAGCCCACGAAGCCGCGTTGCGGCCCAACCCATTCCACACCGAGGTGCTGGCCCGGCTCAACGAGGAGGCCTTCGTCCACGACGAGATGTTCCGTGGCCCCATTGGCTACAGCGACACCGCCGAGCGGGGCTGGGGCTACACCGTGTATCGCTTCACCGGCACCAACACCCAGCCGGTGATCTGGGTCAAGCGCGCGCTCGACGTCGAACACGGCACGGCCGTCGAGGTCGTGGAGCGCATCGTGGATAAGCTCGGTCACCAGCGAGCGGCCTTCCTCGTGTGCCATACGGTGACCCAGTACCGGCGGTCCTACGACCTGTGGATGGTCAACCCGGATGTGATCACATTGCAGGCCGATGTGTCAGCGGCAGCTGGCACGGCCAAGGGCCGGCTCGTCTGCCCCAAGTGCGGCAGCGTCCACCGCTTCCGCACGCTGCGGGTGTGCACCGGCTCCACCTGTCGTACCACGCTGGAGGAGCGCGACCTGAGCGACAACTACTTCCGCCAGGTCTACGCCACGCCCCGGGGGGAGGCGGTGCCGGTCCGGGCCGAGGAGTACTCCGGTCAGGTGAAGGGCCAGGAGCGGCGCGAGATCGAGCTCCGCTTCCGCGACGAGGAGGACCCACTCAACGTGCTGGTCTGCACCCCCACCATGGAGCTGGGCATCGACATCGGCCACCTCAACGCCGTCACACTGCGCAACGTCCCCCCCAGCCCCTCGCACTATGCCCAGCGGGCCGGGCGCGCCGGGCGCAGCGGGCAGCCGGCCCTGATCAGCGTCTTCGCTGGCGTCGGTTCCTCACGCGGTCCCCACGACCAGTACTTCTACCGCTTCCCCGAGAAAATGATCGCCGGGGCCATCGCCGCCCCGCGCTTCCGGCTGGATAACGAGGCCCTGGTCAGCGCCCACGTCCACGCCCTGGTGCTGGAGACGATGGGGCTCAAGGGCGCTCAGAAGCTGCCCAGCCGGGCCAGCGAGCTGCTGGACCTGGCTCAAGAGGGATTCCCGCTGTACGCCGACTGGCGAGCGGCCTATGAGGCCGGCATCGAGCACCACTTCCAACCGATCGTGGCGGCGGTGGAGGAGGCCTTCGCCGAGGAAATCGCGGCTGAGGACGGGTTTGACTGGTTCGACCGGGCCTTCATCGAGGGCCAGGTGCGCGGCTTCGTCGGGGCGCTGGATGGGGCGATGGAACGCTGGCGGGCCGAGTACCGTCGCCTGCGGGACGAGCGCGCGGCGATCAACCGCACGCTGGGGGACGAGCACGTGGACCGCAATCTGGACCGCCGACGGTTCGTCATCGAATCGAAGCTGGAGGCCATGCGCGACGGCAAGGGCGACTGGTACCTCTACCGCTACTTAGGCGGCGAGGGCTTCTTGCCCGGCTACGCCTTCCCGCCCCAGGCCACGGCCCTGGCCTTCGACGATCGCGAGAACGAGATGGCCCGCGATCCCGACATCGCCCTGAGCGAGTACGCGCCGGGCAACTTCGTCTACTACGGCGGCGAGCGGTACGAGGTCACCCACGCTCGCCCGCGCCGGCGCCGCGTGGCCGGGCCGACGTCGGGGCCGGACACGGAGCTGGACGTCGAGCCGGTGCTGATCTGCCCGGCCTGCCAGCGGGCCTACGTGGGCCAGGAGGAGACCAACCGCGCCGCCTGCGCCTGCGGGCAGGATCTAAGCCTGATTCACCCACGGCAGGGGATGGCGCTCACCGATATGTACGCCCAGCAACGGGCGCACATCACGGCCGACGAAGAGGAGCGGCTGCGCCTGGGCTACGAGATCACGCCTCACTACCGGGCCGGGGGCAAGCAGCGCGCCTACCAGGTGAGCGCCGATGGCGAACCCGCGTTTACGCTGACGCTGGAGCACGGCGGCGAGGTACTGCGGGTCAACCGGGGCCAGCGCCAGCAAGAGGGAGACCCGCAGGGCTTCACCCTGTGCCAGAAGTGCCACCGCTGGCTGATCGGCGAGGACGGACCTGAGAGACACGTCTACACACCCGAGAAGCAAGGTCAGTGCCCCCGCAACGCCCATCCCGATGACCTGGCGCGGGGTCTGTGGCTGACCACCGCGATCCAGAGCGATCTGGCGCTGTTCGATGTGCCTCTTCGCGCCCTCGCGGGAGAGCGGCCGGCCCCCCTTCTCCCCGACGAGGTCGAAGCGTTCTACACCACGCTATCGCACACGCTGGCGCGGGCGCTGATGGTGGCCTTCAATCTGGACGAACGGGAGGTAAACGGCTTCCTGGCCCCCGCGCCCGACGCCGACGGGACGCCTTACCGGATCGTACTCTACGAGACGACGGTGGGCGGCAGCGGCGTGCTGGCCTCCCTGGCGGAGCCGGGAAGGCTGGCGACGATGGTCGAGCGGGCGCGGGAGCTGCTCCACGAGAACGACCCGGAGGGCGGCTGCCACAAGGCGTGCTACGCCTGCCTGCTCAGCTTCTACAACCAGCGCGACCACGAGCTGCTGGACCGGACGCTGGTACTCCCCTGGCTGCAGGCGATGGAGGGAATGACGGTGGAGCCGGTGGTATCACAGGATCGCTTCGCGGCCTTGGAACGCCAGTGCCAGTCGAAGCTGGAGCGGGAGGTGCTGGGGGCCATTCACGAGCGGGGTCTGCCTCTGCCCGACGCGGCACAGGAGACGCTCTACGACGGCGACGAGCCGTTGGTCGTGGCTGATTTCTTCTACCGGCCCCGCATTGTCGTCTTCGTCGACGGCTCGCCGCATCACCGGAACTACGTGCGGCAGGCCGACCGCCGCAAGCGTATGCGACTGAAGGGGCTGGGATATCGGATTTTGGTGGTGAAGGCAGAGGGGCCGGAGGTGGGGCTTGATGATCTGGCGGCGCGGCTGAGGGGATAGAGGGGGTAGCACAGGGAATGGCCATGTGTCGAGTCTCAGGATACGCTACCACTGGAACAGGACGCGAGGCTGAGCGAAGAACAGGAGGATCGCACATTGTTGTGCTTGACTTGCCGTGCTTTGTAACCACCAATGCGTTTGCTCACGCCAAGTCCTCCAGCCCTAGCTCGGCCAGCCTGCTCGACATGGGTCTTCCATCTGGGCCCCAGCCCATCTCTCTATAGTACGCTAGCTTGGCATTCTCGAGAGCTGTCCGATCGATAGCCACGCCTGCTAGGGAACCATCGGCAAACGAATCGTAGAACCTGTGAGGTAGGGCATCGTCCTGGGCGCCAAGCCCCTCCCGCACATTGTAGAGCCGGGCCAGCGTGGCGGCCCGCTCCCCTGCTCGCAAGAGCTCCCATTTATCTACTTCCCACCCCGTCACCGCACGCACGATCTCGACGACCTGAGAAACATCATAGGGTATGAAGTTGCACAGCAGAAGACAATCGTTCAGATGTCTCCAGTTCACATAGTGCACGAACATCCTAACCTTGGCCTCACTCAGGTCATCCGGGGGCAGGGGTGAGAAGTCCCCGAACTCGCGCACGAGGTGCAGATCGCGCGTCTCCACAGCGAAGCCCGTATCATGCATGTTGTGCTCGTGATCGGCACCTGTGGGCGACACAGCATATCCGAGCCCCAAACCGTGCTTCAGACGCGGTTCGTGGAGGGGCAGCTCTTGTCCTTTAACATGCAGGGCGAAATCTCCCGCTCTTCCGCCTATGGAATCCGCTGCGCGGCGTACCCCCTCGGCGAGAAGATCCCCAAGGCCGTCCCGGTGCAGGATTGACTGCAGCGCCCATAGCATCGCCTCAGGGTCTCCGAAGCGCAACTCCACACCACCCGTATCCGCGGGCGTGATCAACCCCTCTTCAAAGCACTCCATAGCGAAGGCAATCGCACCACCTGCAGAAATCGTATCCAGCCCGTAGGCCGCGCAAAGCGAGTTAGCATAAGCCAGGGCCTGCAAATCGTCAATGCCACAGTTCGAGCCGAATGCTGCCAACGTCTCATACTCTGGACCGCCGTATGCCCTGGGAACCGGATATGGCTTGTGGCTCTCCACCATTCGCTTGCAGCGCACAGCGCAGGCATAGCACGTCCCACGCCCCACAAGGATGGTATCGCGCATCCGCTCGCCTGAAATGGCCTCAGCTCCCGAAAACTGTCCCCCCTGGAAGTTCCGTGTGGGAAGACCACCCATCTCATTGAGCGGAACAACGCCGCTGGCGGTGCCTGCATCGTGGAGATCAGCTACGAGTTCTAGGTTCGCACTCACCCAACGGGCGATTCGTTGCAATACCTTTGGCTGAGCCAGGCGTATGCGCCCCCGGCCCCTAGACGCACGGACAGCGATGGCCTTAAGGCGCTTTGAGCCCATCACAGCCCCCAGCCCGCCGCGTCCCGCAAAGTGACTCAGACCGAAGACGACGTTGGCATAGCGCACCAACTGTTCACCTGCTGGCCCGATGACCGAGGTACGGATTCTATCATCTCTGAGCGAATCCCGAAGCACTTCGTCAGCGTCGCCCGTCTTCAGGCCCCAGAGGTCTGTAGCATCGCGAAGTTGCGCTGAACCATCGTGGATCCACAGGTAGACCGGCTCCGGTGCCTGTCCACTGATCATGACCGCATCGAACCCCGCGCGCTTGAGTTCTGTACCCCAGAACCCGCCCGCCTCGGAGCTCGCGATCCCGCCAGTGAGAGGGGACTTGGCACCCACTGCGTGCCGACCTGAACCAGAAACAGGCGCACCCGTGATCACGCCCGGGGCAAAGATCAGCAGGTTGCTCGGTCCCAGGGGATCGACCCCCGCTCTTGTTTCGCGCAGCAGCCAAGAAGCAATCATACTGCGCCCCCCTATGTACTGCCGACAGAAGCTCTTCGGTATATCATCCACAGCAAGTGTGCCTGTGCTCAGGTCAACCCTGAGAATGCGGCCCGTAAACCCAAGGTTGGCCTCTGTCTTCACGATTTCTCCTCGCTCGCCTTCGAATCAGCTAAATCTCCATGTACCGCTGCACACAACGCTCGCACCGTATAGGCTGGATCGGGGCTCTGCCAAACCCTCTGACCAAAGACGATCCCACGAGCGCCAGCCGCTACGACCTCACCCGCAAAGGCCACAGTATCCTCCATAGATTCGGCAGTTGAGCCACCCATGACCAGTATGGGGCAAGGAAGCGCTGAGACGAGTTCACCCAACGTCTCCGTGCCAGGGTAAGGTATCTTGAGCACATCGGCGCCTGTCTCGAACGCGATTCGACACATATGTGCCACCAGCGTTGGGTCACGCTGCTGGGCAGACCCTACACGCTCTCCCCACAGCGTCGGCTCGACGATCAGGGGCACACCCGTTCTCTGGCAGGCGCGGGCCGTCTTAGCCAGCCGCGTGACGTTGTCCGCAAACCCAGCTAATTCGGCTTGTCCGCCTACGAGGAAGACTTTCACAGCATCGGCACCGAGCGCCAGCGCATCCTCAACCGAGGCCAGCATGCGATGTGCCTCACCCGTAGGCTCGGCCCGCGGGATGGATGAGTTGAGAAACGTGTCGATGGTGCAGACAATACCTGCTCGACCGCATATCTTATCAGCAACATGGTACAGGGCGCCAGCGCTAAGTACAAGGCCATCGGGCCTGCCTTGAAGCACGTGCTCGAGAGTCTTTGGAAGATCGTCGATCCCTGGGCGGATGCCAGCAAGCCCATGGTCGAGAGCAACAACCACTGTCCGCTCCGTGTCCAGACGAAACAGGCGGGAGAGCCGTACGGCCTTCCCGGCGGATGCTAATGTCATAGTAGTCACTCCTTCTGCCATGCTCCCCACACCTGGGACAGATGATCAGCCTGAGGCTCCTGCAGAGATGTGGGAATCCATCGCACAGTAAGATGTGTAAAGCTCATCATAGACAGCACCACGGATAGTGTCGGGCGTGTGCGTTCGGACAGGCCGAACCAGCCGAGCGGCTGCGGCATAGGGATCCTCCAGCACTCCGACGGAGGACGCTGCAACCAAAGCCGTTCCTAGCGCCCCAGCCTCAATCACTGCCGGGACTTCCAATTCCAGTTGCATCACGTCGGCCAGAATCTGTGCCCATACCGGACTTGCAGCTCCGCCTCCGACAAGGATAGCTCGCTGGATCTCGGTCCGATGTGGCCACTTGCTGAGTACTCGCCGAATCTGGAAAGCGACTCCTTCCAGGACAGCCCGGGCAAAATGGCCTCGCCCGTGCCCAAGCGTCAGTCCAGCGAACGTGGCTCGGGCGTCCGGATCGTACACCGGACCGCGCTCGCCTGTCAGATGCGGCATGAAGAACACTCCTCCGGCACCAGGCTTCAGCGTTGAGGCCTCATCAATCAGGTTGCCTTCGCCGCTTTTCGTCAGTAGCCGCCCAAGCCATGACAGGCTTGCGCCCGCACATGCCGTCGCACCGATCCATTGATGATACCCATCCGGTGCCGGTACAAGCTGCCGGCGCGGATCCACCTCTCGCGCAGCAACGAATCGGGTCATCCACGCGGAAGTGCCCAAGTACAGACAGACACGGTCAGGGGAACAACCATCTGCACCCAAGAGCGTAGCATATCCATCGGCGCACCCAACGACAACCGGCGTTCCAGCGATGAGGCCCATTGCGGTCGCTGCCTGGGCGGTCAGCTCTCCAGCGATGTCTGCAGAAGAGCAGATCGGAGGCAGCTTAGCGGGCGAAACGCCGCACGCCTCGACCAGTTGGGGTGCCCACGTCCTTGCTATCGGGTCATAGAGGAGCGTTCCCAACGCATCCGAAATGTCGGTAGCGCGATGTCCCGAAAGGCGCAGGCGCACAAAATCCTTGGGCAAAAGCCATTGGTCGACCCTCGCAGTCTCAGACGGATAAGTGTCGGCTAGCCAGCGGAGTTTGGTTACCGTGTGATTCGCACGGGGTGAGTCACCTGTGATGGCAATGAATTCGTCGCCTGCCTCGGCTCGCAGTCGCGCGGCCTGAGCCGCGCTGCGGCCCTCATACCAAAGGGGAATAGGTGCCACGGCACGGCCAGCCGTGTCGACGCCAATCGGCGTGTGCATAAAGCCGCACACGCCGATGCAAGCGACGGAGGACGGCTCTACCCTTGCCCTAACAAGAGCCTCGCGCGTCGCATCGATGGCAGCTATCCACCAGTCCTCCGGATCAGCCTCCGGCGTGCTGGGACTGTGCCAGGTGACACGGGTTGCTCGGTGGCCCAATCCAAGGACCTGGCCGCGTGGGGAGAACAAGGCTGCCTTGCACGTGCTCGTCCCAAGGTCGATCGCCAAGACACACTGCTGCAGCATTGGGCTACACGTCACTATCTGCCTCATGCTCGGGTGCAATGACGACCTTGAGGCCCTCCAATCGACTGACAACCTCCAACCCCTCCTGTATATCCGATAGTGGCAGGATATGGCTGATGAGCGGCCGTACCCGCACGATCCCGTGCTGAATGGCGTGAAGCGCGGCATCGAAATGCCGCGGCAGAAACTCGTGGCTGCCTGTGAGAGTGATCTGTCGATAGTGCACTGTGTTGAAGTCAAACTGAGCTTCCCCATTGGGGTAGAACCCCGCGAACAAGTTCACAATACCCGTGGAGGCGGTCATCTCTGCTGTCTGCCCTACGAGTTCAGGCTCTCCCACCGTCACCATCACACCGGTCGCGCCACGCCCGCCAGTCAGTTCTCGCACTGCAGAAACAGGGTCCACATCAGCGGCAAGCACCGTGTGCTCTGCCCCGAGTTCGAGCGCCAGCTCCAGTCGCTCCGGCAGCAGGTCCATAGCAATCACACGTGCTCCTTGAGCGCGGGCAAGCTGGACCTGAATCAGGCCGATTGGACCACAGCCGACGATCAGGGCATCATCCCCTGGCTTAAGGCGTAAACTCTCTATCCCGTTGAGACAGCAAGCCAATGGCTCGCAAAAACAGGCTTCGTCGTCGCTAACGGAGTCCGGCACAATGCGCGCCTTCTCGGCCCAGCCAAGACAGTACTCAGCGAACCCTCCTTGACTGCGTCCTAGATTCTCACAATGGTTCAGATGCCCCCTGCGACAGTAATAGCAGCTGCCACAGGGTGAATGATAGTCAACGACCACGCGCTGGCCGACCTGTGCAGTTCTCTCGCTCGCGCCAGCAGCTACGACACGGCCCGTCCACTCGTGACCCGTGATCATCGGATAGTCTGGCCTGCCTCGGAAGACGCCTACATAGGCGCGAACGTCGCTCGGACAAATGCCGCATCTCGTTACCCGAACAAGCAGCTCACCGGCCGCCGGGGACGGGACGGGAACTGGTTCGATTCGCACATCACGAGGACCGTACAACCGAGCCGCCTGCATAGTTTTTATCTGCATTGTGACATTTTTCCTTTCAAATCTCGTGCCTCGACCAAGCCAGCGATATGACTCGCGACCCATCTCTTCAGCACAGCTAACCATCAACTCCCGCGGCAGCTGCAATGGCCTCGACAAGGTCCATGACCACTACTCTGCTCCCACTGCGCGCCGCGGCGAGGCGAAGATTACTCTGACCAGCAGGACACGCGGTAAGAATAACCTGGGCGCTGGCTTCCACCGCTTGTGCAACGCGCGTTGCCCCAATATCTTGGGCTAGGTCAGGATAGGCCGCAGAAACTCCTCCACCGCAGCATAGCGCATTCTCACGGTTCTCGACCATCTCGACCAAGGTCACACCAGGGATCGCGCGCGCCAACTCCCGCGGGGCGTCGTACACTCCGCAGCGGCGACCGAGCTGACAAGGATCCTGATAGGTTACAGTCACCTCCCATGGGTTGGATAGCTGCAGCCGTCCTGCAGCAACCTCATCAGCCAAGAACTCCACCGCGTGCAGGACTTTCACATCCAGAGCTCGACCCAGAAGCTCGGGATACTCGCGCCGGAACATGCGCAGGCCCCAAGCGCAACCGACAACAAGAGTGCACACACCAAGTGCCCGCAGCCTTTCGACAGCGCGGCGTGCCAAATCGGTTGCGTCGTCCGTTTTCCCCGCAGCGAACGCAGGATATCCACAGCACCAGCCCTCGGTGAGGACTTGGTGAGACGCGTCAAGGCAATTCAGGAGCGCAATGAAGCTCTTGGCAACAGCCTGGTGCTTGAAGGAATGACCAAAAACGCAGCCAGGAAAGAAAGCCAGGGGCGCTCCTGTCTGCCCATGAGCGCCCTTCGAGATCCAGCGGGTGGGCAGCGACCTGGGTCGCGCGGGACGCCTAGTCGGCACTTCGATAGCTCGCGGCAAGGTTACCCCCTGCCGCACCACCTCGGCCCGCGCAGCCCGGATGACCTCAGCCGGATCAAGTTTCTCCACCCGTGTCTGGGGGCAGTGCTCGCTACAGTTGGCGCACTGCGCGCACTGAAAGAGCTTCTCAACGACGTACTCGCTTGGGGCGATCTGCTCGTCGAGCAATCCCTGAGCCAGCTTCACTTTCCCTCTGGCATAGTCACTCTCAGCGCCCGTCGTGTGACGGAATATGGGACAGATGACGAACCCTTCCTTGGTCACTCCAGGCTCAAAGCCCGGCAGATGTGGATCGTTCCAATACCATTCACGGCAGGATGTACACTGCTTGCAGCTGTAGATCTGGTGGCGCAAACCAGCCAAATCGTCGGCGTGTAAGGTCATACGCGCCTCGGCCAACCCTCGAATGCCATCACCGGCCATTATACTCTTCCTCTAGTCCTTTGTCCACATATCGTTGCCGTTTGCACAATGTTCTCCCCCTAGATCGACTCAATCCATGTAGAGAGCACCCGGGTACATCATCCCTCCGGGATCAAGCAACTCTTTAAGCGCGCGCAAAACGTCACGACTGAGCCGATCAGAGGCAGTGTTAGCAGACAGCGGCTGAACAGCTGCGGCTTCGAGGAGGACCTTCTCCACGAAAGCCGCTGCCCTCTCGCGCTCCTTGACTTCGGTGTCGTCGAACGTGACGCACGAAGTGTATCCCATCAACCCGCTGCGCAGCGTGCCCCGGGCCCAGAACCGTTCGCCAATCTCGAAGCCACAGGCTGCCGCTACGGATTCAGCTATACTTTTGGCCTTCGGATAGTCCTCTACAGCACACAGGAAGAACGGCTCAGCCCAACTCGTTGTCCGGCGAGAGACATCCTCGTGACACTTGGTATTGCCAGTCCAGTTTCGATTGACGAAGTAGTCACGTGTCGGCTCCGACCCAGCCGCTATACCGCCACACTCTTTAGCCATCTCTTCCAACATAGTTTTCTGCAGCACCACCTGATCCTCTTGACCCTCAAGGATGACACCGACCACGTCCGCAGGAAACGGTGGGTAGCGGCCGAGGAGTCGGCGGTAGTCATCACTTTGCCGGTACACCCAGGGCATTCTCGCATACAACCGGAAAACTGCCTCTGGCCACACGTTCACTTGGAATAGTCCAGGCAGTTGGACCGCCACGCTGCGATCAAGTTCCAGCAGGAATCGAACAGTATTAGTTGTCCGATCGAACTCAAAGTTGAGGTACTCAAAACGCTCGGGAAGCATATGCAGTCGATAGGTGACGGCCGTCACGACACCCAAACACTCAAAACCCTGGGCGGCCACCAAGACGGGAGTAAGGTTCATATCGTACCCTTCTACATTGGCGGTATGAACGACTTGGCCACTGCTGAGGACCATCTCAATGTCCAGGATTTGTTGCTCGCGTCGGCCATACTTGCGGAGGCCGGGGCCCACGCCGGTGAGCGAGCCAACGGTGGCACAGAACGGCGCCATCGTCCCCTCAATGACACGATAGCCGAGGGGAGCCAAGTGGTTGGCCAGTTCGGCCATTGTCACCCCAGCCTCTGCGGTCACGAGCATCCCACTCCGGTCGATTCTCCGGATACTCTTAAGGCGATTCGTTTCGAGAATAACTCCCCCTTCGGTGGCAGGATAGACGCCCGGCCGGCGGGGCGTGCTCCGAGTAGCCAGTCCTCGTGGGATGACCGAGAGACCGGCCCCTACCACGACTTCGACGACCGCCTGAAGTTGCTCCACGCTCCCCGGGCGAACGACGAGTTCCGGGTTACGCGGCAGAAGGTTACCTGTATAGCACCACAATTCAGCTGGCTCGTCGGTAACATACTGCGAACCAACGATACTCTTCAGTCGCCTGCAGATAGCGGATGTGTTATTCATCTCATCTGACACTGAGGATTACCTATGCCTGACCTTGCACACAAGATCAGCGCCGCCGTCATCCCTTCAACCCGGTGAGGGCGATACCCTCGGTGAACTGGCGTCGGAACACCACGAAGACCAGAAATGCTGGTAGGCAGGCCAGTGTAGTGACTGCCATCTCGTAGGCGCGCAGGTTGGACCATGGGCTGCTGAAAGTAGCGATACCCAACGGGATGGTTTTCATGGATTCGCTGTTGAGCACGATGAGTGGCCATGTAAAATCATTCCAAGTACTCACGAAGGTGAAAATGGCCAGAGCAGACAACGCAGGGGTAGATAATGGCAGGGCAATCTGCCAGAATATGCGGAACTCGGAGCAACCGTCCATTCGAGCAGCCTCGATGAGCTCTGATGGCAAATCGCGCATGAACTGCCGCATTAGGAATATGCCAAACGCGTTGCCCAGCTGCGGCACGATTACCCCCCAATAGGAATCCAGCCATGGGCCCGGCCAGCGCAGTCGGGACAGCAGCATGTAGACTGGTACAATATTGATCACGTAGGGCACCATCATGGTGGCGATGATCCCATAGAAGATGAGGTTCCGCCCACGGAATCTCAGCTTAGCAAGAGCAAAGCCCGCCAGTGTGGCGAAGAACACTACTCCCACCGTTCGCGTGGTGGAAATTATCAAGCTGTTCAGGAAATAGCGACCAAAACTGGCGTATTGCAGCGCCTCAATGTAGTTGATCCACCGGGGTTGAGAGGGCCAAAGCAACGGCGGATACCGAAAGACCTCATCTCGTGTCTTGAGCGAAGTAGATACCATCCACAGGAATGGGGCAACCATTGCCACGCTACCAAGAAGCAAAAAGAGATACAGAACTGCGCGGACCGACAAGCTGGGACCGCGGCGTCGGGAGGCTATTAGATGCCGGAGATTGGCCATGTCATTACTCCGTCTGCTCAGAAAAAAGCTTGACGAGCAGACTGGTGAATACCATAATACTGAAAAACATCACCACTGCCTGTGCGGACGCATACCCCATACGGTAGGAGCGGAAGGCAGTCAGATAGATATCATAGACGGCAAGGATTGAGTTTTGATCAGGGCCGCGTTCTCCAACGAACACATAGACGAGATCTAGCGTCTGAAACGACTGGATCATCGCCATCACCGTCACAAACAAGGTCGTCGGACGAAGAAGTGGGAGAGTAATGTGAAGCAGTTGGCGAGTTCTACTCGCGCCATCTATCTTAGCTGCCTCGTATAGCGTTCCTGGGATCCCCTGCAGCCCAGCGAGATAGATCACTAAGTTGTATCCTACAGTCTTCCAGATACTGACAACCATCATTGCCGGAACAGCCCACTGCGGATCCACAAGCCACATTTGAGGCGGCAAGCCCATTAGCTTGAACAAGGCGTTGAGGAGTCCAAATTGACTGTCATAGATCCAGCGCCAGATCAACGCCGCGGCCACCATAGACATTACGACTGGGATGAAGTAGATAGTAGAGAAAGCCGTCTTCCCTCTGATCCATGGTTCATTTATTACAATGGCAAGAACCAATCCAAATCCAACAGCGATGGGTGCCGAGACACAGGCGAAATAGAAGGTATTCCGCAGAGCCGCCAGGAACAGAGGGTCGTCGAGCAGCATGCGAAAGTTCCGGAGACCCATAAATATAGGAGACGTCAGCATGTCCCAGTGGAACAAGCTCAGAACAAGCCCAGCCACCATCGGCACAAAGACGAAGACGAGGATGAATAACGTCCCAGGAGCGACAAAGAGGTAGCCAGCGCGAGCCTCGGACCGATGCAGGCCCAACCACCGCCAGAGGCCGCGGACTGCTGCTGCCACGATCGCTCCTAGACTAGGCCCCGACGTCCGAACAGGCAACGTACGCACTGTTCTATATCCTATGCTCGCTCAAAGCGAGCCAAGAAATGCCGCAGGACAGGCGGCTCGTAGATGATTCTCATGCCCCTTACCTCGTCGCGGCGCTGGAATACGCGAATCACAGCATTGGCTACGACGTCCATGTGCCGGTCGGTGTAAACACGACGCGGAATCGCCAGGCGTACGAGTTCGAGCTCAGGATAGATCGTCTCGCCAGTCTCCGGATCCTTCTTGCCGAAAACCAGTGTGCCCAACTCCACTCCCCTGATGCCGGCTTCAAGGTACAGTTCGACGATGATGGCTACTCCAGGGAACTGAGATCGCGGGATGTCCGGTAGGAACCGCAAGGTATCCAGATACATAGCGTGCCCACCCGGCGGCTCAACAATGGGTACACCTGCATCACGGAGTAGCTCATTAAGGTAGCTTACCTGCCGAACCCGCCAAGCGAGGTAGTGGTCGTCCACCACCTCTCGTAGCCCGCGGGCCAAGCATTCCATGTCCCGTCCGGCAAGCCCACCATAGGTAGCAAAGCCTTCGTAAACGACCAGCAAAGAGATTAAGCGACGATATAACGCGTCATCTTTAAGGGCTATGAATCCCCCGATGTTAACCAACCCATCTTTCTTGGCGCTCATCGTGCAGCCGTCGGCCAGTATAAACATCTCACGAGCGATCTCGGCAACACTTCGGTCCCCGTAGCCTGACTCACGCTGCTGAATGAAGTAGGCATTCTCCGCAAAGCGGGCCGCGTCGAAGAACATAGGAATACCATGTCGATCGGCCAGGGCCTTCACCGCACGCATATTCGCCAGAGATGCAGGATGACCGCCGATGGCGTTATTCGTCAGCGTCATCAAAATCAGTGGGATCCGCTTGCTGCCCACTTCCGAGATTAAATGCTCCAGCTTCTCAATGTCAAGGTTACCCTTGAATGGGTAGGGTGCCGCAAGGTCATACGCATGCTCTGTGAGCAGATCGACGGGCTTTCCACCGTTGCGTTCTATGTGCAAGCGCGTAGTGTCGAAATGCGTATTACCAGGGACTACATCGCCGGGTTGCAGCATGGTCTGGAAGAGGATGTTCTCCGCGCCGCGTCCCTGGTGAGTCGGCACCACATAGCGAAAGCCCATCACGTCCTGCACAGCTTGCTCCAAATTGTAAAAGTTGCGACTCCCATGATAGGCCTCGTCACCCAGCATGAGACCTGCCCATTGATTGTCACTCAACGCTGAAGTGCCGGAATCGGTCGACAGGTCGATATACACGTTCTCCGAGCGAATCAGCCCAACGTTGTAGCCGACCTTGGCAAGAAGCTGTTCACGCTCGGCACGCGTCGTCATACGAATAGGTTCCACAACCTTAATCTTGTAAGGCTCGGCAACTACTTCCAATTTATCCATCATAGAGTTCCTTTTGATCATAGGGGGCTTACCCAAGAATGAATAGCCCTGGAGTCATGTCTGGGCTCGAAGCCAATTCGCTTTTTGTGAGAAGGTCTTCCATTCTGCATAGCATCCTCTTGGCGGCGATAGGATCGCCAGACTGGCTCCAGGGCACTCGTATGTCAAGCAGCCTACCTGATTGGACTATTTAGAACATTATTGGCCTTCTCTGCTGCCACTGTCATGAGCTTCTCATAGTCAGGTTCCTCTCCGGGCACGATGGTCGTAGCTCCCTGGATCGCCTCCATGAGCGGCATAGCCACGACGGTCCAGAAGTCTGGCGCCTGATAGTCGCAGTAGATATAGGACAGGGATTCCACATAGGGCGTATACAAGGTCCGAGTCTCTGGGTCCAGCTCTGCCAGGAAAGCATCAAGCGCCGATCGGCTAGCTGGGAGACCTCGCCCACCCTTTGCGTACTCGGCCTGCGTTTCTGACAAGCACAGATACCTGAGAAACTCCCAGGCTTCGTCCTTATGCTGGCTGAGATTCGAGATCCCGAAAGGGCGACCGAACACGTAGACAAAGCGATCCCCTCCCGGATCTTTAGTGGGCATAAGCGTTGTTCCGAAGTTCAGATCTGGGAACTGGGTAGTCAGATTCGCGATCTGGTTAGAGTCAAGCAAGTGCATGGCCACCAAGCCATTTCCAAACGCGGTGTCCCAGCCGGCGTCGCCGAAGAACTCATACGGCGGGGCGACATGATGTACCTGGACCAGATCGCCCCACCATCCCAGCGCTTCCACATCGTGCGGGTCTGTGTACATAACCTGAGTCTTCTCTTCGTTGTAGATCCTCCCGCCAAAGGACCACAGCACCGGGAACCAGTTGACCGGCCAGAAACGGGTCTGAATACCCCAGACGTCTACATCATTCGCATCGAACCCCATATCATCCGGGTGAAGTCCACTGCTGTCAGTAGTAAGTTCCCTCGCGGCGGTCAAGACGTCTTCCCACGTCCACGTCTCATCTGGATATGCGAGGCCGGCTTCGTCGAACACATCCTTGTTATAGGCAAGTGCGGGGACGTTCGCTATGGTGTTGATCAGATAAACCTCATCGTCGAACACGCCGAACTCCCAGACTTGGGAATCCCAATCAGAGTGATCGAGGCCATTGGGACCATCGATATAGCTATCCAGTGGAACAAAAACCCCGCGGGCAACCCACGTAGCGTCCATTTCGCCCATGCTCGTCCACAGTACGTCTGGCGGATTGCCAGCTGCGACCATCGCAGGTATCTTTACCCAGTAATCTCCCCAGGGATAGGTCTCGTACTCCACTTGAATCTCAGGATGCTCGGCGTTCCATCGCTCAATGATCGGTCCGTACCCCTCTGTGAACTCCGGACCGGCGAGCGTCGCAAATCGGAGCGTGACCGGCTCTGTCGGGCCCGGCGTGGCGGTCACTACCACTGTCTCTGGGGTAGTCACCCCAGCCGGTTCGGAGGAGTCCGGTGTGGCGGTCACTACCACGATTTCTGGCGTGGGTGGCTCGGCCGGCTCAGTTGGGGCAGCAGGAGCACAAGCGGATACTATGAGGGCAACGACGAACAACATGCCCACAAAGACATAAAACCTTCTCATGATATAACCTCCTTGGTTCATGTATCTGTGTGTCGGATCTTGACGCAGCGTGAATCGCGATCTTGGAGAAACCTCTCCAGCACTTGGCTACCATCACCCCCTTTCTCTCTATGCCTTCGCAGGCACCCATTGGGCGCGTACCTTCTCAATTATTCTTACTCCCCGGCCGGAGCGCAGGCTAAGCCACGTCATCTCTACCGACGACTAAGAATCGCGGCGGCGCTCGCGTGTTCGCAACGCCTCGCTCGTAGTCCTTGCCCTATCACGCACTTCAATGCTCTGCAATGCCGCCACCTCTTCTGCCAGGGCATCGATAATTGCCAACTGGGAGATCCGCGCCAAGACACTTCCGTCATCCGAGGCGGTGGGCTCGTACACAGAGACGAGGCAAATGTCGGCGAGTTGGCCCAGTGGCGACCGAATATGGCTAGTAAGCGCTATCGTCTTTGCGCCGTTTGTCTTTGCCAGCGAAAGTGTCTCGATTGTCTCTCGAGTGTGACCAGAGTGCGATACGGCAACAACAACATCCGATGGTCCTAGAGTCGTGGTTGACCAGATCTGTACATGCGAATCGGTGTAGGCCACGGCGTTGAGTCCAAGCCGAAGCAGGCGGTAATGCGCATCGGCGGCCACTGCGCCGGAGCCACCAACTCCGTAGAAAAGAATGCGGTCTGCTTCAGCAACTGCCTCCACCGCCTCGGAAAACGCGGTTAAGTCCAGTTCAGCTGCTGTCCGTCGCAATACCCTAACAGAGGCAGTGAAGCTGCTGTGCAAGCGCCCCGCCAACGAACCCGTCGGTTTCTCTGAGGGATGTGTGCGTAAGCGCGCATTCTCCCTCGCAAGTTCTAGCCTAAAGCTCTTGTAATCACAAAACCCAAGCGTCCGACAGAGCTTGCTGAGGGTAGAGGGACTGACAGGGATGGCAGAGGCCAACTCAGTGATGGTTGATCGTTCGGCCTCCTCAAGGTGCCGGGCGATGTAGTCTGCCGCCCGCCGCTCTCCAGGTCCCAACAGGTTGAGATCTATGTCTGCAAGAACAGAGTGCTCTTCTCGAAATTCTTTCG
>Ga0180432_10004676_pt1 | contig 18633 bp, 9 predicted proteins | sample SS_ome_10_FD_132414 | JGI IMG/M metagenome (GOLD analysis project Ga0180432, IMG submission 132414) | Hypersaline lake sediment archaeal communities from the Salton Sea, California, USA - SS_1_MS_2 metaG | ecosystem: Environmental > Aquatic > Non-marine Saline and Alkaline > Hypersaline >...
ACCTCAAAGGTCGGCTGCCGCCCTGGGCTAACCATAAGGCGTCCCTGCGGGACTCAAGACCCAAGAGTCAGAGAAAGACAATTGCGCTTAGCCGTCCTATCTGCGTGCAGGACAGCCACGCTTGAGGGTGCTTCACCCTAAACACGTACTCAAAGAGCTTCCCTCCCACCACCATTGCTTGAAAACGGTTCAAACAGCCGCTATGGCGCGATGCACGCACAACTCCTGAACTGCCAAAACATAAGAAAGACCAGAATATTTAATCGCACGCGGATCAGGCCTGCCGAGCCGAGGAGGGCGGCTGACGACTGAAGCGAAAACCCATCCGTTCGTTTCCGGATCTGCCCGACCTTGTCCCGAAAATCCGATCCAGGTCCTGAGTTGGGTATCTGCTGGAATCACGGGGCCGGAAGCAGCGGCCACTATCTTACCAACTCGCTGACGCGCTTGAGCCGGCTGATCAGCCGCTTTATGGTTTCCGTGACGGATAGTCCCATACGCGCTCCTTTTCTGGCGTTTCTCAGCTCTGGAGTGTTAGGGAGCGACCTGGAGTGAACGATGTAGGATATATCGTCGTAGCGGGTCTCGGGGTCTTTGATGAAGCGCATGGCAAATTCAGCAGCGCCGGGTGCGGCGCCGTTTTTCCCAACGACTTGTGCTATCATGCGACGCACGGTGAACGGGAGGTCGTCGTAGTGCTCAACGAACGGGCGAAAGTCAAGCGCGGCCGTCTCAAGTTTGCCAAGGCGAGAAGCAGCCCATCGGCGCGCGTCCCAGTCGAAAGTAGGGTCGAGCACCAAAGCTTGGAGTGTCTTGCATTTGTCTGTGCTGGAGCCGACCATCATATTCGCGAACCCGTCCTTCATCCCAAACAACCCCGGCTTCCTGAGCAGTGCGGCGGCGACACCAATGCCCTTCACGACCCACGGCGGGCGCGGGTCATCTTTGTGCCGCTCGAGCCAGCGACGCGGCACGTGGACCAAATTGATGGCGATCTGCACGTCGTCGGGGTCTCCCTCCGCCAATTCGGCGGCGATGTCCATCAATTCTCCGGCGGCCTCAGGATGCACCTTGTCAAGGTAGTAAGCGGCACGGCGACGGACCGCGAGCATCTCTTGGCGGTCACGTAGTTGTTCGAGCATGTATTGTTTCACGTCATGGGTCGGATGATCGCGGAACTCCCCCAGGAGGGAATGCGGGCCTCCCAGCTCTGTCGGAGGGTCCTCTCCGTTAACCAAAAGTTGCTCAAGCTCTGTCTTGGCAGCAGGCGCGAATTTGTGACGCTCTGTCCACGCTTCGCCGAAGAGAACGATCGCCTGATCCTCGGCCGTGCCTTCTTTCATCACTTTGCGGCGTGCTTGGGCCAGGGCGGTCATGAGTCCGGCGTCCTTCCTCATTATCGCCGCGTTTTCTTCCCAGCGAACTGAGTCAGTGGCCAACCATAGCGCGCGGAGTATGTTGACCGCCTGCACATGATATTCGGCATCGTTCACCAGGAGCAACGACTGCAGACTGAGGCGCCTGATGCTTTCGGGGAGGTCAGCCCACGTCTCGACGCCGACTGCCACGGCGAGGTGTTCGAGCCCGCGTGCAAACTGCTCGGGAGCCGCGCCGTCTGCCATGCTCGCTTCGATCATCTCTCCCAGGAGGTCCAGCGCCTTCCGGGTGCAGTCGGCGGGAACACGCTTCGACCGAGGGATCTCAAGGCACGTTCTCATTCCGGCGAGGGCGGCGTTCCGCTCGGCGGGATCGTTGCTCCGCAGCAGAGGCTCCAGCCGCTCAAGCAACATCCGCGCGGCACCCTCTGCATTACGACATCGCCAGGTAACGGACCCAAACCTCTCGTCGGTCAGCGTACCCGCAAGAACGCTGGCGGACGCCTTCTTAACGACGTGCAGGAGCAGCGCCTCATGCCCGAGATACTCGCGAGACCTGCGCAGAATGCGCATCTGGAACTTCGCATCGTCTGAACTCAGGACGATATCGAGCAGCCGGACGCGGAGTTGGTCGGCAAGTTCAGTGTTTTTGCCGAGGAGCGTTTCGGCAGGGGTGCATAGCGGCAGGAGCAGCAGGTCGGCGAGAGAGCTGTTGGGGGCGCGCTCCACTGCGTCTTTCACTAGGGGTAGGTATTCGGCGAACGGGAACGTCTCGCGGACGGCCCAGGCCGCGAGGAGCTGTTCTGAGAATGCCCGCGAGGCGAGGCGCGAGCGGAGCGCCGCCTTGACCTCAGCCGAGAACTCGCTCCGGGCGAGCGCGCACGACAGCAGACCCAGCACGCGGTCGAGCTCGTCAGTGGATCTCAGCGATTCCAGAAGAAGAGCCTCGGCATCGGGCGTGCGCATCACCGCGTGAGTCACGGTGCCGACGGTTCTGCCCAGGAGCGTGTCGGTTTCGCCCAGCCGGAGTACGAGGGCGAGTCTCTGGATGGCCTCTCCGCGGAACGACCTCTTGAACGATGAAGCGGCAAGGCCCGCCACGCCCAATGCCTGATCGAAACGTTTGTCCGACGTCAATAACTCGAGCATCACGTTCAGCCATTCTGCATCGGCCTTTGGGCGGCACACACTGAGTGCTCGCCGGATGATGGAGTCGTTGGGATCGGTCGCCGCGAACAGGCCTTCGACCATGAATGGGCCTCGATAGCTCGCGAAGCTGAGAGCCACAGCCGCCGCGGCCCGGACGACCGGATTGCGATGGGCAAAGAGGGCGTCCGTGATCTCCTGCTGAACGTCGGGCCGCGCGCCCAAGGGAACACCGTCCAGCCACAGCAGCCACGCGACAAGGCGCACGGCAGCGCAATCGTCGCCACGAAGTGCGCCGAGGACTTTGCGGCTTTCATCGATTCCGTAGAGTGATCTACACATCAGGGAGGCGGCAAGGCGGACTTCGGGTGCGGGGTCGACCGAGGCCGATTGCAGTGCGTCCCTGAGCACGGTGGTGCGCTCATTACTGTAGTACCGAGAGACCGTCCACGGCACCGCGCGGAACGCACAGGCACGCACGAGGGGATCCGGGTCTTCGAGCAGGGCGAGGAGCGAAGCACGAGCGCGTTCGGCGTCCTCGGTATCAAACGACATTGCGTTCTCGAGTACCTTGCTGGGCACGATCGCCCCGGCGCGAACGTCGGGATCGAAGGCAATATGCATCGGGTGGACGAGCTCCCAGGCAGTTGGGAGTGGCTGGTGCCGCCTCGAATCCAGGTACTCCGCCTTGAGCATCCCGAACCACGCTATCGACGTGCCGAGGTCAACGGCGGCCAAGGCGAGGCGGATGTCGTCGGCATCGGACCAGCCGGGCGCGGGGAGGCCGTCCGGGCCGACGACCTCGAGCTTGCGTTCGAGTCGCCACAGCGTCCGCAGCGCGCGCCCCGCCGCCTTCGCCATGCCCATGTTGCTGTCGGACCGAACGATTGCAGCCACTTTCTCGCCAGTGTAAATGAACTCCAAACCGTTCGGGCGGAGGATGCGATGCAGCACCTCGTCCACTGGTTGGTTGTCCGCCTTCAGGGTGATGAGGTCGGCGTTTGCCAACAAGCCCTGCGAATAGGCCAGCCGCAGGCCGGATGCCTCCTCCACCTGCTTGAGAGCCTCGGAGAGCGATGCGTCTTTCAGATCGAGCGAGACCGCCATCAGGATCAGTGCTATCGCCTTCATGCTGTTCTCCTGTGCCGATACATTTTCAATTTGGTTGTCTCGGTGCCTATTGGTTCCTCTCCAGCCGCTGGATAATGCCTGGTATCTCCGGCCCAACTCGCGGGTCGTTCTCCAGCGCGAGGAGGGCGGCTTTCAGTTTTGGCGTTAGAGGAAGCCGCATCGACCAAAGGATGGTGAGGCTGGCCCCTACCACTTTGGCTTCTTCACCCTTAAGATACTTGATAATGAATGCCTCGGCCCCCGGCGCCTTGGGTGACTGTGAGGCCGACCAAAGCAGCCCTGCGCGCACCAGCCTGTCCAGCGTGTCATACTCAGGCGCCAGCGCCCCGTAGAGTCTCGTCTCAGGACTTGTGTGTTCAAGTTGCACCGCCGCGGTCATGCGCAGTTCAACATCCGCCTTCTCGTCCCGGACGAAAGCTTCGATGGTTTCGCTCCCCTCCTCGCCGGCGGCAGCAGCATATAGCTCCAGGCCGCCTTGTCTCTGGCCCATCGTCTGCTTTGGGTCGTTGGCGAGCATGAGGCCGAGGTCGGCAGCATCCCGAGCCCACGGCGGGGCCGCCTCGCCCTCCTTCTTGAGCCTTTGCATCTCGTTATCAACGAGATGCCTGAATTGAGAAGCGAAGGTAAACGCAGGCTGCTCCGCTTTGGCCACTTCCCTCAACGCGTCGATCACCGGGGCCATCTGATCGGGACAGCGACCGAGCACCCCCAGCGCCTCCAACCGGAGTTCAGCCGGTTCTTCCGGGTCGCTCAGCCTCTTCATGAGGTATTCCCTGAAGCCGAGCGAGATCAACGGCGGCCGTCTCTGCAAAGAAATGAGGACCTTCTTCTGTAAGTTGGCGGGGACGGCGCCTTCCACGAGCCGCTGCTCCAGCTCGATGACGGCCGGGCGGGCGAGGGCCTCTTCCCCTGTCATCGCCACCCCACACAACACGACGATCTGGTCGTGGGTCCGCCCCGCTTCCATGATCTTCCGACGGGCGTGCACCATCGCCCGTTGCAGTTCCGGACTGTTGGCCAGCTCCGCCCGCTTGTCATGCTGGAAAAGGGCACTGAGCAGCTCAGCGGCTTGTGCGCCGTGCATCTTGCCATTCGCATAGCCAAGGGCGCGTATGACTGCCTCTTGTCCACTGTGTGGTATGCCCGACCATTCCAGCTTGCCCAACGCCATCGGCCCCCTGCTCCCGAGGAGGCCTTCGAGGAGCTGGAACCCCGCCGCGGTCTCTTCGTCGGCGGCTCCTTCCCTGAAGCACGCGCCAAGCATGGGACCGGCGCGAGACATGAGGTCCCCTTTGATTTCTGGAGCGTCCAGCCGGTATGGATCCCCTCTGGCGAAAGCCGCGGTCACCTTGACTGCCATTACGCGCAGTGCGGGATCGGCACTCCCGCGCATCAGACCCACACGGTGCAGGATTGCCCGCCCGAGTTCCTCCGAGCGTAGTGGGCCCATGAAGGTTTTCTCTGACAGGAGGGTGCAAAAGGCTTGAGGCTCGGAGTCATAGATCACACACAGCAGCAGCGGCTGATTGTTGAGGATCGACCACGCTGCTCTCTTGAGGAAAAGGATCTGCAGGGAAGAGCTTTTCGATTCGTGCAGGGCATCCCACAGCATCAACTGGCGCTGGGCCCGCGTCTCCTCGTTGACGTCTGGAACATCCACGCGGCGCGCCCACACCGCCATCAGGAGAAGTCTGGTCGACATGGATTCAGGCTTGAGCATTGCTTCTTCCTGGAAGATGGTCATCAGATCATCGAAGGGGAGCGTGCGGCCCATGAACTGCACGGCGGTAGCGCTTTCGGCAAACGTGGGGCTGCTGAAAGCGGCGCGAACTGCGTTGCACAACTCGGGCGACAGCGCCTCCTCTTGACGCCTCCACCGAACACTGCACGCCAGCAGCCCTACGATGCGATCTATCTCGTCGTCCGACTGCAGCGCCCGCAGAATGCGCGCCTCGGCATTATTACCCTTCGCCAGCTCTTCAGCGGCCGAGTGCATGGATTTGCCGCGCCTTATGAAGGCATGCAGCAACGCCGTGGCCGATCGGACCTCCGGTGCGAAATCTTTTTCGGCCTCCGCGACGGCGCTCGTTATGAGGGGCACCCACTCATCACGGACGAAAGACTTTATTATTACAAGTGCGAACAGCCAGCAGTCGCGCACAACAGGATCGGTGTCTTTCATCATTGCCATTGCCACGTTTTTGAAGCGCTCCACATCCTCGCGCGTAAGTCCCCCGCCGTACTGCGCCCCCACAGCCAGCGGCAAGCCGCCGCCGGCGCGCACGTCCCGGTCGTAGGCTTTCATTGCCCGCCCAGTCTCGTCGAGCCAAGGGCTTGCTCCAAAGGCTGAATGGTCCACAGTCTTTGCGAAGTACAGTTGGGCGCTCATAAGATCGATGTAGGCCTCCGCCAGCGCCCGGTCATCCGCATCCGTCCAGCCCGGCACGCGGACCTCATCGCCGTGCTGCTCGGCGGCTTCGAGCTTTTCCTCAAGTTGAAAGAACGTCCGCAGCGCCCGCCCAACCATCTTGGCCATGCCCATGTCGGAATCCGCGCGGACGATCGCCGCCACGTTCTCGCCGGTGTAGATGAACTCTAGGCCATTCGGGCGGAGGATGCGATGCAGCACCTCATCCACCGGTTCGTTGTCGGTCTTCAGTGTGACGGGCTTGGTATTGGCGATGAGTTCCGGCGAGTAGGCAATGCGGATGCCGGAGGTCTGCTGAATCTGGTCCAGGGCTTCGGCCAGAGGAACATCAGTGAGGTCGATAGTGATCGGAGGGACATCCGATGCCGCGTGGACTGGTACAGCCGCGAGCAAGAACGCCATCAGGATCAGTGCTATCGCTTTCATACAATCCTCACGCAGGCGGCTATTCATTTCGCAAGGAGCGGTCCATCATCTCCATCCTGTGGATCGTGCGCTGGATGCTCTCGCCCAGGTACTTGTCGTCGCTCATTTCCTTCAGTGCCGCGACGAGTGCGGGCGTGGCCTGCAGGTCGAGGCAGAGCAGCATCGCTCTGAGGCGCTCACGGTCTTCATTGTCCTGTGAGTGCCGGGGCTTATCAGGAAGCTTGAGCTCGGGGTCCCTGAGGCAGCGGATGACAAACGCTTCGGCGCCGGGGATATTCCTGGCCCGTGCCGCGTAAACCGCGAGATGCAGGCGCAGCTTTTTCTCGATCGTGGTGTACTTCTGGGTGAGTTTGACGAAAACCTTCGTTTCGGGATTCGTGTGCCACGCGGCCTCGGCCGCCGCCGAGCGCAGGCGATCGCCGACGTTCTTGTTCAGCGCCAGCGCCTCGAGTGTGGTTGTTGCGTCCGGGCCGCCTGCGAGGCCGTAGAGCTGCATCCCGCCCCGCCTGCGGCTGGCCGGCTGCTTGTCGTCGTTCATCACTGTCAGGCCGAGTGTGGCGGCTTGCCCCAGCCAGGCCGGCGCCGGGCCTCCATTCTTTTTCACCCGGCGCAACCCTGCCTTCACAGAAGACCCGATGTCTCTCAGGATTGCGGGCATGTCAAGCGCCTGCGGCTCGGCTTTTGCGGAGTGCAGAAGTGCGGCAACCACCTCGCCGAGGTACTGCGGGCACCACGCCAGCTTCCTGGCTGCGTGCCCGCGGAAGTCCGCTGCCTCTTTCGGATCCCTGATTCGCTGCAACAGGTACCTCTGGAATTCGGGGGAGAGGTCAACCACATACCGGCTCTTGCCGGTGAAATCATCCTCAATCGGCCTGATGGCGGTCAGGGCCGGCAGGCGTAGGTCGGCGGGGATGGCGTCCGCCAGGAAACGCTTCTGCAGCTCGGCCGACGCGGTCCTGCGGGTTGCATTGCCGCCCCACCCTCGGATGGCGTCGCCGCTGTTTTGTGCCATGCCGTTCAACATGAGCACCTGGTCGGAGGGGCGGCCGGCCTGCATGATTTTCCGACGGGCCTTTTCCATCGCTTCCGCCAGCCCGGGATTATCCTTGAGGCAGAGCAACCGGTAATACGCACCGAGGAGCGCGGCGACATTCCGGCTGAGCGCCGGTTGGTCCGCGTAGTCCAGTGCGCGGCTCGCAGCGGCAAGTATGCCGTCAACCTGCCGAGGCCGCTCATGCATTGCATCGCTGCTGATGGCATAGGCGGCCGACTTGCCACTGGACAATGCGTCGAGGAGATCGCCGCCCGCGGCAAGGTGGTCGTCTGGGGAGCCCGGCTTGAGCATGTCTGCCAGCATTGCCTCGGCGAGCAGAAGGAAGTCCGTCTTCGACAAGCATCCTGGCTCGACGTCGCGGATGAATCCGGCAAGTCCCTTCACCGCCTCCACCGCGGGCGGACCGCCCATCTCATGGAGTACTTTGAGACGATCCGTGATCGCTTGCACAGCGGATTCGTCGGCAACGAACGCAAAGAGCCCTCGGTGAGGATACGGGGCCAGCGAAACCAGCTTGAAGAAAGCCTCCGGCTCGCATTCGCAAATCATTGTGACAATCAGCAGCTCGCCGCTTCCCCAGAACCAGCCTCGCATGCGGTTCGCGCACCACAACTGCAAGGCGGGGTTCTTCGTCTCCAGAACGGCGTCGAGCACCATCATTTGCCGCTGGACGCGCAACTGATCCGATCCCCGCGGCATAGCGATGGGCAAGTCAAATGCGGCCAGGAGCATCTTTGTGCGTCGGCCCAATGGATCGCGTTTGGCTTCGTGCTGGAAGTGTGCGAGCGCCTCGTCGAACGGCAGCCGGCTCATGATCGCCTGGGCCGCGAGGGTGCTCTCGGCGCAGCGGGGCGATTGCAGGGCCGCGAGGAGGGCATCCTTCAGCGCGGCGGCGTGCTTGCCGGGCGCGGGGCCCCCCCCGGCGCCGTCCACGAGCCATTTTGGAATGCAGCACGCCAGCAGCCCCGCCAGCCGATCGAGGTCGTCGTGCGACTTCAGCGCCTTCAGTATCCGAGCGTCGGCCCCATCGCGGCCCATGGGGCCGTTCGCGACGATGCCGAGGAATCGCGTCCACATGTCCTTCGAGTCGGACAGTGCAGCGAGCGCGGAGAAGTCCGGCCGCTGCCCCCTCATGGATTCCGGCTTCGCGCGTCCCAAGCTCTTCACCATGTCGCCGAATCCCGCCAGCATCGTGCTGCACGCGAGCACCTGGTGTGACCGTTTCCCCGAGGCCATCAGTTTCGTTATCATCGCGCAAGCATCCGCCAATGTTGGTGCACCGGCGGCGGCATTGCGTCCTATAGCTCGCTCTGCGAAGGAGCCGGTGTAAAACAGATCGGCCACCGTCTTCAGCCACGCGTCCTTCTGCACCTCCGGCACGTTGAACAACTGTTTGACCTTGTCCGCGTTGCGCTGCCGGCTTACGCAGGTGAACAGCGACAGGCAGCGCGCGATCGGGTTCTTCTCGCGGAACGGTCCTCTGCGGAATTCGTCCAGCCACGGGACGCCCTCGCCGTACAGCCACAACGTGCGATGCGAACCCGCGTAGCGGCGGATCCAGACGTACCAGGCCCCCGCGCGGACGGCGGCGCTCGGGTCATTCAGCAGCCGGTCCAGCAGTGCGCCGTCCGGGTCCAGCCGGCTGTATCTCGCGCCGAATGCTGCGGCAAACCTGCACTGCGGCGCAGGGTCTGCCGCCGCGGCTTCCAGCACCTGCCGGGCCTGCTGCTCCTGCTGGTCGGAGGATTGGCGGCACCCGGCGTAGGCCCACCGTGTGAACGCGTAAATCCCCGCGGCGCGGACGACGGGATCGGGATCTTTGAGCATCTTTTGAACAGCCCCCGCCGCCTCGGCAACTTCCTCGGGTTTCTCCCGGTACACTAGTGCTCTCGCCGGATCGCAAGCGCCGATGCGCACCTCGGGGTCCCGTGTGTTCAGCAGCCCCGCGAAATCGCTGGGCAGAATCGAATGCTCTTGCGCCCGACGCTTGAAGTGGTGCCTCGAGCACATCATCTCCACGACCGCCTCCGCAAGCGCACGATCATCCCCATCCTCCCAATCCGGCATCACGATCTCGTCGCCCTGCTGCTGTGCGGAATCGAGCTTGCGCGCAAGCCCGGCCAACATGCGGGTCGCCCGCCCCGCAGCTTTCGCCATGCCCATGTCCGTATCCGCCCGTACTATCGCCGCCACTTTCTCGCCGGTGTAGACGAACTCCAGGCCGTTCGGTCGCAGGATGCGATGCAGCACCTCATCCACTGTTTCGTTGTCGGTCTTCAGTGTGACAGGCTCGGCGCTGGCAACCATATCGGGCGAGTAGGCAATGCGGATGCCGGAGGTCTGCTGAATCTGGTCCAGCGCTTTGGCCAGAGGAACATCAGTGAGGTCGATAGTGATCGGAGGGACGTCCGATGCCGCGTGCGCTATTGCAGTCGCGAATAAAAACGCCAGCAGGATGAGAGTGGCCGGCTTCATCTTCGCCTCCTATTTACTGATCATGATGTCGTTTCCCTCTACTCGGCGCGTCAGGCCGTGCGTCAGCACCACTGCATCTATTATGTCCATGAGCGGCTCATCCGAGATCGCAACGCTTACGTGCAGTTGCCTCATGGCCGGCGGGGCGTTGAAGCGGTAGCTGCTGTTTTGGCTGATCCAGTCGAGCACCTCGCCGATCGGACGATCATCGAAACGGACGGTGTCGCGGGCCCAGAGCAAAGCTGTGTTGGGATCGGTGGAAGTGGTTTCCGGAGCGGCTCCCTCCGCGGCCGCGCCGGATTGCCCCCGTTCCAATTCGATTTCCTTCCCTCCGGACTCTAGCTTGACCTTCCCGTCGATGACATTGACTTCGGTAACGCCTTCGTGCTCGGCGACGGCGAATGCGGTGCCCACCACGGATACCCGCGCGCCGGCAAGCACGGCGAACGTGCCGGAGGCTTCGCTAACGCGCAGGAAGATGCGTCCGGCCGACAGCCGCAGGCGGGCCCGCTCGCCCGCGGCCGGCCTCCGCAGAATCAGCTCTGAGCCGCCATCTATCCGCACGAAGCTGCCGTCGCGGAGACGGACGTCCGACCTCCGCGCCGGGTGCAGTTCATCTTCCAGTCGAAGTGCGTCGCCTTTCTTGAGTTCCAGGGTCTGGCCATCCCGCTGAATCGTCAGCACTTCGCTCTCGATGGTGCCGACAGCGGCGACGGCAGGTTCCGTGGGCGAGGTCTTCTGGGTCGTGCCTTCCCGCCGGGGCTCGTGTGCACGAGGCCAGAGCATGATACCGAGGATAACGACCGCTGCGGCCGACGCTGCCACGAAAAGCCGGCGGCCGGCGCGACGTGCCGAGGTTCTGTTGGCATTCACTTGGGCGTTCACCTTCGTCTGGGCCCGGACCACCGCCATGAACGCACGGCGATTCTCCGGCGGAGCATCCGGAATGTCGAACGATTGCAGCAGCTTTTCGATGTCATGTTTCATGAGGGAGAAGCTCCCGAAGTTTTGCGAGTCCTACCTGGTAGCGACTGGCAGCGGTGCTTTTCGGCACGCCGAGCGCCTCAGCCACTTCGCCGAACGAGAGCCCGGCATGCGTATGCAGCAGCACTACTTCCCGTTCTTCGCCGGGTAGCTGTGCCAGGGCCGCGTTCAACTGCCGACGAATTTCTTCGGCTTCTGCACTCGAGGCCGGGTCAAGTTCCTGGCCGTCTCGATGGCGCGAAAGCGCCTCGTAGTCGTGCAGAGAATTGTCCCTGCGGTTCTTGTTTCGGAGGAGGTTCGATACGCGGTTGCGGGCGCTGGCCAGCAGGTAAGCCCGCACCGCCGTATTATCGCGCAGCGAGGCCGCCTGCTTAATGAACCCGACCATTACGTGCTGGAAAACATCCTCGGCTTCCTCCCGGTCCCCGAGCATACCCAGCAGATAGACCCTCACCGCGCGGGCGTGCCGATCGTACAGCGCGCCCATGGCTTCGGCGTCGCCGAACCGGAACGCCGCCAACAAGTTCTGATCCGTAGGGCCCTCGGATGTCATCTCACTCTTATTAGACACCTCAGTGTGCCGATCGTGCGAGAAAAAACGATTCTACTGCCGTGGACTGGGAAAAGCAAGAACCGACCGCACTTCACTTGGCGGCACTTCATTCCATTGACAATGATAGCTTACGACCGAATTATCCGTTTGCCCGGAACCAGACCAAGATGTATGCGTGATGTGTAAGAACATTGATCTTTTCCGTTCCTCCGGTCCGGTCTCCATAGTCCGTCATTTCTGTTTAGGCGTAGGGATCAAAGACTTACGACGAAGAATAAACCCTAACTGCGGAAGTTGGGTTAGCTCTCCGAGTAGTATGAAGAATGAGGGCAGGGTAGTTCAGTCATTGCCTTTCCTCCCGGGAGATGATCTTCGCCGCGATATCTATCCTGAATTCAGGCAGACTGAGGCGCAGCCCAGCCGCATCAGCGGTCACGTTCTGCCGCTCGACGACGACACCCTCGAACGTGTCCCAGTATTCGACCCTGTATTGCCCTTGTGCAAGGCCGGGGATTGTGACGGACGCGTCGGATTGCAGACGGATGAAACGTTTTTCCGGCATGATCTCAGCGGCGAGGGTGTCGTAGACCCAGACCATTCACCGTGTCTCGCCGAGCAGGGCCACGCTGCCGAGCTGGTTAGTTCTACGCCCGTTCTTCAGCACAGGCAGTTGGTGAGTCGTGAGCGTCAGGCCGCGTTTGTCCTCGCCTTTCATGAAATTGGCAAGCGCCTGGTACTCACCATAGAGGTTGTGGCGATCGACGTAATCGAACCACCAGAAGAAAGGTGCGCCGGCGGCGGTGGTCATCGCGTTCGACCAGAGGCCGGCGTGCAGGTCGGCGTGCAGCCGTGCGGGGGTTGTGCCGTTCCAGTTGCCGCCGAACTCGGCAGAAAAAGTAGGCTTGCCGAAGCGGCCGTTCATTTCCGCGGTCTTGATCATGTGGGGCACAATGCATCCGCCGCTCTTGTAAACGTCCCCTACGAGATAGTCGACCTCGGAGAGCGACACCACCTTCTCGTCCACGCTCTGCCAGTTGTTCGAATACTGAATAGTGATCGGGCGGCGGTAAGGATCGATTTCGTCGAGGTATTGCGCGACACGCCTGCACCACGAGGCGTGGCTTGGATGACCTTTGAAGGCGTGGTTGGAGCCGACCAGGTTGAGTTCGCTCACGATCTCGAATCCGAGTAGGTTCGGATGACTTCCCCAGCGGGCGACAATATAGCGCAGGCGTTTCTTATAGGCCTGAAAGGCCCAACGATCGTTGAAGAAGTCTTCCGGCTTACGGCATGGGCCCCCAAGGACAGCGTTATAGGGATTTGTGCCCCATTCGGAATCTACAAAGGCCGAGAGCTTGCCGTGGTTGTCCAGCACGAGGTTAACGTAGATTCCATGCCGGGCAGCGGCATCCAGTATATGGTCCAACCGCCACGCGTTGAGAAGATTGTAGTCGCCCAAGCCGTGAAAGCCTTCCCACTTTTCGGCCCACTCGATGGAGACCCACCAGTTGCTCATCCAGATGATAGCCGCGTTCTGGCCGCTTCTTGCCATCTTCTCGAAATAGTAGTCATAGGCAAAAGTGCCGCGGTTCGGCAGGACAGGCAGCCGCAGCATGATGGCACACCGCTTGTCGAAGGGTGCGTGGATGTTCTCCCCGATCGGGTAGAAGAACGCGCCGTCGGCCGTTTCGAAGTAGCGAGGGTCGGTCTTGGACACGCGAACAAACCCACGGGCCTCGCCGGGTTCTACTTCGAAGGCGTGGGTTTTTGTTTCTACTCTCTCGCTGTTCGCCCGGACAATCAACTTCCATGTATGCCGGCCGGCTTCCTGCGGCGTGAATCGCGCTTTCCAACATGCTCGTCCCGAAGGCGTGACGACCTCCACCTGATCCGCGCCGAGCTCCCGGCGGCACGGCTGATCGTAGAAGCAGGGCATGCGCATAATCTTTCCCGAAGGCGCGGCGAAGACGGCGTCCACTTGCATTTCATCGGGGTCGAAAGGATTGGCAGGTTCGGGAGACAGACTGAAAGCCGGCTCGAAGGGCTCGTAAGCTTTCGGACGTGCCGAGGAGCAACGCAGATGAAGAATCCGTATCGGCTGCCCGGAGCCGGATGCTCCGGCGTGAAAGACCACGTCATCGATACGTATGATTCCGCTCCATCGTTCAGCCGAAAAAACGCCCAGCCCGACAGCAACGACGTGCTCGGCGTAGTAGCGGTTCCACACGGCTTCGTGGCCGTAGGGCGCGACCTGAGGTGAACCGGGTGCGATATCCAACGTGAAAGTCTGCCATTCGCGCCGCGTGAGGTGCTGATCGCCGGATGCTTGGAACCATAGTCCGTCCTTATCCTTCATGAACAGGCTGGGCCGCAGGTCGAACGGCGCGTTATCGGGAATCCGAATCCTGAAGGAAGCTTGTGTGAAGCCCCTTCCGCGAAAAGAAGTGCTACACACAATGCTCGCCACACCGGGAAAGTCGCCGCGGAGGGCGAGGCAGCAGGAATCTTCAGAGCCGTCTGTATCATGAGTGAGTGTCCCTCTCGTGGCGGAGAACCCTTCCAGAGAGGCATCAAATGAGAATACTTCGGCGTCGGCTGTGCCGTCCCCCGCCGCTGTGTGGCCGTAGCCGACCACCAGCAGGAACAAAAAGACCCAAGCAAATGCCGGCAGCACATCCATGCGAAGACGGATCATTCCAGCCCCTCCGCGATCCATGCGCGAATCTTCGATCGGCCGGCCTCTGAGGGATACAGTCCGAACACCCTCATATCGCCATCCAGAGCGTAAAGCGTCTGCCAGTTGTTTTCGGCAAGCATCTTAGCGTGAATGTCGATAACTGCCGTGTGGTGCTCGCGGGCGAGGGCGCGGATGGCATCGGCGTGCGCCCCGCTCACATCCTCCTCGCCCACAAGCGGCGGCGGGGTGAGCAGCACAATCCGGCACGATGAATTCCAACCCCGTGCCCGGTCGATCGTCACGTCCAGCGCTCGGATCAGATCCCGTACCGGGACGCGCTCAAATGCCTCGTGAAAACCCCAACCGATGGCAAGCAACACCGCGTCTTCTCCGGAAATGTGCTTCTCCAACGACAGCAGGGCCTCGAGTGGCCGTCCTTCGTAGGGGATGAACGAAATTCCGGCGAGCGGCGGCTTGAGCGCCTTGGAATCATCCAATTCTTCGCCTACTGACAGACCGATAAGCTCTTCGGGCGCCCAGAGCAGACGCTTAGCGGCCGAGCGTTCGCGTGCTTGCAGAGCCCATTTCACCAGGGCCCAGCGGCGGTAATCCGTCTGATCCTCGTATGAGTTCACAAGAATAACAGGAGCTCCCGATGTGTCGTAATAGCGGCGCTTGGCGACGGTCAGGCCCTCGAGGTCGCCAAGCGCATTGCGAAATATCAGGTTGCTCTTCCAGAGCGGAGCTGCCCGTTGCGCAACAACGCGAACCGAAATCTCGCCTGTTATGTCCTTCGCTGCGTCCTTCACGATCAACGGGAATGCAGTCAGGCTTTCCGACTTGCCGGCGACGGTGCCCTTGCGCTCCATGCGTCTCGCTCCCTGTTTGTATGCCACCGCGACAACCGCTGTTTCATCTGCGGTATTTGCGATGCGGACGGAGAAACTCAGTTGTTCGCCCTCGTAGACGAAGCCGGGCAGGCCCACAATCTCAATCTCGAATGGTGATTCCGTGGCTGTTTGCCCCGCGGGCGAGACGGCACCGTCGGCCGCGGACGCCTTCGCATCCTGCCATAGAAGCAATGCGATGCATGCGACAAATAGACATAAAATACAGGCTGCGGAATGTCTTGCTGTCATCTTGCTATCCAAGGCTACAGGGCTTCCCTCGTCGCGCAAAGACTTCGGTACGCAAGAGCGCGGTGGAAGGGAAACCTCCCTGAGTGGGGGTTCCCTTTCGACCGCGCATCTTGTGGCCGTCAGCCGGACCTCTCGCAGCAGTGGCCTGTTCTCTAAAGACGCGCCTGTTGCACCGGGACATTCAGCTTTGCCCGGGCCGATCTCTGCAAACCGGTCCCGGTGCCGTCAGTATCCGATTCGGCAGAAGATGCCTTCTTCCCCGTCGGTGAGCATGATGTAGCTCATAGGCTCGTGAGAAACATGCTGCCGACCGGTCAGATAGAATACAGGCCCTTTTTCGAAGCCGAACGCGCTCGCGTCGGTCACGCGCATCGAGAATCCGAGCGCCGACCCGTGCGGCAGTGTGCGCAAACGGAGAATATATGAGCCGTCCTCGTTTTGCTCCAGCGTCTCCGGCTCGCCGCCGGTGTGATGAGCCTGCAGCTTCGCAATCGCTTTGCCGTCAGCATCCTCGGCATAGTACACACCGAGTCGCGTTACTCCTGCGGGGATGGCGTCCACATTGGAGGTGAATCGCCCGATCGAGTCATCGGGCCGCAGATCGAAAATCAGCTCAACGGCATCGCACGGCTGTCCGTCGCGATTGTTCAAATCGAGTGGCGTGTAGATCGTCTCGCCAAAACGATTCTTGAACCCGGCCTGCGCGAGCACCGCATTCTTCTCAACCCATTTGAACTGGATGGTTGCGCCTTCCTCCCCGTCATACCACACTTTCGCCTCTGAGACAGGACACACCCCGCCCTTCTCATCGGAGAATCGCTTGAAGTCTTTGGACGAAATCTTGAAGGGGGCCTCAGAAGCGTTGGACACTCTCGAATAGAACAGCAACGCGTGGTGGGCCGTGAACACATCCTCGCCTTTGAACACCATGTACAGCGGCAAGCACTCCCACCGGCGCTTCATTGCACTTGCCGGCATGCTGAACTCGAGCGTCGCCATCCCGTGACCGGCAACTGACGCAGGCATCGTCTCCTTGTGAGCTCCTGCGACGATTGTTACTTCTCCTTTCACTTCCTCTGCGGACATGTTGCGGCAGCGGACCTGCACGGCCAGCTCACCATCTTGCGCGATCATTACGTGTTTGTCCATCGCCTCGATCTTGATGACCGACTCCCGGGACATCTGCATCGGCCCGCGCGCGCCGGTCGCAAGAGGCAAGCCCGCGCCCATCGCCCTGAGCATCTCCGCAGCTATTGCCGCGTGACCAGGGTGCGTCGGGTTAAGGATATTAGGCGTGAACTCGTACAACGGGTCTTTGCCCCAGGCTTCCGCCAGGGCATCGCGATATGCCCCCCGCACGTCCATAACCGGCACATCTTTTTCGGCGGCGAGTTCGCCCGCAGCATTGAGAAGCTGCTCGAGCGCCGAGTTTATCGACTCCGCCCAGGGGTCTGGGAACGCATTGTGGCACAGAGGCGTCCCGCGTACGAGAACCGCCTGAGCACCCTTTGCCTTGGCGGCATCGAAAATCTTGTTCAAGCGTGTGAGCTGCTTCTGTATTTTCTCCTCGATCCCGCTATCCGACCATTCGGTATCGTTAACGCCGGACATCACCATTATAATTGTGTTTGGCGGATTCTTCGCGTATTCGACACCGGAGCCGCCCGCCCCCATCACAAAGGTACCCGTCCTCCTGTGCCCCCTTTTCGCATATTCTTCCAAAGCCTCGACGCCTTGGCCGATGTGCTGCCCGGTGAGACCGAGATTCAGCAGCTTGATTCCGGCGTCGGGATACAGCGTGTCGATGACCTGCCGCATGTACTCCTGGTAGATTCCTGCTGCCGTGATCGAGTCGCCAAGGGTGACGATCTCGTTGTTCGCCTTCAGAAAGCTGTGTTCAGCCAGGGCGGTGCAGGTCGTCAGCACCATGACGCACACAAGAATCGCCAGTATATGGGAACCACCATGTTCACGTCGCATAGGTTTTCTCCTTTCCTTTCGGAATCCTTTCCGCTCTTAAAGGGTCTCGATCAAGAGTCCACGGTTCGCACGCTATCTGGGCTGTCATGCAGAAGGCGTCCCCCTTTCCCTGCTCGAACTCGCGGCGGCGGCAATGAACGTTCAGAGGCCAAATGGCGGCCAGGGCACTTTCCTGTTCAACTGCGGTGCATAGGCATAGTCGCCCTTGTCGACGGGCACCGTTCCATCAGCAATCCCGAAAGACGTGAGGGGCCTCACTACAATTCTACCGTTTTTTCTTGACCTGCATGCCCCAATACGGTGCACTCCTCTCCGGGAGCCTGGTGATGCCGGACGTAGCCCGGCCCGCCGAAGCGCGAAGGCCACCGTGACCAACGCTGCTCACGCCTAAACATAACACATGGAATGGGGGATGTCAAGTGAAAAAACTGATGTTCGCAACCCCCCCAAGAAAAAAGGTTTTTTTTCTTGACAGGAGTCACTCGGCGTGTATAATATAAATAAAGGAAAGTCTGAACGGCGAGGCCATTCATCCGTGGCTTGTCATTCCAGATTTCGTGAGTGCGCCTTTATACTTTCATAGGCTCGGAAAAGACTGCGCTGTCGCGGCCATGCAAGAGAAGAGCGTGTCGGGGACCGGACGCGGCGGCTTGGTAACAGGTGGAATGGAGGCTTCTCTATGGAACGTCCCGATCTATCTGCTTCAGGCCCGGCTGTTCATGCGGGCAGTTTGCGCTCAACGAGGTCCTTGTCCCTTGCCGTTGCCACCTGCATTGGGTTGGCTTCGATTGCCTGCGGAGGGGTAAAGGCACAGGCCTCGGAACTGGGTCCGAGGGAACAACTGCAATTGGACTTGTCCGACAACGGCAGGTTCCTTGAGGGGTGTTACTCTCAACTGGAAGAGCTTTGCAGGAAAGACGAAGCCGCAGTCGTCGCAGTCCTGTCGAGATTGTGTTTTCTGCTGACAGACAAGATCGACACACGATGTGAGCGCCTTCTCGAACCTTTCTTGTCGTCGAAACAGCTTAGTGTCCGCATGCAAGCAGCCGCTGCCCTTGCGTCGACCGGCAATGCCAAAGCCATGGAGATCGTCAGGAAGGGATTCTCGCAATACCGGTCAGGTCACCCGGCCGGTGCCCCGCTGTCAGTCATGCTCGACATGCTGCAATGGCTGAGGGTAACCGACAAGAGTATTCTCCAGAAGGCGATTTCTTCTAAGGACGTTTTGCTGCAGAGGCGGGCATTAGAGATCATACTTGAACAA
>Ga0180432_10004677_pt1 | contig 18624 bp, 21 predicted proteins | sample SS_ome_10_FD_132414 | JGI IMG/M metagenome (GOLD analysis project Ga0180432, IMG submission 132414) | Hypersaline lake sediment archaeal communities from the Salton Sea, California, USA - SS_1_MS_2 metaG | ecosystem: Environmental > Aquatic > Non-marine Saline and Alkaline > Hypersaline >...
TCTGCCTCAAGGCTATCCCTTCTGCCTTCGCGATCTGTGCACACTCTGTTGCCATTTTCCGGTGAAGCTTCACATCCGTAGGAAAGGTTATGTTCTTTTCCTGCACCGTGGTGTCGATCACCACCTGGGCCTCTTGGGCATCCTTGCCATGAAGATCAATCGAAAGCTTCAGGATCTTCTTCACTCCTTCTTCCCCGATTCGATTTCGGAAATGGACCAGGTCCGAGGGCTCACACGGCAACTCCCATTGGAACTCCGTTTCCCCGGAGAAGTACTGCATGTAGGGATTGTGCACCCACTCCGCCACCACCGTCTCATCACCCAGGTTGTACAACCGTTTCAGAAGCAACAGCGACACCATCAATCGCACCGGCTTGGCCGGGCGTCCATCAACGGCATATTTGTCTTCAAACCAGATCTCCACCTGATCCCAGGGAATCATGTCGGCAAGCTGGTATAATGGATCCTGTGGGTTGCACATCTCTTTCAGCCCCTGAATCATGAAGCTGGGTTGATCTCCTCTGGGTGATTCTCCCTTCACAAGCTCCCCTCCCGGTAGGCAATATCTGCAAGGTTTTGGGGCGTTTCCCCCATTTTCTTGGGGTTCATGTCACCCTTATTCTATCATAATTCTCTACCGGATAAAAGGTTATGAGCTTTTTAAGGATCGACTATGTAAGGAAAGGCGCAGAGGAGGCGGATTCCACAATCCATGACTTCCATGAAGCCAGGGATTAGTACATGGGGAAAGCCACCGGCGGCAGGTCGAAATTCGACGATGTGGTCGACACGCTCGGGAACGGAGCCGACAAGGTGCTCGATAAGATCGGGGAAGTATTCAAGGATCTGTTCGGATAGTTGCGATCGTACATATTTGGGCAACCAGCTTTTCTATTCTTCTTCAGCCGCAGGCAATTTTTCAATGAGAGATTCTTCGGCTATAAATGCATTCATATATCGAGCATTACAGCTCACTGAACTATTTGCTCCAGAAGCGCAGGCAGTTGGACACGGGGTTGCAGGAACTCAGGACGCCGGCGTCCCATGCGGGGATCACAATCCAGGATGGCCTGCTTCATGGGTGAAGGTATTCCCTCCTCGCCTTGATACGCACCGACCAAACCACCAACGATACAAGCATTGGTATCGGTATCGCCACCGCCCATTAAAGTCTCGAATATGGCATCGAGATACGAAGACTGGTTCTTCGGGTGGCGAAAAGCGTGTGTGAAACCGTATTTGACGAATCCAATGCTCGGGGAGTGCCCCACATCCTGATTGCGGTCTGCCGAAGTCAGCGTAGGATACGGCCCCGGAGGGATGAGCCCGCAGCGGCAATACGACCCAACCGGACCTGATCCGAGGAACTGGATCGCTGCCCATGGATCAGATCTACGACATCGTTGCTCCGGCGCGGCGTGCTACCTCCTGTAAGTCGACCGGACTGTTATCTTCACTGTATCTTGCGTTCGAACTTAACAGTGAAATATGCATTGTAGTGCTTCGGTTTTAGGACGTATGACCGTTCCTCCGAATCCCGATCGTGTGTTGGATCGTTACCCAGAGAGATCACTTTGGTGAACGAACCCATTCCATCGTCACCGTCCTTGATTCCGCTGTCCGCCTCCCTGCCGCTTGTATGAACGGAAATTACGTCGCCGGGAGTCAAACTGCTGAATTTCTTGGATTTGTCGATCTGGTAGTTGTTGTTTGGCTCTCCGTTTTTTCTGTAATTGAAGGACCAAGCGGAATATCCAGTAACGTTCACGGTAAAACTGATCCGATACTCATCTTTGGCATCCGGCCAGCTATCCATGTTTTTGGTTGCCTGAAACGTCGTGAATTTAATGGTCGTGTCGTACACATACTGCTTGACAGGCAACGACCTCTGAAGGCTGTTGTTGTCATCCCGCACCTCCTCAATGCGGTTATCCGGGTCCACATATACAGTGAATGTGTAGGTTCCTGCCTGAGGGGCGGTGAAGGAGCTGGAGATCACATCTATGAAGTTTGTGCTTCCCGTCGCTGCGATCAAGCTCTCCGGGACCGTGAAGTTGATTGCATTCACGCGGGGAGGATTAACTAGAATGCGGATCCGGAGCGGCGCCTTGATCTCCTCCGGGTGGGTGAAGCCAAGACGCACCGTCAGGGTCACGCGCTCTCCCTCCACGGCCGGCACACCGCCGGTCCACGCAAGGCCGATCGGTGATATATCCGGCCTGGGCGCCGGAGGCGGGGGATTCACCAGGCTGATGAACTGAGAACTCTCCACTTTGTCTTCTCCGTCGTACACACCGAGTCCGAAATCTCCCTCAGGAAGGTCGAAGGACTCCAAGAAGAAACTCTCCGTTCTGGTCAGAATCTCCTGCGATTGGATCGAACCGAATATCCCCTCGTACTTCTCGTATATTTTGTTTTTCAGCGGTGCAATTTGCTCCTTGATCCTAACCATCTTCGGCAGGCTTATCCGCGTGGCTTCCGATAAACGCTCTACCACAACCGCTTCAGCTGTGGCTATTGGGGTTGGCTGAAGGATGAGGAGCGTAGGCGGAACTGGGGTCACCGTCGCCGGCTCGGCGAGTATTCGATCCGGATACATGAACTTGCTGATCTCCGTTGCAACCTTCGTGTACCGGGCTCGCAACTGCGACGATGCGTCCGGCGGGATCACCTCCTGCTCGTAGTTTTCGTACGGCGGAACGACCCAGCCCAATTCGGTGTCGAAATTCCCGAGAATGATCCGGTTTCTGGTGGCCACTACCACGGCGTTGGGCGGGAAAGTGAGCTTCTTCTCAGGACCCTGGAACAGATGGACTTGAGTGTTTTGGATCTTGTTCAGGTTGTTTCCATACACGATGATTCGCTCGTTTTTACCAAATACGAAATTCTCAGGAATGATTCCGGTGATCTTGGGCTCGAAACCCACGCCTTCGTATTTCTCGCCAAAATTGAAGCCGGCGATCATGTAACCGCGTACGGGGGTCACCAGAATTACCAAGAGGAAAAAAAGTATATACACGCCGATGAGCGAGTACGCGATGATGATTCCGGCTCCCCGCTTTCCGCCCCGCCCTTTGATGAGGAGCAAAACAAAAACGATGATACCGATAGCAAGTAATACGATAGAGGCGATTATAATGATGGAGTTGGTCGTCTTGTCTACCAGGACGAATGTGTTGCCGAAAGTGATTACGATGACGTTCTCTAATTGACCGCCGATCAGGTTGACCTGAAGCTGGAGTTGATAAGAGAGGCTCTCCAGCAGTGAAGGCACGCTTTCGTCGAGGTGTTCCATTATCTCGGACAACAGCGCGGAGATGTTGGCAAAGATATTGTCAATTGTGCCGTTTGCCGAGTCAAACAGAAATCCACCGCCGTTTTCCAACGCCGCTGCGAGTTCAGACATGAGGTTTTCAACGCGGCCGTCGATCAGGTCCGCAACCTCTCTTTCCAGTTCACCCGATTCCACCATGGAATCGACAGACCGCAGGAGTTGATCCGCATCATCGATCAGCTTCTCCGCGCTGTCCGTAACATCCTTTATGCCGCATCCGGTCAATACGATCGCAATCAGGATCATAAGATACAGGAACAGTCTTGGTTTTTTCATACTTTCCTCCCCAGTACACCAGTTTGCCGTCGTGAAACGGAAACCAGCGATATCGGTTTACAACCCATGGAAATAGTTGGTATGGATCTTCGGATTATCGAATTGACACCGCCTGTGAGGTGAAAATCACACCCCAGAAGAAGCGGCCGTCGAAGTTCGGCTCATCGGCGTATACCAATGAAGGACCGAAGGAAAAAGAAAGCAGCCCGTCGACAAAACCGAGAGTCAAACCTCCTCCGCCGAAGAATCCCGTTTTTCCATGTATCTCTCCCCCGGTGATGTAGACAGTGACTCCGATGTCTATCAGATTTATGCTTCCTTCGGAGGTCACCCTTTCGATCACGGGATAGAAAATCCGAACCAATCCTCCTATGTTGGCCACGTACTCTTTCTCATCCTCGTTGAAGAAAAATCCAACCCCCGCAAGGCCGATCGTATAATCGATTTTGCACTTCCACCCTTCGCAGGGTTCCGCTGGTTGAGTGAAGCCGATACAGGGAGCCAGCCAACAAAACAGTAGAACGGCGAACAGGACCTTTTTCATTGTCTTTCCTCCTTCAAATACTGCTATTTCCCATCACCGCTGGAACAACGGACAGGCATAACGGATTCCGACGCCAGTGGTGAGTGTTTTGGGCGCACGCAGATTCACTCCTCTATCTGCTGCTCATGAACTCCTCGGCATGAAATTTGATGTAAAAGCTGACGTGTACGATGGATTAGCAAAACTGGATGCAGGATATGACTATCGGTATAAATCATAGCATCGCCGATTCGTTCCATCCCTCGGGGAAATCCTGATATCGGTCTACGAAACCTCCTAGGCTGAAACATGTTAGTCTGATTCGTGTCGTGGTTCCCGCGGTGGAGGTTTGTAGTTTGTCCGGTGTCCCAGAACGATGGCCGTTAATGCTGTGACCACGAACACACCGATCATCACCCAGACAAAGGCAAAATCCATCTTGTGCTCCTTAGCTCCCTAAATAGCCTGCGACCATAGTATTGTTGGAATCTCTCACGGGATCGCCTTTCCTGCTTGGAAGAATCCCGCCCTCTAATGCGATGCATAGCGCAAGCGGTCGTAAATGCAACGACATTGAACTCGTACCAAAAAGTCACAGGATTGCGGCGAAAGCAGGGGACGGCTTCCACGCCTGGGTGAATAGTGGCAAGGGACCGTTGTCTGTGAATGCAACTTGTGAGGTCTTTGATACTATGTAGGTACACAACCTGCCGAAACAAGGTTTGCTTCCCGTGCCATTTACAGGCATCCGGGATCAGATATTTGATCTCTCCAATCTCCCGGTTCCGCCAGGTTTCAATTTCATCATCCAGAAGCTGGGCTGCCTTGCTGACCTGGGTGGAGGAGATCTCTGCTCCACCCAACTTCTCCACGACCTCGCTGAATTTGCGGGTGGATACCCCGTTGATGTACATCTCAGCGATCGCCAGCTTCAGTGCCCGTTCGCTGCGTTCGTATGGAGCAGCTCCCAGGGCTTGCGGCCGTTCCATTTGCATGGAGGCGTTGAGAATGATGGACAGGGCTCGAGCGATTCCTTCAGAATCGTGCTCAGAGAGTGCTTCCATCACTTCTTCGATCAGAGTGGACTGAGGATTGTGGGTCATCAGTCGCTCCTTGTTTTGGTTTGGTCATCAAACATGAACGCCGTCATCTACGGCCGATTCCGTATCGAACGGATCGCCGGGATGGTTGAGAAATTTTTGGGGTAGGTAGCCGCGTCGCGTTAGTGTATGATGAGGAGCGATGAATGTGGATTTATTGCTGCAAATCCAGTATCAGAGCTTTGCAGTTGCTACGGTCCCATGCTTGACGGCTCATGGCAGCCGGACTACGATTGCTTTTAAATATCACAGAGCTGCGGCAAATGAATGAGTGGGCGTTCAGACTCTTTGTAATTTCTTTTGTCGTGACAGCCCACATTGTTACTTTTCTTCAGATTCAAGAATCATCAGCTACTATGGGACTCCCTCTGCATTGGCAAAGCCAAAGCATGATACTACTTGGTATCTCGAGCTTATTTTCGATCTTGATTATTTTCATTCGCAAGCCGATTGCGCGCTGGACCCTCGCAACGCTAGTAATACTTGTGATCGCTCTTATTGGACTTCCGGCGGGCCACTACCTGGTTCAACAGTTGGCGTTGTTCTTGTCGCTCATCCTGGTGACATGTTCCTTTGTATCGGTAGGCTGTAGCATTAGTATTTCTGCAATTGCCATCTTTATTGTTATTGTATTGAAGCACCCGCTCAGCGCCTGGGGAGTTCTCGTGCCTGCTCCCGATGTAAACAGTGCAATTGTGTTTTCCTTGATAATCGTTGTGTCTACCGTTCTCTTTAACATACTCAGTTATTTCCAGAAACGTCTGCTGTCTATCAGGCAATTCCGTGAAAGCGTTGAGGATGTTTCGCAGCGGTTGATCCAGGCAAACCTCAGGCTTCAGGAATATGCGGCTCTATCCGGGGAAACCGCCATTACCTCCGAGCGTAAGCGCTTGGCCCGTGACTTGCACGATACAACCGCTTATACGCTCAGCAATCTGGTCATGATGATGGAAGCCGGCATCGTTCTGGCCAAGGATGGAAACTCGAAGTTGAACCGTATGCTCATCCAGGCCAGAAACTTTGCGCTGGATGGGCTCATGGAAGCCCGTCAATTCGTGGAAGCCCTGCGCCGATCTCAACTTACCAGGGTCAATGGTCTGCGTGCTGTGTTTCAGCTTGTCAAGACGTTTGAAAAGGCGACAAAAATCGAAACTACTCTCCATTTAGGGGATGCCCCATGGAGTTTTGGAGATGCGGAGAATATAATCATATATAGACTGGTGCAGGAGGGAATGACAAATGCCCTTCGCCACGGGAATGCGAAGAGCATTACAATATCTTTGAACAAGGAAAAGGGCGGATTGCGCGTCAATATCCAAGATGACGGTGTAGGTTTTGTCGAACTGAAAGAGGGATACGGAATAACAGGAATGCGCGAGCGAATCGAGCAGTTGGGCGGTAGCCTCCAAGTGATGGGGAAGCCTCAAGCGGGAACACTCGTTTCTGCCTGGCTTCCGATAGTTGGAAATCATGCGAACTGACAAAATTCGGGTGCTGCTCGTAGACGATCAGGTTCTCTTCGTTGAGAGTCTGCAAATGGTGCTGGAGGGCCACACTGACGATATCGAGGTGGTGGGGATCGTCTATGACGGTGCACAGGTGATGGATGCGGTTCGTCAAAAAAAACCGGATATCGTCTTGATGGACATTCGCATGCCAAACGTCGATGGCGTGGTGGCAACCAGCGCTGTTCGGCGGGAGTTTCCAGATACCCATATCATGATCCTGACATCGTACGACAAAAGTGAATATGTATGCCGAACCCTGCAACTGGGCGCGGTGGGTTACATTTTGAAAGATGTCCATCCTTCCTATCTGATAAACGCCATTCATTCGGTCTACCAGGGGGGTGTTCTAATATCCCAACAGATTGCCAAAAAACTGGTGACGAATGCCTCCGGGGAACTTGGCGATGAAAAGCAATCTTTCAGTACCTCCCTGCATGAATCACTTCTCAGTGAGTTGAGCGTAAGAGAAATTGAGGTGCTCTATCATATCTCCAAAGGGTACAGTAATCGCGAAATTGCCACCAAGCTGTTTATTGCAGAACAGACGGTAAAAAACCACGTAAGCATGATCTATGCGAAACTGGGCTTTCGCGACCGGATGCAGGCTTTGTTATTTGCCAAAGAAGTTGGCCTGAACGATCAGGCATAGGAATCCCTTCCATCATCCAGTACCACGGTACTATCATGATGATAGTACGGAATTGTTACCGTGGTAGGTTGAAATGCTTATCAACTGACTCATAATAGGGTCAGGTCGACGGTACGCTATATTTAGGAGGTTCTACAGATGGCATCGAAGAAGTCTTTTCTAGACAACTGCATTGAGTATCTACAGCGGATCGAAAAAGAACAAGCCGAAAACTTCAAGAAGGGCGGAAAGGAAATGGGTGATTGCATCATTGCTGATCATCTGGTCCACGTGGTTGGCACCGGTGGTCACACCCATCTCCCGGCCTACGATATGTTCTATAGGGCCGGAGGATTAGCGGCGGTGAATTTCGTTCCTTCAATTGGTTCACTGTATGGAGCTGCTCAGGCCACGCATGGTATGCGTATTGAACGAACACCGGGTTATATGACCCAAGTAATCGACTATTATCGGGTACAGAAAGGTGATGTGGCTATTGTGTGGAACAACATTGGTGTCAATGCTGCAACCATCGATGCCGCATTGGCGTGTAAAGAACGCGGCGCCTATACGATCGGCGTAGCCGGTTCACCCTGGATGGATCAGATTCCCAAGGATCATTTTACCCGGCATCCCAGCCGTGCAGATTTGCGCGACATAGTCGATCTGTTCATCGATGACTACAATCCGGTCGGAGACAGTATCATGGAGATTGATGGATTCGATCGTCCTTTCGGTCCAATTTCGGGGGTGACCGACATGTATATTGCACGACGACTGGATATCGAAGCGATCGAATATATGGTCGATCAAGGCTTCGACCCTCCTGTCTATATGAGTGCAAATCGTGTCGGAGGTGATGAAGCCAATGCTAAGTTGATCGAACAGTACTGGAATCGAATCAAGCTCCTGTAGAGACTCACTGCGAAAACCAGCCACACGGTGTGTGGCAAAAAAAAACAAGGAGGAAAGCATGAAAAAAATGCTAACCTTGGTTCTGGCGCTCCTGCTATCTCTGGTCGTCGCAGCCGAATTCGTTTCGGCTGGCGGTCAATCGGGGACGAAAGAGGAGCCGAAACCCGCTGAAAAGAAGGTAGAGATTACTTTCTGGCACCATGAAGCTCCCGCCCATCGGGTAGCCGCATTCCAAGATGTTATTGATTCATTTCAGCGGGAATACCCCAATATCTCCCTTGCCCAGGAGGTGGTAATGTGGGGTGATGCGTGGGTAAAATCGCTGTCCGCCCTGGAGGCGAACACTCTGCCCGCATTTCAGTTCTCGATACCGGACTTGACCCTCACGATGTACAAGGCCGGAGCTCTGGCACCTGTCAGCGATTTGGTGAAGGAGATAGACGGCGAGTACACAATCTTCCCCAATCAGAAAAATATGTACTTCTACGACAATGAGTATTGGGGGCTGCCGATCATCACGATGGTAATGCTGATGACCTACCGCCCAAGCTATCTGGAGGAATTCCTGGGCGTGAAAAAGCCTCCCGAGACTTGGGAAGAAACTCTTGAATACGCCCGAAAGATAACCGCGGGCTCTGAGGAAGAGGTATACGGCATCGGGATTGGCGGTGCAAAAAATCTGATGACCGATGAACAGGCCTATATCTTTATTGCCAGCGCCGGTGCTCGTTTCTTTGACGAAAAGGGTAACATTTCCTTTGACAGTCCGCAAACCAAGAAAGCTTTATCGATGTATAACGAGCTGATAAAATTTGCTCCTCCCGGAGCCGAAGCCTGGTCGTGGGGAGAGATCGAGCTGAACATAGCTGCGGGTACAATTGCTATGTCTCCATACTTCCCATCGGTGCAGAAACGCTTCCACGAAGAGTTTGACAGCGACGATTATGCAGCCGCCCATGTACCCTATTTCAAAGGTCGTAAGCAGCGGGGAACGATAACGTATCCGAACGAGATCCATCTGTACAAGCAAACTGTGAAGGATGCCAGCAAGTATGAGGCTGTCAAAGAGGTCGTACGCTACATGATGCGGCCGGAAATCAATGCAGTACTCACATCCGGTCAGGAGCCAGGCGGATTTTTCCCAACGACCGCTGCGGCCGCCCAAGCGCCGGAGTACTGGGACGATCCGATCGTGAAACGGTTCAAAGGCATCCATGATGTAGCTTTGGAGGCACTCGATCAGTATGCGACCCTTTATGGATTCGAGTACGGAAAATGGGTCAACATCGGAATTGGGGATATCACAGGTGCGGATGTTCTGGCTGACACGGTAAACAAGATCGTGACCGGTCAGATGTCGTTGGACGACGCCGTTGCCTGGGGTGCCACGGAGATGGGAAAATATTCCACACCCGTCGGCAAGTAGGAAAGGTAATTCGTCTCCGTAAGAAACCTGGCGGGTAACTCCCGCCAGGTTTCTAGTATTCTGCTATTTGTATCTATTAATATAGAGGGGATCATGAGTGTCTCAGGCGTGAAGTATCGCAAACAACTGCTTCTGCTCCTCCCGATTATTATTCTTCTTCTCTCCATCTTTGCCTATCCTATTGCCAGGGCATTTTTCTTGAGTTTCTACAAAGTGTCTTTCGGCACTGCGCAGTCGGAGTTTGTCGGTCTAGATAATTTCGCCACGATGTTTTCGGACCCAGTATTCTGGCAGGGTTTGGGAAAAAGCTTTTATTGGACAGTGGGCAATCTGGCGATACAACTCACTGTCCCGATAGCACTGGCTCTGCTGCTAAACAGGCGAATAAGAGGTGTCAATTTCGCCCGAGCCGCAATTATGCTCCCCTGGGTGGCGCCGACCGTAACCATAGCGGTCTGCATGCGTTGGATGTTGTTGCCCCGCATCGGCATCATTTCCGAGATTCTCTCAGGCCTGGGTTTCGGAAAAATCCATCTGCTGGGGGGCTTAGGCTCTGCAATGCCGACGCTCATTTTGCTCAATTCATGGAAATTCCTGCCCTTCGGAACACTCATGATCCTTGCCTCCCTGCAGACTATACCAAACAGCATCTACGAAGCCGCCCGTGTGGATGGAGCGAACGCTCTGCAGCGCTTCAAATACATTACCTTTCCGTTTATCACTGCGATGATCTGGTTTGTCGGTTTCCTCGCTTTCTCTTGGAACTTCAATACCTTCGACCTGATATGGCTCACGACTCAAGGAGGTCCGGGTTCGGCCACACAAACCCTGCCCATTCTTATCTATCGCACCGCTTTCAAGACTTTCAGACTCGGGGAGGCGTCGGCCATTTCTATTACGATCGCTATCATTCTGATCATCATAGGCATCTTGTACTTCAGGTCCATTAGGCCGAAAGAGGAGTAATAATCGTGACCGGCCGTCAGCTTATCAACCTTGCGATCAACAGGCAATTTACTCCCAAGCTGCCAATTGACTTGGGGGGCTCGATCACAGGCATTACCCGGGGCGCTTGTGGAAAACTATGTGACTATCTCGGCAAGCCTGAGAGCCTGCAGGTTATCTGCAAACCTCTTCAATTGGTCGAACCCCCCGAGTCGGTGCTACAGGCCTTACAAATCGATACGCGCTATCTCAGGCCCAATTTCCCGATCGAAAATGACTTGGATGACATGTATACCGACGCCTGGGGTGTTACTCGGCAGCTCAGCTCAAATGCTTACTATTACGACATCGTGGACTTTCCTCTAAAAGAAGGAACAAAACGAGAGCTCGATCGTTTTCCTTGGCCCGAGCCGGCTGGCAAAGCTCTGTTCACGGGGCTGCGCCAGCGTGCGGAGCAACTGTCCAAATCGAATTTCGCCGTAATTGCCGATCCGTTGGTGCCGGCGATTTTCGAACCAGCCTGGTACATGCGGGGTATGGAAAACCTGTTGATTGATTTGCTAGACAACCGCGAATACGTAGCCCAACTGTTCGAAACACTACTCGAGTATCAGATCCAATTCTTCGATGCCTTTCTTTCCGAGGTAGGTTCTTATATCCAAGTGGCCATGTTTGGTGATGATTTGGGAACGCAGAACGCTCCGATGATCTCTCCTCAGCTGTACCGGGAGGTGCTCAAGCCGTTTCATTCTCGCCTGTTCGCATTCGTGAAGACCCGAACCGATGCCAAGATATTCTTGCACTCCTGCGGGTCAATCGAACCGTTCATCGAAGATCTGCTGGACGCCGGAATCGATATCTTGCATCCACTACAGCCTCGAGCTCTCAATATGGATCATACCCTTCTCAAAAAAAAATACGGCGATCGTCTCTGTTTCTGGGGCGGCGTGGATCTACAGGAATCCTTAATTGGACCCGTAGAGGGGATCACGTCGGAAGTAGAGCTTCGCGCCCGAACATTGGGCAAAAACGGTGGCTACGTAGTTGCCCCTGCCCACAACATCCAACCCGACACGCCACCGGAGAATATTGTGGAGCTGTATCGCTGCGCCAAGGCTTACTCTCCTACTGGAGGCATCGGTTGAGCATTAGCAAGACTTGGAATCGAGTAATTTCCGCTATCGTTGTGGTTATCGTGCTGGCACTGATCCTGTGGCCTTTTTTCTATATATTTGTCTCTTCCTTCAAGCCTCTAAAAGAAATTATGTCGAGGGTCAGTTTTTTCCCGAAGGATCCGACAATCCGTAACTATTCCACATTGCTGTTTGCACGCACGCCAATAAGAGATTTTATTCGGATTCTCAGTAATACATTGTTGGTGTCAACAATTACCGCTGCATTCTCGATAGTCATTTCGTCTCTATCCGGATACAGTATAGCCCGAAGCAGAAAATTGAAAAGTGGTCTAGTTTCCCGTCTGCTCTTGTTTATCTACGTGTTTCCTACGATCATCATTCTTGTGCCCATTTACAAGTTGTTCACCCTCATCGGTCTTTGGGATAGTTATGTAGGTCTGATTGTTGTCTATGTTGCTTTGGTTTCTCCTTTTTGTACCTGGCTCTTGGTGTCCTTTTTCGATAGCATACCCAGGGAACTGGAGGAATCAAGCCAAATCGACGGTGCGGGGAGTTTCACGACCTTCATGCGTATTGTTCTGCCCCTCACTCTTCCCGGAATCGTCACGGTGGGCGCGTATTCCTTTATCACCGCTTGGGGCGAGTATATGTTCGCATTGGTTGTAATAAGCTCGAATCAGAAAAAAACGGCCGCGTTGGGACTGGCCACATTTACCGCCGAGCAATACATAGAATGGGGTCCGCTGCTGGCCGGATCGATTCTGATCATCGTGCCTGTGTTCCTGCTGTTTCTGCCTGTTGCGAAGATCTTCATAAAAGGATTTATGACAGGTGCAGTCAAGGAGTAAGGGTGATGCCGATATTGCGTGGCACCATCCATTTCGTAGCTACGTTTTAAAACGAAAAAGGAGCTTGATATGAACAGAACTCTGGCTGTTATGATTTTGTGCGTCCTTGTTGCAATACCCGCCACCGTCCCACTGTTTGCGGACGTTGTCACCGAGGTCAGTACTGACATCTATATTCTGCCTGTTGCAGAACTGGCGAGCACAAAGACCAATCCGGATGTGATCACACTCAGAAATGGGTTGATCGAAGTCGAGCTTGTGCCGAATCGCGGTAGAGTGTTGCTCGGACTTAAATCGCTCAAGCATGAGGTGAACTTCCTCCACCGTAATCTCGTTCCGGATCCGATGGTCCTGGCAAGTGGTCTTTACGGAGTCGAGTTCGGCGGTTATTACCTGTCCCTTCCCTGGAATACCCGCGACCGCCAACCTTTTGATTTGCAGTTCGAAATCATCAACCCGGGTCCTGATAAGGCGGAGGTATACCTGTCGGGAAAAGACATGTTTGTGCGCACCCTGACGGAGTGTTGGATTCGGCTGAAGGATGACAGCAACGTTGTGGAAATCATGGTGGAGATAACGAACACCTCGAAGCGCTCGGCAAAGGAGTTCGATTTCAGAGACTTCTCTTTATTCACAGTGGACACCCCTGGGAGGGATCGGAACATGCTTATTTTGCCCGTCGACAAAACCGCAGTCATTCGCAGCGAGAACGGCTGGTTGGGTGAACCGGGCACAGAGATAGACTGGTCGCCCGCACTGCATACCTGGGGTAGAATACGTGACTATTATGAAATCAAGGCGGTGAATGAGCTTCCTCATCCGTGTGTAGGAGTGTACTATCCTGAACTGAAGGCAGCATGTGTCAAGTTCTGGGAAGCGCAAGATCTTTTTACGGGAGTTGAGGCATGGGCCTGGGGAAACAGCTACGACCGAGTCAAGGGCAGCGGCCCCTATTTCGGGATCTCCACGACTACTTCTAAAATCAAGCTCGAGCCCCAGCAAAAGATAGGCTTCCGTGTGTTCTTTGCGGTACTTGATGGGCTGGGTTCTGAGCCCACGGCAGGAGATCTGTACGACAGAGCAAAAGAACTGGTAAAGTAAAAAAACGGATCACCCCTGATGCCGTAAATGCATTCGAAGAGCTCAAAGATTACATTTTCACTCTGCCGATAATCGATGCCCACGAGCACCTGCCTTCAACCGAAGAGGTGAGTTTTCTAGGCTCTGCGCCCGACCGACTTGGACCTGGAACGGATGGATCAGCGACGGCAAAAGATCTGGAGAGGCTGCCCTGGATCTTCACATACACGCTGTGGAGCGCGGAGAACTTTCAGGGTGTGTAACTCCAGAATCCGCCGTCCAGGCCGTGAGGCTGTGTCTTGAGGAAATTAGATCCGCCGAGGAAAAAAGAGAGATTACTATCGACGATTAAGCACCCAAAGAACCGAAATGGGTGGAATCGTAGCTCACCGATCCAGTACGAGGGGGACCCATGAGAAACATTAGTAAAATAGCGCCCGAGTGGTGGGACTACACGACTCTGGATGAACAAATTCTGGCCGATGCCGCCGGATTGTTCTGACGGGAAACAATAAGTATCAGGTAGTTGTTGATGCGCAAGCATTTGGCGAAAGGCATGAAGCGAAGAATCTTGAGAAAGTAGTGGACTCCATTGAGGAGACCTTCGGCGATATTGAAGGGAAGGGAAGGATATACCGCGAGGTTGTGCTCACTGCAGACAGCGGATTTCACAGCGAGCAAGCTGTGAGAACACTCTTGGATCGTGGAATTGATGCGTATGTAGCGGACCCACGATTCCGGCAGCGGGATCCAAGATTTACAGGCCAACAGGAATACAAAAAGAAAACCACTGACCGAAAAGGCACTGCGAAAGCAAGGGAATATTTCACCGCTGCTGATTTTCAATTCGATTCAAGCGGCACGTTGATTTGTCCTGCCGGAAAACCGATGAAATCCCGATGTCCGAATTGGCGTGACAAGAGAACGGGATATACAGCCAGAACCTATATGGGTTTTGAAAAGTACTGGAGTGTTTGCGGGTTGCGAAAGAAGTGCCTGAGGTGTCCCACTTCTAAAGTGCGACAAGTGATAAAGATCGATGCGGGAATCAGACACAAGCAGAAAAGTGCAGTCCAGCAAATGGTGGAACGATTCGACACCTTGCGAGGCCGCTTTTTCTATAGCAGAAGAATGGGAACGGTGGAGCCGGTGTTTGCGAATATCCGGCATACGTTGGGGATGGACCATTTTAATTTGCGAGGCACAGAGAAGGTAGATGCACAGTGGAAGTTATTCTGCCTGGTGCACAATATAGGAAAGATCGCGACGTATGCAGCGACATAGGAAAGAGTAAAATAGAAAAAAGTGATGATTAAAAAATACAATACGGTAAAACCAACAGTCTGGAAAGATGAATCCTCTAAATAGGGTTTTTCTACAGGCTCGTTAGCTGGATACATATAGCCTGAGATACATACCGGGTGTATACTATATGTAGGAGAGTATCATGAAATACAAAATTGCGTTGCAGCAAACAGAAGAAGGATTTAGTGTTTCTGTACCGGGATTGCCGGGCTGTTGGTCTCAAGGTGCAACGGAAGAAGAAGCGCTTCAAAATATACGTGATGCTATAAACGAATACCTAGAAACACGCAAAGAAATGATGCGTGATACTGTTGTACGCGAAGTGGAAGTGGCTGATTAGCCTGCGCCAAAAATCGCTGGAGTAAACCACCTTGATGCTGTTCGCGCACTTGAAAAAGCAGGTTTTCGTATTGCGCGGCAAGGAAAATATATCGTGATGACCGATGGAACTCGAATAGTGACTATTCCACGTCAAAATCTCGTTAACGCATTTACAATGGGTGGTATTGTGCAGGATGCGGGATTATCTGTAGATAAGTTCCGCAAGCTACTATAGCAAAATTGATAGCTACCATGTCGGTGCAGTAGGCAGCTTCTCGACCTATCAGCCTGAGAGGCTGCTACTGACCTCATCGTTAGCCGGACTGAAGTATTGTTTTCAAGCAAGGAAGCGAAGATTGTTATTGAACTTCTTTTCTTCATTTCAAACATGAGAGGCATCAATGACTAATGCAAATACCGATATCAGCCTTGCACATGAGCTAGATGCTCAAGATGAGCTAGCTTCTTTCCGTGACGAGTTTGTGATTGACGACCCCAACCTGATTTACTTGGATGGTAATTCACTCGGTCGTCTCCCCAAACGAACAGTAAATTTCATGCGAAATGCGATTGAACAAGAATGGGGAAATCGACTAATCCGGGCTTGGAATGATGGTTGGATTAACACCCCCACTGATTTAGGAGCAAAAATAGCCAAGTTGGTCGGGGCGCGCGCCGATGAGATTGTAGTCACCGAAGCAACCTCTATCAATCTCTTCAAGTTAGCTGTAGCTGCCCTGCAGGCACGCCCGAACCGAGCCGGAATTATTAGTGATGTCCTTAATTTCCCTTCTGATTTGTACATCCTCCAGGGCATTATTAACCTATTGGGGAAGAAACATTATCTGAAGCTTATTCCCTCTGCGGATGGTATCACCATTGACCCTGATGCGGTTGATGCTGCCATAGACAACAATACGGCTTTGGTTAGCTTGACCCACGTAGCATTCAAAAGTGCCTATATGTACAATATCGCTCGTGTGACTGAAAAGGCCCAGGAAGTCGGGGCATTAATGCTTTGGGATTTGAGCCACTCTGTAGGGGCAGTTCCGGTTGATTTGAATGGTTGTAATGTAGATTTGGCCGTGGGCTGCACTTACAAATATCTTAACGGCGGCCCTGGATCCCCTGCTTTCCTCTATATACGTCGGGATTTACAAGCGCAACTGAGCCAGCCGATGTGGGGTTGGTTTGCCGCAGAAAATCCCTTTGCCTTTGAACTCGATTTCACCCCTGCATCTGACATCTCCCGTTATCGGGTAGGAACTCCCCCTATGATTTCAATGAGGGCATTGGAACCAGCTGTTGATATTCTCTTAGAAGCTACTGTGGAACGACTCAGGGCTAAGAGTATCAAACAAACCGAGTATCTGATTTTTTTGGCTGACCAATGGCTAACTCCACTTGGATTCACCCTAGGTACACCACGCCAAGCTGAAATACGAGGCTCACACGTTTCTCTCCGCCACCTGGAAAGTTACCGCATCAGTCGCGCATTGATTGAATCCCCTCCGCCAGCCGTTCAAGTAATACCTGATTTTCGAGAGCCAGACAATATTCGATTGGGCATCACACCGCTCTATACAACCTTTACTGAAATTCATCAGGCGCTCAATCGGATGCGGACTATAGTTGAAGAAAAAATCTATGAGCAATATTCTATCGAGCGATTGTCCGTAACCTAGTTTGGCCTACCTGTAATTGTGCCTGTCGGAAGGGATCTTCCGTAAATGCCCGAATAATCTAATGGCCTACTCTCCGCCCCGCACAGCCAGCACGAAGCGGTCAGTATTACTATTCTTTAAGTAGGGCTGCATGGTGCCATCGTACATGCGGACGCACCAGGCTTCAGAAACAGTTGGCGCACAAGTAGTAGAAGACCAGTAGTAGTAGTTATCGGAGCCGGTCTTCAAAGAGCCAGAGCTGAAGCCCTGATCAAGTCCTTCCAGCCAGGCTACAGTATCCGCTTTTCCATAATGTATCAGGCTCCTGAGCTCCTTGCGGTTGGGCAGGCGCCAGTCTCTGTGACCACCCAGGTCAAGATCAATGGCATAGGTCAGAGCTGCTATCCAGTTCACTTGCGTGACGGAAGGCGCCTGCTCCCACATAAGCCCGGTAAGGGTGTCGGTGATAGTTCCATCGCCATTGTCCATGAAGCGCGGCACGGGCCAGGCGACTCCCATCTTTAGGTCGCCGTCATCCCCAGTTGCATCACTGACAGTCTGTCCTGTCCTGGGAAGGCTGACGGTACCCCCGGCCTGTCCGCCCCGCACGGCCCACACGAAGGACCCAGTCAAGGGGGGGTACCCGATGACTCTGCCATCGAACAGATTGACGACCCAGACATTCTCCTCACCGGGCTCCCAATCAGTAGACGAGTAGTATTGCCACTCCCGCACAGAGTCGAAGCCCTGCTCAGTTTCATTCAGCCAGGCCCCAGGAATCGCCACGCCCGCGTTTACCAGGCTTTCCAGCTCATTCACATTGGGCAGGCGCCAGTCGTCGTGGCCGCCCAGGTCAAGATCATCGGCATAGGTCAGAGCTGCTATCCAGGTCACTTGATCCCAGGAAGGCGCCTGCTCCCACATCAGCCCGGTAAGGTTGTCGGTGATCGTCCCGTTGTCGTTGTCCGTGAACCTCGGCCCGGGCCAGGCAACCCCCATTTGCAGGTCCCCATCCTGTCCGGTGCCGCTTCCGTCTATAACGTTGCCGTCAACATCATAGCAGGTGGTCTGTCCTGTCCGGGGAAGATCTATGACACCACCCTGGATTAAATACTTGATATAACCCAGCAGGTCACCGGAACATCCCGCCGCGAATACCAGCAGAATAACAATTACGGCGACCGCAGCCACTTTTAAAACTTTCTTCTTTACTCGATTCATTCCTCTTCCCATACCACGACCTCCCTAACGGCGCTCATCTCAGCAGCCCGGGATGCCTCTTCACCCCTTAATTCAAGGTATGAAAACTGAGCTGCCAGATCAGGATCCACGCTCTTCAAGCGACTGTAAGATCTCCTCGCCAGCCCATAGTTCTCAAGCTCATGGTTAGCCCGCGCCATGCATAAAAGCACTATCGGATCATCCGGCGCTTTTGCAGATGCCCGCTCATAGTAGACAAGGGCTTTCTCCATTTGACCCTGCAGATAATAGATATTTCCCACGTTGATCAGGGCGGGATAATATTCCTGTGTTTTCAATATCTTATTGAACTGCAGCAGCGCTTCTTCCCATAACTCATACTTTGCATACAGCACCCCGAGCTTGTTTAAAGGAA
>Ga0180432_10004678_pt1 | contig 18618 bp, 23 predicted proteins | sample SS_ome_10_FD_132414 | JGI IMG/M metagenome (GOLD analysis project Ga0180432, IMG submission 132414) | Hypersaline lake sediment archaeal communities from the Salton Sea, California, USA - SS_1_MS_2 metaG | ecosystem: Environmental > Aquatic > Non-marine Saline and Alkaline > Hypersaline >...
ATAGAAAGCAACCTTTAAAAAGTAAATTATTGTTAAATCTTTAAGCCCCCGTAGTACAGAGGCCAAGTATGCTGCCCTTTCATTTGGCTTTTCATAGAAAAGACGAATGAGCTAAATCTCATTAGAGATTTTGGTTCAAGGTAAAGACAAGGAGTCAGGCAGTGACCCGAGTTCGAATCTCGGCGGGGGCGTTCATAAAGTATTGACGTTATTTCTGTTAAAACAAGGAAATACTTTCCCTTCGAGGTTGGAGAATTTTTTAAACAAAAAGGAAAATCGAAAAAAACCTTGGTTGTTTTCAAGTTCGAATCTCAGCCGGGGCGTTTTCCAGATACATTTATTATTCATACAAACAAAGAAAAATCAAATCAAGTTTCTATAAAAACCAGTGGGATTTTCATAACATAAAGATTTTCACATGTTTACTCTCGGTGTCTTCTACAAAATAGTCGTTTCACTTGATCTCGTTTTAATAAAATCTTTAATCCTTTCAGCCAGTGTTGTTCCCCGAAGAGAGCTATATATTACTGCTTCATCCCTAACAAAAGTTCTACAAACTTTGCACGACCCTATATGATCTCTTTCTGGCAGATATTCTGGGTCGAGTAGTTTATCATCAATTAGCGAGTTATATATTTCTACAGTTCGATTACACGTTCCATCAATATTTCCTGCACTTTTTTCATTTCCCATGTTGGAATCCTATCTACTCTTGTTTATAAAAATTTCGGTTTAGCCCTAATGCTTAGAATGGGACAAGATTTTTAAAGATAAAGAGATTACTATTTTCATATACCCCCCAGGTTTGCACTGCAACCCTGGGTTTTACTATTTTTAACATGGAAACACAAGAAAGGATAATTATTTTTATTGATGGGAGCAATCATTACCATATAATTAAAGACATGTTTGATGGAAAAAGTAAATCAATGAATTTTGACTTTGAAAAATTTATCAAAGATTTAGTAGGAAAAAGAAAACTAATAAGAGTATACTATTACACTGCTCCTTTAGATAGAAAGAAAGATGAAGAAACATATATGAAACAACAAAGATTTTTTGAAAGATTAAAGAAAATCCCTAATTTTAATCTAATTTTATGCAGAATGCAAAAGGTAAAAATTAATGGAAAAGAAGTTTATCAAGTAAAAGAAGACGACATCCATCTTGCGGTAGATATGGTTAAATTAGGGTTTAATAATGCTTATGATACAGCAATTCTTGTATCTTCAGATGGAGATTTTATACCTGCAGTAAAGTCTGTTAAAGAAATAGGAAAAAATATAGAAAATATAGGTTTTGAGACCAAATTTTCATATCATCTTAAACAAGAATGTGATAAATTTAGAAAACTAACCAAAAAAGAAGTTAGTAAATTTTTCAAAAAATAAAATCAATCAACTATCATCAACGACCATTATAGACAAAACAAGCATGTTTAACTTAATCGCAATAATTCTTAAATAAAACAAATTGTTGATTTAATTATGAAAAATATTCTTTCAGATGAAGAAGCAGGATTTATTTGTAAGGTGAGTGGGAATACTATTAGAGGGTATGGCACTACTAAAGGAGGGAATATATACCAAAGAAAAAAAGGAGTTCCTTATCCAGAGGGAGTAATTAATTTATTAAAACTTAGAATGAAAATTGCAGATAAAAAAGGCCAAAAAGGAGAAGTAGATAATTTAAAAGAATATTATATAAAAATTATAAGTGGTGAACCTTGTAAAAAGTTTAAAAAATATATTGCTTTTGAAAGAGAAAGATTAGAAAAAGATGAAAGAGGACTTTCTCAAAAAGTTTTAAAAAAAACTAATTCTCCCCTAAGAAATTTAGAAGAAAGTTCTGAACATGCAAAATGTCAATTAAAACCAGAACAAGATTATAACAATCCCCCTAGAAAAAATAGTCCTAAAACAAGAAAATCAAAGTATCCCTATCTAACAGAAGAAGAATTAAATATGCCAGTCACAAATAAAGAAGGCATCCCTCAACCATATGATTTAATAGTTTCAATTATGAAAGAAGTAGATGATATTTCAAAAACCCTAATAGAGAATCCAAGAACAAAAAAGCAAAAAGAATCAAATGCAAAAAAACAAGAAAAAATAAGAGAATTATGGAAAAAACGTCGTTCTATAATTGCTCCTTGGGAAGATGGTGTTTTTAATCAGAACTAAAATATCCTCCAAAACAATAATTCTTATAAATGATTTTTCTTAATTAAGCATATGGAAGAAAAAGAAAAAAGAAGAGTACAAGAAAAACATCTGGAAATTCTTGCTATAAATGGGGGTTTTGAATTTACAAATACATTTTTTCCATATACTTCTGGAGAAATAGGTCCATATTATGTTCAAAGTGCCGTTGTAATGCAAAATGGAAAAGATTACAAAGAAGCTGTTGCTGATATGAGGAGGTCTATTGAATTAGAAACTTCAGGAGGAGCAGATGTAGATGTAATTTCTGGTGGAGAAACAAGAGATTGGATTTTTTCTTTTCCTATTGCTACACAAATGGGTTTAGCTCCTGCAATGTTATATAAAAATGGAAAATATTTTGGGCCAAATCTACAAAACAAAAATGTAGTTCATGTTGCTGACCTAAGTAATGAAGGCAGTTCGCCAAGAGACTTATGGGTGCCAGCAATAAGAAATAGAGGTGGAAAAATAAATCAAATATTTTTTTATGTTGATAGAATGGAACAAGGACCAATAGTTATGAAAGAGTTGGGATTAGAGTCTCACGCATTAGTGCCATTAGATCAAAATGCTTGGGATTATTTAAGAGAAATAAATGCTGTCAGTCAAACAGAATATACCAATCTAAGAGAAAGAGGGACAAGCAGAGAAGAAAGAGAGACTTGGGCAATAAATATGTTAAGAAGTGAAGTAGGTAAAGAAAGATTAAGAGAATTATACAATGATCCTAAACAACAAGAAAAAGCAGAGAAAGTAATATTACATTATACTAATTTAAGTGAAGAATTAAGAGAAGCTGTAAATTAATATTAAAATGATCTCATTAAAATATAAAGAAATAAAAGCAAGAAAAAGGGTGTGTTTAGCCTTAGATGTACCTACTGTAAAAGAAGGATTAGATCTTGCGAGCAAACTTGTAGATCTTGTTGGAACATTTAAAATAGGAAAACAATTACATACTGCATCTGGAAATGAAGGTGTGAATATTATAGGAGAAATTGATAACCTAGATGGAGGTGTTTTTCTTGATTTAAAATATCATGACACCCCAAATACTGTTTATCAAGCAAGTAAAGAATCAGCTGTTCCTGGAGTTTATATGTTTAATATCCATATTGCTGGAGGGGAAGAAATGTGTAAAAAAGCAATTGAAGGTGCATATGAAGGTGCACAAGCTAGAGGAATAGAAAGACCTAGAGTAATAGGAGTCACTGTTCTAACAAGTTTAGATGATCAAGATTTAGCTACTCAAAGATTAAAAATAACTTATGATGACTTAGTTAGAAGAAGAACAGAACTTGCAAGAGAATGGAGACTAGATGGTATTGTCGGTCCAGCTAATAAAGCAGGGGATTTAGAAAAGGAATTTGGTAGTGATTTTCTTTATGTAACTCCTGGTATAAAATGGCAAGGAAAATCAGGAACAGGACAAAAACAACTTTATACTCCAGATAGAGCAGTTCAAGATTGTAGTAATTCAATCTTAGTTATGGGAAGTGCTATTACAAAGGCAAAAGATAAAAGAAAAACAGCTTATGAAATCTTAAAAGCAATGGCTCAACATCTTTAAGCTAATCTTATAAACTAATTCTTCCTTAATAATTTATGAGAGTAAGATATAGTTTTTCTTCAAGAAGAACAGGGCGTTTAGAAAATATAAGAAAACAAAAACAAGAATTTCCAAAAGTAATTGAAAAACTAATAAAATTCTCAGATATAATTCTTGAAATTCTTGATGCTAGATTTATTCAAGAAACAAGAAACATAGAAATAGAAAAGTATATCAAAAACCAGGGAAAAGGGCTAATTTTTGTAATAAACAAAACAGACCTTATTTCAAAAAATAAGATGAATAAAAAAGACCTTAATGATTTTTCCCCCTATGTATTCGTATCTAGTAAAACAAGAAGAGGAAGCAAAGACTTAAGGGATAAAATAAAAATTGAATCAAAAAAAATTAAAGAACCAATAGATAAAAGTGGGAAAATAACAATAGGAATTATTGGTTATCCCAATACAGGAAAAAGTTCTCTAATTAATATGTTAATAGGAAGAAAAAAAGCAGGAACAGGTGCAGAAGCAGGTTATACAAAGGGAGTTCAAAAATTAAAACTAACTTCAGAAATACTCTTAATAGATTCACCAGGAGTTATTCCAAAAAAAGAGTATTCTAGTGTAGAACAACCAAAAATATCAAAACAAACAAAGATTGGGGGAAGATCTTTTAGTCAAGTTAAGGAACCAGAACTTGTTATTGCAAGTATTATGAAAGAATTTAAAGGAGTTATTGAAAAGTATTATAAAATTAAATCAAAAAATAATTCTGAAATATTAATTGAAGAACTAGGTAAAAGAAAAGGATTTTTAAAAAAAGGTGGAGAAATTGATGAAGATAAAACTGCAAGATTTATTTTAAAAGAGTGGCAAGAAGGAAAGATTAAGATATTATAATTTATTTTTTTCAACTACCATTTTAACATTTGGAGAAACATTTCCTTTTCCTTGTTTAATATCATTTAAAGAAACCCATTTTAAATCTTGTTCTGGAGGTAATGGTTTTATTCCCTCCTTATTTTTTAACTTAGCAAGATAATTAATTAAAACAATAATCATTTTCTCTTTGGTCTGAGGATTTTCATAAAGAATGTTTGGGAATAATGGCTTAATTATTTCAATCTCAGCATTACAAGCTTCCCTTGATTTTCTAATACATGCATCTTCTAATGACTCGCCTTCATGAACCCTTCCTCCAATTAATTTATAAAAATCATCTTTATTATCTTTAGAAACAAGTAATTTCCCATCTTCAATTATCACAGGTCCTGATGCAATTATTGTCTTCATATTTTTTAAAAGAATTCAGTCTTTAAATTATTTGGCTTTTTAAACTAAAAAATTAAAAAACCATGCTTTAAATTTTTTTAATCATATAAGTATTTTCAAGAGTATAACCCAACTTTTTATAATAATCCCTCACTCCTACTCCAGAAATAATACTTAATTTATTAATTTTGTTCTTCCTTACAATTTTCTCTGCTTCTGCTATTAACCATTTCCCCATTCCCTGATGTTGCACTGCAATTTTATGTTTTTCACCAAGTTTCAAAGCTTTTCCATAAACATGCAACTCTCTTATAATAGCTCTATTATTATAAATTCTTAATCTAAGCAACCCAAAAAGAATATTATCTCTATTAATAATCTCTAAAAAATACTCCTTCCCTTTACTTGCAGAATATCTTGTAATTTTTAATTTTAAATCAAGATTTAAATCTCCTTTTCTAGCAAACCCTATCTCTCTATATCTTATTTCTTTTAATTTTACTTTTTTTTGCCTTAATTCCTTTTCAATTTCTGCTCTTAAATCAATTCTCTTTGTTCCAGCCACAATATATTCAGGAGGAATCTCTCTCATAATCCTCATAATCCTACAATATCTTGGAACAATTTTAAGCATTTTAATGAGCAAATTCTTAATCCTTTCTTTAGAATATGGTTCATACTCTCTTTTCCAATACATATTTTCAAGTTCAGAACAAGGCATTACTTGACAAGGATAGATTTTTAATTGATCTGGCTTAAAATCTGAATCAGAAAATAATTTTTTAAATAATTTCAAATCTTTTTTAGGATTGCTTCCAGGAAGTCCAGGCATAATGTGATAACCAATTTTAAAACCCGCATCCTTTAATGCTTTTGTTGTATCAATCACATTCTGAATATTATGTCCTCTTTTCACTATTTTGTAAATTTTATCATCTATAATTTGAACTCCCAACTCAACTCTTGTACATCCAAATTCTCTTAATCTATCAATATATTGAATGCAAACATCTGGACGAGTTTCAATGCACAAAGCAACGCATCTATTTTTAGATCTTTCATTAAGTTTCTTAGCAGATTCTAGTGTTTTAGATTTCTTATTATTCAATCCATCATAACATCCCTTAATAAATTCATACTGAAATTTCTTAGGATACTCTAAAAAAGTCCCCCCCATTATAATTAATTCAACTTTATCAGTAGGATGATTCATTACTTCAAAAGCTTTTAATCTAGCTCTAACTTGTTTAAATGCATCAAACTTGACTCTACTTGCTCTTAAAACTACAGGGCTTTTAGGAGTATAGCTCTGGGGAACATTAAGATTAGGACAATAAATACATGTTCCATGTTCACATTTTCTAGGAGGAAGCATAACAGCTACAGGAGTTATTCCTGAAATTGTTTTTACAGGTTTTCTTATTTCTCCCTTTTTTGGCTTGAGCATTTTGTTATATAACTGAATAGTAGTTATATTTTTAAAGGTAACCTTATGATAAAAAATAGGTAAAATGAAGGATTTAAGCATTATAATTCCAACAAAAAACGAAGAAAAATATCTTCCAAGATTACTGGAAAGTATCAAAAATCAGACACTTAAAGATTATGAAATAATAGTAGCAGATGCTGGCTCTGAAGACAGAACAAAACAAATAGCAGAAAGCTATAAGTGTAAAATAGTCCCAGGAGGACATCCTTCAAAAGGAAGAAATAATGGAGCAGATTATAGCACTGGGAATGTTCTTGCATTTATTGATTCAGACATACAACTTCCTAATCCTAATTTTCTTGAAAAATGCATGCAGGAATTTGGAAGTAGAGGATTAGATGTTGCTGGAACATACCATGAACCTATTCCATCAAATACTCAAGGAAAAAGAATATTTGATAAGATATTTTATACAATAGATAACATAGGAATGAGAATGGCTGAAAACTCAAAAATTCCAAAAATGCACATGTGTATGTTTGCAACAAGAGACACTCATGATGAAATATCAGGATTTAGAGAAGATTTAGAATTTGCAGAGGACGCAGACTACTCAAAAAGAGCAGTTGAACAAGGGAAAAAATTTGGAATATTAAAAACACCAGAACATACTCTTGTATCTCCAAGAAGACTTGAGAAAAAAAGATTAAAAATGGCCTTAAAATATGCTTGGTTAAATTTTAGAGTATGGTTAGGAAAGGAGTATAAGAGAGGGGAACTAAAATACTTTTAAATTAACAATTACTTCTTAATATATGAAATCACAACAAGAAATATGGAATGCAATAGCTTCAGATTGGCACAAATACAAAGAGATTCCTTCTAAACTATCACAAGCATTTCTAAAACAACAAACAGGAAAAATTTTAGATTTAGGCTCTGGTTCTGGAAGACACTTAACTAAAATAAAAAATGGAAAAATATATCTTGTAGATTTCTCAGAAAATATGATAAAACTAGCAAAGCAAAAAGCAAAGAAATTAGGAATTAATGCAGAGTTTCAAGTTGCTGAGATGACTAAACTGCCTTATGAAAACAATTTCTTTGATGTAGGGATTTCAATCTCAGCTTTTCATTGTCTTAATTCAAAACAACATAAAAAAGCAGTAAAAGAGCTTTATAGAGTAATGAAACCAAAAGCAAAAGCTCTAATTGGAGTATGGAATAAAGAATCAAAAAGATTCAGAAGATATAAAACAAAAGAAAAGTGGATTGGCTGGACAACAAAAGGAAAAAGATATTATTATCTATTTAGTGAAGAAGAAATTCATGATTTATTTAAAAAACAAGGATTCAGAATTCTTTCTACACATAATTCAGAACTTATGATTAATTTTATTGTTGAAAAAACTTAACTCTTCATTTCATTATACATCTCTGTATACTCTTTTATCTCATCCTGTCCTTTTGCAACACTCTCAATAAACTCTTTAGCTTCTTTCTCTATTTTAGCTCTCTCATTCACTTTAGAAACTTTGTAATTAGAAGCCAGTTGTGCAATTGTCTCTATTATACTTTCTCTTGTTTCTTGTTCTTCTGTTACCATTATTGACTACCTCCTTTACCTGTTATTTTTAACATATCAAAAAAAGATTTCTTTTTAAAATGAATAACACTCATATCCTTTAAATCAATATTAATCTTAATTAATCCAAAATTAGAAATAAAAATAGTTCCAACAAGATAGTCTTTTCCATTTTTATGTTGTAAAGATAACAAAATCTTTTGAATTTTCTTATCTACATTTCTACTCTTCATCTCTTTTGCAACAATATTAGCTACTTCATTAAAATTAAAATTATGGTCCAATGAAATTGGTTTAAATGCTGTGCTATCAACTATCTCAACTGGAACCATTGCACAGTCATCCTCTAACTTAAAACTAAACATTTTATTTTTGCTTGGAATATAGTAATCAAAATGCTGTTTATTATCTGGATGTTTTGAATTTGAAAATTCCATAATAAAAAAACCAGAAGCAGGAAATGCATCTTTATTTTCTTGTATAAACTCCTTAAACTGAGATGAATTCTTTAATTTCTCAACATAAAACTGAAAGTTCATTTTAATTTGGATTTCTGAAAGAAAGACGAATTTTATTCAATTTATTCATTTTCTCTCACTAATCTCTATTTTAAGCTTACTTAAAAACTCTTCTAATTTCATTGTCTGAAGTTTTCTATTGCCCCTAACTCTTATAGAAAGAAAATTTCCTTTTTCTTCTTTGTCTCCAATGGTTACAACATAGGGAATTCTCATTAAAGAAGCATTTTTTACTTTACTTCCCATTGTAGTTGAAGAAAAATCACTATCAACTCTAATTCCCTCTTGTTTTAATCTTTCTAGAATCTTCTGAGCTCCTTTCTCATTTCTATCTGTAAAATTTAGTACACGAACTTGTATTGGGGCAATCCATGTTGGCATCCAACCTTTAAAATGCTCAAGAATAATTCCAAGAAATCTTTCTAGACTTCCATAAAGAGCCCTATGAATCATTATAGGTTGTTTCTTTTTATTGTCTTTATCTGTAAATTCTAAATTAAATCTTTTGGGCATTGCAAAATCAACCTGGATAGTTCCACATTGCCATGTTCTTCCTAAAGAATCTTTTACATGAAAATCAATTTTTGGCCCATAAAAAGCTCCTTCTCCCTTATTCACCTTATATTTTATTTTTTTGTTTTTCAAAACATTTTCTAGAGCTTTTTCTGCTTTGTTCCATTGAGAATCGCTTCCTATTCTTATTTTTGGACGAGTAGATAATTCTACAGCATATGTAAATTTAAATGGAGCATAAAGCTCATCTATTAAATTTATTACTCCAATCAATTCATCTTCTAATTGCTTTTCATTTTTACAAAATATATGTGCATCATCTTGTGTAAATTGAATGACTCTAAAAAGTCCAGCCAAGACTCCAGAGAGTTCAACTCTATGAACAGTTCCTAATTCTCCTACTTTTAGCGGTAAATCCTTATAACTCTTAGGAGAATTCTTATACACTAACATTCCTCCAGGACAATTCATTGGTTTAACTAAAAAAGCTCTCTTTTCATACTCTGTAACAAAATTATTTTCTTTATATTTGTCCCAGTGTCCTGAAATCTGCCATAATTTTTTGTCCATAATCTGAGGAGTCCTTATTTCTTCATATCCATCTTTTTCATGTAATTCTCTCCAAAATTTAATTAATTCATTTCTAATAACCAAACCATTATTATGATAAAAAACCATTCCAGGAGCAACTTCATTAAAACTAAACAAATCCATTTGCTTTCCAAGAATTCTATGATCATTTTCTTTAAGTTTAGACGTATCTAATTTACTTTTAGAAATCTCTCTAAGTAATTGTTTAACATCATACTTTTCTTCAACAACTCCTCCTTCACTTGTAATACTTCTACTTAATTCAGATAAAGGATGTCCTTTAACTTTTAATTCAAATTCTTTATAATATCCAAAAGGTGCACGAACAACTTTAAACCCTTTTAGTTTCTTTTCAGCTTCTTTTAATAATTCACTAGCCATATCAGGACTTCCTAAATTACTAGAAAGATGAGCATAAGGATAAAGAACAATATTTTTTGTCTTAACTTGCTTTGCAATATTTTCTATTTCATCAACATATTTTTTAACAATATCTTTTCCATCTATTTTTTCAACAGCAGTTAAAACAACTAAAGCATCTTTTACATTTTTTTCTTTTTTCTCTTTTTCAGAAAGATCTTCTATTTTTTTCAAAGCCTTTTTCAAAGCCTTGAATTTAATATAATCAACATGCAGTGCTAAAATCCTCATTTTATAAACTTGTTAACCATGTTTTTAGCTTTTTCTCTCCTTTTTTTATGTTCAGCTAAAAATTTATTTATTTTATCTATTAAATATTGTTTTAATTCCCCTGTTAATAATTTCCCGCTTCTATAATCTTCTTCAAGTTGTTTAAGTTTTTCATCATTCTCTTCAAACAACATTCTAAGATATTGAAATGAAACATCAATATCTGGATTTCCCCCCTTTTTTCTATGTTCTTCTAAAGTATCCTGTCCTCCTGAAAAGGCGTATTTCTTGATTTTTCTCTCAACTTCTTTTGGAGAGTCTGTTAGAGCAATAAATGAGTTAGAATCTGATGCAGACATTTTTCCCCTGCCCAGTCCAGGAGCAAATAAGTGATAAGTAGAAGATATAGGAATAAAATCAAATCCTTTAATTCTTCTGGACATATCTCTTGCAATTCTAATATGAGGATCTTGATCTATCCCAACAGGAATAAAAGTGGGTATTGATTTTCCTTCAAATTCTTTTAATTGAGGATGATACATATCAGATGCCTGAAGCAAAGCAGAAATCATTTTTCCAGGAGAAATTTCTCCATAAACTCCTTTAAATTCATTAAATGTTACATGATTAGCAAAAAGGTTTTGTAATCTATAATAAGCGCTTGCTTTTTTTCCATCCTTAGCTCTATCACTTTGAAAGTATATTTCACAATTTTTTGGTTTTAAACCCAAAGCAATATAATTAGTTATATACTGCTCAATTGCGATTTTCCTGCTTTCCTCTAAACTCTGTCCTCTAGCATTATAAGCCTCTATGTCTGCTACAGCAAGATAAATCTTGGCTCCAAGCTTTTGCCAAAAAATAAATTGTTGAGCAAGAATCATATGTCCAATATGAAATTTGCCTGTAGGCATAAGTCCAGTCATCATTACAAAAGGTTTTTTATTTTTAACAGCAAGCAGAATTTTTTGAATATCTCTATGAGCAAAAACGATTCTTCTCCTAAACAACAAATTTTCATTAAAAATTTTGGGCAATTGTTTTAATGGCTCAATTCCAAATTCTTTAATTAATTTTTTATAATTAATATCTCCTTTAATCTCCCACGGACTAAATTTCACGCTCTTATTAACCATATCTAAACAATGCAAATCCCATTTTTAAACTTTAACAATATTTATAAATAACAATTAGTATTATTTATAAGGATGAAAAGAGCAATTTTTTTAATAATATTCATACTTCTTTTAACTTCATTAGCTTCTGCAGAAATTATTTTCAAAGAACAACCAAAAGAACTCTATAGCCTAGGAGAAATAATAAGAGTTCCTTCAAAAGTTGCGACTTTAAATGGAATAGAAAACTTTTTATCAATAAAATTAATATGTAATGGACTTGAAAGTGAAATTCACAAACAATACTTATCTATTCCTGCAGGAGCAGAACAAGATATTAATGCAGCTATTCCTCTTACTCCTAATTTCATAGGTAGAACATATGGAACATGTAGCATAAAAGCTTCAGTAGGAGCAGAATATATACTTAGTAATGAGTTTGAAATATCAAATACAATAAATATTGAATCAACCCTAAATAAAGAAGAGTTTCTTCCTGAAGAATCAATAGTAATAGAAGGCACTGCTATCAAAGGAAATGGGGAAAATGTTCAAGGATTTATTGATGTAATAATTGGAGGTGAAGAAGGAATTACAGTAAGCGACACAGTGAAAAATGGATATTTCTTTTTAAATACCTCACTACCAAAAGAAACAGCAGCAGGAAAATATTTAGTTCAGTTGGAGATATATGAAAAAGATGGAACAGGAAATAAATCAAATCAGGGATTATTAAATCAGAATATTCAAATAAATCAAGTTCCGACTAATTTAGAAATTGTTTTTGATGAAAAAGAAGTTATTCCTGGGGAGGATTTAAAAGTAAAGGCAGTCCTTCATGACCAATCAGGAGAAAAAATAGAATCAGATGTTACAATGACTCTTAAAAATGAAAAAGGGAAAATACTTGAACAAAAAGATTTATCCACAGATGAATTTCTAGATTACCCAATAATATATAATCAAGCTCCTGTAAAATGGGAAATAATCGCAGAATCAGATGAATTAATAGTGGAAGAGAATTTTAACATATCAGAAAATGAGTTGGCAGAAGTAGACATTATAAATAAGACTGTAATAATAACAAATAAAGGAAATGTTCCTTATAATGAAACAGTTGTGATTAAAGTAGGAAATACCACTCTAGATTTTGATACTTATATTGAGGTTGATGAAATCAAAAAATACTCTTTAACTGCTCCAAATGGAGAGTATGAAGTAGAAATAAGGGCAGGAGAAGATAAAAAAACTAAAAGTGTATTGCTTACAGGAAGTGCCATTAATGTAAAAGAAATAGAGGGAGGAATATTAAAAGTTGTAAGATTCCCTTTTGTATGGATTTTTATTCTACTTATCTTAGGATTTATGTTATTTATGATATTTAAAAAAGGGTATAGAAAAACATTTATAGGATATATAACAAAAAGAAAAGCAAAAAAAACAGAAGAAGTTCTTCCATTAAAACCTATACACAAAACCCTTGTTAATTCAAAAAATCCCGCTATTCTTTCTTTATCCATAAAAGGGCATAAACAAAATATAAGCCTTATATGTTTAAAGATTAAAAATGAAAAAGAAATAGAAAATAATGAAATAGCAAAAGAGGTTTTAGAAAAAATAACAAATTTAGCTGAAGAACATAAAGCAGCTACTTATCAAAACCAAAATAATATAATGTTTATGTGGGTTCCTCTAAAAACAAAAACTTTTAAGAATCAGAAAAAAGCAATAGAGATTGCTCAGGAAGCAAAAGAGATATTAGACAAATATAATAAATTAGCTAAAAAGAGAATTGACTATGGAATTTCTGTGAATTATGGAACAATTATTACAAAACCAGAAAAAGATGGATTAAAATTCATGAGCATGGGAACTCTCATAACAGAAGCAAGAAAATTAGCTATTCTTTCTACAGGGGAAGTATATCTAAGTCAAAAAATGCATGAACAAACCCTTTCAGATGTAAAATCAAACAAAGTAGAGAAAAAAGGACACGCAATGTATACAGTAAAAGAAATTAAAAAAAAGAGCTTAGAAACAAAAAAATTCATACATAATTTCATAGAAAAACTTGAAAAAGAAAACAAAGCAAAATCAAAGAAAAAATTAGGAAAATAATCCTATTTAGATCTTTTCCATAATTGATTAAATCTAGACTTAAAAGAATCTGCAATAAATTTGTTTTCTATATAAATTGCAGTAAAATCTTTTGTAGGAATATTTAATACAACATTATTTCCAGCAACATTAATTATTACAGCAGTACTCCACAATTTAGGAATATATTTAACTTGCGTATTAGAAAGTTCTTCTCTAATTTTACCTTCTTTTTTATTATCTAATGTAAAAATAAGTTTACTCCTTAAACCCTTATCATCTCTCCATTTGTGAAGGCCTTTTAATAATTTTAAATAATTTGTGAATTTTTTTGGAAGAGCAGGAATTACATAAGCAAGCCATTCATCTCCTTTTTTCATAGAATTAACTAATCTTTCAAGAGCCATTCTATTCCCCTCAAGACCTTTATATGTTGTTGTTTCTTGAGTCCATAATAATTCAAATTGAGATTTAAAAGAATCTGTAACTTCTTTGCTTTCTATTCTAAACATTGTTATATCTCTTTTAGAGATGACTGTAATTAATATTTTATTTTTATAAATCAAAATAAAAGAAGAAGCGAGTAATTGACTTGGGGCAAATTTTATTTCAGTAAGTTTTTTTATATCTTTTAAGTTCTCAACCCAATCTTTTGCTTGTTCTGAAAATAATAATTTAACTCCAATTCCTTTTTTGATTCTTTTCATATGATGCTGGCGAATAAATATTGAAAAAGAGGGGATAAGTTCTGATGCTCCCATTACATAATATTCTTCTCCCTTATTTAGACTAGTTAAAACATCATCAAAAGCTGTTTTTGCGCCTTCTATACCCTTAAAAATTGTTGCTTCAGAATTATATTTAGAAAGAGTCTGCTTTATCTTTAACTCTGGGAGTAATTTTTCTAACTCATTTTTTTGTTCTGATAATTTATTTTCTTTTTCTTCCATATAACCCATAATTCTCTCTGGAGAAGAAGCTTGAAAATATTTAATTCCAGATTTAATTATAAAAGAAACTAACCCTTTTTGGATTAATTTATCTAAAACTTCATAAATTTTAGAGGAAGATACTTTTGCTTTATCAACTATCTTTCCAGTTGTAGAACTTCCTAGTTCCAAAAGGGCTAAATATACACTAATCTCTGATTTAGTCAATCCTATATCTTCTAATAAACTTTTTTTCATATAAACAGATTATGATAAAGAATTATAAACCTTTCTATTACTCCTCCCTAAGGGGGAGGTAATCCTTAAATAGATATACTATCAAAAAATAATAACATAAAATGGCATTCAAAAAAATCAGAAAAGTTTTGGTAGGAATAATCTTAGCAGGATTACTCTATTTTGGGGGATGTGCTTCAAATAAGTCATGGTCAAAAGGCCATGTATTATATAATAACAGAGACAGACATATTATGTATAAATTAGAAGGAAATACTCAATTTACAGAAAAAGGTCCAAATTTATGGGGATTTATAGAAACAAGAGCTACTAAAAATCATTCTGGAGACACTGAAAATTTCTTTGTAAAAGCAAGAGCAGATCAAAAAATAATAAATGGATTAAATATTTCTGCAGAACATACAGCAGGAAACTACTTTGTAGACTATACTAAAGCAGGAATTATCTATAAGAAAAAGTTTGGTAAAAAAGGCCCATTTATCATGGCAAAGGCATATCCTGTGAGAACAGACAGAAAAGATGATACAACACTCGGTGTTCTTATTAGTCAGCAAATAATTCCAGATAAATTAAGTGCTACAGCATGGTTAGATAGAGACATAAGAGGAGAAACTTATGTAGGAGAAGCTTCTCTTGATTATAAACTACTAAATAATCTAAATATTACAACAGGAGCACGTTCAGCAGGAAGCATACATAAAGAAGTAAAATTAAATCCTTATCTTGGAATTAAATACAATTTCTAAAGAAAATGGTATCAAGAACACAAAAATTGGGATTAATGGGATTAATATTTGCCAGTCTTTTAGGATGTGGAGGAGAATCAACATCTCCAAATGTAATAGAAGCTCAATTAAGTGGAATCACAAATCTTAATTGTATTTTAAACTATTATCATAAAGGCATAAAAAAAGAATCAAATGACAAAGATTGGGACGGAGATGGAAAAAAAGATTTTTATGTGGTTGCAGGGGATGGAACAGTATTTTACACAGCTTCATCAAAATATCCTCCAAAAACAAGAAGAGAGTTATTCAATCCAACCTTCTACAAACATAAAGAAAATCAAAATAACTCCAAGTAACTACTTATTATAGAATTCTTAATTTCAGGATGTTTCTTTTCTAAATCATCAATAAATAAAGATAGTTTATCTTTTTTCTCAATAGTTTTTTTGAATTTTAAATTCATTAATTTAGCATATAACAATACTTCTTTATCAAGAAATAAAACCAAAGGCTTAATTATTTTCCCAAAAACAGGGGCTAATTCTTTTAATTTTTCTGCTTTTCCTTTAATAATAATTTGTGTTATCTTATTCGCTTCTGTATCTGTTGTTGAAGCTAAAGCTTTTTTTGTATATTTCTTTTTTGTTGGAAACTTAAAAATTTTAACAAGAGCCCTATTTGAAAACATCTGAAGTAAATTCTCTAATACAACCCCTCTAAAATCTCCTTTATTTTCATAAGCAATTACATCATTTTTCCCAGCCATTTTAAATTTTCTTAAAGTATAAAGAAACTTTTTTTGAAACCATTTAATAAATTCTCTTTTTGTTAATTTTCGCTGGTTTGTAAATTCATATACATATTTCATTTGAATATTTCAATAGATATTTTTTCTATGTCCAATTCTAACAACAATTATTTTATTTCCAGAAACAATAATATCTATTATTACCCTATAATCTCCTATTCTTAATCTCCAAAGTCTTTCTCCTTGTAATCTTTTAAGAAATCTAAAAGGATTATCCCTTATTGAATAAATTTTTTTTAAAATCAATTCAGAATCTTTTTTGTTTAATTTTTTAAGAAACCTCTCTGCATTTTCTTCAACCTGAACAGAATACATTTTAGGTTAAACTAATACCTAACTCTTTTGCAACTTGTTCAATAGGTTTTACCTTTCCTTTTTTAATATTATCTAATCCTATTTTAATATCTTTTATCTCTTCTTCAGACAATGTTTCTTCTTCAACATTATCAATTAAATTATTAAGGACATCATTATAAGATTGTCTTTCAAAACTTTTAAGAATCTTTAGTCTTTCAAGAGTATCTGTATTAATTTGGATTGTTGTTTTTTCCATGTTATATACTAACTATAGTTACTATATAAATATTTCTATTCATTTTAACACTCCAAATTCTTTAATTTCATGTTTAGAATATTTTTTAATTAATTTTCTAGCCTTATCAACAAGTTTTTTATTATTGATCCATGCACTTGGCCCAGGTTGTTTTGGAATCACTTTAATTCCTTTAGTTTCAGAGATGATTTTATTTTCCTTTTCATTTCTTCCTAAGACTATCCACCTATTTGAATTAATAAAATGTCTACCAATACTCATCAAAGGCAGAGTTTTTTCATTTATTAAATTATATTTAAGGAGTAATCTAAATCTATTCTTTAGATTTTTTTCACAAAGTAAACAACCTCCTGCAGGATTAGGATATTTAATCTTATATTTTCTAGCCAAAGCGATTTGTTTTCTTCTGCTTCTTCCTGAAATACCTAATTCAATTAAGGGGCGTGTCAATTCAAAACCTTTCTTATTAATAATTTCCATGGCTTTTTTAGTTTGGCTCATAGGCCTCTGTCCCAAAACCTCTCCAGAAGCAACAAGACTAATCTTATTCTTATTAGCATACTCTCTTGCTTTACTGGACATAAATAACCTACAATCAATACAAGGATTAAAACCAGCCCCTCTCCCATACTTTGGCTTTTTTATAATTTTAAGATATTCTTTTAATAATCTTCCCTTAGTACAATCAATAATTTTTATTTTAATTTTTTGTTTTTTACAAAATTTCTTTACCTCATTTTCAGTATTCTTATTAAAAGGAAGTTTAAAATATAAGGCAACAATATCATAGCCTCTTTCCTGCATAATTTTAAGTACAAGTCTGCTGTCTAATCCTCCTGAAAACATTACAACACCTTTTTCTCTAAGCATAAGAAAAATAAGAAACAACTCTTTTTATTAGTTACTTTTTCTTTTTTGATTTTTTGTTTTCTTCAATTGCTTCTTTTAAATCTTTTTTAGTAATCTTCTCATCTTTTTTAAAAATTCTTGCAAAAAAGCTTCCAACAGAAAGAAATTTTAAAACAATTCCGACACCAATAGAAACTATTCCCAAAATAAGGAAGATTAAGAATATTGTATAAGACTGAGTAAAAAAGGCCAAAACTATTTGAGCATATTCCCATCCAATAATCAAAGATAATAATTTACCTATTCCTAAAAAGATAAAAGAAAGAACAATAAGCACAACCCCTAAAACAAGAGGCAGACTAGTTTTAGATTCTATAAAGAAAAACAGCAATACCATTAATGCAATTGAAATTAAAAGAGAAATGTAAAACCACCCCATAAAATAACCCTGAGCATGTTTAGAAAAGAGGAAAAAAGGAGGGGCTTCCTCTTCAAAACAATTCATAAAATCACAATCATACTCTTTATAATATGTCTCCTCAACAATATCATCAATAGCATAAAGAATAATAGCTTCTGTTCCTTGGTTAACCACTTCACATGGAAGCTCAAAAGTATAATCCTCATTTTCTTGAACAAGAACACTATTATTTTGACAATATAACTGCATATTTGCTAATCCTTTCTCTATCTCTTCTGGAATCTCAGTTTGATTTAAAATAATATCACTTACTATACTATGAACCTCTGGTTTAATTACATTATAATTTAAAGACATAGAAATTGTCAAGGAGCTGGCTGTTGCAAAAAGAGATAGAAATAACAAAATTGTAAAAATAGTAACTAAAGCACCTCTTATTAATCCCATAAAGAAACATATTAAATTAAATTTATAAACTTAACTAAACTAAATAAAACATGGTAAAGATTGATTCAAACAAATGTGTTGGATGTGGTTTATGTGTTTCTATTTGTCCTTCAGTATTTG
>Ga0180432_10004679_pt1 | contig 18617 bp, 17 predicted proteins | sample SS_ome_10_FD_132414 | JGI IMG/M metagenome (GOLD analysis project Ga0180432, IMG submission 132414) | Hypersaline lake sediment archaeal communities from the Salton Sea, California, USA - SS_1_MS_2 metaG | ecosystem: Environmental > Aquatic > Non-marine Saline and Alkaline > Hypersaline >...
CCCGCCTACCGGGCGAGCAGCTCCTCCAGCCTGCGCTGCGAGTCGGCCTGGACCTTCTCGTGGAGGCTGTGGCCGTGCGAGTCCATGGTCACCACGCAGGGGAAGTCCTCCACCCGGACCTTCCAGAACGCCTCGGGCACGCCGAAGTCCAGCTTGAAGACGTCGAGGACCTCCTTGCAGCACTCGCCGATCAGCGTGGCCGCCCCGCCGATGGCGTGCAGGTAGACCGCCCCGTGCTCCCGGCAGCCGGCCAGCGTCCGCTCCCGCATGCCCCCCTTGCCGATCACCGCCCGCACGCCGAAGTGGGCGAACACGTCCGCCTCGTACGGCTCCTCGCGGATGCTGGTCGTCGGGCCGGCGGCCACGAACTCGTACCGCCCGTCGTCGTGTTTCTTCACCACCGGCCCGCAGTGGTAGATCACTCCACCCGCCAGGCCCTGCTTCAACTCCTCGTACACCGCCCGCTCCGAATCCGGGCACTGCCCCTTGATGAAGGTCTCCATCATGTATTTGTGCCCGGCGTCCCGGGCCGTGTACAACACCCCGCTCAGCAGAACCTGATCGCCGACCTTCAGCCCGCGAACCTGATCCTCGCTAACTGGAACTGTCAGTCTAGTAGCCATGTCGCATCCTCAAACAGTGTCGCCCCGGCGGCGGAATCGACGCCTCCCGAAGGGACGAAACGGGTTTAGCCCAGCCTTTCAAGGCTGGGTCGAGGCAAACCAGCGCCAGCTCCAGTCCCGTAGGGACGGATGAACACCGGCTTCCAGTCATAGAGGACCTCGCCACAAGCTGTATACCGGCAGCGCTAGGAACCAGACGACCTGACACCCCACGATCCGCGTGAACTCACGGTCGCTCGTGCGCTTGGGTTCAACGCTACTCCGCACATACAGCAGCAGGTGGACGTATGCGATAAGCCCGGTGCCAGGCGCACACACGACCAGGGAGGCAACCAGGCGCAGCCGATGCTCGTCGTGCAGGTCTCCGTGGAACAGGAGCAGCAGAGCCAGCACGAAGCTCGCGACCAGCGTGGGCAGGATCCCGCGAAAACGGGGCATGGTCTTCAGCGCGTCTACACCGTCGCTCATTCGTACCCGCATCTCCCTGTAACGGCTGTGCCCGGGACCCTCGGCATTCCTCGCCGATGACAACTCCCGAGGGACGCGTGTGCCTTGCTGATCTGATCTGATCAGGGCGCCTCGATGGTCACCCGCCCGTCCTTGATGGTCATGATCTTGCGCCGGTCGGCCCAGCACATGTAGGCCACCGAGACGAAGAACGAGGCCGGCACCCGGTGCAGCTCGCTCACCTTCACGCCCAGCACGGTCGTCTGGCCGCCGAAGCCCATCGGCCCGATGCCCAGCTCGTTGACCTCCTGGTGGAGCTGTTTCTCCAGCCGGTCCAGCTCCGGGTCCGGGTTGCTGTCCTCGACCGGGCGGAAGAACTGCTCCTTGGCCTTGATCATGCTCGAGGCCCGGTCGCCGCCGACGCCCACTCCCAGGATCCCCGGGGCGCAGCCCAGCCCCTGGGCCTTGAAGGCGGCGTCGAGCACGGCCTTCCGCACCCCCTTGATGTCCCGCGATGCCGGAAACTCCGGCGAGGGGATGCTGTACTGGCAGCCGCAGTTCTCCGACCCGCCCCCCTTGAGCATGAGCCCGATCTTCAGGTGGTCGTGCCCCCACTCCTCGAAGTGCACGGTGGGGAACTCCTCGCCGGTGTTGTCGCCCGAGTTCCTGCCCGAGAGGGCCGCCACGGCGTTGGGCCGCAGGTAAGCCCGCTGGGTGGCGATGCGGATGGCCTCGACGATCTGCCGCCGGAGCTTCCGCTGCGACATCCCCTCGGGATACCAGACGTGGAAGACGGGCGTGCCGGTGTCCTGGCAGATGGGACGGGCGGTCTGCCGCGACATCCTGACGTTGTCCAGGATGGTGGCCAGGGCTCCGCGGGCCGCCGAGCCCTCGGCCTCGACCCCCGCAGCCGCGGTCAGGGCCCGCTCGACGTCGGGCGAAAGGTCGGTCGACGCGGACTTGATCAGCTCGACAAGCTGTTCGGTCAGGTTCTCCATGGGCGTGCCTCTCAGGGGAGATGTTTACAGCCCCACGCGGGCGCAGATACTGGATTATCCGGTTGCAGCGCACCACGTCAACCAGGATGCGAAGGGGGAAGCCGGATGGCACGGTGTGGGGCCGAAGGCGGCAGGCCCTGAGATCCCGCGAGCCCCCGGGGCGGCTGCGCCGGACGACGCCGGTCGAGCATGAGCAGCCTGCCCGGCGGCGCAGCTTCGCGAAAACGGCTGCCCTGAAAGGGCAGAGTACCGTAGCCCAGGGCGCAGCCCCGGGTGCGAGCGGCAGGCAGGGAACCAGGCCCTGCAGGGGCGGAGCAACGCAAACCCGCCCTCACAGGGCTCCCGGCCGGGGGAGGCGAACCGGACCCAGGGCTACGCCCCGGGCTTCTCCGTCTCGCCCTTCCGGAGCGCACGATCAGACAGAGCCACAGCCAGGACGAGAGGCGTATGAGATGAGCGAACAACCGCACCGCGTGGAAAAGGACAGCATGGGCGAGATGGCCGTGCCGGCCGGGGCCTACTGGGGCGCCCAGACCCAGCGGGCGGCGGAGAACTTCCCCATCAGCGGGTACCGGTTCGGCCGGCCGTTCATCCGCGCCCTGGGGCTGATCAAGCATGCCGCGGCGGTCGTCAACCGCGACCTCGGCCGCCTGGACGGACGGCTGGCCGACCTGATCACCACCGCGGCCCGCGAGGTCATCGACGGGAAGCTCGACGAGCACTTCGTGCTCGACGTCTTCCAGACCGGCTCGGGCACCTCCAGCAACATGAACGCCAACGAGGTGATTGCCAACCGGGCCATCGAGCTGGCCGGTGGTCGGATCGGCTCCAAGGACCCGGTTCACCCCAACGACCACGTGAACGCGGGCCAGTCGTCCAACGACGTCATCCCCACGGGCGTCCACGTCGCCGCCGCGGAGTCCATGAAGAACGACCTGCTGCCGGCCCTCGCCCACTTTGGCAGCCTGCTGGAGGCGAAGGCACAAGCCTTCGATCCGATCGTGAAGATCGGCCGGACACACCTGCAGGACGCCACGCCGATCCGGCTGGGTCAGGAGTTCAGCGGCTACGCCGCGCAGGTGGCGAGTTCGCGCAAGCGCGTCGAGAAAGCGATCGACGCCCTTCGCCCGCTGGCCATCGGCGGGACGGCCGTGGGTACGGGCCTCAACACCCATCCCGAGTTCGGCAGCCGCGTGGCGGCCGAGCTGGCTCGGGAGACGGGCATCGACTTCGTCGAGGCGGACAACCACTTCGAAGCCCAGGCCGCCAAGGACGCGGTCTGTGAAGCCAGCGGCCAGCTCCGCACGGTGGCGGTGGCGCTGACCAAGGTCGCCTCCGACATCCGGCTGCTGGGGTCCGGCCCGCGTTGCGGTCTCGGCGAACTCAAGCTGCCCGCCACCCAGCCCGGCAGCAGCATCATGCCCGGCAAGGTCAACCCGGTGATGAGCGAGATGGTGGTTCAGGTGGCGGCCCAGGTGCACGGCCACGACGCCGCCATCGCCCTGGGCTGCCGTGACGGCCACTTCGAACTCAACGTCATGATGCCCATGATGGCCCACAACCTGCTCGAATCCGCCCGCCTGCTGGCCAACGCCGCCCGGACCTTCGCCGACCGCTGCGTGGCCGGCCTGGAGGCCGACGAGCAGCGCTGCACCGCCATGGTCGAACAATCCCTGGCCATGTGTACCTCGCTCGCCCCGCTGATCGGCTACGACAGCGCCGCCGCCATCGCCAAGGAGGCCTACGAGTCCCGCCGCACCGTCCGCGAGGTCGCCCTCCAGAAACGCGTCCTCGACGAAGAGCGGCTCAACCAGGCCCTCGACCCCCGCTCCATGACCGAGCCGGCCTGACGCGGGGGCGGGGAGGCGTTGTCGGCGGGTCAGCCGGCGGCTGTGGTGATCGCAAGGTGTCCCCTGCGAGCCACCGAGATACGCAACCGCCGGCGGGCGCAGCCATGCCGGTTGTTGCGGATCCATCTGTCGGACGGCTCCTCCTGCGAAATCGCTCAGCCCGCACCGGCCTACGTGGCGGCCGGTCAGCTCATCATCGCCCCGGAGCTCTCCGCGGACGAACCGCCCGACCGGTTGGTCTACTGCGATCCCCTGCACGTCACACGCATCGAGGCCATGAGCGGAACAACCGGCGCCATCTGACGACAGGCCCCGGAGACGTCTGGGAGGCCCAAGGGACACCTTCGCTGGCCAGGAGGTCAGCAACCGTCCTCTCCGTGAATGCCACCGAGGACAACCTGGCGCTGTGCTGTTAACATCCCACCTGCTGGCGTGCTTGCGTGACGGGCGCCGGCGACTTCACCCGGCCGAAACCAAGGGAGCGACAGGATGAGCGTGAAGAAGATCCTGATGATCGTCGGTGATTACGTCGAGGACTACGAGGCGATGGTGCCGTTTCAGGCCCTGACGATGGTGGGTCACACGGTGGACGCGGTCTGCCCGCACAAGAAGGCGGGCGAGTCGGTGCGTACGGCGGTGCACGACTTCGAGGGCGACCAGACCTACAGCGAGAAGCCGGGGCACAACTTCACGCTGAACGCCACGTTCGCGGAGGTCCGGGCCGAGACCTACGACGCCCTGGTGATCCCGGGCGGCCGTTCGCCGGAGTACCTGCGGATGGACGAGAGCGTGCTGAAGGTCGTGCGGCACTTCGCCGAGGCGAACAAGCCCATCGCGGCGATCTGCCACGGCCTCCAGCTTCTGACCGCGGCGGGCGCGGTCAAGGGCAAGGCCTGCACGGCCTACCCGACCGTCGGAGCGGAGATCAGGGCCTGCGGAGGCCGCTGGGTGGACCTGACGGCGGACAAGGCCTGCGCCGACGGCAACCTGGTCACCGCCCCCGCCTGGCCCGCCCATCCGGAATGGCTGCGCCTGTTTCTCGATCTGTTGGGGACGAAGATCGAACCCTGACCGCGGCACGGCTGCCGGCGCCAGGCAGGCGGGGCACCGCCGACACCCGGCGGGATCGCCGTGACGCGGGCCGCGCCGCCCGGTGTTTGCCGTGCGCCGCCGGATGTGGACAATGGGTTCGGTCACGGGCCAGGCGAACCGACCGCAAGACGGCGGTCGCCCCGCGGCGGTGCCCGAACCGGAGGTGGACCGATGCCCGGGCAACAGGCTTCGAACCGGATGACAACAGCCGCGATCGCGTCTCTCGCCTGGCTGGGCTGCTGGTCAGCCTGCCCGGGGGCCTGCGACGGGATCACCACCTTCGCCGACGGGCTCACCCCGGCAGCCGAGCTGCACGTCGCCCCCGATGGCAGCGACGCGACCGGCGACGGCAGCCCCGGAGCACCCTACGCGACGATCGCGTACGCCGCGTCGAAGGCCACGCCGGGCACGGCCGTGATCGTGCACGCGGGCACCTACGCCGGCGGCGGTTTCGTTTCCGGGCTGGCGGGCCAGGCGGATGCGCCGATCTGGATCGGCGGCGCGGTTGGCGAGACCCGGCCGGTCATCGCCGGCGGCAGCGAGGGCCTGCACTTCATCCGGGCGAGGTACGTCGTCATCCACGACCTGGAGGTCCGTGACGCCGCCAACAACGGCATCAACTGCGACGACGGCGGCGACTGCGCCGACCCGCTCGCCTCGCACCACCTGATCTTCCGCAACCTGTACATCCACGACATCGGCGGGTCGGGCAACCAGGACGGGCTCAAGCTGTCCGGGATCAACCACTACTTCGTGCTGGACTGCGAGATCACCGCGTGCGGCGGCAGCGGCTCGGGCAGCGGGATCGACCACGTGGGCTGCCACCACGGCCTCATCGCCCGCTGCTACCTGCACGACCTGTCGGCCAACGCCGTGCAGTGCAAGGGCGGGTCGGAGGACCTCGAGATCCGCTGGTGTGTGCTGCACGAGGCCGGCCAGCGGGCGGTGAACCTCGGCGGATCGACGGGCTTCCAGTACTTCCGGCCGCCGCTGTCGACCACCGAGCCCAACGTCGAGGCCCGCGACATCCGCGTGGTGGCCAACGTGATCGAGGGCACCTGGGCCTCGGTGGCGTTCGTGGGCTGCGTGGACAGCGTGGTGGCCGACAACACCATCGTCGACCCGCACAACTGGATCATCCGCATTCTCCAGGAAACCACCAGCAGCGGCGGTTACGAGTTCCTGCCCTGCGGAGACAACCGTTTCGAGAACAACCTCGTATATTTCGACCGCGGGGATCTGTCGACCTACGTCAACATCGGTTCGGACACGGCCCCCGAGACGTTCAGCTTCTCCAACGACCTGTGGTACGCCCACGACAACCCGGGAGCCTCAAAACCCACCTTGCCGGTGGAGGAAACCGACGGCATCTACGGCCAGGACCCCCTGCTGGCCGACCCCGCCGCCGGCGACTACCGCATCACCGAGGACAGCCCGGCGTACGAGGCCGGCCTGGCCCCCGCCCTGGCAGAAGGCGACCTGGCGGGCACCTGCTACCGGACGCCGCCCAGCATCGGGGCCTACGAAGCCCGCTGGCCCGGCGACCTCGACGGCGACGGGGCGATCGACCTGGCAGATCATGCGGTACTGGCCGGCTGCCGGACCGGCCCCCTTGGCGAAGCCACCGAGGAATGCGAGCCGGCCGATCTGGACCAGGACGGCGATGTGGACGTAAAGGACTTCTCCCTCTTCAGCGTGCTGTTCATGACCCGGTGAATCGAGCCGCGAACGGAACGGAGCCCGATGGCCGACGCGGCTCTCGCGGCTGGAACCGCCGCCGGACGGCCCCCCTCGCGGACACCTCGGACAGCAGGAAGTCGAGAGCAACATGCCGAACTCACAACGAAGGTCAGGCGAGACGACGGAGGGCTATGTCAGGAGCCTGCGGGCGCTGGTCGGCTCGCGGATCATCTTCGCCCCCGGCGTGCGGGCGATCGTGGCGAACGAGGCGGGCGAGGTACTGCTCCAGCACCGCACCGACTTCCAGCTCTGGGGCCTGCCGGCCGGCGCCGTCGAGCTGGACGAAACCGCCCTCCAAGCGGTGGTCCGCGAAGTCGAGGAGGAAACCACCCTGCGCGTTCTGGAGGCCGAGCCCATGGCCCTCTACTCCGGCCCCTCGCAGCGCTTCTCCTATCCCAACGGCGACCGGGTGCAGGGCTTCGCCATCGCGTTCATCATCCGCCGCTGGCAGGGCACCCCCCGGGCCGACGGGCACGAGGGCTCCGAGGTCCGCTTCTTCCCCCTCGCCGACCTGCCCGACAACATCGTCACCATCCACCGCAGGTCGCTCGACGACTACCTGGCCTACGACGGAACCTTCCTGCTGCGCGGCTGACGCCTCCGCCCCTGGCGGGTCCAAGACAGAACCGCGACCGTCAGGGAGCGGCTCGGCCCATGACAGCGCCCGGCCTGCCTTGGCAACCTCGCCAAACCGAATCTGAAGACACTCCTGCAGGGTGGGGTCGTGTGGCCTGCGGGGCAGCCCCGGGTTCCGCCCCGGGCTGTTGCAGCCGGCCCGCACAGGACCGATCGTGGCCACCGGATGATCTGCCCTCCCCTGTGATCCGGCCAGGGTCGTTCCGGACAGCGAGGCTCCGCGGCCGGGCAGTTGGTCTGGGCGACCTTTGGGGATACACTGCCGCGGGTTCGGGAGCAGTTCTTGTGTACTCTCTGCATTCCACGAGACCACGCGGCGGCATCGACGCAGCAGGGTCGCTGGAGACACGGGCATGACACATCGGACGGCTGACACCAATGGATGGGCGGTGGCAATCGCGTTCGGACTGCTGGCCGGTCCGGCGGTCGGCTTCAACACGACGCAGGCGGCGGAACCTGCCGCCGCGCGGACCACGGCGGACCCGACGGTGCCGCTCGACGAACTCAGACTGATGCTCCGGCCGCTCACCAAGGATGAACTGGCCATCGAGGCGGACGGATGGCTCGCCCTGGTACAGGCCAAGGTTGCCGAGATCAGCAGCCGCGAGATCGAGGTCAAACACGCCGGCCGGCAGCCCGCGGAGACCGAGCCGGCACCCGACGAAGCCCAGGCGGAGCCGGGCGACCGCGAGGCGGCCGCCGCGGAGGTGGCACAGAGGGAGGAGCAGAGACGCAAGGAGATCGTGAAGCTGCGGGAGCAGCGGACGGCGCTGGCCGACCGCCTGAACGCGGTGCTGGATGCCCTGGAGCGCAAAGGGGGTGATCCGGGTGCGCACCGCACCTACCTGACGGCGGTGTCCGGGCTCGCCACCGATGTGGACGTGTCTGACGCGTCGCAGGTGTGGACGACGGTCCAAGGCTGGCTGACCTCGAAGGAGGGCGGCCTCCGCTGGGGGCGCAACATCTGCTACTTCATCGTGACCATCATCGTGTTCTGGATCCTGTCACGCCTGGCGGGCCACGCGGTAGCCCGGGCCATGTCGCTGGCGAAGAACACGACGGACCTGATGCGGAACTTCGTGACCTCGATCGTCCGGCGACTGGTCATGCTGGCAGGGTTGTTGGTGGCGATCACGTTTCTGGAAGTTCAGGTCGGTCCGCTGCTGGCCGTCGTGGGTGCGGCCGGCTTCGTGGTGGCCTTCGCGTTGCAGGGAACGCTGAGCAACTTCGCCAGCGGCCTGATGATCCTGGCCCAGCGGCCGTTCGATGTCGGCGATGCCGTCAGCATCAGCGGCGTGTCCGGCGTGGTGAAGTCGATGAACCTGGTCTCCACCCAGATTCACACCTTCGACAACCAGCGTGTCGTGGTGCCGAACAACGCCATATGGGGCAGCGTGATCACCAACATCACCGGCCTGCCCACGCGCCGGGTGGACATGACCTTCGGCATCGGCTACGGCGACGATGCGGACAAGGCAGCCTCGATTCTGGAAGCCCTCATCAAAGAACACCAACTGGTGCTGGACGAACCGCCGCCCACGGTGAAGCTGCACGAACTGGGCGACTCATCGGTGAACCTGATCTGCCGTCCGTGGACCAAAACATCCGATTACTGGACGGTCTACTGGGATATCACCCGGCAGGCCAAGGAGCGTTTCGACGCCGCGGGCATCTCCATCCCCTTCCCTCAGCGGGACGTACACGTGTACCAGGAGACGCCGGCGACCCGGGAGGCGAAGCACAGCCTGGTGTAGTCACCCCATACTCGCACCAGGCGCAGTAGCGTGCAGGTCCACAGCCGCCGGTCGGAAACGGCGGGCGGCTGCCGAGGCACCCCGGTGAAGCTCCACTCCAGCCCCCGCGGGCGGCCAGGCGTGGCGATCGTGCCGTCGGTGCGCGGCGCAAGAACGATGGGGAACGTGGCGCCCCGGTCCGGTTCCTGCCCGGAGGCTCCGACGTGGTGGGCACCGGGTGGTACGCTCTGTCAGCCGTGCATGTCGGCGGGCGGGGCGTCAAGCCAGCCCACCTCCAGCACGGCCCACAGGCCGATCAGGATGGCCTCCGCGGCGTCGTGGCGCAGGGAGGTGGGACGGCGGGCGTCCGACCAGTCGATGACCCGGCGGGCCAGTTCGCCGGCGCTGCGTTTGGCCCGGGTGCCGTTGCGGTGTTCGCGGGGGTAGAGCAGCTCCGCCCGCCACTGCTCGGCGCAGGTCCGGCGGACCGCCACCCCCCGCCGCTGGGCCTCGCGGGCCCACACCTCGGCCAGCGGGCCACCGCCCTCGAGCACGATCCAGGCCAGGTCCGGCAGCTCGCCCAGCAGTCGGTGCACGGCCCGCCTGAGCCCGGCGGGCGTGCCGAAGTGCCGCGAGCGGTACCAGCGCAGGCGCCCGTCGCCCCCGTACAACGCCAGCCCGGTCCTGAGACCCAGGTCCACGGCCAGCAGGGTGGCGGCATCGGGCATGATCGCTCACGCGTTCGTTCGCGGCTCGCCCTGCTCGATCAGGCCCGCGACGGCTTCTCCCCGGTCCATTCGTCGAGCCAGGCGAGCACCGTTTCGTGCCACAGGATGCCGTTGGCCGGCTTGAGCACCCAGTGGTTCTCGTCGGGGAAGTAGAGCAGCTTGCTGGGAATCCCCCGGCGCTGCAGGGCGGTGAAGGTGGAGATCCCCTGGGTGTCCACCACGCGGTAGTCCCGGCCCCCGTGGATGACCAGCATGGGGGTCTTCCAGTTCTGGACGAAGTCGATGGGGTTGTGCTCGGCGTAGCCCTGCGGATTCTCCCAGGGGGTGCCCCCGTGATCCCACTCCGGGAACCAGAGCTCCTCGGTGTCGTAGTAGGCCATTCGCTCGTCGAGGTTGCCGTCGTGGTTGACCAGGCAACGGAAGCGGTCCGGCCAGTTGCCCGCGATCCAGTTGATCATGTAGCCGCCGAAGGACGCCCCCAGCGCCGCCACCCGGTCGCCGTCCATCCAGGGGCAACGCTCCAGGGCCGCGTCCAGGCCCTTCTGGAGGTCGACCAGCGGCTTGCCGCCCCAGTCGCGGCTGATGGAGTCGGTAAACGCCTGCCCGTAGCCCGTCGAACCGTGGAAGTCCACCATCACCGCCGCGTAGCCGGCCCCGGCGTAGACCTGCGGGTTCCACCGGTAATGGAAGTCGCTGCCGAACGACCCCTGCGGGCCGCCGTGGATGAGGAAGGCCACCGGGTACTTCCTCTCCGGATCGAAGTCCACCGGCTTGACGACCCAGGCGTGCACCTCCTCGTCGTTCCAGCCCCGGAAGGTGAACTGCTCCGGCTCGCCCAGCCGCACGCCGGCCAGCCGATCGGCATTGGCCCGGGTCAGCGCCCGGACATCCGTGCCGTCCGGCCGCACCGAATGGAGTTCCGCCGGGCTGCGGTGGTGACACCACCCGAAGACGACCCGCTCTCCCGCCACCACCGGCGCGCCCACCTTGCCCTCGCCGACCACGATTCGGACGGTGCCCGCGTCGGCGTCCACGGCGAACAGGGGGCGGTGGCCCAGGTGATCGGCGACGGTGAAGATGGTCTTGCCGTGCGGGGCCCACACGATGGTCAGCGGCGAGCGGTCCCAGCCTTCGGTCAGCACGCGGGCCTGCCCGTCCGGCCAGTCCCGGACCACGATGCGCCAGCGATCGGACTCGAAGCCCGGGCGGCTCATCGCCAGGTAGGCCAGCGTGCTGCCGTCCGGCGAGAAGACCGGGTGGGTGATCCAGGCCTGATTGCCCTCGGTCAGGCAGCGGGGCGTGGTGCAGCCGTCGGCCGGCGCCTGGTACAGATCGAAGTGGGTCGACCAGGCCTCCTCGCGCCCGGCGTTGCGGGCCGAGAACACCACCGAGCGGCTGTCGGGGGCGAAAGCGATCTCCTCGGCACCGCCGAACGGCTTGGAGGGCACGTCCACGTCCATCCCCCTGGTGACGTCCACGGCCTGGCCGCCCTCGGCGGCGCTGACGAACAGGTGGGAGCGCCGGCCGTCCTTCCACGTGTCCCAGTGGCGGATGAACAGTCGCTCGTAGACCCGGCCCGTGGCCTTGGACTTCTTCTGCTCGTCCAGGCGTTCCTTGGTCTCGGCGGGCGTGCAGTCCGGGAACACGTCCATGGTGTAGGCCAGGTGCCGGCCGTCGGGTGAGACCACCAGGTTGCCGACGTCCAGCGGCTCCCGGGTCACCTGCTCGGCCTCCCCCCCGTCGACCGGAATGCGCCAGACCTGCATCGACCCGCTGCGCGAGGACAGGAACCAGATGGTCGTCCCGTCCGGCGCCCACCGGGCGTGGGAACTGCCCGCCGGATGCGAGGTGAGCCGCCGCAGACCCGTGCCGTCGCCGCGCATCAGCCACAGATCACTGCGGCCCTTGTTCTCCTCCAGGTCGATCACCTTCTTGTCGAAGACCACCCACTGCCCGTCGGGCGAGGCCTGCACCTCACCGATCCTGTCCATGGCCCACAGGTCCCGAACGGTGAAGGGGTGCGTCTCGGCCACCGGACCGGCCGCCGAATCGGCAAACCGCTGAACAACCGCCAGGCTGACCAGCACGCACAACACGAAAAGGACGGTGGTCATGCAACTTGTCTCCGCTTGGCCCGCCGCCCGGCCGGCGAACGGGCAAACCGCTACGACACCGAGCTGCGGCCGGGAACGCTACACCAGCGACATGGCCCGCAGCGCCCCCTCCATCTGAGTCCAACGCTGCTCCAGGCTGCCCGTGTAGCCGATCGAGATCCGCACCAGACCGGGCATGATGCCGGCCCTGGCCTGGTGTTCGGGGGGCATCTCGCTGGCCGTGGAGGCGGACGAGCAGGACATCAGCGTCTCGAAGTATCCCAGGCTGACCGCCATGAATCCGAACTGCTCCTGGTTCTGGAGGATCTCCATGAACCGGTTGGCCCGCACGGTATCGCCCAGGTCGACGGCGAAGATCCCGCCGTAGCCGTACGCCGGGTTGCCGATCCGCGCGAGCAACTCGCGGTCGGGATGCCCGTCCAGCCCGGGGTAGATCACCGGCACGCCCCGCTCCCGCAGCCGGTTGGCGAAGACCTGGGCCCGCCGGCTGTGCTCGGCCATCCGCAGCGGCAGGTGCGGCAGACGCAGGCTGATCCGGTAGGCCACGCTGGGGTCCATGGTCGGGCCCAGCAGCATGAGCGATCCCTCGTGCAGGTCCATCAGGCTGATGATGAAGTCCAGGTCGCCGCACACCGCCCCGGCGATGATGTCCGAGGCGCCGTTCATGAACTTGGTGACGCTGTAGACCACGACATCGGCGCCGAGCTGAATCGGCGAGACGATCAGCGGACAGAAGGTGTTGTCCACGACCAGCCTGGCCCCGCGGCGGTGGGCGATCTCGGCCAGACGGGGGATGTCGGCCACGCGCAGGGTGGGATTGCACATCGTCTCCACGTAGAGGACGCGGGTGCGGTCGGTGAAGGCCGCCTCGACCGCGGACAGGTCGGTCATGTCGACGAAGGTCACGCCCAGGCCCGCCTTCCGCGGCAGATAGTCATGGAACAGGGCGTAGGTCCCGCCGTAGACGGTGTCTCCCGAGACGATGTGATCGCCGTGGTCACAGAGCTGCAGCACCGCCGCGGAGATGGCGCTCATGCCGCTGGCGGTGCCGTAGCCGGCCTCCGCGCCTTCCAGGGCGGCGATCTGCCGGCCCAGCACGTACACGGTCGGGTTGAAGTGCCGGCCATAGAGGAAACATCCCCCCTCGTCCGGCCCCATCCGGCCCTGAAAGATCGCGGGCATGGTGTCGGCCTTCATCACGGTGAACGTGGTGCTGGCCTCGATGGACATGTTCACCCCGCCGTGCTCGCCGAACTCGTGGCGCATGTCGGCGTACGATTCCACCGGATCGAAGTTTGTCATGGTGTCTCCTCAACGGGTGGCGCCCGGCGGCGTGGTTGCTCGCGCCGGCTGGCCGGGTCTGCCAACAGGCCGCGCCGGGCGCGCTCGTGCCATTCCCTTTTCGCTCCAGACACGAGGGCCACGGGGACATCCCCGCTGGCAAACCAGGATAGTGCGGCAGGGTGGAGCCTGTCCAGCACATCAAGATGGAGCCTCGGGCCGCCCGACGCCACCGCCGGGAGGAGCCGCCCCCTCCCGACCGGCGACCGGGGATCACCCGCCGGCGCGGTCGAGGCCCTGCCGGCCGATGCGGCCGAGCAGGCACCCGCACGAAACGCCGTTGACCATTCGCCGCCAGCCCGGGAAGCTATGGACTTGCATATGGCCATCGACGGATCGAACGACATGCCGGCGGGCAACACCGCCCAGGAAGCCGGCCGCGGCGCGGGCAGCCGCATCGGCTTTTGGCTGGGGCTGGCCCTGTTCGTCGCCCTGCTGGTCGCCCCCGCCCCGGACAGCGTCCACCGGGCGGTCCGGGAGCACTTCGCCGACGAGATCCGGGCCGACGCCCGTGGGGCGCTCGATCTCCCACCGCCGGCGGCGTCCTCTCACCAGGCGTTCGCCCCGGCGGACACGCCAGCGTTCGCGGCAGCGCTGGACCGGGCCGTGGCCAGCCGGGCCCGCGTGCTGATGGCCGCCGCCGCAGTGACGGCATTGGTCGCCTGCTGGTGGATCACCGTGGCGCTGCCCATTCCGGTGACCTCCCTGCTGCCGCTGGCCCTGTTCCCCCTGGTCGGCGTGCTGCCCGTCCGCGACGCGGCCGTCCCCTATGCCAACCCCAACGTCTTCCTGTTCCTGGGCGGCTTCATCATTGCCCTGGCCATCGAGCGCTGGGACCTGCACCGCCGTATCGCCCTGCACATCGTGCTGCTGGTGGGCTCCAGCCGGTCCACCGTGGTGCTGGGATTCATGGTGGCCAGCGCCCTGCTGAGCATGTGGATCAGCAACACCGCGACCACGCTGATGATGCTGCCCATCGGCCTGGCCATCGTCTCCGCCGTCGCAGACCTGGACGACGACAGCAGTCCCCAGGCCCGCGAGAACTTCTCTGCCGCCCTGATGCTGGGCATTGCCTACGCCGCCAGCATCGGCGGGGTCGCCACCCCCATCGGGACGCCGCCGAACATCGCCTTCCAGGGCTTGTACGGCGTGTTGTGCCCCGGGGCCACCGAGATCGGCTTCGGGCTGTGGATGATCATCTTCGTGCCCCTGGTCGTCTTGTTTCTCCCGGTGGTGTGGCTGGTGCTGACCCGGCTGACCTGCCGCCTGCCACGGACCCCGAGACCGGCCGGCCGGGAGGTCCTCCGCTGCAAACTGGCCCAGCTCGGCCCGATGCGGCGGGCGGAGAGAAGGGTGCTGACGGTCTTCGTGGCGACCGGCCTGCTGTGGATGACCCGCTCGGTCCCTCTCGGTGCGGAGAACTACGGCTGGTCGGCGCTGCTGGAGGGCTGGCTGGGCACCGAGGGCGGCGGTGCGGGGCTGTTCCGGGCGGGCTACATCAGTGACACGACCGTGGCGCTGGTCATGGCCGCCATGCTGTTCGTCATTCCGGCGGGCGGGCGGGACGGCGCCCGCCGCGGGCGCTTCCTGATGGACTGGGCCACTGCCCAGCGGCTGCCCTGGGGGATCCTGCTGTTGTTCGGAGGGGGCTTCTCCATCGCCGCGGCATTCGGCGGGAGCGGGTTGAGCTATTGGTGCGGAACGGTGTTCGCCGGGGTGGAGATCGGCAGCCCGCTCTTGCTGGTGGCGTGTCTCTGCCTGGCGATGACCTTCCTCACGGAGATCACCAGCAACACGGCCACCACGCAGGTGATGCTGCCCATCCTGGCCCGGGTGAGTCAGACGCTGGGGATAGACCCGCTGATGCTGATGCTGCCGGCCACCATCTCGGCGTCCTGCGCCTTCATGCTCCCGGTGGCCACACCGCCCAATGCCATCGTCTTCGGGTCGGGCTGCATCCGCATGGGCCGGATGGTCCGCACCGGGATCATCCTCAACCTGGTGGGCGTCCTGCTGGTAACCGGCACGTTCTACCTGATCGCCCGGCCGCTGCTGGGAATCGACGCGGGGCCGCACACTCCCCCGGCTCCCTGACCTCGGTCGCCGCCGACCCCACCACCGCCCGCCGACTCCAGGGGCTGGAGAGCCCACCAGCGCCGGGACGGCACGTTGCCCTGTCGAACCGGATTGAGCCCGGGGGGTTCAGGCCATGGTCATGGCTGGCCAGGGGGGCGAGACCGAGTCGGCGGTGGCCCAGAGTTCGGACGGGAAGCGGATGGGAAGCTGGTCGGCCAGCCCGGCGCGAACGACAATCAGCAGCTTCTGCCGGGTCGCGCAGTCGCGCAGAGCCACCCGCAGCGCCGAAGCCCAACCCTCGCCCCGGAACTCCAGCGGGCCGACCTCGTCGATGACGACCATATCCAGTTCGGCCTGCACGGCCGAGAGAATCGCCCGGGTGCCCACGTGGATGGCCGCCGCGTCGAAGCGCAGCCGACCCCGAGAGGAGGTGCCGTCCTTCGGAGCCAGGATTCGTGCCAGGGGACGCCGCGTGTAGCGGCGGAGATCGATCAGGTCGTACCCGACCAGCTCCTCTCCATGGAACACGGCCGGGCAGGCCACACCCCCTACAGACCGTCCGCGATCGACGGCCCGGGCGACGTATTCGCGTACAAAGGATGTCTTCCCCCCACCCCTGCGTGCTGAGACGACCTGAATGCCCATCACCCTCAGCCAGCGGGCCGGCGCCGCGGCGCCCGGGAACGGGTTGGACTGCCGTCCATCCCACGACTTCTTACGTACTTTATCCCCAGACGCCCGCCGGGTCCAGCCCGACTCCGCCCGGCCACCACCGGCAGCGGGCTGCCAGCGGCGGCCCCGGTGCCACGAACAGGAGACGCGTGTCACGACCCGGGGTCGTTCCGCCCCGGCGGTGGCCGGCCACACCGCCTCGCCCAGGGCTTGAACCGCCACCCGTGCAGTTGCTACCCTGGACGGCAGATGCTCGGGCCAGAGCACCTGCGCTGGAAACGTGCTCCTGCGGCTGACAACCGCCACCCTCGGTGAACGCGAGACGGAGGAACCATGGCTGCACGGCAGGTCATTGCCTATGTGACGATCGGCATCATGCTGGCGGGCGCGGCGACCGCGCCGGGCAGCCATTCCGACGGAGGGTCGGCTGCCGGACGGGGCGAGACGCTCACGGTCAACTGGGACGGCACCGGTGACTTCGTGACCATCCAGGCAGCCCTCGACGCGGCCGCCGACGGCGACACCGTTGTCGTCTACCCGTCGAGCGGGTCAGAGCTCCAGGCGTACATCGAGAACGTTGTCTTCCCCGCCAGGGCCGTCACCCTGCGGAGCCTCGATCCCGAGGATCCGGCCGTCGTCGCCGATACCGTGATCGACGGGAACCACGAGGGCGCCGCCCTCCAGTTCCAGCCGGGCACGCCCAAGGGGGCCGTCCTGGCCGGCCTCACCCTGCGCAACGGCCAGGGGACCAGTGGAGGCGGCATCGTCTGCGCCAACGCCGATCCGCTCATCCGCCGCTGCACGATCACCGGGTGTGAGGCCTCGTCGGGGGGCGGCATCTTCCTCTCGCAGAGCCGGGCGACCCTCGAGCACTGCCTGATCCTCGGCAACGAGTCCAGCAGCAACGGCGGCGGAATCGTCTGCTCGGCGAGCAGCCCCCGGATCGACGGCTGCACCGTCAGCGGGAACTACGCCCACTACGGCGGCGGCGTGTACTGCGTCGGTTCGAGCCACGCGGTGCTGGTCAACTGTGTCCTCAGCGGCAACCAGGCCGAAAGCTACGGGTGAGGCGGCGCCTGCGGGTACGGCGGCGGGCTGGCCTGTCTGGAGAGCAGCCCGACGCTGACCAACTGCTGGTTCAGCAGGAACAAGAGCAATCACCAGGCCGGCGGGCTCTACAGCGATAGTCCGAACACCACGCTCACCAACTGCATCTTCTGGGGCAACACCGCGCCGGCCGGCGGGCCGCAGATCCACGGCGAGGCCACGGTCAGCTACTGCTGCGTGCAGTACGGCTGGCCGGGCATCGGCAACATCAGCAGCGACCCGCTCTGCATCGACGCCGACGGGCCCGACGACCTGGCCGGCACGGCCGACGACGACCTCCGGCTGCTGCCCGGCTCGCCCTGCATCGACGCGGCGGACAACACGGTCGACACCGACGCTCAGAGCGCCGGCGTGCAGGCCCTGCCGGAAGCGGATCTCGACGGCCACGCCCGCTTCGTGGACGATCCGGCCACCGCGGACTCCGGCGTCGGAGCACCGCCCATCGTCGACATGGGCCCGCATGAGTACCGACCCGGCGATCTGGACCACGACGGCGACGTCGATCTCGACGACCACGCCGCCCTGGCCGAATGCCTGTCCGGCCCAGATGCGACGCCCCCGCCGGACTGCGCCGAGGAGGTGGCCCTGCAGGCGGATCTGGACGGCGACGGCGACGTGGACCTCGGCGACTTCGCGGTGTTCCAACTGGCGTTCACGCCGGAGTAGAACCCCTCGCCCGCGCCGTCGCGGGTGCCGATCGCGCTGGCCGAGGCGAAAACCTCACTACGGACGATCGCGTCGGTGCCCGCGTCGTCGATGTCTTCGCTTGAGCCGTCCAAGCCGGTCTTAAGGTCGTCGGGTTCGGTCTCGGTGTGGTGCGAGCTCGCAAAGCGAGCCGTCGGGTTCACCCCGGCGCTGGCAGGATGGCTGGTCTCCCAGGCTAGCGAGGTTCAGCACGGTCTTGCCGCGCCTCCGCGAGTTCTGCCCGCAGTGCGTCGTTGGCAACCGCTCGTTCGTCCGCGAGGGCGGTGGCCCCGGCGAGTTCGGCCTCCAGGCCGGCGACGACGTGCCGGTGGTAGTAGGCCCCGGCCACGGCACCCAGCAGCAGCACACCGACCAAGGCGCAGGCCGCCCAGGCCACCAGGCGGCGGTAGCTCAACTCGTGGGCGCAGTCGGCGCGGACGGCCTGCAGGGCGGCGAGTGCGGCCGCCAGTTTCTCGTCGGGCCCGCTGTCTGATGTGTCCACCGCAAGCACCTCCCGTTCCCCGCAGGCGACGCCGATCAGAGCCGCGCGGCGCAAGCCCGCGGACAGGGCAACGCAACACCGTCACCCGTCCCCGTCACCAAGCTCGCGCCTGGTGCTCTGATCCCCTCCGCGTTCCCGTTCCCCGCAGGCAACGCCGATCAGAGCCGCGGGCGCAAGCCCGCGGACAGGGCAACGCGACGCCGTCACCAGTACCTGTCACCAGGCTCGCGCCTGGTGCTCTGATCCCATCCGCGTTCCCGTTCCCCGCAGCCGA
>Ga0180432_10004680_pt1 | contig 18614 bp, 25 predicted proteins | sample SS_ome_10_FD_132414 | JGI IMG/M metagenome (GOLD analysis project Ga0180432, IMG submission 132414) | Hypersaline lake sediment archaeal communities from the Salton Sea, California, USA - SS_1_MS_2 metaG | ecosystem: Environmental > Aquatic > Non-marine Saline and Alkaline > Hypersaline >...
CTTGTCGTCCGTGTTGTTGTAATCAACCTCACTTATATAATCAAAACCTTTTTCGAGGGTCTTTTCAAAACCAACCTGCTGGCTCATGGACATAGTAAATGCCGTTCTCAGGTAGTCGCCGCGGACCTCGATCTTGTCATAGTGATTGGACTCTAGATATTGCAACTTTGCGCCACCGTCGGCAATCCTTGAATCTGAATCCAAGTCCAGAACATAGCCCGCAGGAAGCGCGGAGACGATAGTGTTCCCGCCTTCGTCCTTCAGGTCCGTCGATACCGTTGGCACGACGTTTATCCGGGCCTTGCTGGTGGTCTCATTGACGTCCACGTAGAAAGAGAAGGCATTTGACGGCCCCATGATTTCCATCAGTGCGGTAAGGTAGTTGTAGCCTTCGAAGCTCCAAGATCCCTTCACGTTCTCCAGATCGTCAACGGAAAATCCGCCGATCGCATTCAGTTCGAATCCGAAGATAGAGCCGGTCTGCCTGTTCCAGCATTCCAGAAGATGTTCAACAATGTCCTTGCCGGTCCATTCGGCTTGCTCTGCAGCGTTGAACTCATAGATCCCGGAAGCGTTCCTGTTGATCGATCTGTTGCCGAGGGTCTTTCCGTAACGCTGACGATTTGAGAAGTTGAATGGAAGGGGCCGGTTGAATACCCGGTCGCCGGCAAGTGCATTGTAATCATACCCGATGGATGTGAGAACCCGAGTGTCACGAAGGAACCATTCGAGTCCATAACAATTGTAAATTGTCGCGCCGGTCGTAACGTCGTTACTCGTGCCCTCATAGTTGTCCTGAATGTCTGGACAATACCCATACCAGAACCGTTCACTGTAATCACCCGCGACAGTCGTCGTATAGAGGGTAATCCTGATGAACTTCCCGGACAGGTCCAAGGGTTCCACCACTTCCGTCACTGACACGGGATTTGCGAGCTTAACGGTCTCTCCAAGATGCCTGATGATGTTTGCCCGGGTGATGGTAGGAGCAAGGGCAAACTGAACCGACACCGGAAACAGGTCGTCATCTGCAGTCTCCCAACTTGCCAACCACGATGACTTGTATTGTATCGTCCATTGGATCGGGTTTTCAACGGTCGCTAGTGTCTGGGAGGTCATTGGGTCCTTTGTAACTCCAATTGGAATCTGATGATGTAGTTCCAGAGTTCGTTCGTGCTTTCCATAGGCCGGTAGAATGCCCGAGACGCAATTAGGAAGACACTCCAGCTCTTTTCGGTCGATGTCGAATAAAGCGTGATCTCCGTTCCCAGCAGGTTGGTAACGGTCTCGATATATTCCTTCGCTTCCTGCTCCGTCTGGACCATATGGATAGCGCTCACGTTCGTCGTCTCGCCGCGATCGGCCCCTTTGATGTATCGAAGCTCACGGAGGCCGAGGCGGGTGATCTCGTTCAGGGACGGGCCAAAGGACCCGATCCCATCGGACCAGACATTGTATAGGTTTAGTTCATTGCTTGGGGGGTTACCTGCTGGCATTATTGGCCTCCCGTATCCGCTGTCTTGTTAATTTCTTCAAGTACAGCTTGGAATATCTCAAACGAGTCTTTATTACCTTGCTTTATTGCGTCAACAATCACTTTGGTTATCCTGTCTTCTCTGGCCTGTCTTAAACCGGCTTGCTCCAGATCAAATTCAGCAACGCGAAGAGCTGTCTCCGGGCTTTCGAATCCTGTGCGGATGGCAACGCGGCGCACCTTGTTGAACTGTCTGGTAATGAATCCCGCATCCGTTGCCTTCTCAACTTCGTTTAATACCTCGATTGCCTGCTGCTTCGTTGCAGACCTGACGTTTCCAAGCTGCAGCGTTTCGGCCTGCCCCTTGAATTGCTGCGCCGTCAACTGTGCTTGACGGATCGGGGAAACAGTCCCGAATAATGGCTGAAGAAGGTCTTTGTCTGTCGTGCTTGCCGCTCGGATGTCCGTCCGGGCCTGCTTAAGAAGTTGTTTGTTCTCGAGTAACGCCGCCAAAGTTGACAAGCCTTTTGCGCCCTTCAAACCTGCGGACGTCAAAACCTGCTGCCGTTCCCGGCCCGTTCCGAACTCTCCCCCGATAACACGTTCTGCAAGCTCCAGAATGCGTTCGACGGTTCCTTCCTCCCGGAACTTCAATTGACGCTTGCCGACCCGAGCCCCGCCGACTTTCGACGTCAGGGACTTTACGATAGTGGAAGTGTTTTCAGCCGACTCTCCAAGTGCTTGTGATAGGATTCCTTCCAATGCAAGGAGATCAGCGAAGTCGGTCTTTGCAGCGCCGAATTGTTTCTTCTCGATGGTCCTAATCGCTGCAGCCTGCCCCTGTAGTCCGCCGAACTCTTCCACGAATGCATTGACGTCGCCGCCTGCCTTCGGACCAAATGCCAGAAGAACGTTTTGCGCCTTCTGCCCGCTGATGCCTAGCGCTTTCTGCGTTCTCAGGTTGGCGGATGCCAAAGCGCCAAGATCAACGGATGGATCGATTAAACGGGCTTTCGCGGCGCTTCTGACGGCTTCAAGCTGCTGTTGCAGGGTGAAACCCTCACCGGCCTTGCTTCGTACCTCTGTGATGGCTTTTACGACGTCTGCAATGCCGCCTTCGCCCAATGGAGCACCCTCGCGGGTTGCAAATGCCTGAACGGTCTGAAGAAGGTTTGGATCCCGGGCGATAGCTTGAGCATTGTTGATCTTGAAATTACCCAGAGCAGCTTCCGCGGTGATCTGCTTGTTCGATGCCGCCCGCTGAAATTCCTCGAGCTTTCTATATTCATTTTGAGCACCCTGAATAGCTTTCGACATGAGGTTTACTACGTCAACCGTTGCCATGATGCGGCGACTCAATCCGTCAAAGGCACGGCTTCCCTTCTTCGCGCCGGAACGAGCCTTTTCACCGGCCTTCTCGAGAGCTTTCCCGACCTTCGAACCCTGAAGAATCATCTCCTGTTCTTTTTTGGTCAGTTTGTCGAAGTCCTGAAAGACTTTGTTCGCGCCGGGACTCTCGAATCTGATCTCTACTTTTTTACCTGCCATCAGCCATCTCTCTGCTTATTAGCCATGCATCCAAGCACGTGGGGAAATACTGCCATTTCAACGGACCACCTTTCATGAAGCCCTTTCTCCAAAGGCAATGCCTCTGGAATCTCGCGGACCCTAAAAAGGGTTTTTCGCGTTCGCTGCCTCATCGGTTTCATCGAGCATCAATTGCATCGTCGCTTCTGCATCGACGAACGCATAAAGCATCTCTAAATATTTCTCACTGTCGAACAGACGAAGAGCAACCATCTCCTGAAGGGTCAGACGATAGTTCACCCCGATCATAATGCAGATCAACCGACGAAGGTCGCCGTCGTCCATTTCGAAGGCTTCCTTTCCGTCTTTCTGCTGGGCTATCAAGGCCCGCATCTGACCCGCCATTTCAACGGCTGCTTCGGTTGCTACAAGATACTGTTCTTTGTACTCCCGATACCATACGTCGCCGTCGTTCGTCATGTCGAAGTACGGGATCACGCAAGACTCTACAAGAGGGTTCGCGCACGGTATGACCCAGCTTCCCAGACTCAATTCAACGGCAACGCCCGGAAGAGTGGTCTCCCTGATGAAGTCCTTCGGGGTTGCATGCCGGTCAACGACAATGAAAAACTCGAGTTCCTTTTCCCGGTCGTCTATCGTCTTGAACTTCGCCCATCTCTGTTGCGTTTCGTTGAACTGACAAACGGTGTCTTCGAAGTATGAGAAGAAGGTTCCCTTCAGACCGTTGGGGCCATGAGCCGTTGACTGAGATCGGTTCAAAGGCCGACCTTCGAAAACGTCGCCCAGACCGGCAGGGACGTCCTTCTTTCCATACTTGGGGAAAAAGTACTGTAGGGGAGGGAGCATTAATCCACCAATTTCCTCCAGACGAACGATGCAGTCCGCCCACTGAAGTTAGCTTCTACAAACGAGGTCCCGAAGCTGATCGCGACGGTGCTCGCCGGGGTAACCAGATCGGCAAGCGTTAGGGTCACGGTTTCTTCCGCGCCATCCTCGAGGCGACCGACGTCGATCAGAGACAATTCGGAAAGTTCCGCGTCTCCCTGCTGGTTGATGGTATCGTATCCGTAATGATCCGGCTCCAGCATTTCTTCTTGAATGACTCCCCAGTTCCATTGAACGTTGGCGTTCTGGATCTTCGTTACGGTATCGCTGCCGATGACAAGCTGTGAAGCTCTATAGGCAACGTTCGTGTCTGCCCGGGTCGCGGAGTCCGTTCCAAAGGTGACGGCAGTTCCGGAAGTGAAACGGGCACGACATTCGATATCCGTGGTCGCCACTGCTTCAAAGTCCGAGTTGATTGCCAGAGGGAATAGAGCCCCCTTGTCAACGGTCAGGGAGATATAGGCTCCGCTAGGTCCGCCTTGCTGCGTCACTGCGCGCCATACGAACTTGACCTGAGTGTAGTTCTCTCCGGATTCCACGGCTTGAAAGTCCGTCACCAAAGACGGGTCAAGCAACGTGCACCGGAAGATCGGGCGCTTCTGCAGCACCGCAACCAGTTCCGGGTAAAGAGCGCCGTCGGAGCCAACGGCTTCCTGAAGGTTTTCGCTCAAGACTTGAAGGTTTCTGAACGGGACTGAGGTACTTCCCAGCAACACCGCCCACGGGACGTATTTTCCAAGGTCTGCCATGGTGGTTTATCCTTTTTTGGTGGTTTGGTTCTTCTCTAGATTTTGAAAAAATAGCTTCTCGACAATAATGCCGTCCTTCCTCTCTTCGCTGGGATGTATCGCGTTCAATGCCCGGACCTTGTCAAGCTGCCCGGGAGGGTTGATCTTGATGTAAAACGGCACGTTGAAAGCCATACCGCGTTTGTCATACCTGCCGGTGATCTTCACTCCGCCTCTGAGTATCTTCGCCCGGGTTAGGCCGGTATCGAAAAGAGGACGCTTCTTCTGGGCAGTGCTGGCACTGTCGTTGGATCCTTGCTTTGATCTCTCCATTCTGCGTTCTCTTTCCACGTCGCGCCGGACGGTTCCCCGCTTCCGGGAAGAGTTTGACTTTCTGGAATACTCACCGGGTTTCTTGCTGTATTCCTTGCCGTAACGTGCACGGGAAAAGGTCTCGAAGTGCAAAGGCATGAATTTACGACGGTGGAAGTTCAGGCCGCGATCCTGTGCATCACGGAGGGCCTTCTTTGCTATTCTGGGCCGGAGGTCGGTCCCGACTATGGTCGTTGTAAGTTTAAGCATCAGTCCTGCACCCCCGTCGTGATGATCCAACCATACTGATAGCCTTTTTTGCCGTCGCCGGGGTCGATAAATCTCATAGTGAAATCCTCACCGAATTCGAACTGACGGAAAGATAGGATCCGTTGTCCGTCGCCTTCGAAGTTGGTCAGAAAGTCAATGATGAAGGTCGCCATATTGTCCTTGAAGGCGATACGGTTTGTCGCGTTCCAATCATCCGTCTCGAGATCGAACTTCTCACATAGGTACAGATTGAAATTACCGTTCGAGAAGAAGAAGGATCCGAGGCCCGCGCCTTCCGCGTCCCTTTCAAACTCGGCATCATACAACTCCGAGATCGCCGCGAACTTCTGGGGAAGGTTCGTCTCTGCCGGATCAACGGCATCGTCCGAGAAGATATAGTTCGCTTTGGCATCCGCGACGTCAGTCGCCCCGCACCATGTCCGAAAGTCGGCGCTGTTGGCTAGTGCGTCTTCCGCTGCCGTGATTGGAGTTGAAAGGAAGGAGGCCATTCATTCAATCCTTGATTTCGTCAGTTACTTCCCTGACGTCGGTTTGCCCGCATCTGGTACATTCCTCAACGATACGGGTCACGAATCCTTTGACGATTCTGGAGCGCTCCTGCATAGGTACTTTGCACTGTGGGCACTTCTTCTTGACTTTGTTGGTCGGTTGCTTTTTCTTAGCCATCATCTGACTCCTATTCTGGTTCTTTTCACTCTTGTCATCTGGGCGATAACTTCGCCGAAGTCGTCAACTTCGGGCTCCATGCCTTCCGGGATAATCCAGATTTCATCATTGGAAACGCGAAGGAATCGGTCCATGGGTTTTGCGCCGGAATAATCGGCCTGCTGCCAGCGTATTTCAGCCCTCCACAGGGTATTGTCTCCGACCGGGTAAGCGTCCCCGGCTTCCGTCCGCAATAGCGTAAACTGTGCCTTGAAGGTCGTTGCACCGGCCCCGCCACCGTTGGACTTGAAATCCTCCATAAAGGCCTCTTCCATAATGGCGTTTATGTCGGTATTGAATTGAGTCTGGAAGTCTGTTGGCATCGTCTACACCTGAATCAAGAGAATCCCGCAATACGGAATTCAAGCTCATAGTTGAAGGTTTGCTGAATGCTTCCTGATGTTCCAAGAATTCGATAGTATCTGTAAACATCTGTGTTACCGGTGAAGTCTATCGTACTTGTTCCGGTCATGGCCTGAGTTGATCCGATGCTAGTCCAATCGGAACCATTGGATGATACTTGTGGCTGCCAAACACCCCAAGGATTCGATCCGGTTTCGCTAAATAGCTTCCACTGATCGATCAAAGCGCTTTGACCGAGATCAACCTGTAAATACAGACCTGAAACCGTGGTGTTTGCATAATAGTCGGTAGTGACACCCTTGACCCCATCGAGAAGTCCGGTCGCCGGACTACCACCGCCAACGGGGAGTGTGCTCGTTATGACTATCCCGCTGCTGGACCTGTCACCACTGCCGCCGGGGTTGGCATAGTCCGGCGTTCCTATTCCACCAACACCGGCGAGGGCCATGGTCAAATTGAAACGTTTCAATGGGTTGAGCGTGAGTTTTCGCATTTGGCTCTAGTCCGTCCAATCAATTTTTGCAGTCTCTCCAGACGCGCAAACGCCTGTCCAAGTTCCGCCAGACCATCCGGGGGGGAAGGTCGCGGGTGTTGACTGCTTCGTCCGGCTTGAGACTTAGCCCCTTTTCGTTGACTGCGGTCGCGCCGCCTTTCTCGAGGAAACAGATGTTAGCGCCGCGATTGATCAGCATGTATCCGTCATTGTAGGTTCCGGGGCCGAAAGTAGTGGAAGCCGTGCTGTCCGATATGCTTGCTCGGTCTTTGTTGGACATAGTCTTTCTCCTTTGTGGTTGGTTTGGTTACCCCCGGAGGTTTTCGGCCTCCGAGGGCAAGTGAGCACAGAAAAAGGACTATATCAACTGAGTCCGACAGCTCTTCTCCCAGCGACCGTAACCAACGTTACGATGGGTGTCTACACCATACTGATGAGCGTCGTTGTCGAATTCGAAGTCAGATCCTTCGGCTTTCGCCTTGAACATGACGTCAGTCTCTTCCTGACGGATGAGGGCCTTCGTGGAACCGTCCGCGTTGAACGTGAAGAAGGTATCCGTCGCAGTCAGACGAACGTTAGGAGCAAGGCTGATGTTGAAACCATCGGCCTGAACACTGACCAGAGTGTTCGTGTCGTTGCCGTCGATTACCCTGTTGCCCAGAGCAGCCGTTGCAGCTTCCCAATGATTGATGGGGACCATAACGAGGAAGTTACGGGCCAATTCATTCATGGGCTCACCCTGATCGTCAACGAAGCTGATGATCTGTTGGATGGACTGCAGGATTGACAGCGACATTTCAGCAGCTGACGGTTTTGTGGTCGATCCGTGGTTGGTGGTCGGCAGTGCAGAGATATCAACTGTAATATCATTGTCCTGCGTTCCACTGTCGCCGGTTTCGTGGTCCGTATCATAGAAGTACTGACCGTCATATGCCAGACCGTTCGTGTCCGTGTTACCGGTGTTAATCAGAGTGGACAACAGTTTTGCCCAATGTGCGTTCGCACGATCGGCAAGTTCGTTGATCCGGGTTCTGATCTGGGTGGTTTTGTCGCGACGAAGGTCGTCAAGCTGAAACTCCAAAGTCGCTTCGAAGTGCTTGTTGACGATCGTGATCAACTCTTCGGGGAGTTGCTTCGCATGCCGTCCGCCGACCCATTCGCGGAGCATGGGGACCATGCCGAGCCACGGGTACTTCTCCATCTCCTGATCACTCTGGAAGAGCATGGAGACCATTGCCAACCAACCGACACCGACGTCCTGAGCAAGACGCTCGAAGAACATACCGATGACTTCCCGGGTGGTGATGTTGTCATACTGTTGTGCCATTGAAAATTCTCCTTATGGCTTGTTATTGTCGATTAGTTGAAGTTCAGGATCCGATAGGAAACCTTAACCGTGATGGGACTGTCACCCGTTGCCGGGTTTGCCGTGGCACATGCCAGAGAGAGGCCTTCGCCCGCGTCAAGCTGACGCTCGGCGGAAAGGACCTGCAGACCGGCGTATGCGTCGGCAGTCTTGAACAAGAATGCAGCCGCTGCGATCTGGTCACTCTGAGCCGTGCCGGTGGTGGTGGTCTGGATCGTCAATGCACCCTGCGTGTCATACGTGGCGGAGTTGTAATCCAAGAACAGACCGGCGGAAAGAAGGTCAACGACCTTGCCAGCACCCGGGGCCGGGACCAATGCCTTCGGGGAGGCAAAGAGGGCCTTGACTTCTGCAGTCGTGAGGGTGATGGTCGAAGTGATGACTTCGCCTTCTTTGGGAGTCGGCTCGAGTTCGACAACGCAGTTCGTGGAACTGATCCAGCGAACGACCGTACCGATCTGAGTACCGGCAGCAGCCGGGGAGAAGGTAAAGGTGTTGTCATCGGTAGCGAAGACGGAACGACCAACGTCAGTGACGGCGGAAGCGCCGGTGACGGGGAGGACCATCTTGCCTTCGGTGATCAGTTTAACGGTTTTGTCACCGGCTGCACCGGCGGAGTTGTCCACTTTTGCGAGGGCCATACCGCGGAACGGATCGCCTGCGACCAGAGGCCGCATGTAGCCGGATCCGTTATCACCGACGGCAGCACCTTGATAGATGATGTCCGCGGCAATGACGGGGAGCTCGTTCTGAGTACCGACTTCAACGGTTCTCACTTGATTTGCTGCGAGAGTAGTCATTGTGTTTTACCTCTTGCTTTGGTTAATTATGCTAATGGGTTGACGTTGCTGTCTTCTTCGCCGCCTTCCTCCGGTTCCTCTTCGGATCCGGTTTCTTCGGCTTTTGCATCGTGATCGAGAATGGCCTGAAGAACGACGGACTTCTTCCCTTTCGGGATTTCGATTCCGCGTTTTTCGCATTCTGCACCTAGTTCCTTTGCGGTCATTTCATCGAGAGGTTTCACTTCCTCGATTTCTTCTTCTTCAGGAACCTCCACCACTTCGGAACGCTCAATGATCTCGGTGATCTTCGCGACAATGTCGGACTCTGCAAGGCCGGACCTGAGAAGGGCTTTCTTCAGGTATCCTTCTACGTTTCCGGCGATCTTTGCCCGGGCATAGCTGCGAACGTCACGCTTTGACATCCTGCCTTCGTCCCCGGTGGGAACGATTCGAAGAAGGTCGGCTTCCGTTAGGTTGAATTGCTCCAACAATGCGGAAACACCGGCAGCGTGAATTACGGTCGCCTCTCCGTCTTCCGTCAACCCTTTGCGGTGAGCCTGAGACTTAGCCGCTTTTAGGTGACCGGTCAAACGTTCGATCATGCGTTCACAGGTTGTGAGGTCGCTTTCCCCTCCGCCTTCTTCCATAGACGGCAGCAAAAGCCTTCCCTCGATCTCAACCGGCTTCCCATTCTGGAGGGACCCTAGGGCCTTCTTCCATTTGGCGATGTCGGTCTTTACTCTTTTCAAGTTTGGCATCGTCTACCTCTTTAATTCTTCTCGAGGACCTTGACCTTTCCGCCTTCCATGGCGACGAACGCCGCGACATAAGCGGACTTGCCGCCTGCGAAGGTTTTACGGGTCTTCTCGTCTTCCATCTTCCATGCGGACTCGGCACGTTCCTCGGGCGTATCGCCTTCGGGTTCGTTGCTGGACTCTTCGGCCTTCGGGGGTTTTGCATCGTCTTCGATGGCGACGGGCTCGGGAGTGTCCTTCTCGATGGACTTCGCCGCGCCTTCGCGCACCTTCTTCTCAGCGCCCAGAACCTGAAGGGCATAGTCGCCCGCGTTCGTACCGGCGTTGATCGCTTCCTGAGTCAATGCTTCGTGACCCGGGATGGCATTGTCCAGAATGCCCATGATGCGGGTTTTTTCCGCTTCGGAGGCTTCCGCTCGAATCTCCTGAACGAGATCGGCATGATTGGCATCCAGATACGGACGGTCGATGGTCACGGTGGGTTCCGTGGCAGTGTTTTCGGGTTCGTTCGACATATTGCATGTCTCCTGTTCTTCTTCCACGTCCCCGGCGGATGCCGTTCCGTGGGTTATGGTTTCTGGTCTATTTCCTGAAATCATGCCGGAGAGAACGGATTCAAAGGTACTGATCCCGTCTATCATTCCAGCTTCGAGAGCTTTTTCAGCAAGCATCACCGCGCCTTGTCCGAAGGATTCCTCAACGGTTTCAACGCTTACTCCGCGGTTTCTGGCAACTGCACCAATGAAGATATCGGCAAGACCATCCACGGTTGATTGGATATCTGTCGCGCCTTCTTCCGTTGCAGGATTCGGTTGCTTCCGGGGTGATTGGTTCGAGATGAATTTGAACTCTCGAACTCCGGCTTTTGCCCGGGCCTGTGAATAGTCGGTATATGCCGCCACTACACCAATGGAACCGACGCGGGCGGTCTCGGCAGCATAGAACTCATCAGAAGCGCTTCCGATCCAATAAGCCGCGGACGCTGCCAAATCGCCGGTGTAGGTGACGATCTTCTTCTGTCCCTGGGCTTCAAATACACGCTTCGCAAACTCGGCAACACCGGAGACCATTCCGCCCGGGGAATCGACGTCGAACAGGATGGTCTCAACCTTCGGATTTTCGAGGGCCTTCGTGAAGTCCGTTGCAAGGTCTTCCACGGAAGTTGCGCCGGAGACGCGAGTGAAAAATGATGCGAACCGAAAGATCGGCCCGCTCACCGGGATTATTGCAACGCCATCACGGACCATTACTGTACGTGTGTTGTCTAACGGGCGACCCAATCGGGCAGCCACTGCATCGATGTCTACTTCGTCGCCGTTGACGTGCTTTCCCGCAATATCGAGAATCAATTCCAATGACTCCGGGACGATGGCCCATGGAGCCTTTCGGCAAATATCGAAAGCCCGGACGGGCAACCGTTTCTCATTACTCATCAGATGAGGTTCCTTCTGCTGGAGTTCTCTCTTCTTCGATCTCGCGTTCCATACCGGCTTCTTTCTTACGCTGTGATGCGTTTCTATCATAATTCTTGCCGGTCAGTGCCGCGGTGATCTCTTCCTTCGTCTGATAACCGTGTTCGTCGGCCTGTGCAAATGCCTTGATCTCAACCTCTGGGCGGATCATTCCTTCAGCGGGCCATACCCAACTACAATCAAGCCATACCAGACGATCGATGTAATCGCCACTCAGGAAGCCCGGAGCCGGGATCCGGCCCAGAGCTACAGCCTCTTCAAAAAATGCTGCATACACGTGACGGAGCCAATTGCGGTCCAGAATGCCCCTGATGGGCTTGAAGTACCTCCAAGCCTCCAACATCGCAGCACGGGCCGCGGAATAGGAACTCTGGAAGGCTTTCTCGAGCACTTCATGGGGTTGCCCGAGGGCCATGCCGATCTGTTTGATTATGGAACTGACGAACGGGTCGAAGTTCTCATTCGGTCGGCCCGGGGATGCAGTCTCTATATCTTCGTCATCACGGAGGCCGACAACGTTGCCGTACCCCACTTCAACTTCTTCGTCGCTGTTGCTGGTATCGGCTCCGGCAATCGGGGAAATTCCCCGTCCGTCAGGGCTCTTTACGAAAACGGTGAACATGCCTGAAACAACTGCAGCCATCAGCTCCCCGTCCGTGTAGCGTCCAAGCTGTTTCAATGGCTCTATGATGGGGGCGAGGTAGGGAACGCCGCGGGACTGCCTCGGCCTGTCTTTGATATGTACGTGGATGACGTTCTTCCGCCCGGATGCATCATAGGCCGGGACCCGTTCCCACTTCGTTGTTGTATTGAGTTTGTTGTCCAGATTGTATCGGTTCTGGATGTAGTAGGCGAGGGGTTCATTGCTCTGGGGATCACGCTCGATCCCGGCATACACCGCGCCAATCACTCCGGGGTACTTCTTCGCGTCCGGTTTCGTGCCGTCGGTAACGTTGTCCGGGTTACTGCAAAGGGGAGCTTCGATGTTCTGCCATTTGGTCAGGTACGGGCTGCCCGGGCGTTCTTTTTTGGTTCTGACGGTGAAGACGTCGCCTGTAGAAAACCATGCCATGACGACTTGTGTCAGGAAGTCGGGACCCGGAAGGCTGCGTTCACAGTCGAACTCTTCGTTGTTGAAGTAGATGGAAAATTCACGCTGGATAAGCATCTCTCGAAGTCTTACCTCTTCATCGGAAAGCCCGAGAAATTCACCGTCCAGAGATGCTTTCAGCGTCGGGCCGGTATCGCCTACAACATATATCTTCACATTGTTCAGAGCACCGGCAGCAATGGGAACGTTGCGGGAAAGGTCCAAACAACGATCGCGAATCGTGGGGAGTTCGTTATTGTTCTGAGTGTCCGGTGATGCGGTGTAGGTATCCCACGACTTGAGACCCTTCCGGGATTTGCTGGATCCCTGCCAACTGTTCGCCGCGGTCAATGCCGCCCGCTTCGTCGTTTCAAGTTCTCTTTCGAATCGCGCCTTCTCCCTGCTTGCAGCCCATCCGGGAAAGTACTTCATCGCGACCCGGTCTATAAAGCCCGGCTTTTGGCTCTTGATCTCTTTCAAGGCCTTTGTTGCTTTGGACATATAAAGTTTCTCCGTCGTTTTAACAACAATACAGAAAAACTCCGCCAAAAACAAAGGAATTCTGGTCAAACGTCATCTTCTGCCATAACGAACGACACAAAAACCATATGAAAATACACAAACTTGATGATCAGGGGCGTGGTTTAAAGCGAAAAAAGCCCGATGCAGGCGAAACATCGGGCCGGATAAGGGGGCAAGTCACTTCTACTATAGCTTTTCCGCCGCACTTTGCAAGTGCTTCGGTTTCGGTCCCCTCTTTTTCGGGTATGATAGCAGTCCTCGGACTTCCATGTCCGAAAGGGATCTTTCACCTGTCATTATCCGGGCGACAGTCCTCGGGGAGAAGTCCCCGGCCTTCTGGAGATCCTTCCGGCTCATTCCGCGTTCTTTCAATTCGTGTCTGATTTCTTCCGGGGTCATGTTATTCTCCGTCCTTGCAGCAGTCGTTCGCTTCTTTCTTGCTTTCGAACTGATCCCCGCACCATTGGCACTCCCAGAAGGAACAGCAGTTCCCCGCCTGTGATTTGCTTTCGTGTTCCGTGTCGCAGTCGGCACAAAGAAACACCTTTTCGACTTCGCGGCAACATGTCATTGCCTGTGATTTGGTTTCATGGTTTTCAAGACAGTCCGGGCACTGCCAGAACGCTTGAACTTCTGATTTGATTTTCTTTGCTTCCATCGTTCGTTTCCTTTGGTTTGGGGCCGGTTGCCCGGCCCCGGTTGCGGGTTTATGATTCGATTGGATATTGGCTTCCGCAATTACGGCAATGGAAATATGTTTCCCCGCCTTGACGGTAGTAGTGGAACTGATTTGATTCGCAAATGCCACAACCTTCTTTTTCCAGACCTTCTTGTTCCTTCCGAATGATTGCGCCAATTTTGACATGCTTCTTCAGGACAAATTGAAGATCAGCTTCGAACGCATTTGTTTCATCGTCATCAGTTCCGCGAATCAACTCAACCTTCCCGATTGTGAAGGTGCGGGTTTCGTTAGACAGATACCTGTCAAGGTCTGAAGTCAAATGGACGGTTCCGGTGTAAGTGTGATCATCGTACTTGATCTCTACGGTTGCTTTTGCGAAGGTCGTCATCGTTCGTTTCCTTTCCCCGGTTTACCCGCCGGGGTCGGGGTTGGTGAATTAGGCGTTCTTTGAATGCGAACTTCGAAGGGACCGTTGTGGATGACTAGAATCACGTTCAGCATTTCAGCGGAAATGCAGGTATTGCAATCTTCTTCATCGTGTTTCATGTTGCTGAAGTCTTCAACCTTGTCCGCTGAGTCAATCAGCTTCGCAAGTTCATTGTCGGAAATCACTTCAACTTTCATCGTTCTGAAGTTTGTGGCGTTGATTCCGTACCATGCTTTGTGGTTGCAGGTACAAAGACCGGGCCGAATGATTGTTTCGTTGTCGTTGAGAATGATTACTTTTTCCATCGTTCCGTTCCTTTGGTTTGGGGCCGGTTGCCCGGCCCCGGTTGCGGGTTTAGCCTACTTCTTCGAAGTGGATGCAGTCTGAACAAGTGCGACGCTTGTAAACGGTGCGCATCTTGCGACCTTCGATAATGACAATTTCACCGTCTTCAATGACCGGTGCGTTTGCATATGCTTCGCGCTTCTTCAGCATTTCTTCGTCCTTTCCGGGGTAGTTGCTGGTCAGGCAAGCCGCGTGAAGGTTCGCCCATACGATGTCATGGCCCCGGCCTCGTTCCACTAGTTCGTGTATCTTGATTGCTTTTTCGATGTCCTTCTCCATCCATCCTTCAACGCTTTCGTCATCCGTCCAGCAGTAAACTTCTCCATATCTTTCAAAGTCCGAACGGCACATACCGGCAACTGTTCCAATGGTGATTACCGGAGAAAATTCGTCGTCGGTGCGGCGGATCTGGTCGTTGTGTTTCAGGTTTTTCATCGTGTCTGACTCCCTTGTTTGGTTGTGGTTTCTAATATTTAGAATATGCCTTTTTGGCACTATATCAAGCGGTATTTATCAAAATAATAAAATATTTTTGATCACAGGTCGGAAATAGGCAAGAAAAAAGCCCCGACTAAATGCCGAGGCCAATGATTTACCGGGTGAGAACTGAATACGGTATAGCATTCATCCCGGCGTTTTGCAACCCTCCGAGCGCAATTCCCCGCGTCTCCATTTCTCAAGGTCGCTCTTGTATGCATAGACACGGCTCGATCCTGCCGGTCGCATCAGTGGAAGGCCATGGTCAACCTCCCACCGGGGAACCGTCCTCCAATGGATATCAAGATATTCACCGATCTCCTTCAATCCGGTCAGGACGTCTTCGTTCTTGTTCGCCATCGTCTGCCGCCTGTGGGTTAGAGATCGATCGGGACCATGCTCTTCGGCTGGATGTTCCCGGACCCGTCGCCGGACCCGAGTTCCTTACACTTCGAGTTCCAATATTGGATCCCTTCCCGGACTTCCGAGAGATCCGAATACTTCAGAACCCGGTCTCCCTGACGGGCTTCCTGACCAGACATGATCTTTGTCTCGAGAGCAAGGTACTCCGCCAACTTAGTTTCAGCTTGTGCCGCCGTGATGCCTGCCATAAAATACCTCCTTATGGTTTTAGGCCTTTCGATAGGTTTCTTTTTCGTCCCTTCCGTTTGGTCGTCTTTCCAGCCGTTTCACTCTTGATGTTTTCAACCTCCTTATCGATGTATTGTCTACATAGTTCCAAATCCGCGCCGCATATTTCAAGTGCTGCCGTTGCATACACACGAAGGTCAAGCCCTTCGTTACGGTCCCGGATCTGCTCGAACCGTCGGACCATTCTTCCGTTGACCTTCCTGAGAACAGCCTTTTCAGCCGTGAGGGTTTTGAAGTACTCAATAGAACGATTATGCGGGAAGTGCTGGTATCCCGGGCCGATCTGGGAGACCTTCAGCTTTCCGAAGATATCGTGCTTCGCGGTGTCAACCCCGACACTGTATAGCATAACGGTCTTTTCCTTGCCCTGAAAATATTGGCCCTCGATCTTCTGCTTCGTTGGATTGCCCGTAAGAGGCACGGAAGGCCCGCCCCGGCCTTTTATGGCGAACACGTGACCCGTGAACCGGGGGTGACAGTATTTGTAAACCTGTGCCGTTCTTGCACCGTCACCGGAGTCGATCGCGACGGCAACTATCCGAAGGTTCACCCCGGACTCATGGGGATAGACCCGTTCCCAAAGGGGATCAAGGTGTTCGTCAAAGGCTTCCTGATTCATGGTGTCTGCCGGGATCCGGTAATAGCCCAGAGACCACGATTCACCGTTAAGACCCCATCCGACCGTCTCTATCTCGAATCGATCATGCTGGACGTCAACCCCGGCAGTGATGCAGCAAACGCCGCCCGGGACAATGGTCTGACCGTCCGGGCCGGTCGGGTATTTCTCGCGCCTTCGGTTGTAGAGCATTTCATAATCAAGCTCGATGACGTCTTCCTCTTCCCACGGTTCAGCCAGAGCATGATTGATGAAGACCTTCAACTCCTTCGGGTTGCCCTGAACTTTCTTCCAATCGGAAACCATCTCTTCCCACGGAATGAAAGGGGAATACATCCGGGAAAGGTGGAACCCTGCTATCCCGTCGGATTCCTGCGTTGCCCGCCACTTGCCGCCGAGAAGCATAGAGCGTTTGTGAAGTGCGTCATAGTGTTTGAATTTGCACTCCGGGCATGAGATAAACGGGTTCTTTGGGTCTTCCTTGTAATTCATCAGGGACCAGACCAGACGGAACCCGCCGGACTTCTGCGTGACGTTGTGAAGTTTGCACTTCGGATTCTGGCAGGGGACGTAGTAATAGCGCTTGTCCGACTTCTGAAACCAATTGTCGATTCTGCTCTGGCCCTTGACCGTCGTCGTGGAAGACAAGAATATTTTCCTGTTCCAGAAGTTCTTCGCCCGGGAGATCAGCAGTTCAATTGGATCACCTTCCCCATCGACGTCGTCCGGCATCCCGTCAATGTCGTCACCGATCACGAAGGGGACGGCGACCATCCTGAACGGTTTCGCACTCGAGCCCCCGGCGATCGTGAAGGAGCCGCCCGGGAACATGTTCATCAAGGTCGTGCTGCTTTCGTTGTCTCTGGTCCGGGTGTCGGCAACCTTCTCGGCAAGTACAGGAGTTGCATCGCGGGCGGGGTTCCAGAGCTTCTTCGCAAACTTGCGGGCCTCGTTGTCCGACGTCTGCGTATACATCATGTCGATCGGGTCCATGTCTACGTGATAACCAACCATATTGATGATTGACTCGGTCGCGCCGACACGGGATGCCTTCATGAACACTCCCGTATGAAACTCGGGATCGTTCTTCCAATCCATGACGTCTGTCAAATACGGGGTGGTGTCGTTCCTCCAATTACCGGGGACCGGGGAAGACCTAGCAACCCGGCGTTTCTGTTCCGCCCACTCGGAAACCTTCAGATCAGGGGGTGGAGCCCAAGTACCACGGCACTCCTGAAGAAGATCTTTGCATGGACTGACGCTCATATAAAAAGCTCCATCTGTCTGGTCTCTTTGTCGATGCGTTCCATCATCGCCGCGTAATAGTCTGGGTCAAGTTCACTGCCCGTCAGGTCGAAACCCATGTAGTAGCAGGCAATGGCAATAGAACCGCTCCCAAGATGCGTATCAAGTATGGTGTTGCCTTCTTTGGCGTAGTTGCTTAGTAGCCAACGATAAAGCGCAACGGGTTTTTGTGTTGGGTGAATCCGATAAACCCCCCTTTCGCTATCCTTGAACGCCCCGCACCATTGATGTCTCCAAATCCTCAAATTCTTTGGTAAATCACGCGACGTCCATGCCATTTCACCATCTGCATACATAGACCCGCCATTGAGCTTATCACAAATAATTGGAGCCTTGCAATATCCAAGTATATCAAGGAAATAATTACCGCCCCATATAATCTGATTCTTGCTCACTCTATTGAGTTCATCAAAGTAAGCATTATCTGGGATTGCATTATCCCATTTCACATCTAACTCTATCAATCTATCAGACGGGTTTGGTATTACATTATTTGCACCTACCCCAATCCCGTAAGGTGGGTCAACAATAGCCAGATCCCAATGGTTGTCAGGCGCATTCCGCATCAAGTCCATGCAGTCCATGTTACGCAGGTCTAGTGTTCCGCAGCTCATCGACTCAATTCCTCCAAAGCACTATTTATCTCTTCACGAACGACCTTCTCGATGTCGTGCCGTTTCTTCACTCCGAGAAGCCGGGTCGCCATGGCCCGGGGGATTGCCAGAAGACGCTTCCGGACTGAATTGATCTCCGCGCACCATACCTTCTTCACTTCGTCCGCCGGGAGGAAGTTACCGGCCCGCTCTTTGTATTTCAGCTCCCGCTCTTTGGCTTTATACTCGGCCTCCTTCTCCGCCCATTCCGTGATGTTCTCAGATTTCGTGGATCGCCACTTCAGGGACCGGTCCAGAACAAACTTGATCAGCCGGACAACCGGGTAATGCTTCGCGTTCTTGATCTTCACCGACTCGAGGCCATCGTCTTCCCATTGCCGGAGGACCTTCCGATTCACTGCGTCGGATAGATCCCTTTGACGAACGCCTTTGTCCGGGTGAATGTATCCAGAGGCCCGAATCATCTCATCCAGCCATGGGAGATCTCCGGCTGCTGCTGCCTCGATATCCTTCCTCATTTGTTCCCGCTGTTCTTTTACCTTTGCCACGTTTACCCCTTGATCACCTTTGGTTTACCATAACGCAAAATTTCGAAGTGACAATGTTTCATGATTTCAAGCCCTCACTTATGCCTGCTTTTTGCCTGTGTCATAGGGCTGTTACCTCGTTAAAAAAAGTTGAAAATGCACGAAATATCGGGCTGGAAAAACC
>Ga0180432_10004681_pt1 | contig 18611 bp, 14 predicted proteins | sample SS_ome_10_FD_132414 | JGI IMG/M metagenome (GOLD analysis project Ga0180432, IMG submission 132414) | Hypersaline lake sediment archaeal communities from the Salton Sea, California, USA - SS_1_MS_2 metaG | ecosystem: Environmental > Aquatic > Non-marine Saline and Alkaline > Hypersaline >...
CCGACGTCTTCGTCCGCTGTGCGTCGCAGTTCCCGTTCTTTCCGGCCGTACAGCGTCTGTGCGGGTTGATCGAGACCGGGCGGATCGGCCGGGTCATCGAGGTCAACACGGGCTTTCTCCATTCCAGCGATCTCGACCCCGACAAGCCCATCAACTGGAAACGCAGGGTCGAGTTCAACGGGGAATACGGGGTGATGGGTGACCTGGGCATGCACGCCTGCCACGTGGCGTTTCGCGCCGGCTGGACCCCGCGCAACGTCCGGGCCGTGCTGAGCGACCTGGTCAAGGACCGGCCCGACGGCAAGGGCGGACGAGCGCCGTGCCGGACCTGGGACAACGCGGTGCTGCTGTGCGAAACAACGGAGGCATCCGGCGTGGATCCGTTCCCCTGGACGATCCGGACCCATCGCATCGCGCCCGGGCAGAAGAACAACTGGTACATCGAGGTCCTCGGCACCCGCTGCTCGGCGCGCTGGTCCAGCGCCCACGCCGATCTACTGGAAGTCCTGGAGTACGACGGCGGGGAGCAGGTGTGGGGACAGATCCAGACCGGGCACGAAACGACATACAAGACCGTTACCGGCGGCATCTTCCAGTTCGGGGTGCCGGATTCGATCCTGCAGATGTGGGCGGCGTTCCTCTACGAGCTGGCGCATGGAAAGCCGTTGCAGAAGTTTGCCGGCTGTCTGACGCCGGACGAAGCCCTGCAGGGCCACCGGCTGTTTACGGCGGCGCTGGCGTCGCATCGCGAGGGCCGGGTCGTTGCGGTCGGAGGAGGGTAAGGAAAGGGGATACAACGCATGAGCGGCAGGGAGATTCGACTCGGAAAGCTATTCGGACCGACCGGCAAGGCCGTGGTGGTGGCCTGCGATCACGGGATGTTCGACGGACCCCATGCCGGCATGGAGGACATTCCGGCGATGCTGGAACGCCTGGGCGCCGGGCCCGACGCGATCCTGCTGGCGCCCGGCATGCTGGCGCACGCGCGGGGCTACTTCGGACGTCGCGCGGCGCCGCAGTCGATCGTCCGGATCAACTTCAATTCCGTCTTCTGCTTTCACTGGGGCTACAAGGCGTCCGTAATCTCCCGTCTGTATTCGCCCGAGGATGCCGTCGCCGCCGGCGCGGACGCCGTGCTCGTTTGTCTGACGCTGAAGACGGGAAGCGAGTCCGTGGACGCGCGCAACGCCGAGATCTTTGCCGACCTGTGCGTCCGGGCGCACCGGCTGGGCCTGCCCGTGGTGGGTGAGTACTTCCCACACAGTCACCTCACGAAGAAGCCCGAAGAGTTCCACGAGGAGATCCGGATCGGCTGCCGCATGTTGGCGGAACTCGGCGCCGACTGCATCAAGACCTTCCTGACGCACCGGTTCCTGGAGGTGACCGGAACGTGCCCGGTTCCGATCCTTGGGCTCGGGGCCGAGAAGACCCCGACCGACCTGGCCGCGTTGCGGTTGGCGGAGCGGGAAATGCGCGAGGGCGCCCGAGGCGTGGTGTTCGGCCGTAACGCCGTGCAGGCTTCGGATCCCCGGGCCTTTGTGGCCGCCCTGCAGGACGTGGTCAAGAACGGCGCCCCGGCCGAGGAGGCGTGCGCCCGGCACAAGCTGACCGGGGGCGAAGCCCCTACACCCTCGCCCCCCGCCCCTCGCCCCTCGTGACACCGTGAAGCAAAAGAAACCAACCTGTCTCATCGGACTGGACCTGGGGACCAGCGCCGTCAAGGGCGTACGGACGGATCTCCGGGGCAACGTGCTCGCCGAGGCTGCGGTGGACACCTGCCTGCTGCATCCCCGTTCCGGATGGGTCGAGGCCGACCCGGAGCAACACTACCGCAAGGTCTGCCGGGTCATTCGTGAACTGGCGGCCGGCGCGGGCGGCGAGGTGGCCGCGCTGGCCATGGCGGCGGCCTCCGGAAACACGCTGCTCACCGACTCGGCCGGCGTGCCGCTTTCGAACATCATCAACTGGATGGACCAGCGCGCGGAAGAGACCCCGCCCGCGGCGCTGGCCGGACTCGACGCCGGCACGGTCGCACAAATCACGGGCTGGCCGTGTCTTCGGATCTTTCCCCTCGCGCACCTGGCCTGGCTGCGGGAGAACCGGCCGGAACTCTACCGACGTGCCGGGCATTACGGGATGGACACCGACTGGCTGCTGTACCGGCTGACCGGGCGCTGGCTCATGGACCATTCCACGGCCGCCACCTTTCAACTGCAGGACCAGTCCGCCCGTGCCTACCACCGCCCGTTTCTGGAGATGCTGAACATTCCCCCGGAGAAGCTGTCGGCGTTGTCGGATTCGGGAACGGCTGCGGGTCCGCCGACCGCGCAGGCCATGCGGGATACGGGGCTGCAGGAACGCACCGTAGTGGGGACCGGCTGTTTCGACCATCCGGCCGCGGCGCGCGCGGTTGGCGTGCTGGAACCGGGACAGCTCATGCTCTCGTGCGGCACCTCGTGGGTCGGGTTCACGCCGCACGCGTCCCGGCAGAAGATCCTCGACGCCGGGCTGCTGTGCGACCCGTTCCTGTCCGGCCGCGGCGGGCCATGGGGCGGAATGTTCTCGGTTCCGTATATCGGCCGCACGATTGACTGGTATATTGACCACGTGATCGCGCCGGGCGAGGAAAACGGGCGGCGTGTATTCAATGAAGCGGCAGCCGCGGCGCGCCCGGGGGCCGGCGGCCTGAAGATCGATTTGCGCGAGGCGCCCCGGCCGCTCGCCGGCGACCGCCGGAACGTCAGCCGGGCCGTGATGGAAGGCGCCGCGCAGTTGCTGAACGAGCAGGTGCGGAACCTGGCGGCGCACGGGTTCACGTTCCGGCGCGCCGTGCTGGTGGGCGGGCCGGCCGCAAGTCCGGTCTGGCCCGGGATTATCGAGGCGGTCACGGGCATCGAGCTGGCCGTCGGGTCGCGGCACGCGGGCGCCGAAGGCGCGGCCCTGCTGGCCGGGATCGGCGCCGGGATCTACCGGGATGTGTACGACGCGGTAGCTAGGTAGTTTCTAGAACGGCGGATTGGACAGGATGAACAGGATTCACGGGATGATTTGGTGCGCCTTCGGCGCGCATGAACGGCTGCGAAGCAGACGCTTATCCTGTTGATCCCGTCCAGATTTCTGGGGTCAGGGTCAGGAAGAGAGGGCGAGGATGACGATCGAACGCCTGGAGACCGACTGCCGGGTCTACGAACGGGAGTTGACGGGCTTTCTGCCCGCCCGCATCTTCGACGTCCACGCCCACCTGTTCGACCGATCCTGCCTGGTCCCGGGCCACACCTTCCGGCCAAAGAGCTGCTACCGGAAGTTCGGCGGCGTCTTCACCCTCGAGCAGTACCTGGCCTGGACGCATGTGCTCCTGCCCGAGCAGGATTTCCACGTGAACAGCTTTGGTCTGCCGGGCCCGGAATCCGATCTGGACGCTTCGGCCGCCTTTACCGGCGCGATTTCGGACAACCGGCGGTTCTACGGGATGGCCATGGTCTCGCCGAGCGATCCGGCCGAGGCCGTGGCCCGTCGGCTCGACGCCAACCGGCTGATCGGGTTCAAGCCTTACCATGCCTTCGTGTCCGGAAAGAACGGCGACGAGGTGACAATCCGGGACATGCTGCCCGCCGCGCACATGCGGATCGCCGATGAGAGGGGGCTGGCCGTTACTCTCCATATCCCGCGCTCCGGCCGACTGGCCGATCCGGTCAACCAGGCGCAGATGGTGGAGCTGTGCCGCCGATATCCTCGGGCGCAGATCATTTTCGCGCATATCGGGCGCGCGTATTTCGTGAGCAGCGTGACCGGCTTTCTCGACGGCATCGCGGCCTGCCCGAACGCCTACGTGGACACGTCCATGGTCAACCACGAGGGGGTGCTTGCGTACACGTTCCGGGTGTTTCCGCGCGACCGCATTCTGTTCGGGTCGGACGCACCGGTCGCGTTCCTGCGCGGGAAGTCCGTGGAGATCAACCATCAGTACGCCTACCTGATGGGCGAGCCCTACGAGATCGGCACGTCGATCTACGACGCCCGGCACGCCGTGGTTTTCACGTACTTCTTCTTGGAACAGCTTCGCGGCATCAAGCTTGCTGCGGAGCACGCGCGCCTGTCTCCGTCCGAGGTCGAGGACCTGTTCTTTCACAATGCCCGCCGTCTATTTGAAGCGGCGGCCACGCGTAGCGATCGAAAGTGAGGTTGGGCCATGACCGCAAGCGGATGCCCGAGCGCAGGATTGCTGCCCTTCTATTTGAAGCTCTACGACGAGGTCCTGCCCGAATGCCGGGCCGGTTTCGACGGGTTTCTGGAACAGACTGTCGCGGCGCTCGAGGCGCGTGGGATCGCGGTCACGCGCGCGCCCGTCTGCTGCACGGCTGCGGAGTTCGGCGCCGCCGTGGCGCGACTCGAACAGGCGGGCGCGGACTGCATCGTCACGCTCCACCTCGCCTACGCCCTGTCGCTGGAAGCGATCGAGGCCTTCTGCCGCACCCGGCTGCCGGTGATCATCCTGGACATCACCATGGACGCAGACTTCGGCCGCGGCGCGTCGCCCGAACGGATTCTGTACAACCACGGCGTGCACGGCGTCATGGATTTCGCCTGCATGCTGCGGCGCAGGCGCCGGGCGTTTGAGATCGTAGCGGGCCACGCAGACGACACGCGCGTGCTGGACCGCGCAGCCGGCCTCGTCCGGGCCGCGCACGCGGCGCGCCGGATGGCCGCTGCCCGGGTCTTGCGCGTCGGGCCCGCGTTCGAGGGCATGGGCGATTTTGCCGTGCGTGAAGACGTGCTCGCCGCGCTGGGCGTGCGCGCGGACGAAATCGGCATCGCCGCGCTGGACCGCGCCGTGCAGGAGGTGGGTGAGGCGGCTGTCGCGCAGGAGATCGCGCGCGACCGCGAGCGGTTCGCCTGCGAGCTGGCGGAAGACGTCCATGCCCGCTCCGTGCGGGTCGGGCTGGGCCTGCGCCGCCTCATCGACGAAGGCGGCTACGACGCGCACAGTGTGAACTTCCGGTTGTTCGACCGCGGGGACCGGCCGGCCCATACCATGCCCTTCCTCGAGATCTCGAAGGCCATGGGCCGGGGGATCGGGTATGCGGGCGAGGGCGATGTGCTGACCGCGGCGCTGGTCGGCGCGCTGGCCCGCGCCTTCGGGGCCGTGACGTTCACGGAGATCTTCTGTCCCGACTGGGCCGGCAATAGCCTGTTCCTGTCGCACATGGGCGAGATCAGCCCGGCCGTGGCCGCCGGTAAGCCCCGGGTCATCGAGAAACCCTTCCGGTTCGGCGGCGGGCTGAACCCCGCGGTGCTGACCTGCGCCGTGCAGCCCGGCCCGGCCGTGTTCGTCAACCTCGCGCCCGGTCCGGTCGACAGCTTCACGCTCATTGCGGCCCCGGTCGAGGTGCTCGCCGAGGATGACGCGCTGGACCCGGCCATGCGCGACACCGTCCGCGCATGGATCCGGCCGCGGCGGGATGTTGCGTCCTTCCTGGAGGCCTATTCACGGGCCGGCGGTACGCATCACAGTGCGCTCGTGCTCGGCGACGTTGCCGAGGCCGTGGCTGCGTTCGGGCGGTTTGCGGGCGTGGCGGTGGAGGAGATTCGATGAGACCGGACAAGCTGAAACTCGGGATCGTGGGCGCCTGCGGGCGCGGCGCGAGTTTCAAGGCCGCATGCGACGCGCTGGCAACGGTGACGGTGCACGCCGTCTGCGATTGCTGCGCCCAGGACCTGCCCGCGGCGCGGGAACGGCTGGGTGCGCGGGAACAGTATACGGACTACGGCGAGATGCTCGAGAAGTCGGACCTCGATGCGGTCATCCTCGGGACGCCGATGCACTTGCATGCGCCGCAGGCCGTCGCCGCGCTCGAGCGGAACCTGCACGTGCTCTCGGAGGTGACCGCCGGTGTGTCCATCGAGGAATGCCGACAACTCGTGGCCGCCTGCAGCAGGAGTCGCGGGCTCTACATGATGGCCGAGAACTACACCTACACGCAGCCCAACGTGATGGTGCGCGAGATGGTGCGCCGCGGCCTGTTCGGCACGCCCTACTATGCCGAGGGCGAATATCTCCACGAGCTCAAGGAGCTGAACGAAATCACCGTCTGGCGGCGCAGGTGGCAGACCGGCGTGGACGGCGTGACCTACGGGACGCACAGCCTGGGCCCCATCCTGCAATGGATGCCGGGCGATCGCGTGGTCTCGGTCTGCTGCGCCGGCAGCGGCCACCACTATCGCGATCCGCGCGGGGCAACGTACGAGAACGAGGACACGTGCGTGATGCTGTGCCGCATGGCCTGCGGCGGGCTGGTGAAGGTCCGCTTGGACATGCTCTCCGACCGCCCGCACGCGATGACCAACTACCAGCTCCAGGGCACGGACGGCTGCTACGAATCGGCCCGCGCACCGGGTGAGAAGAACCGCGTGTGGCTGCGGGCGCGCTGCCCGGACGCGAATGCCTGGCTGGACCTGGACGAGCTGAAAAATGAATTCCTGCCCGACTTCTGGAAAGAAGGAATGGAGCGCGCCCGGGCGGCCGGACACGGTGGCGGCGACTACTTCGAGATCCTGGATTTCGTGGACGCAGCCACCGGCCGCCGTTCGTGCCCGATCGGCATCCACGAGGCCATGGATATGACGCTGCCGGGGCTGGTCAGCCAGCAGTCCATCCGGGAAGGCGGGCAATGGATCGAGGTGCCGGACTCGAGGGGCTGGACCGCCGGGTCCTGATCGGGTGAGGGAAGACTCGGCATGTTGAGCGAAAACGCGCAACTGGCCTGGGACACGATCCTGCGAAAGCCCGCCGCGCAGATCCCGATCTGGCTGATCAATCCCATGGAGTGGCGCATGATCGACCGGCTCGCCGGCCTGCCCGAGGGCAGCTACCGGAAAGACCCGGTCACGGTTTACCGCAGGATGCTCGAACGAAGTTCCTGCTGCATGGTGGACCAGTGGATTCCGAAGAACCCGCTGACGATCGGGGAACGCGGCTACGAGGCCGACACAGCGCGTACGGCCACGACCGGCGCAAGGGGAATTGTGGTGGACGGCATGGAGATCACATCGCCCGAGGACGTGGTCGCACACATGGAGGAACACGTCTTTCCCGAAATTGCGGCAGAAATTGAGGCCGCGCGGTCAGCGGACGGCGCCGATGCGACGGCCGCGGTGATCCGCTCCGAACGCGAGGTCCAGGCGGTCCTGGGCCCCGGCATCCTCAAAGCGCCGTACAGCGCAAGTTTCCCGATCCTGGCTTACTATACGTATGGATATGTCAACTACTTCATGGCCTACGCGCTTTACCCCGAGATTGTGGAGAAACACTTCACGCTACAGGCAGACCTGGCACTTCTTTGGAACGGTTTCCTGGCGCGGGCCATGGTCGAAGGCGGCCTGCCGCGGTACCTGCGGCTGGACCACGATATGGCCGACAGCCGCGGCACGCTGGTGGACATCCGGACGCTGGACGCCCTCTGGTTCCCGCATTTCGCCCGCTGCCTGCAGCCGCTGCTCGACGCGGATGTCACCATGATCTGGCACTGCGACGGGAACCTCATGGCCATGGTGCCGCGCCTGCTGGAATGCGGACTCCGCGGTTTCCAGGGCTTCCAGTATGAAGACGGCATGGACTACCGCAGGATTTGCGCGATGAAGGACCGCGACGGCGAAGACCTGCTGATCATTGCCGGGGTCTCGGTCACCCGCACGCTGCCGCATGGCACCCCGGCGGACGTACGCAGGGAGATGGCGTTCCTGGTCGAACACGGCCCGAAGCAGGGCCTTTTCCTGGGCGCATCGAGCAGCATCGCGCCCGGCGTGCCGTGGGAAAACCTTCAGGCGCTGGTCGAGGGATTCGCCTACTATCGCCGGCACGGTCGCGGATAGAACGGGGGAAGGGTTAGCTGCGCGCGGCTACGAGCGCGTGCACCCGCTTCATAGTCGACTTGGGGTATCGAGGACCTAGTTCGTCCAGTGCGACCCCGTCGATCCGGTCGAGCCCGCGGAAGGTCAACAGGCTCGGCGCGCTCGTTCCGCGTCGGCCTGCAAGGTAGACGTAGTCACACAGGGCTTGGCCGGGTCCGGCCAGCGGGAGGCCGTCCGGCTGAGCGTAGACGCGGGGACTGACACAGACGAACGTGAAGCGCCCGATCGCCGTTTGTCGCTGCCTCGAGCGGTTATGTCGACGTCTGGTGAAGCACGTGATGACCGAGGGCGCTTGCGTGATGAGGTTGTGTCGGTACAGCGCGTAGGCCCCGGTCATGTAGGCGCTCGAATCCATTGCCGCCACAAGTTGCTCGGGAGAGACTTCGCCCGGCAACCCGTACAGGCCGTGGGCGTACCGGGTTAGGACGCCCTGCCTCACGAGTCGGCCCAGCTCGACATTCAGGGCGTGAAGAGACGCCCCGGCCACGTTCGCGAGTTCTGTCACGGTGAAGAGGACCTTGCCGTGATGACGGCGTTGATCCGTCAGGAATGCCTGCCAGGCCCGTGCCTTCATGGCGTCTGTTCCCCACCGATCTCCAACGGATCGGTCAGGATGTTCAGGATCCTATCGAGAATCATGCGTCCCCCGCCCGCACCGCGGATGCAGTCCGCCGTCTCTGCCTCCAACTGCTCGTGGACCACCTGGTCCAGCGAACGGCCGTGATAGTCCCGGTGTTGGCGGAAGTCTTCCATCCTCTTTCGCACGTGGTCGGAGGGTAGGCTCAGAAGGCGGAGTTTCTCCTTCAAGCGTTGCGGCGAGTCCGGTCTCAGGTGGTTACCGAAAAGAAAGATGTCGATCAGATCCCTGTGCGTGACCAGGGCCCTGTTGAACAGGGCGAGGATCTTAGCCTCGATCATGTCCGCATCGGTGACCGTTGCGTAAACCACGCCGTCGGCCGTGCGGACGACGCTACGGTCGAGGCAGACCGTTCGTGTGATTTCGACCGGCAGCTCCATGCGGCTGCCGGGCACCGTCTGCCGCCAGAAAGCGAGGTCGATGGTCTTGACGGCCGGAGAGTCAACGTCCGGACCGTGGGCCGGCTCGGCCGTCCCTTCATATCCCCACCGGCGCCGGACCTCGGGGAGCAGCTTGCGCTTCAGGAGTTGAAGGAGCTGTACCTGTTTCTCCCCCAGGTCGGTGGCGCAGTGGAAGTCCACATCCAGTGACCGGCGTGCGCTGTTGTCCAACAGGCGGTATCTGAACCCGCCGATCAGCAGCAGGCCCCGCCCGGCCGGATGGGTCGCGACCAGCCTGACAACCAGCCGCTGGATCCGCTCCTGCGTCGTCATCTTCTCTTCATCCATGTCGAGTCTCCCCAATACGCACGAACAGACCGGAATCATGGCAGCGTTCGTAACAAAGTACAACATAAATGTTATTTTTTGTTACCTTAGATGGAGGCAGGCTGGCCGCCGTCCGCCCGGAGCTGCGTGAGGGCACGCCGCCTCCACAGTCAACGGAATCTCTTCCGGCGCCAGCCGCCGGAGTAGTAGAATGGCTGGGATCGGGAGCCGGATCGGGGCTAGGATCAAGAGCCGGGTGAAGTGCAGGCTTGTCGGGAGGTTGGGTGATGAAGGCGATGGTGATGGATGCGGTGGGCAGCGCACTACAGATGCGCGAGGTGCCCGTGCCGTCTCCGGGCACGGGGAGGCGCGGGTGAAGGTCGATGCCTGTGCCGTGTGCCGGACGGACCTGCACGTGGTGGACGGCGATCTGCCCGAGCCGAAGTTGCCGCTGGTTCCGGGTCACGAGATCGTGGGCGTGGTGGAGCAGGCGGGCGGGGAGACGAGCCCGGTCAAGCCGGGCGAGCGGATCGGCGTGCCGTGGCTCGGCTGGACGTGCGGGCGCTGCGAGTACTGCCGCTCGGGCCGCGAGAACCTCTGCGCCGAGGCGAAGTTCACCGGCTATACGCTTGACGGCGGCTATGCGGAATACTGCGTGGCGGACGAGCGGTATGCGTTCCCGATCCCGGCCGGCCGGCCGCCGCCCCATGCGGCGCCGCTGCTCTGCGCGGGGCTGATCGGCTTCCGCGCCTACGGAATGACGGGCGATGCGCGCACGCTGGGCTTCTACGGGTTCGGCGCGGCGGCGCATATCCTGACGCAACTGGCCGTGCAGCAGGACCGGCAGGTGCTGGCGTTCACCCGGCCGGTAAGGAGGAAACGACGATGAAGAGGATGCTGTGGGTCGTGTTGTGTGTGACCCTGACCGGGTGCGACTACACGGTGCCCCTGGTGAAGAGCCCCGGGACGGACATGGATCGGTCCGTCATCGGGCGCTGGCAGAGATCAGAGGCGGACGGGCAGACCGAAAGCCTGCTGGTGCTGCCCTTCAACAAACGGGAATACATGGTCTGCTATCCGGCGGGTTCAGACGATGCCATGTTTGCCCGGGCTTCCCTCTGGCATGGGGACGGGATGACGCTCGTTCAACTGGACTGGTTCGGCACAGCCCGGGGCAGTCTGCCGGACGACAACCGGACCTTCCAGTTTGTGGCCTATGCGGTGGACGGGGAGCGCCTGACCGTGCGTCTGCTGAATCCCGAAGTGGTGGACAAGGATGTCGCGTCCGCGGAGGATCTGGCCCAGGCGCTCGACGTGAACCGGGATGATCCGGCCCTGTTCCGGTCCGAGATGGTGTTTGCGAAGGTTCACGATTGACGCGGGGTGCAGATCGGCGACAAAGTCCCGCGCGCCCTGGAGGTCGGTCGTCTGCGTTGGCAGGGCTCTCCCTGTCTCCTGATCGCCGAGGGAGGCGAATCAATCGACTGATTCGATTCGTTCGATGCACTCGATTTTCATCGGCCCTCTTCTCCCAGCTCCCTGGTGCCTTTGCATTCGGGGTAACCGGTGCAGCCCCAGAAATCCCGGCCCGCATGCTTTCCGCTTCGGGCCTTGCGCCGCGTCATGACTTGGCCGCACTCGGGACAGAGGGGCGCGGCTTCCTGCCTGGCCCGTGCCTCGACCCGGATGCTGGTGAGTTTCTCCCGGAACCCGCCCTCCTGCTCGAAGGTCTCGCCCTGCTTCTCCATCTGGTGGTTCAGCATGTTGATCACTCGGGCAATGAGAATGAGCAGGCAATTCGCCATGGCTTCGTCATTCCCGGACTCCAGCCATTTCGCAAATTTCTTCTTCTGCGCCAGAATATGCGCGCAGGCATCGTGCACCACGTCCTCACCGTACTCCGCCTTATCCAGTCGGACGGCATACACCTCGCGAGCTTCAGAAGCGCTCTTGACCCACGGCACCTTTTCCTGCTGCAGGAGCCAGTTCAGGTAATCGCCGGCAAGCTCTGCCAGGCTCGATCGCGCCACGTCGGTCAGCTTCATCTCGGTTTCCCGGGACGTCGCCCGTCGCGCTGATCCCTCCGCGTTGTTGGCGCACCCCGACCGCGCCGCCTGCGTCATCTGGTCGTACTGCCGTCCGCAGGGATCGTTCGTGCGGTTCAAGAACTGCCGGCAGAACTGTTGCGTTCCAAGTTGCACAACGTTTCCCAGGATCCACGAGTCCAGCCGGAAATACCCGCCCGTGCCACCAAACATCGTTCATCTCCCTTCGTTGGTCCGTCGCTCGAACCGAATGAATCGCTTCAATCGATTGACCCGATTCCAGCGCCTCCTTCGAGCCATGTTGTCCCAAATCGGCTGCCCGGGCAACGCACGAATTACCCGGGCACGCGACACCCGTTCGTGCTCCGGTGGACATGAACCGGGCAACCTGCTAGGCTCCGGGCATGCAGACGAGCAGAATTTACAGCCGCCGGGTGCTGGTGACCGGCGGGGCGGGGTTTCTCGGGTCGCACCTGTGTGACCGGCTCCTGGCGGACGGCAACGAGGTCGTTTGCCTGGACAACCTTTTCTCGAGCTGCAAGGAGAACATCGCCCTGGCGCGCGAAAAGCTGGCCTGGGAGCCGAGGGTGCCGCTCGAGGAGGGGCTGCGGGACACGGTGGCCTACTTCCGCGAGAAGCTGGGGTGAGCCCCGGTGAAGATCGTATCCGCCAGCCGCCGCACGGACATACCGGCGTTCTATGCGCCGTGGCTGATGAACCGGATCCGCGCCGGATTCTGCGTCTATCCCAACCCGTTCTTCCCGCAGAAGCATTACCGGGTCAGCCTTCGCAGCGAGGACGTGCTCGGGTTCGTGTTCTGGACGCGGCACGCGGCGCCGCTGATGCCCCGGCTTCCCGAGCTGGACCGGGCGGGCTTTCCGTACTACTTCCAGTACACGGTCGTGGGATACCCGCGGACCGTGGATGCGCGCTGTCCGCCCCCGGCCGCCGCGGCCCGAACGTTCTGTGCCCTTTCCCGGCAGATCGGCGCCGACCGGGTGATCTGGCGGTATGACCCGATCCTGCTCACGCGCGAGCTGACGAACACGTGGCATCGGGACCACTTCCGGCGCCTGGCCGACGCCCTGGCGCCGGCGACGCGCCGCCTTGTTGTGAGCGTGGTGGATCCGTATGCCAAGACCCGGCGGCGGGTGGGAACGACAGAGGACGGCGTTTCATACGGCATCGAGGCCTACGGGGAACTGCTGCAATGGATCGCGGCCGAAGGGGCGGCGCGGGGGCTGCGCGTACAATCGTGCGCCGAGCCGCTCCTGCGTGTTCCGGGCATCGAACCGGGCCGTTGCGTGGACGGGTCTCTTCTCTGCTCGCTCAGCGGCCGAACGCCGGCTCCGAAATTCCCGCTGCACAGGCAGCGTGAGGGCTGCCTGTGTCACCGCAGTGTGGATATCGGCGCCAACGATTCCTGCGGGTTCGGTTGCCGCTACTGCTACGCCACGGCGAGCCACGAGCGGGCGCGCGAAACGCTCCGGCGCCACCGGCCCGAATGGACCTGCCTCACGGGCGACGTCCGCGTCCCCGAGCCGACGGCCTGAACCCTGGCCGGGACCGGCGGCGGAAGACGATTTGACGGGGAGGGGGAGGGGCGTGGTATACTTGTGTATTATGCTGGCCAGATCGCGCGGAGGGTGGTGATGGAGTTTCGAGGCCGATCCGGATATCCGCCTGCTTGCCTCGTCGGCGCTTGCCTGTTGGTGTTTCTCCTCCTGGCGGTTTGCGTCCCGCTCCGGGCCGACATGTTCGGGGCATCCGGCCTGGCTGCTTTCGCACGCGACAAGGTCCATTTCGCGGAACCGGTGGATGGGAAGACTCGTCCCGGCAAGTCCAGTCCCATGGGGAAGCTACGTGCCGGCATCCTGCCCGGAACCCGGTTCTGGACGGACCCACAGGGCGGAATGCTCTGGCTTTCGTCGAGAAGCCTGTTAGACTCGTTCAAGAAGGACGCGGTCATCCAGCAACAGCGGGAAGAGATCGCCCGGCTCAAGACCGAGTTGTTCCTGGTCAAGCTGCAGCAGAAGACGGGGATAGACTTCAAGGCCCTGTCCGATGCCCAGCGCCCCCCGGCCGATCCGTCCGATCCCTTCGCGCTGTTCATGAAGGTTCTCCGGGGCGCGCCCACGATTCGGCATGAAACGCTCCGGGAAATGGTCGACACATGGGGGCTCGGCAAGGAGGCGGCCCTGAAGGATCGGGTCGTCACGAAGCTCGAGGATACGCGGGCGGGCTTCTGGCACGAAACCGTCCACCTGATCCTCCAGCACCAGAACACAGAGTTTGCCGTTTCCACACACCAGCGGATCGCCTACGCGGACGGCGGCGACCTGTGGATCATGCTGGAGGACGGCTCGGACGCCCGGCTGTTGATCGCGGCGCCGTCCGGGGCGCGCATCGGCCGTTCGGCGTTCTCGCCCGACGGCACGAAGGTTGTCTACGAGGTCTGGGAGACGGGCGAGGACCGTTACCCCGAAACGAGCGATCTGTGGATCGCGGACGCGGACGGCGGCAATGCCCAGTTGCTGCTCGATGCCGGGGAGCTTTCCGAGGACACGGGCCGGGGCGACTTCGAGTATATCCACCGGCTGTTTCTGGGTCCCTGTTTCTCCCCGGACAGCGACCGGATTTCGTGCCTCTACCTGCAGGTATACCGGCGGCCGGACGTGGGCGCGATCGTATACGACCTCGCCGAGACCCAGGTTGGAACCGTTTCCGCCTCCGGCGGTCCGTTCGTGCCGCTCTGGACCACGGTCGAGGATATGGATTTCATCGGCGCCGGTAACCCGTCGCGTTTCGTCCTGTGGTGGTACCGGCACGCCGGCGTGAACACGTCGTGGTCGCAGGACGATCGCATCGCGTTCCGGCGTTCGGCGCTGGGCTACGTGGCCTTTGCCCTGGCCGTGGCGGCCACGAACGAAGCGCCCGCGGAATGGTATGCCGAAACCGCCATGGGCTGGTCGCACGAGGGCAACGTGGAGCCCGTCCAACTGACCGGCGCGCTGAACGGGGACGAGACGGACTTCAGCGGCGCGTTCTACGGCTACGGGCGTTATGTTCCCTCGGGGATCGGGACCGAGCTCGAGTGGCTGGCGCATCCGGCCGAAGCGTGGCAGACGCCCGCGGCGCTGGCGTGGTACGGCCCGATCCGGCGGCCGGTGATCCTGGGCACGAACCACTTCTCGTTCACCGGCTCGGACGGGTTGCTGGACCGCACGTTCACGTACGACGTGGTCGTCACGACCAACACCATACACCACCGCATCGGGTCCGCCTGCTACCTGAACGGATGGAAACAGAACCGGGGCGTCTGGAGCATCGGGGCATCCGGCGGCACGCCGCGCTACGAGGCCGGCACGGAGGCGGGTTCGGTGGCCTGGCGCCCGGGTGACCGCTATCTGGCCGTGGACAAATCGGTCAGCGCCATTCCGCTCGTGCTGGAAATTTACGAGCCGGACGGAACGCGGGCGGCCTCCTACTCGGTCGGCCTGGGCACCGAGAACTACGTCGGCAACTGGGACGCCGCCGGCCACCGCGTGGCCGTATGCGGCGGGGACGGGGGCGGGTGTACGATCGCGCTCGTGGATGCGTTCAACGGCGACGTGGAGACGCTCGGCAGCGGGGAGTTTCCGGTGTTCGCGCCGCTCTTCCGGACGGAGGTCACCTGCCGGGAGGGCGAAGTCAAGGTCAGCGATCTGGACGGCCTGCACACGGAGGTCTGCGGGCCGGGCGAGACCGTCATCGCGGATTCGCTGGAAGACTCCGGCGCGCCGGCGCCGCCCGTCCTCATCGTGGGCCCCTACGTCACCAACGTGATTCCGTCCTGGGGCGGGGCGGTGCCGAACGACACCAACGCCACGTTGACGCTGCAGTTCAGCGGCCCGGTGGATCCGGCGACGCTCCAGGGCGCCTGGCTGACCGGTGTGACGTGGCCGGATTCCGATCCGTCCGGCGATCCCTGGCTCGTGCGCCTGGCGCAGTACGGCGCCCTGCTGAACGACGACGAGGATCCCAACTCCTTCCGCGGCGCGGTCTCCAATCTGCAGAGCACCGGTGTCGGACAGTGGAATTGGAACGCCGCGCGGAACGAGTTCTCGTTCACGGTGACCGATCCCGCATTCGAGCGGACGGCCGGGAACTGGTGCGAGTTGGCGCTGGACCTCGGCGGGGTGAGCGATGCGGGCGGCGTGGCCGCCGGTTTTCCGGACGCCCGGACCTTGTTCCGCTTCGTGGACCCCGTCGGGTCCGCGGGCGGCACGGTCGCCTCGCCGTCCGGGGGCCGGATCACGATCCCGGGCGGCGGTGTGTGGGGGCCGGAATCGCTCTCCGAATCCGAAGAGACGGTGCCGGTCTCGATCCGGTATGACGACGCCCCGCCGCCTCCCTGCACGGAGCCGGCGACGGGGTCCTGGGTCCGCGCGGCCGGCTTCCACACCTTCACGGCGGGCCGGCCGCTGACCAACGACGTCCGGATCGAGCTGGCCCTGGATCCGGTCTGGCCGGACCCCGCCGTCTGGGCGTGGCGTGAGGCCGCCTGGACGAACGTCGGCGGCGTGTACAACCCGACCAACCTGGCGATGGCCGTGGAAGTGGACCGGCTCGGCACGTTCACGGTCCTGTCCCGGACCCCGTCTGAGCCGTATGTGCTGCTCGCCAAGATTGCGGACGACACGACGGTCACGAACGGGCAGGAGGTGGCGTTCACGGCGCTGCTGGAGAACGTCGGCGGGACCACGGCCACGAACCTCTCCGTCATCGATTGGCTTTCCGATTCCTTCGCGATCGTGCCGGGTACGATCACCGGCGGCGGGGCCTATTACTCGGACGAACACAGCGTGGAATGGGATCCGGCCGATCTGCCGGCCGGGACGAGCCGGTGGCTGCGGTTTTCGGTGACCGTCACGAATGATCCCCCGCCCGGCACGCTCCTCACGAACCGGATCTACTCGGGGTACGAGGCGACCACCCAAATCGTCGCGGTTTCGCCGGTCGTGCGTCTGCACGTGGCTCTCCCGCCCGGGGACGAAGCCCGTTTCGGCATGGGCGGTGCGGCCTCGACCGATTTCGCCGGGCTGGCCGCCCTGGGCGCGGCCTATCGCCGCGTCTGCGCCACGGTCACGACGACCGAGGCCGCGGGCACGGACCCGCCGGACTTCGCCTGGTTTGACGCGCAGGTGGCCAGCAACCAGGCGGCCGGGCTGCGCACGTTCGCGATTCTGAACGGCGCGCCCGTCAGCAACGCCTGGCCCACGGCGCAGGAGATGGCCGACCGCCTGTTCCTCTACGCCGAGCGGTACGACGGCGACGGGATGCACGACATGCCCGGACTGACCGCGCCGGTGCGCCACTGGCAGCTTCTCGATGCGTTCGATCCGGACGACGCGCAATGGGCCGGCCTGACGCTGGACGACTACGCAGCGTACCTGTGGCAGGCGGCTGCGGCCCTGGAAGACCTGGCCGAGGAGGTCGGTCTGCTGAGCAGCTCGTTCGAGCTGCCGCTGCCGCCGGGCGCGACCAACGTGCTCGAGCGGCTCCTGACCGCCCGCCCGGAACTGGTGGACGTGCTGGACGGGGTGACCGTGCACAGCCGGTCCGCGGAGACGAACGACTGGAACGGGGCGGGAAGCGGAATCCAGTACCTCGATGTGGGGACCCTGCTGGCCTCGCTCGATCGCGTGCAGGCCGCCGGGCTACCCGTGTGGATGACGCAGGCGGACTTCCGGGCCTTCTACAGCAACGAAGTCGCGCAGGGCCATAGCCCGACCGACGAGCAGAACGCCCGGATCTGGGCGCGCGCCTTCCCGTTCGCACTGGCCGCGGGCGTGGATCACCTGTTTGCGACGGAGCTGACCCAGAGCCCGGCGTTCGGCGACGCGCTGAACTGGTCGGTTCCGATCGCCTCCAATGGGAACCGGCGCGAGAGCTTCTACGTGTACGCCAAGATGATCGAGCTGCTGGAGGGCTTCACCGACGCGGCGTTGCTGGACGCGGGAGCGGACGCGGCCGTGGCACGGTTTATCGTGAACGGCCGGCCGCGCTGGTCGGCCTGGAACACGGCGCACGGGTCGTCGGCGATCGCTTTGCCGGTCGGACCGGTGGCGCAGGCGCGTCTCACGCGAGCGCTTCCGGTTGCGTTCGACAACACGAACGCGGTCTGGGACGTGCAGACGAACGTGCTGGTCAACGGCATGCTCTCGCTCAACCTGACCGAGGAGCCGGTCTATGTCGAGCCGATCGGCGTGGTGGACCCCGACCTGGACGGGGACGGCATTCCCAACCACGAGGACGACGACCTGGACGGGGACGGCATGAGCAACGAGTACGAGCAGGACCACGGCCTGAACCCGTTTGTCAACGACGCCCAGTCGGACCTGGACGGCGACGGGATGCCGAACGGGGCCGAGGACGGGGCGGGAACCGATCCGGCGAGCGACGCGTCGAGCCTGACGATCGAGCAGGTGGCCGACCTGGGCGGCGAGATCCGGGTGACCTGGCAGTCGGTTTCCGGGCGGCTGTACCGGGTAAGCTGGAGCCCCGACCTGCGCGGAAGCTGGTCGAACGCAGTCGGCGGGGCCGTCTACGCCACGGGATCGCCGACCGTATGGAGCGACACGGGTCCGCCCCGGACGGCTCCATTCCCGACCAACGACTTCCGGCGTTTCTACCGTGTCACCGTCGAGCCGCGTTGAGGCGCCGGCCGGCTGCCCGCTCAGCGATGGCGCTGGCGGGGATGGGCGGTTGTGATCCGAGGCGGGTCGACCGTGAAGTCGTATTCCCTCGCGAGCACGGCGCCGCCCTGCTCGAAGACCGGCTTTCGCCCGATGCGCAGGAAGTTGCCGTCGCAGGTCATGCCGGATACGGGCCGGCCGTCCACGAACCGGATGTGGCAGAGCGGGCAGTCGGTCTCGATTTCACCGAGGCGATAGGTGCGCGGCTCGAAGGAATTTGACAGGAAGAACAGGTCGCGCCAGGCATCCGTTTCGATCTCGCAGGCGAACCCGATCGGGCCGACCTCGTGCCGGCGCACGGTCACGCGCGGCGGATCGGCCGCACGGAACGGAAGCAGTAACGTGCCGTGCCAGTCGGCCGGCGCCTTTGTGGCGGTCCTCGTCGCCTTGTACACCGGCGCGGGGACGAATTCCGGCTTGGCGTTGAGCGGCAGCCAGCCCTCGATCGGGTCTTCCTCGCCTTCGTGGATTCCGGCGTCCCAGCCGTCCCAGAGCAGCGGCACGAGCGCCAGGTTGCCCTCGGTGTAGCCGGTGGCCCAGCCCCCGCCCGGCAGCGCACGCATCTTTGTGGGCATGA
>Ga0180432_10004682_pt1 | contig 18606 bp, 19 predicted proteins | sample SS_ome_10_FD_132414 | JGI IMG/M metagenome (GOLD analysis project Ga0180432, IMG submission 132414) | Hypersaline lake sediment archaeal communities from the Salton Sea, California, USA - SS_1_MS_2 metaG | ecosystem: Environmental > Aquatic > Non-marine Saline and Alkaline > Hypersaline >...
AGGGAACGCCCTCTGTGGCGTTCCGAGAAGCAGGAAGGAGCGCGTTTCCCGGGTTTCGGAACGCCACAGAGGGCGTTCCCTACAGAGCATCGATACCAGGCTCCAAAAGAGTCACAGCCTCACCGGTCGCGGCTTTACAATAGCCGGACCCCGAATCCCCGAACCCCTAGCCACGAATCCCCAGAATGAATTCCCGTCAACGCGTCGAATCGGCCCTCAACCGCGAACCGCCCGATTACGTCCCGCTGGACCTCGGGGCAAGCCCGGTCACCGGCATGCACGTCAGCAGCGTCTACGCCCTGCGGCAGGCACTCGGGCTCGATCCGGCGGGCACCCCGGTGAAGGTCGTCGAGCCGTACCAGATGCTCGGCGAGATCGCCCCCGATCTGCTCGATGCCATCGGGGCCGACGTCGTCGAACTGGGCGGGCAAAAGAACTTCTTCGGCTTCAAGAACGAGGACTGGAAACCGTGGACCACCTTCGACGGCACCCCGGTTCTCGTGCCGGGGCTCTTCAACACCGAGCCGGAAGCATCCGGCGATATCCTCCAGTGGCCCGAGGGCGACCGGTCGGTCCAAGCCAGCGCCCGGATGCCCAAGGGCGGGTTCTACTTCGACACGATCGTCCGCCAGGACCCCGTCGACGAAGAGAACCTCGACCCGGAGGACAACCTCCAGGAATTCGGCCCCATTTCGGACGACGACCTGCAACACTTCGCCGGCGAGGCCGAGCGGCTGCGCTCCGAGAGCGACCGGGCGATCCTCGCCAACTTCGGCGGCACCGCCTTCGGCGACATCGCCCTGGTGCCGGTCCCTTGGGTGAAGCACCCCCGCGGCATCCGCGACATCGAGGAGTGGTACGTCAGCACGGCCGCCCGGTTCGACTACGTCTACGAGGTCTTCGACCGCCAGTGCGGGATCGCCCTGGCCAACCTCGCGAAGATCTACGACGCGGTGGGCGACCGGGTCACGGCCGTCTTTATCACCGGGACCGACTTCGGTACCCAGAACGGCCCCTTCATCAGTCCGAAAAGCTACCGCGATCTCTACATGCCGTTCCACGTCCGTGTGAACGAGTGGGTCCACGAGCACACGCCGTGGAAGACGTTTATCCACTCGTGCGGTTCGGTTTCGGCGCTTTTGCCCGACATCGTCGAGGCGGGGTTCGACATTCTCAACCCGGTCCAGTGCTCGGCGGCCGACATGGATCCGCAGATGTTGAAAGACCGTTTCGGCGAGCGGATCACGTTCTGGGGCGGCGGCGTCGACACCCAGCAGACGCTCCCCTTCGGCACACCCGACAAGGTCCGCGCGGAGGTCCGCGAGCGGATCGATATCTTCGGCGCCGGCGGCGGGTTCGTCTTCAACACCGTCCACAACGTCCAGGCCAAGACCCCGGCCGAAAACCTCGTCGCCCTGTACGAAACCGTGCGGCAGTGCCGTAAATAGCTGCGTTTTCTGGAGAAGGAACAGTCGTTCGGAACTTGACGTATATCAAGAACTATCCTACACTAAACTGATGGGTATCCCCTGTCAGGATCGATCGAGGAACCTGGCGGATGGCCCCGTTGACAGACCCCCACCTGCTGGCCGCGATTCGCCAGGCATTCGTGGAGAATCGCCGGTTTGTCGGCTACGTAACTTGGAAACCGCGAGCACAAGAATGGGTTCGGAGGGAGTTTGCCAACCATACCGCCCGAGCGATCGCTGACATCATCAATGACTATATCACTTCGGGCGGCACAATCGACCAGATTCGGGAGACTCGGGAGGAGTGGCTGGAGTATTCTTACCACTATGATGTCCGTTTGGAAATCATGGAGCGTCGAATCTACGTCGAGATGTTACTTCTGCGGGAGGAACCCGCGGATCCGCATGTTGAGATCGTGAGTATTCATGACGTGTGAGTTTGCAATGGACAAACCGGTTCAACAAGTTGCCAGGCGTCCTTTTCCTTGGCACTGCTCCGGCTGTGGCAAGAAGGAAGTGTACGGCGCCGTCACCTCGCATACCTGCGAGGTAAACCACGACGGTCGATTGCACACGGTGGAAGTGCCGGAGTTGCAGGTCGGAAAATGCCGGGCTTGCGGTGAAGTGTGTTTTGACGATTTCACCGACGACCAGATCTCTGCCGCCTTGCGTGCGAAACTGCGACTGCTTTCGCCGGAGCAAATCCGCGATGCGATGAAAGCACTTGGCCTGCGGCAGAAGGAATTGGCCGCCCGGCTGGGTGTCGCCGAAGCGACAATGTCCCGATGGTGTACGGGTTCGCTCATCCAGTCCCGGGCGATGGACAACCTGATGCGAGTCTATTTCGGCATTCCCGAAGCCCGCGCCGTCCTGACCGGACCCGAGCAAGATCCAAGCTTTGGGGCGACCGTTACGGGCTAGGCTTTGTCTCAAAACCCGTACGATGGCCTTCCAAGGCCGTCGGGAAGCTGCGTTTTTTCGACGGTGACGGCCTTGGAAGGCCATCGTACAACTCATCCGAGGTTATTTCTGCTACGCAAGCTAGACTTGTCTTGTTGCCCCGCGACGATTCTGCCACAATCGATGCCACTGTAAAACTTACACCCTGGCCGGCCTTTCCAATCCAATAGAGAGATTCGACCCATGCTGTCCAAAAAGATCTCGCTCGACAAGGAATCGGAAAAACAGCACCACGCGCCCGGCTTCAGTGCACGGTTCCTCGAAGAGCCGGTGCCCAAGTACGAGATGCCCGAGGGCTCCGTCTCCGGCGACGTGGCCTATCTGCTCATCCACGACGAGCTGAACCTCGACGGCAACCCGGCGCTGAACCTGGCCTCCTTCGTCACCACCTGGATGGAGCCCCAGGCCGCGGCGCTGATGGCCGAAACGCTCGACAAAAACTACGTCGACCAGGACGAATACCCCCAGACCACCGAAATCCAGAACCGCTGCGTGAACATGATCGCCAACCTGTTCCACGCCCCGGAGGCCGGTGTCGGCACCGCCACCGTCGGCTCGTCCGAAGCGATCCACCTCGCCGGGCTCGCCCTGAAGTGGAACTGGCGAAAGCGCCGCACCGACGCCGGAAAACCGGCCGACAAGCCCAACCTCGTCATGGGCGCCAACGTCCAGGTCTGCTGGGAGAAGTTCGCCCGATACTTCGAGGTCGAGCCGCGATACGTCCCGCTGACCGAGGAGCGCTATGTCCTCGGCGCCGACGAGGCCGTCGAGATGGTCGACGAAAACACGATCGCCGTCGTCGGCATCCTCGGCAGCACCTACACGGGCGAGTACGAGCCGGTCGAGCGGCTCAACGACGCCTTGACGCAACTCAACGCCAAGACGGGCTGGGAGGTGCCGATCCACGTCGACGCGGCCAGCGGCGGGTTCGTCGCGCCGTTCACCTCGCCCGACTTGCTCTGGGATTTCAGGCTCCCGCTGGTCCGCTCGATCAACGTCTCGGGCCACAAGTACGGGCTGGTCTACCCGGGCGTCGGGTGGGTCGTCTGGCGCGACGCCGCCGAGCTGCCCGAGGACCTGATCTTCCACGTGAACTACCTCGGCGGCGACCAGCCCACCTTCAACCTGAACTTTTCCCGCAACGCGAGCCAGATCATCGCCCAGTACTACAACCTGCTGCGGCTGGGCAAGGAGGGCTACCGCAAGATCATGGTCGCGTTGCAGGACAACGCCCGGTATCTGACCGAGCAGTTGCTCTCCACCGGCAAGTTCACGATGCTCAGCAAGCTGGGCGACCTGCCGGTGGTCACGTTTGCGTTGAAAGACGACAGCCGCTTCAGCGTGTTCGATATCTCGGCCAGGCTCCGCGAGCGGGGCTGGATCGTTCCGGCCTACACGATGGCCCCGAACGCCCAGGACATCGCCGTCTTGCGGGTGGTCGTCCGCGAGGCCCTAAGCCGCGACATGGCCGACATGCTCTTGGAGGACATCAACCGTGCAGTAGCCGAATTCGAGAAACAAGCCCCCGAGCCGAAGCCGAAGCACGCGGAAAAGACGCGAGGAGTGTGTTGATGGGGTAGATGTCTTTACTGGCCCCGAGTCGTGCCGGTGGGGATTTCTCGCTCAATCCTCAGGCGGTGCCACACGCAACATACGGATGGCGTCAACGGTACAATTCGGCAGGGCCTCTTCAATCCTCTCGATATCTTCGGTTGTGACTGCAGTATCCGCCACGCAAAGATCAAGGTTTTCAACTTGGGATAACTTCTGGATGTTTTCAAGTGCAAGGAGATGCTCAACTGCAAGAGGACCATCCTCGGTGATGTATAGGCATAATGCTTCTACGTTAGTTAGTTCCCTAACGCATTTCAGGTTGCCTTCCGTGATCTCGGTGAGGGAGATATGAAGACGCTTGAGTCGAGGGAGCTTCCTCAGGCAAGCGACCGCATCGTCATCCAAGTCATCAGTGAGGGAGATATGAAGACGCTTGAGTCGAGGGAATTTCCTCAGACAAGCGACCACATCGTTATCCAAGTCATGGGCCATATGTACTTCTACGACATCCGCAACGAAATCGTCGCCGAGCATCCTTCGCAACCATGCAGATGCTGGGGATTCTCCCGGCACCGAACCTTCAAACCTGCCGATGAATTCGCCGTCGGAAGAATAGACGTTGCTGGATTGAATAGGAAGGGCATATTCGTATCCGTAATCGTGGAGTACTTCCCCGTATGTTTTGCGAACCGTTTCTGCGGCTTCCTTTTGCCACTGGGCCTGTCTCATCCTCCACCTAAACCACCCACCCACCACCACAACGGCGAACATCAACAGGAACAGCGTCTTGATGCCGAACTGAAAGCGGCGCCGGAGCAGAAGGCAGACAAACAGCCAAATCAATCCGGCCAAGACGGTACACAAGAAGATGCCCACCGCAATCAGCACGTTCCACCCGCTCCCCCGCTTCAACCCAAACAGCTCCAGCCGGTCGGCCAGCAGGAAGCACAACTCCACCACCAGCAGCGCAGCGGCAAGTTTGCCCGGCGTTGGCACGTACCAGCGAGTTCTGGATTCTACGGTCTCACTCATAGCCGTTCTCGCGGGCCTTTGAAGTAGCGACGCAGTAGCAGGACGGTTCGGACAATGCACCCGGTTCCGAGAAGGAAGAAGAGCCCGAAAGACAGCGCCCCGTACAGTTCGTGCCCCTCAAGCCAATACCCCATCAACCCCACAACCAGCCCAAAAATGCCAAAGGCGAACGCGAGCACCCCAAGCATCAAAGTAGCTATCAAGCATCCCAGCGGCGCCTTCCCTTCCCGCTTGGGTTTCTCTGTCTTGGGCGACTTGTACGGGTTTTCGTCCATACGGTCATTCTACCACATAATGTACGTCTATCGCCGGTGGAACCGCCCTTGACGCGGCTGCCCGGATCGCGTATTCTCCCGCCCCCTCCGATTGGCCCTCCTCTTCTCGATCGAAAGCCCCGCCGTTGATCCGTCTGTTCTTCCCATCGCGCCCGGCTGGCCCCGTTTGCACGACCGCAATCGCGGTGCTCGTTCTGTGGCTGCCGGTCGCGCCCGGTGCATCGCAATCCCACGCCCAAGGGTTGCTCGGGGCGATCCGCGACGACGTGCGGGCCCCGCGTCCCTCGTCGTCTTCCGAGAATTCGGACCACCGCAAGCAGCATCACCACCACGGCGACCGTGACGACGATGATGATTGGGGCTGGGGCACCTTCCTCGGCGGCATCGTTTCGGGCATATTGTCGAGCGATTCCTCCTCGTCATCCCGAACGGTCCACCATCACCACTATCACTATGGGCCGGCATACGGCGGCGCGTTGCCCTACGAGAACGATGCGACGTACGATTCGGTCCACGTGCCCCTCGATTCGGACGGCCCCCGGTTCAGCGAGATGTACTTCACGCGTTTTCCATACGATCACGTCGACGGCTACATGACCCCGTGTGAAGGCCCCTGGTCGCGGCGATGGGCCGGGCGGCTCCGTTTCGAATACGCCGATACCTTCGACGGCATGAGCCGCGTGGGAGGCCATTTGCTCCTGAGTACGACTCGGGGGTGGGGGCTCGACTCGGCCATGGGATACCTCGAGGAAAAGCTTCCCGGCAACACCTACAATAGTCTCTGGATCGGCGACTGCAATATCATCTACCGACTTAGCGAGGATGAGAAGACCCAGATGAGGATCGGCGCCGGCTTCAACTGGCTCGACGACCCGATCGATACGAACTACGGCTTCAACTTTACCTTCGGCATGGATTTCTTCCACCACAAGCCGTGGATCGTCTCCGGCGCCATCGACTGGGGCACCCTCGGCAGCGCCGAGCTGTTTCGCTTCCGAACCACAGCCGGCATCATCATCAACCGGGTCGAGACCTATATCGGGTACGAATACTTCGACGTCGACCGCACGCAGACGAGCAGCCTGATCGCAGGCGTGCGATTCTGGTTCTGACTCACCGGCGGACCACCGGCCGCGGCTTTACGGCCTGTCCTGCCGGCACAAACCCGTATCAATCTCCCCCAGCCGGCCTTTTCAGCCTGATCGTGGGGATTCTTGCCGCCGCGGGGCGTTTGTGCCATGATAGGTCCGAAATGAACTACTTCGCCCACGCACTGCCGTTTCTCGACCGCCCGTACTTTGCGGCCGCGACCGGGATTCCCGATTGGCTGACTGTGGTCGACCGGAAGGTCCGGCTGCGGTCGAAACACGTCGAGCCGTTTCTGGAAGACGGGGATCCGCAGATCGCCGCCGTGGCCGGGGGGATTTTGCAGCACATCCGCGACGATGCGCGGTTCCACGGGACCCGGGCGTTTGTCGAGACCTCGGCGGAGCTGACCGCCCGGGTACGCGACGCTTTGGGCGATGTGGCGGGGCTGAGACCCGCATTTCTCGGGCACCTGTTGGTCGAGGTCTCGTTAGACGCCACACTCATCGCTGAGAATCCAGGCGAGATGGATAAGTATTTCGAGGTGCTCGAATCGGTCGATCCCGGGCGGATCGAGGCGGCCGTCAACCGGATGGCCCCCCAAAGGACCGACCGGCTTGCCAGCATGATTTCCCATTTCCTCGAAGTCCGCATCTTGTCGGATTACCTCGAAGATGCCAAACTGGTGGGGCGCGTGAACCAAGTAATGCACCGCGTGAAACTGCCGGCAATCCCGCAGGATTTCGCCGAGTTGTTGCCCGGCGCCCGCCGGCTGGTTGCCGACCGAAAGGATGAGTTGCTGGAAGGGATCCCGAGTTCGCACATGCCATAAAGCCGCGACCGTCGGTCGCGCCGGGCGACGCTGGAAACGGCTTTTGGTGACGCGGGGCGCAACGGCCGCGGCTTTATGGGGCCCAATTGCCAGACTCCCCAAGACAACATAACCCCCCAAGGAGAAACACAATGCGATACGGAATGAACCTGCTCTTGTGGGTCGACGTGCTCGATGACGGCGTGCTGCCGCTTCTGGACCAGATCAAGGGGATCGGCTACGACGCCGTCGAGGTGCCGGTCTTCGAGTCGGATGTCGACAAATACGCCGCGTGGGGTAAGCATTTCGACAACGCCGGGCTGGCGCGAACGGCCGTCACCGTCCGCGGCGAGGACGACAACCCCATGAGCCCCGACGCCGCGGTGCGTCAGAAGGGCGTCGACGCCAACAAGGCCGCGTTGGATTGCGCCGCCGCGGTCGGCGCCGAAACGCTCTGCGGCCCCTATCATTCCGCCTTGGGCTACTTCAGCGGCGCCGGACCGACCGAAGACGAGTGGAAATGGGCCGTCGAGAGCATGCAGAAAGTGGCCGAACACGCCGCCGGCTTGGGCGTGAAACTCGCCCTCGAGTACCTCAACCGCTTCGAGTGCTACCTGCTAAACACGGCCGCCGACGGGGCCCGGTTCGTCCAAGACGTCGGCAACCCCGCCTGCGGCATGATGTACGACACGTTCCACTCGCACATCGAAGAGAAGAACACCCCCGACGCCATTCGGGCGCTGAAGGGCTGCCTGATCCACGTCCACATCTCCGAGAACGACCGCAGCACGCCCGGCAAGGGAAACATCCGCTGGGCCGAAACGTTCGACACGCTGAAAGAAATCGGCTACGACAACCTCATGGTGGTCGAGGCGTTCGGGCTCGCCCTGGAGCGGTTGATCCCCGCCACCAAAATATGGCGCCGCATGTACGACAGTGAAACGCAACTGGCCACCGACGCACTGAACTTCATGAAGAGCGAAGTGGAGAAAAGAGCGTAACCCATGCCGCTTGCGGCTTCGCACTGTGGAACATCACGTGTTCCAATAATACAAGCGAGTTTCCCATGAGCGTCTATCTGCTAGCGACACTCGACACCAAGGGCCGTGAGATCGAGTACGTCCGCGACCGGCTCGCGGCCGCGGGTGTTGAGACGATGATCGTCGATACCGGTTGCCTGGGCGAGCCGGCCATCGCGGCCGACGTTTCGCGCGAAGAGGTCTTTGCCGCCGCCGGCACGACCTTGGCCGAGATGCTCGAGAAAAACGACCGCGGCTCCGCCGTCTCGAAAGCGGCCGAAGGAGCAACCGCCGTTGTCACCAAAGCGCTGGCCGACGGGAAACTCTCCGGCGTGCTGGCCATCGGCGGCGGCGCCGGAACCTCGATCGGAACCGCCGCCATGAGGGCGATGCCGCTGGGCGCGCCGAAAGTCATGGTCAGCACCCTCGCCTCCGGCGACGTCCGGGCGTTCGTCGGCGACAAGGACGTGGTGATGATCAACTCGATCGTCGATATCCTGGGCCTCAACCGCATCAGCCGGACCGTGCTGGCCGAAGCAGCCGCGGCAATGGCCGGGATGGTCAAGTTCGCCGCCACGGCCAAGGACGAGGAAGATAAGCCGCTTGTCTGTGCAACCATGTTCGGCGTTACCACCCCCTGCGTCGAGCGCGCCCGGGAGGTGCTCGAAGCGGCCGGATACGAGGTGCTCGTCTTCCACGCCACCGGTACCGGCGGCCAGGCCATGGAGTCGCTCGTCCGCGAGGGGCTCATCGCCGGCGTGCTCGACATCACCACGACCGAGCTGGCCGACGAGCTGGTCGGCGGCGTGCTGTCGGCCGGGCCGAAACGCCTGACCGCCGCCGCCGAAACCGGCACCCCCCAGGTCGTCTCCGCCGGGGCGACCGACATGGTCAACTTCTGGGCGATGGAGACGGTGCCGCCGCAGTTCCGCGACCGCAAGCTGCACAAGCACAACGACAACATCACGTTGATGAGGACGACCGTCGAGGAGAACGAGCAGATCGGGGCCGATCTCGGCTCAAAGGTCGCCAGGTCGACCGGCCCGGCCGCCGTGATGCTGCCGCTTAAGGGCGTCTCGGGCATCGACCGCGAGGGCCAGCCCTTCGACGACCCTGCCGCACGCGCGGCGCTCTACCGGACGATTCGCGCCAGCGCCGGCGACGTGCCGGTGATCGGGAAGGACAACCACATCAACGACCCCGAGTTCGCCGAAGCGTGCGCGCGGAAGTTAATTCAATTGCTGACAGTTTAGCCGCCGGCGGCACGCCGGCGAGCGGGATGCGCGGGGTTTGCCGACGTGCCGACGTGCCGACGTGCCGCCGGCGGCTAAACGGAGAGTGCTTTTCGAGAAACAAAAACCCGAACTGAGAAACGACTACCATGCCCCTGTTCAAACGCGAAGACGTCCTTGCCCGGCTGCGGGCGAAAATTGCTGACGGGAAGCCGATCATCGGCGGCGGGGCCGGGACCGGGATCAGTGCGAAGCTGGAAGAGGCCGGCGGGATCGACCTGATCGTGATCTACAACTCCGGCCGGTTCCGGATGGCGGGGCGCGGCTCGCTGGCCGGGCTGATGCCCTACGGCGACGCGAATGCGATCGTCATGGACATGGCCCACGAGGTTATCCCGGTCGTCAACAACACGCCCGTGCTGGCCGGCGTCTGCGGGACCGATCCGTTTCGCAAGATGGAAATCTTTCTCCGCGAGGTTGACGCCGCGGGCTTCTCCGGCGTGCAGAATTTCCCGACCGTCGGGCTGACCGACGGGGTCCTGCGGGCGAACCTCGAAGAGACCGGCATGGGCTACGGCCTGGAGGTCGACATGATCCGGCTGGCCCGTGAGATGGACCTCTTGACCACCCCGTACGCGTTCACCGTCGAAGAGGCCGAAGCCATGGCCACGGCCGGGGCCGACATCCTAATCCCACACATGGGCCTGACCACCAAGGGATCGATCGGCGCCCACACGGCGCTCACGCTGGAAGACTCGGCCAAGCGGGTGCAAGAGATGTGCGACGCGGCGAAGCGGATCAAGCCCGACATCATCGTCCTGTGCCACGGCGGTCCGATTGCCGAGCCGGCCGACGCCCAATACATCCTCGACCACACCGAAGGGGTCGTCGGCTTCTACGGCGCCAGCAGCATGGAACGCCTGCCGGTCGAACCGGCGATCACGAACCGGATTCGCGAGTTTGCGAATATGAAAGTGTGAGATTGGGTTGATCTGTGGCAGGGGCGGCCCTTGCCTTCGGGTGGCGCAAGTTGTTGTCAGGTAAAGAGTTGCGGCATATTCCGCGATGCCGCGTCCTCTTATTTTCCAGTTTTTTGGAACTTTCGCATTCCGGAAATTGTCGTATAATTGGAAAACGGCGGGTTTGACTGGTCTGTTTTCCAGAAAACTCCATTTTCCAAGTCCGGAAAATCAAAAACCAGAGAACGGATACCAAGAATGGAGCCTGACGACAAACGTAGCTCAATCACAGAATCCGAAATGATCGCTGCATTCACGCGAGGCGTTGAATTACCCCCGTTGTTTCTACGCATCGAAGAGACTTTGCTTCTACGAATCATGGAGACATATGGAGGCAACCAGGATCGCATGCAGCCTGATGCAGTTGTCGAGACCACCTGGGAGGGAGAACGATTCAAGTTCATCGCAGAATTCAAGGCCCGCAGCACTCCAAAGGTGTTTGCTGACGCTGTACGCCAGGCACAAGCTTACGCGGAACAGCTCGGTGAGCCACCCATCATCGTGTTGCCGTATCTCGCACCCAAACAACTCGACACCTTAGTTGACATGCAAATTAGCGGAGTGGATCTCTCTGGAAATGGCGTCGTCATCGTGCCTGAGCGTCTTCTGGTATACCGTACTGGGAAACCAAACAAGTTTCGGGAATCCGCGCCAACCAGATTTGCGTATCGTGGTGCCACTTCCTTGGTAGCACGCGTGTTCTTGTGTCGTCCATCGTACGAATCGTTGGCCGACATCAAAGATGAAATACGAAAACGAGGTGGGGGCGTCTCCATATCAACAATCTCAAAGGCTCTGAAACGGATGGAAGAGGACATCATCGTGAAGAAGGAGCCCGGAAATATTGCGTTGCTGCAGGCTGATAGCTTATTGGAAAAGCTCGCAGCAAACTACCGAACGGTAAGGGTGCGGCGCAAGGTCAATTGCGCTGCCGATATACCTTTATGCGAGTTGCTCGCTCAGCGTATGCGAGCTGCAAGGCGCGTGCTCAGTGGTCGTTCTTCAGTTGAGCTGTATGCCGTAATGGGCTGTGACGAAAAGCCGGTGATCTATACAGATGACGCGCTGGCGGTGTTGGACCAGTGGGGTGATGTCGTGCGCCGGACGGACCGCTTCTACGATTTTGAGTTGCATGAGACTAACGGCTTGGCAGTATTCTTCGACGCCCGCACCAAGGAGAATATTCCTTACGCCTCTCCAGTCCAGACTTATCTGGAATGTGCTACAGGGGACAAGCGATTCGAGGAAGTTGCGCAACAAGTAAGGAAATCGATATTGGAAGAACTAGGTGGCTGACATGACGGTCGTAACACTTGACGAAAGCCCTCTTGTAAGTGCACTTCTCGAGCTGGGCGCCAGTTTGCCCAGGGATTTGATACTTTGCATTGGCGGTGGACTGGGCCTCTACATAAAGCAGATCTATTTGCGGGAGAATCCGCGAATAAAGACCCTTTTTCGTTTGGACCAGTTGCCCGCGGCGCGAACTACCGAAGACATCGACCTATTCTTGCAAGCCGACGTCGTAACATCCTCTGACCGAATGAGACCCATCCGCGCGGCGCTGGATGAGTTGGGATACCAGGTTGTTGACTCTGCAAGATACATGCAGTTCTACAAGGATTGGGGTCCTGGGGAGGTTAAGATCGATTTGCTTGTTGGCCCTCTTGGGCAGCTTGCCGACCGCGTGCCCAACGATCCACGTAGGGTTAAGCCAAGACCTAGCGTGGGGCTCCATGCTTCGAAAGTCGAAGAAGCCATTGCAATTGAACAGCACCAGATAGAAATCACGCTCTCTGGTCGATTGCCTTCCGGAGAACGCCGGGAGGCCAATGTCCGCATCCCACAAGCATTCACCTACTTGCTGATGAAGCTGAATGCGTTTGCTGACCAATTGGACAATCCCAATAAGAAACTCGGGCGGCACCACGCGATCGACTTGTATCGGATCGTCGGAATGCTGATGGAAAGCGAAGACCGAGCAGTTAGAGAGTTGGTTCGGCAGTACGCAGAGCACGACGAAGTCGCAAAAGCCAGGAGTATTGTCCGCGAGCATTTCATGCCTGACGACGGTAAAGGCCGGCTGCGCAGCCGCGAGCACGAACTCGCGCGAGACGATCTCGATTTGGACCGGTTCGTACACGAAATGGAAGCGTTGCTCCAGCCGTCGCGTGAATTGGGGGGTTGAGTTCTTCAGTCATTGACCCGTGTGATTCCGGAACATCAGTCGGCCGGCATCTACGTTTGTTGTTTTCTACCTACCTACCACACTATCCACTAACCACTATCCACCATGAGCGATCTCCCCTACTTCATCAAGACCGACGACGTTCAAATCGACGAATTGCCCTGGGGGCCGCATCACTGGCTCTGCAAGCCGGGGATGGTGGCGGCGAAGGACCTGGCGCTGGTCCGGGTACACATGCCGCCGGGCACCGGGCACTCGTTCCACAAACACCCGACTATGGAAGAGATCATCTACGTGGTCGAGGGGAAGGCGGAACAATGGGTCGACCGGGAAAAAGCGATATTGGAGCCCGGCGAAATTGCCCATATACTGCCCGGGGTGGTCCATGCCACGTTCAACCCGTTCGACGAGACCATGGTCTTCCTGGCGATCCTCTCGCCGGCCGACCTGAGCGGCCCGCCGGTGGACCTCTCGGGCGAAGAGCCGTGGTGTTCGTTGCGGGCGACGTAGTGAGGCGTGCAAGGGCGGAAGTGTTGTAGGACGGATTGGCAATCCGTCCTACGGGAAGCTTGTGCAAAGCGGTGTGATAAGGATGTCCGAAAACGCCAGTCAACAACCGGACGAGCCGGCCGAGGAAATCTCGCTCGACGAGTTGAGCCAGGCCTACGCGCAGGTGATGAGCGGCGAATCGGCGTACGGGGCGCAGATCGACACCGAGTCGCTGCGTCTGGCCGAAACGGCGGCGGACGATCGCCCTGAACCGCCCGCCGATCAAGCGGACGATCAGGCCGAGGCAGAGAAACCCGAAGCCGAACCGGACGACGTCGACGAAAAAGAAGAGGAGGAGCACCACTGCGAGGTCTGTCCCCGGACGATCCTCGAGGCGATGCTCTTCGTGGGCAACCAGGAGGGCGAGCCGCTGTCGGCCACCAAGGCGGCCGAGCTGATGCGGGGTGTCGAGCCGGGTGAGATCATCGACCTGATCGACGGGCTGAACCGCCGTTACACGGCTAACGGCTGCCCCTACGAAATCATCGGCGAGGGTTCCGGCTACCGGTTGGCGTTGCGCAAGGCGTATTACCCTTTGCGGAACCGCTTCTACGGCCGCATTCGCGAAGCCCGGCTCTCCCAGGCCGCCATCGACACGCTGGCCATCGTCGCTTATCAGCAGCCGCTGACGACCGAACAGGTCGGCCACTTACGGGGAAAGCCCAGCGGGCACGTTCTCTCCCAGCTCGTTCACCGCGGGCTGTTGCGGATCGAGCGTAAGCGGGCCGAGGGAAAACAACGACGGGTGGCCCACTACTTCACCACCGATCGTTTCCTGGAGGTCTTCGGCCTGGAGGAACTCGAAGACCTGCCGCAGACGGAAGAGACGAGCCGATGGCAGGACCCCGGTCTGGGGTTGCGGCATTAGGCCCTTAAACAGCCCGTTGAAAAAGTGGAACGAGGGGGTCCAGAATTAAGATTTGGGGTGCCACTGCTGGCTAATCCAGCAGTGCCAACGGTTTACGACACGGACAACCCCAAAATTAAGACTTGACAAAGCTAGGGCGTCCACTGGACGGATTGTCAATCCGTCCTACAAGCTTGCGTTTGCAACGTTTGGGGGGAAGAGAGCGCTTCTACTCCTGCGGTGCTCGTTTTGTGGTCGCGATGTGCAATCCGACCAGCCGGGCGATCAGGATGGCCAGGTAGAGTTGGCCGCAGACCGCCTCGAGCCAGGAGAAGGTCCTTGCGGCGGTCGTTACCGGGATGATGTCGCCGAAGCCCACGGTTGTGAGCGTGATAAAGCTGTAGTACAACCGCGTGGAAAAGGCCATGCCGTGGGGTTCCAGAGAGTCGAGGTCGCCGTTCTCCGGGACGGTCATGAGAAACGAATCCGGCTGGAGCAGGTCGAGCATCGAATAGAGTGCGGCGAACGCCACGCCGATCATCAAGTAGCCGCACATGGCCCCGCAGAGCTTGTCGGCGCCGACTTCTTCGTCTCCCAGCACGTCGTAAAGCACCACGCCGATGGCGAAGCCGAGAAAGAGCAGCTCGTTGAAATCGCGGGCCAGCATCACAACGTTCGCATAGTCGGGCCGCAGGCGGGCGATTGTGTAGGCGATCCAACTGACCGCGAGTGCGGGGATTCCCAGCGCCAGGGCCCCAAGGAAAGGCCGCCGCTTCTGGCCGACGGCGAAAATGGCCGCCAGGAATACCAGGCTGAGGAAAAAGCTCAACATTCCCTGGTTGACGGACGGCGCGGCGAGCATCGGGTGCAAGATGGCCAGCAGAAGCAGGCTGATCAGCAGCGCCAGGTATCGCCGGCGGCGGAGCCGCCGCAACAGCAAGGACCCGTCCATCTACGCCCCTTCCACGCCCGGGATCGGTTTGCGCCAGGGGATCCAGCCTTCGGTCAGTGCCGTCAGGGCGACGCGGTCTTCGAGGTTCGGGCGGAAGATCGTCAGGATCAGCAGCGGCAGGTACCACGCCATGTAGAGCCCGCCGTCGACCGGGTGCCAGAACTGGGCCGCCAGCATCACGGCCGCCGAACAGGCCAGCAGCGTGCCGAGATTTTTCTGCGCCGGCCATAACGCGAAACTGCCGCAAATGACCACAAACGCCGCCTTCACCGGGGTCCGAAACGCCTCGGCATGGTATTCCCAAAAACCCGACACGCCAACGTCGCCAAGTCCGAACATCTCCCCGAGGTTGTCGAGGAACGTTCCCGGCGCCAGCATCAGCAGCAGAATCAGACCCAGCAGCGTCGAAGCCATGCCGGCCGAGAACCGCAGCAGCCCTCGCCGCCAGTAGAACCCGAGCCAAAGCGGCAGCAGGAAGAGCGGGTAGAAGACCACACCCGCTGCCAGCCCCAGAAGAATACCCGCCACGGCGGGCCGCCGGTACGACACGACGGCCCACACCAGCAGTGCGCCCGGCACCACGTGGATCACTTCGCTGGTCTGCTGTGCCGTGTAGGGCGAGAGGAGATAGAGGGAAGCGGCCGCCACGCCCGTATGAACGTTGTCGAAATGCCGATACCCGATCAGCACCATGCCGATCACAATGGCCAGGTGGCCGAGGATCGCCATGCTGCGGACGGTTGCCTGGCGGACCAGCGTGCGGCGTGCCTGGCTGGGGCTTCCTTCGTCGGCCGGGACGAGCGCCTCGCTGGCAAAGTTGGCGACCAGGTAGAACAGGGCATAGCCGGGTCCGTGCTGGCCGGCCTTACCCCGGGTTGCCCGCGAAGCGGCGACGCCCGCTTCGGCCGGCGGTTTCGCTTTTTCCGCCGGTTCGCCGGTGGTAATCTGCTCGGCTTCTTTCACGGCCTCCACTTCGGCCTTCGGCACCGGCTCGGTGACCACGGTGCCGATCATGAAGACCATCAAGGCCACGCCCGTAAACGTCAGACCGCTGGCCGAGAGGTTCGGTTCCAGCAACGGGCGGCGGACCATCACCTGGTCCAGGAGCATCCGAACCAGAAAGAAACCGGTGACCGAAAACAGCCAGAGGTAGCCCAGTTGCTCCTTACCGTGCGAGACCAACAACAAGCCGGGCGAGAAGAGAATCAGCCCGATCAGGTCCAGATTCCGCACACTCAGCAGCCGGCGGAACTTGAAATAGATGCCGATGGTCATCAGGGCCGAGACGTAGACCCAGGTAGTCGGGGGCATCTCGTATTCGAAAAGAATATTGTGCATCGCTTCGTGCTCACCCGACGGAACGGCCGTTTCGCCGGCGCACCAGAGGCACCCCTCGGCGTTACCCCGGCAACCCTCTACGATACGCGCCGCAGGGCAAATTACAACCCCACAGGGCGTGTGGAACCGGGTAAGATTCCCGGCTGTCGTCCCGGTTCTGCCGCTCCAGCACCCCCCCAATCAGGTTGGCAGCAGGATCTATAATATCGACAAAAAAAACGCGTGGAGGCGGTTGACGAAAACGTCCAAGTCGGGCTAAAATATAGTTGCGCGAGTATGGGCAGGAAGAAGCTCTAGGGGGGGGTGAGTCCCGAGTCGCGCCTTTACGGATGCAATGTCTCTGTTCCGAGGGGATCGAATCATGAAGGTTAACGCTCAAAAACACACCGGGTTCACCCTGGTGGAGTTGCTCGTCGTCATTACAATCATCGCCATTCTGATTGCCTTGTTGCTGCCGGCCGTGCACAGCGCCACGGAAGCCGCGCGCATTGTAACCTGCAAGAGCCGCTTGAAGCAGTTGTCGCTGGCGTGCATGGAACACGAAGACGCCCAGGGGTTTCTGCCGACGGGTGGTTGGGGCTGGGGTTGGGCCGGCGACCCCGACCGCGGATTTACCCGCAAGCAACCCAGCGGATGGCACTACAACATCTTACCCTACCTGAATCTGACGCACTTGCACGATCTGGGGATGGGGGATGACGACGCAATCAAGCGGTCGGAGGGGAAGGAGCGGTGCAGCTCTACGGTACCGATCTTCTACTGCCCCACCCGCCGCAAGGTAGTCCAGTATCCTTACACCCACGGCTCCCCCTACTTCAACATCGACAGGCCCAGCATAATCGGCCGGAGCGATTATGCCGCCTGTGGCGGCGATAACAACGGCAGCACGAACACGACTTGGAAAGGCGATTGGAACGGCGACACGACCCTTGCGGGCGCGGATGCTCAAACGTACGATGCGTGGCAAGGCAGGACCGGCACCGACGACGATTGTACGGGTGTGATTGGCCGCCGGAGCGAGTGCGAGTTGGCGCATATCTACGACGGGGCGAGCGTGACTTATATGCTGGGGGAACGCTACATCAACCCCGACGACTACTATGACGGCCGCGAGTGCTGCGACGACCAGGGCTGGGACCTCGGCTACGACTACGACACCAATCGCTGGACCGTCAACAATAGCAGTTGCAGACCGAGGCAAGACCAGCCCGGATCGGGAGGCTGCAACGTAAACTTCGGCAGCGCCCATCAGCGGGGTTTCAACATGGCCTTTTGCGACGGCTGCGTGCGGATGATCGATTACTCGATCGCAGGGGATGTTCACGCGGCCCTGGGCAACCGCAAAGACGGTAAGAACTTCGACGAACTGTGGTAAGGGGACATAAAGCCGCGACCGTTGGTCGCGCCAAGCGTTGGCCAAAACCACCGACGTTCGGCGCGACCAACGGTCGCGGCTTTATAAGCGGCGGAATCAATCGAGTTCGTACGTAGGCCCCCCCGCTATCAGCGCCTCGGAATCCTGGGCAACTTCCTCGCCGAGTATGGTTTCGGTGTTGTATTTTGCGGGGATGTCTTCGCCAGTGATCCGGACGAGATACAACCCCGGGGCCACGCCGGGCGGATCGTTGCCGGAAAGGGGGACCGATATCGCGGCCATGCCGGACTCGTCGGTCACCCCGGTTGCCGTTTGCACCTGGTCGCCGAGAAACTCTTCGGGCACGAACGTGATGGTCGCGCCCTCGAGCGGCTTGCCGTCCTTGTTGACGGTACAGGTGAGCACACGGCGTCCCAGCCTCGATGCCTGCCATTCTCTGATCCGGTCGGCGATTTCTTTGGCGTTGATTTTGCCGTCGTCGTTGCGGTCGATCTGGCGGCTCGCCCTTTTCAACGAAGGCGCCTTTTCCAACTCCTCGCCGCTGATGGCGCCGTCGCCGTCGGTGTCGTACTGCTCGATCGCGGCCTCCCCCGCCGCCGCCGCATTGATCCGCGGCGCGCGGACTCGGGGAGGAAGCCGACTCCAGCACCCGACGACAACAGCAACACAGATTACCACCACAAAGAAGGATGCAACTTGACGGGACATGGATCAGTCACCTCTCTGCCTGGTACGCAACGGCGGAAACACAATCACAAATTGCAATCATACGTAAATACGTGAGGGTGTCCGGGAATTGCAGACAGAAATCACTGTAGGGAACGGCCTCTGTGCCGTTCCGTTTGGGCAACGATCCATCTGCGGAACGCCACAGAGGGCGTTCCCTACAGGGGCGAATTCCCG
>Ga0180432_10004683_pt1 | contig 18598 bp, 13 predicted proteins | sample SS_ome_10_FD_132414 | JGI IMG/M metagenome (GOLD analysis project Ga0180432, IMG submission 132414) | Hypersaline lake sediment archaeal communities from the Salton Sea, California, USA - SS_1_MS_2 metaG | ecosystem: Environmental > Aquatic > Non-marine Saline and Alkaline > Hypersaline >...
CCGACTGGGGCACCGTTGGGCTGAAGCCGGTTGGATTCTCGAGGACAACGTCCCGATGAACAATGCAATTCAACGGCTGGGGTTCGAGCACTACAAGACACTACGGATCTACGACCGGCCACTGTGAGAGTTTTTGTCACCGGCGCAACCGGGTTTGTGGGATCCCATTTAGCCACAAGCCTACTCGATAGGGGTGAAGAAGTCGTCTGCCTAGTGCGCGATGTGGAGAAGGCAAGGCGCATGCTTGGAGAGCCCTTCCCGGAGTTCGTCTGTGGCAGTCTCACCGACCGAGAAACGTTGCGGTCAGCGTGTTCGGATGCAGATGTAGTGTTTCACTCTGCGGGACTCACGACGGCACGCACCCGTGAGAAATTCTTTGCGATAAACGCCGATGCGACTCAAATCCTGGTCGAAGCTGTAGCCGACTCGGCACCGAAGCTCAATCGTTTCGTCTACATAAGCTCCCAAGCTGCAGCCGGCCCTTCGAAGCAGGGCATGCCACGGACGGAACGCGACTCGCCGGCGACTGTGAGCAACTACGGGGCAAGCAAACTGGAAGGTGAGAAAAGGGTCCGCGACAGCGGGCTACCGTGGACGGTCGTGCGGCCGTGCGCCGTCTACGGTCCGGGAGATCGGGCGTTCCTGACCGTATTCAAACTCGTGAGGCTGGGATTCATGCCGGTGCTCGGGAGCACCGAACAAGAGCTTTCCATGGTTCACATTTCCGACCTCGTCGATGCCCTTCTGAGAGTAGTGAAACCGATCACTCAATCGCAGACATATTTTGTGAGCCATCCGGAGACCGTTACGGCTAAGGCTCTATGCCGTCACATCAGCTCGGCACTCTCCCCTGGAAAGGCCAAAAGACCACTTGTGTTCGGACTCCCCCGATGGGCAATTAGAGGTATTCTCTCGGTCACGCATGCAGCCGCCGGCTTGGCCGGTAAGTCGACATTCCTGTCGCCAGATAAGGGAAATGAATACCTGGCGGAAGCTTGGTTGTGCTCATCGAAGAAACTCGAGGAAGACACCGGATGGTGCGCAGAGATGGGCATTGAGGAAGGAATTCTTGATACTGCAAGGTGGTATCGGGAACACAGTTGGCTATGAGACCAGTCGATAGACTGGTCGTAACCTACCTCGCATTCATCACTATTCTCATCCTACTGAGATGGGAATTCACCTTCGAGAACCTCCTGCTGCTGTTTATGCACGCGCTAGTGGGTGTGTTGATATTCCTGTTCACCAAAATTGGTGAGACAGACAAGGTCGGACGCGTACTGCATCTCATCTACCCCTTGATACTACTTCCAACTCTATACACTGAACTGGGCGTGCTCACTATGCAGCGCGACCTAGGCAGCACATTTGAGAGGGACGCGGTTGTCCAAGGATGGGATGCGATGTTGTTCGGCGGGCAGGTTTCCTATGATTGGATTCGCAACGCCCCGTCCGTCTTCTGGTCGGGTGTGCTACATCTAGCGTATGTGCTCTACTACCCGATCGTACTTGCAGGACCATTACTTCTGTTGATTCGAAAAAGACCGAGGCAGGCAGAACATGTGGTGTTCACAACGATACTCGCGTTTGTGGTCTGCTATGTCGTATTCGCGCTGTATCCGGTTGCCGGGCCGAATTACGCGTTCGAGCACCCAACGGGCCCCGTGAGAGATGTATGGAGCGCCCGTTTGGTCTACGGACTACTCGGTACGGGTTCGTCGTTCGGAACGGCGTTTCCTTCCTCTCACGTTGCCGCCACCGTTGCAGCGAACATCGCTCTGTGGCGGGAATGGCGTGCACTCGCGCTGGCTGTGCTAGTCCCAACGATCTTGTTGATAATCGGTACCGTGTACTGCCAGATGCACTATGGGATTGATGCTACCGTTGGGCTCTGTATCGGGGTGGCTGTAGGCATGCTCGGTGCATTTGTGGCACGCAAAAGAGACGGGGCCTAATCTCATACTCGCCCTGCCCTTTCGAGTATGCGTTGCTTTTTTCCCTTGGTGATCATTTCCATCTACAAACACGCGGGGCGGTCCCAACACTTCGAGCTCAATCATTATACCCTTCAGACTTTCAGTTGGGCCGTTCGTTCCCTGCTCTATTGCAACTCGACTATCAGGGTACCCAGCATCCCCGACGCCTCCTGGGGAGCTGAGAAGTACCGGTAAGTCCCGGATGGTGCACTCAGGAAGTCCATTTCGAACGTTTCTCCCGATTCGCTCATTATGCGCCCGATCATCGGCCCCAGTTTGTTATCAGCCGGCATAACAGCGTCAATGATGACATTCGCACCGTTGGGAATACTATCCGCGTAGAAAGCCACATTGTGAGGGAAGCCGCTGGCGTTCACCCATCGGACCGTGTCGCCGACTTTGATTGTGAGTTCCGAGGGTTCAAACCTGAACCCGGTACTCACGTCACCAACCATCTGCACGTCGTGTACGACCCCGGTCTTTTCACCGAGAGCATTGTTCACCGCCTGCCCGGCTGCCGACCGTTGCGGACGTTGGACCATCGCGTCTTCATCAGCGCACCCCAGAAAGACCAGAAGTAACACCAAAACCGCACGTGGCATCGGACATCTCCTCCGCAGCAAGGGCACAAAACACCGGTGTAAGAATGTAGGGAGTGAGTCTCACTATGGAAGTGCGCGCGCTGGGATATCTTGCGTTTTGTAACGAATCTGAGAACTTGAGAGCGCGATCGCGATCAAGCGCCAAAAACAAAGACAAATCTGAAGCCCCACGACAAGCTGATGCCTAACCCTCCAGAATGCAGGACTCTTGGCAAGCACTGCCGAGAGGTAGCGGTAACGATAAGAGTCTCAGACGTCACTGAAGAGAGCCAGACACTTCAGGACGCTTCAGTCACTTGGATTACCGGCCATACAGAGCGGATCACATACGGCGAAGCGTACATCAAGAACGATGAGCTTCGCGTGGATGCCACGATTCACGTTCCGTGCAAGCACCTCAGAACTCCGTACGGTGACCCTGCCATCAAGCCTAACGGAGTGCCGGTGCCGAACCGCAACGGAACCCGCCCCGAGGTCCGATGTGCAGTTCATGGCTTTCGCGGGCCAGTGCCCCAGAACAGCCAATTGAAGAAGGAAGATCGAACTGAGGTTCGGCTGAAGGACGGGAGATTCGCAGTCTACTACAAGGGCAAGCATCGCAAGATGGACCTGCGCCTGAAGCGCTCTGCACGGCGGGTTCGGAAAACGGGCAAGACAAACAACCCGTGTCTGACCGCGCAGTGTTATACCAGCGACAAGACCCGCGGTGCTGCATGTTGCAGAGACTTCAACCTGGAGCTTGCCCTCCCAAGAACCCAAGTTCACAAGGAGGCGCTGCTGAGGGCCCGTGCGGCACCGTATCTGTGCAAGGTCAAGAGAAACGACGAGGATACGATGGAGTGCGAGGTGATCAGCGCTTGTGGATATTTGGATGACGACGGCATCACCTGTGTCCTCCATGACAGATCTCTACCAAACGGGCAACGGGCCAAGCCGTCGCTCTGCTATGACTGGCCGTCTCTGGAAGAGGACGAGACGGGCCACGGAGGATGTGAGCTCATCTAAGGTGGGCTGATGAACACCTCGAGCATCGAGGACCTCAAGGCTGCGATCGGCGATCGATACGATATCGAGGGATTCCTCGCCGAAGGCGGAATGGGTGCGGTTTACACTGCCAGAAACCGTTCGCTTGGATCTCGCGTCGCCATTAAAGTCCTCCCTGCCGAAGTTGCGGCCAGTACTGTGAGGCTCGCCAGGTTCAAGCGCGAAGCTGCATTGGCGGCGAACTTGTCACACCCCCACATAGTGCCGGTCTTCGAGTTTGATGCTGTCGAAGGCTTTGCATACCTCGTCATGCCCCTGGTGGAAGGTGAATCGCTCGCAGATCTCATGAGCAGAGAGGGGAAGCTGGACTACCCAACAGTCCGCAAGCTAGTCATCCAAGTTGCCGGAGCATTGGGGTTCGCGCACAAGAGGAATGTGGTCCACCGCGACATCAAACCCGCCAACATTCTATTGGAAGAAGCAACCGGCCGTTGGCTTCTCACGGATTTCGGCGTGGCTCATGTCACCGATCCAGTAGACACTGAAATCACCCGCACTGGAGCCGTGATAGGGACCCCGGCGTACATGACACCCGAACAACGGTTTGGAGGCGAGGTCGATGGCCGATCTGACCTATACTCCCTTGCAGCGGTGGCGTATCAGGCACTTTGTGGAACCGCTGTCGACCAGCTGTCGGGTGAGTTGGCACGAAGCATGGACGATATCCAAGCATCAATTAGGAACGCCGCCCCTAGCCTGAGCAGGGAGACGGCAAGGGTTTTGACGCTTCCACTCTCACCAGTGCGTGAGGAACGGCCCACTACAGCGGAATCATGGATAGAGGCACTCGAAACTGAGAAGAGAAACCCCAATATCGGCTGGATAGTGGCTGCGACGGTCATGATGATCGCGGCACTCACGGCCGGTTGGTTCGTGTTTCGACCAAGTGGTGAGTCGGTCACACCCACGCCTCCCGCCATAGCGGTCCTGCCGTTCCAGATCGATGTGCGCGGCGACACCAACGACCTTGGCACCTTGCTCCCGCAAGCATTCGATTGGCAACTCCAATATTTGCCCGATCATCGGGTACTCGGTGTTGAGGTACGGAACGAGGTCTCGAGCCGCTATGGTGCAACGCGACCTCCTCTCGACACACTCACCGCAATCGCGCAGCGATTCGGCGCATCCCTCACGCTCCTGGGCCGCGTTTCCCCAAGCGGAGCTAACATCACTGTCAGTGTCTTGGTGCACGACGTAACAGACGGTCGGCTCGTGGCGGACGCCGATTCAACGGGTCCGCCGGACAGTCTGGATGCGCTGGTCTCCGGAATCGTTGTCAAAGCATTCGCGGAACGGATGGCCCGAGAGGAGACCGGGAGGGCGAGTTCTCTACCTCGTGGTTTGGAGACGATCAATGCATACGTACAGGGAGATCGTGATTTTCGGCGTGGCTCATACCAATCCGCTGTAGAGCGATTCGACCGCGTGATTCAAAGCGATTCGACATTTGCACCGGCACACTTCAAGCGAATGCTCTGCCTCATGCTCGGTATCAGACCGACGCAGTACTCAACGCAACTTTGGAGCGCATTTGAGGTGGCGAGTGAGCACCGCCAAGGCTTGGACCCAGTGTCGCGGGAGCTTCTCGAAGGGTACGAACTGCTCTTACGGGAAGGGGACGTGCTGGGGGCCGAACAGGCGCTGTTGGGCATCGTTGAACGGTTCCCGCGTGCACTCGAACCGTGGTTTCTATTGGGCTATGTGCAGTTCAATCTCAGAGCAATACTTGGTACCTCACTGTCTGAGGCGCGTCGTGCCTTCAGCCAAGCTGTGGAACGCGATTCGAGTTTCGCGCCCGCGCTGTGGCACTTGGCTTTGATTTCAGTGCTCGAAGACGACGGTGCGTCCGCCAGAGACTACCTCCAGCGTTTTCTTGTGGTAGATAGTACCTCACTCCAGGCGGAAATTGCTCAGACATACGATTCGCTGCTATTCCGTGGTGCAGCATCAACCGCGCGTGTGCTGGGTTCGTTCAACGCACGCTCCACTGGTGTTCTAGAAGTCATGAGCATGGGCACCGGAGAACTGCGCCCCCCGCCTGGAGTCCGGCCAATCGCGAGAGAGGCATTGAACGCATATTGGGCCAACGCTCGGTCCAGGAACGAGCGACGTATAGCATTTCGAATGCAGCTGGCCTACATGCTGGCTCGCGGCCGCGTGGCATCAGCCGACTCGCTGTTGCGTGAGGCTATGACTGTTGGCGTGCCACGAGATGAGTTGGACCGATGGTTGCTGCTGAGTGCGGTAACGACGTTGCCCAATCTAGCTACGGACGCGGGCCTGGCGGCTGCCGCCTCACGTCTGGAGGAAGTCGAGGAAGATCGCGCCGAGGCAACGTGGCTCCTGGTTCGTTGGCACATGATGCACAGCACCGGAGATGCGACGCCATTTGTCGAAGCCCTGAACGAATTGGCCGCAGACGCGGGGAGCAGCACTCCCTTGGCCCGCAGCCTCATGTTGGACATCGGTGCGCGTGGGCATCTTGCCTCAGGCGACACGGTTCGAGCTCTTTCCACATGGGAGACCGCCGCCAGTCGTCACAGCGTAGACAAACTAATGTTCGGCCTCTCAGCTTCTCTTTGGTATATGCGGCTGGACATAGCCGACGTCGCAGCCATTGTCGGGCAGCCGGAAACTGCGCTCCGCATTGCCGACTCGTTCGACCGAATGGCGGCGGTTGTGGATCAGGTCGCTTGGCCTGCAATCCTGCGGATCAAAGCGGAGGCCGCTGTGACAACTGGTGATGAACTGCTGGCGCGCAGAACGTACCAGGAGCTAATTGAGTTGCTCGAGGATGCCAACGGTGCCGGCATCGTATTGAGGGAGCAAGCCGAAAATGCACTGGCGAGACTGGCCGCCACCCAATCAGATCCGAGCTGAAGCCAGGCGTTCAAGGCCTATGAGTCAACTCCATCTCGCCGGGCACGGGCGCACCTGATGCAGTCCTGGCAGGATAGAACGACCATCCCATTAGAGTCTCTTCCAGCGCATCTCTGTACGTACGGTCTCTGATGGGAGGATCGACCTCAATTCTCGTAACTCGTCCTCGCGCGTCGACCCAAAAATGGATCGTGAATTCCTGGCCACGCATTTCCTCTGGGACGGTCACGATTGGATAAAAAATGGACCGCGGTTCGGGCGCATACACGTATGGTTGGTTGCCGCCGGTTCCAGGCCCAACGTGGCTGCCGGTTCCGGTGCCAAGACCAGTGCCCCTCCCACCTCCTGAACCGGGTCCCTGTCCAGGACCTCCCCCGGTTCCACGGTCGCTGCCGATGGCCGACACTCTCTCCACGAGCTGGGTGGGCCTTCTCAGACTCAGCTTCAGCTCCGGCAGCGGGATTTGCCTTACACTCGGCTGATCCGGATTGAACCTAGGCTGTTCCGCAACAGAAGGCCGCGGAGCGGCAAGAGCTGAGGGTTCGTAAGCAGGTACCTGAAAGTAGGTGATTCTCTCGGCCCCACCTCCGCCTCCACCCCCTGCTGGACCGGGCCCGCCCCCTGTGCCAAACACGCTATCGAAAAAGCCGGTTTCTCCAGCAACAATCAGCAAAAGCAGAGATGCATGGAGAAGAACGGACACAACACCCCAACGCCCCCCCTGCCCACGAGACTTCGGGACGCGAAACTCGGGTACCACCGCCGGTCGCGACATCAACCACCTACCTGCATCAGTCCGTCAGCCATTGGTCCGCAACGCGCTAACGGCGCCGGATTTGTTCCCTGATAATGGCAAATACTTCCGGCTCCAATGCGTACACTCGCTCAAACGCCGCGACCGTATAGCCCTCCGTCGCTCCAACTGCATCCAGAAACGCCCTCCTATATGGAGCGACAAGAGTTGGCGCATAGAACTGAAGTATGAGGCTGCCACATCGCACCGCTGCAGTCCTTCTCAGATCTTCCAAATTCCGCGTTTCATCGACGTGCTCCTCTAGATCACTGTCGTCGATCAAAAGGAAGCAGAGCTCCTTGAGAAAGGCATAGACCGTTTCGTTGGGGCTATCCGAATCGAGCGGGACCTGAACCGAGACAGTCTGATCGGTGGGTACGTATTCATCATCATCTATGATCCTGCCTTCCGGTCCCAAAGGCGGAGACGGTAAGATCAATCCTGCTGTGAGCCTCCTTCGAACCAGATAGGGTTCGAGTTGCGGTGCGAACAGGGAATCCCAAAGCTGTTGAACCGCTTGATAACGGGGGCGCAGCTGTTGATTCGCCCGCTCCCAGTAATCACGGTAGAACACATCCCACTCATTCTCTGCCGCATCCACCAAATCGCGAAGCGTTCGACGTGCACGTCCCGATACGAACACTTGATTGGCTATAACCGTTCCGTAGCGCACGTTGGCCCCGCCCACACCTAGCCGATCAACTCGTCCCCTGGCTACGACGCGCAGCGCTTCCAGCATGCTGCGGGGATCTCCTCGGGGAAAATAGAGAGGGATGAAGTGAATGATGGATCTCGCAATACTGTCACCGATGTCTGCAACAGAAGCACGCAGTTCCCCGGCAATCGAATCCAGCCGCGTCGGGTATATCCCCAATTCCTGTTTCACTTCTCTGATGTGCCGTGCATACTCAGCGCTATACATACCCAGCGGGCCCGGTTCATCCGCCGCCGCAACTGCAAGGACGTGGTACCAGAGGTCAACATGCGGTTTGCTTTCCACCGACCAGCTGGTCAGCGGAGGCGGCACATCGGCATCCATACCCGGTGCGATCCTGAGCCGTACATCGAGCGAGTCGAGTATCTCCGGTGCAAGGCTGTAAGCATTCTGAAATGCAGCTTCAACATCAGCACCAGGATCCTCTATTCCGGCAGCTCGGAGATACACGCTCCGAAACTCTTCGGCCAAATCAGGATCGCTGTTTGCGAGGAGGCGGGAACCACACCTCACCGCCGCGTTGGTGATCGATGCGGGTCCGCCCCTTCCCGCGGCTGATCTCAATGCGTCACCTGCCACGGCATAACACATCTCACGTACGGCCGAGAAGATGCTTGCCCTTGGGTCGTTCCAACCGGGTGCCCACACGGCAATTGCGTGCACAGTTCTTTGAAACGAGCTTCCGGCGAACATGCGCCCCTCTACACCTAGGGCTGGAGCGATGTATATGCGTCCGCTGTCCAACTGCTCTTCGGAGCGAAAATCTGCGAAAGCGGGCGCAACATCGGCCTCCCAACGCCGCCGCATTACGGTCAGGTATGTGGCATCCCCCGCCGCTGTCTCCTCACGAAAGTCGGCATAAAAGAGATCCCACTCCGATTGGAGGAGCTCGACGAATTCCCTGAGCCACCTCCGCTGCCCTCCCTCACGAAATCTTGCCTCCAGCAAACGCATCCCAGCGCGGGTGTCACGGCCGGCGATCGTGGAGTCTCGCGTGCGACGATCGGCGACCGCGGCCAGGGCAGCCAGCATTCTATCACGGGACGCTTCCGGGAAATAGAGCGGCACGAAATGGAAGAGCTCGAATGCCGGATCACCCTCAAACTCGTCCCTGAGCTTCTCAGCACGTTCGTCAAGAGGTGTGGGATATATCCCGAGTTCTTGCTTTGCAGCACGAACTCGCTCCAGATAGGCCGTGTCGTACATCGTGGGCTCATCGGTTTCCCCGAAACCGACAACCGCTAGACCGTGATACCAAAGATCAACGCGAGGCTCCGACAGGGTGACCCAACCACCATTCAGTGCAGAGGTCATCTCTTGCGCAGAAAGGTCGGCCGGTTCCGCTGCGCCCACTGCGAAGATTCCGACTGCGAACAATCCCGAAACAAGTTGTACCAATGTAAGCCTATGACGTGCAATCACTTAGCACTCACCTCTCCCAAACGTTCAGCTGCGCAACTGCGTGATCGTGCTTTCTTTTGTGTATTCCTTACACAGCAATCGTCCACTAGGTCCAACCTCGACAAGCGCGCATGCTTTTCGAATCCCGTTGCCATGCGACAGTCCAATCCATCAGCAATATTGGCACGATCAGCTCTGAGCGCCAACACACGTTGATGAGTGCAGCGAGAGCCGCTGAGATTACAAGGCACTCATCCCACTCCCACCACCGTTGCTTTCCCTGTGCAAGTCGGCGGTGTTCGATCGTCCTATCCCATAGAACATCGAACTGGGAGGAAATGATGCGAACGCTGATGACAATCACGGCCGCCCTTCTGATCGCGGCGCCAGCTACAGCTCAGGGCTGGATCGAACCGCTGCCTGGGCTTCGCCAGAGTACCGTGCACAAACTGCGCTCATCTGTATCAGTGACCGTCACCGGACGTGTTGCGTTAGTTGAAGTCGAGGAATGGTTCGAAAATCGAGGACGCGGCCTGGGAGAGGGCGACTACCTCTATCCAATGCCAGGCGAGGCGGTCTTTAGCAACTTCTCGCTGTTCCAAGGCGATCAGGAGTTGCGTGGTGAAACGATGGACGCCGGACAAGCGCGCTCGATCTATGAAGAGATCGTACGCAGAAAGCGCGACCCCGCACTCATAGAACTAGTCGGTCACGGACTCATTCGGGCCAGGGTCTTCCCAATCAATTCAGGTGAGACCAGAAAGATCACGCTGCGCTACACACAGGTTTTGTCACGAGCTGGCGATGCACTCCAGTTTCGATATGCGGCTGGTGGCGCATCTCAAATGAATGTGCCCCTGAGCGAGGGTATTCGTGCTCCGATTCGCGGTGAAGCGTCAGCTCCGCTGAGTTTCCGGCTCGTGGCAGACAGCGGTGACTTGTTTCGGGACCCGTTCTCCCCGACACACGATGTTCGGGTAGATCGCGATGATGACGGCAGACTAACGGTGCGACCAGTGAGTGAGTTGCACGGCGATTTCACCGTCTTTCTGCCGTTTGCCCGAGACGTGGTAGGAATTACGCTGGCTACACACGGTCTCGCTGGCGAAGATGGATACTTCATGCTCACCCTTTCTCCTGGCGAGGCCCGCGGTACGGCGCTGCCGCGTGATATCACTGCGGTCGTGGACGTTTCCGGATCTATGTCTGGAGAGAAGCTCGACCAGGCAAAGGCAGCGTTGCGGCAGCTGATATCCTCACTCGCAGAGCGCGATCGGTTCCGCCTAGTTGCGTTCAGCAACCGGGTACGCGTGCACCGAAGCGAGTGGACCCGTGTGAATGGCACCGACATCCGCGATGCTCGGGAGTGGATCGAGAATCTCTCGGCGGATGGCGGCACCAATATCGAAGGGGCCCTCACCGAAGCATTTCGACTCGAATCGGGGGAAGGTCGGATACCAATGGTGATCTTCCTGACCGACGGACTACCATCAGTCGGTGAGGACAACCCGGAGCGCCTTGCGGCTCAGGCGGAAGACGCACGAGGCGACTCGAGAGTGTTCGCATTTGGTGTGGGATACGACGTCAATACGTATCTGCTCGACCGACTTTCCGACGCTGGTCGCGGTGCGACTCAGTATGTCGCACCAGGAGCGGATGTCGAGGAGGCCATCGGTCAACTCGCGGCAAAGATCCAGCACCCGGTTCTAGCCGATCTGCACCTGGCAAGGACACCTGTCGAGCTGGTAGAGGTGTACCCTGAGCGGTTGCCGGACCTGTTCGCTGGAGAGGAACTCGTGATCTTCGGTCGCTTTGAACAGCTCACCAGAGATAGCGACGGTGAACTAGTGGTCGCAGGGCACCGCAACAACAGCACCGAACGTTACAGTGCGGAAGTGCAGTTTCTCGCCCATTCGGAGACAAACGACTTCATTCCGCGGCTTTGGGCCTCACGCAAACTCGGTTACCTGACGCAGTCTGTGAGACTCAACGGTCCCAACGACGAGTTGATCGACGAGATCCGTGAGACCGCGCTGCGCTACGGCCTGTTGAGCGAATACACGTCGTATCTGGTACAAGAACCCCAAGCGATCGCCGTGGGCGGGTCGCGCCGCAGAGGTCCGTTCCCTGTTGGCGGCGTACAAGCGACGAATGCCCCCGCTGCGACTCCCATAAGACAGTCTTCGGGTGCGAACGCCGTGATGGCTGCTGAGGAAGCACGAGCCCGGCGAGATGTGAGCACGGCGTTTGACCTGGACGAAGCCGACAAGATGGGCCTCGCGGGTCGAGCAGGCGGGCCGAACGCACGTCATGTCGCAGGACGGTTGTTCATCGAAATCGAAGGGTTGTGGACCGACATGGCACACCATGACTCCGTGAGCGTGGTGGGAGTCGAGCAGTTCAGCGAGGCGTACTTCAAGGTGCTAGAACGGATTCCGGAACTCGAGCACTACGTAAAGGAGTTCGGTCAGGTGCTGGTGGCAGGAAAGGAAGTGAGCATAAAGATCGGCGACGAGGGCGAAGAGCGGTTGTCGCCTCTCAGGATTGGGCGGTTGGTGAGGGCGTTTAGGGGGAGCTGAGAAGCAGAATTGCAGGGATTCAGAGGTGCTGGCATGATGCGGCCCCTCTGCGTCTCTGCCCTTCTGCAAGGCTTTTTCGCTACATTGGCACTATGAGCACAGACTGGGCAACCGTGTACACCGAGACCTACTCAGACCTGGTGCGTTTTCTTCACCGCAAGGTCTGGGACATCGACAGGGCTCAGGACTTGGCCCAGGAGATATTCGTGAAGGCTCTCGGCACCGACCCAGACAACCCGCGCGCGTGGCTGTTCACCGTGGCCAACAACCTCGCGCGGGACGAGGCAAGGGCGGCAATGAGACAGAAGAAGCACTTGGTCCTGATCAAAGGTGAGGCCGAAGCCAGACAGGAGTCAGCGCCGCGGGCGGCTGAAGAGGCAGAGCGACGCGAGAAGATGGAGGTAGTGCGCAAAGCATTGGAGATGTTGAGCGAAAAGGACAGAACGGTGCTCCTGTTGTGGGATGCCGGTTTCAACTACGAGGAGATAGCCGAGCAGACCGGCCTCTCCAAGGGTGCGATCGGGACAACGCTGGCCCGGGCACGCGCGAAGTTGGTTGAGGCGCACGGGCGACTGGAGGGACGAGATGCCGCATCTGGATGATGGCTTGTTACATGCGTACTTGGATGGTGCTCTTCGGCTCGAGAGAGACGGAGCGGCAGAGGTGCAGAAAATTGAACAACATCTGAGCGAATGCTCTGAGTGTCGAGCGACACTCGAGCGCGCCCGAGAATTGAGAAAAACCTCGGCCGCAATCCTATCTGCGGCAGGACCCGAAAATGTAGTAATACCGGCGTTTGAAGAGCTGCAGGCAAAAGCGAAACCGGAAAGATCCGCTGCAGGGAAACGCGGCTACGGAGCTGCCGGGCTGCAGGGTCGCAGAATTATGCGGATTAGAACGTTCGCATGGGCCGCCACCGTTGTGCTCGCCGCGATGGTGGGCTGGTATGCGCGTTCGGCACTCCTTTCGGAACGGCCCGATCAATCGCTCTCGGAGAGCGACGCCGACGCCCGGTTGACGATCCCAATCCCACAAACGCCTAGCCCAGGCGCCACAGAAGACTCGGAGGAACAAAACCCGGTGCCAGCGCGTGGCGAGGCCGTCGAAGAATCAGCACAAGCAATAGGTGCTCACGAGCCCACTGCTGAGACAACGACGGTAGCGACTGTGGGAGGGGTACAGGCGCAGCGCACCCCGCCCGCAGCACCGCAGCAACCGTCAGCAATCCCGGAGCGGCAAGAACGGGTACGTGAGGCTGGGAGAGTCGATTCGGGGCAGGCAATCGAGAGGATAGCCATCCCACTCGATGAGCGCAGCGTGGCGGAGGCTCCACGAGCCCGGCGAGCCGTTGCGACGGATGCTGCTCCCGCCCCACTCATGGCACAGGCGGCGGGCGGTCTCGGCGCAGAGGCGGAGTTGGATTGGATAACCGTCGATGAGGCGGGGGCGGAAGACGTACTTCGGAAGGCGGTTCCCAAGATTGAAGGATTGGCGGTAGTCGCATACACCACCGACCACAGAGCTGTGCGAATCGTGCAAGCTCTCGATTCAGGCAAGCTCGTCGAGATTGTCGCCTTTCCGGAAGTTGTTGAGCAGTCGAACGCCAGAGACAAGAAGGGCGTAGCGGCACCTGAAACGACCAATACCGTGGTCGTGCGACGCGATGATCTCGTAATACGAATAACCGCTGAACTAGATGCGGATTCCCTCATCGCGTTGAGTCAACGCGTCGTGTCGCACTGAATCAGAGTAGGGGCTTCGCCCCCGACCACAATACCCGCACAGCGTGCTGGCGGGCGGTCGCCCACAGGCGTATCTTCCCTTGAAAACCACGACTGACAATCAACCGCAGAAAAAAGTCACGGAGAAAGACTGGTTTGCCTACTCGATATAGTGTCCCCGGAACCAACAGGGTTCGAGTCGTAATCCATGACGACGACGCACGTTCCGCGGTCGAGGAATTCCTGGCGGAGAGTGGATACGTTGTCGAGGTAGCCGAGGAAGGAGCAAAGGCGCTAACAGCATTGTATGAGGGAAAGCCGGGAATAGCTCTGGTCGATATCGACCTCCCCCACATGGAAGGCCCCGAACTCATTGCACAGTCGCTCAAAGCCGATCCGGACCTCGCGATAGTCGTGATCACCGAACCAGATGATGCTACTCAAGCTGCGATATGCTTGCAGCGGGGGGCATTCGACTACCTGACGAAGCCGGTCGACCTGGCGCGAGTGAAGGCGGCAGTAGACCGTGCGATGCGCCATAGGAACACGGAGCTACAGTCGCAGGAGATCTCTGCGTGGCTGAAGCATGAGCTAGTCGAAAGAACTCAGGAACTCGAACGGCAACGTCAGAAGCTCGAGCAAGTGAACATTGCCACTCTCGAAGCCTTGCTTAGCGCACTCGAATCAAAGTACCCCGATTTCGTCGGGCATTCGGTACGAGTTGCCGATCTTTCGGCGTCAATCGCGGCCGAACTGGGCCTAGACGATGACGAAGTGGAAGCAGTCAGAGCTGCGGGCAGACTCCACGATATCGGACGAGTGGGTATTCGCGATTCTGTCCTCAGCAAGAAAGGCCCATTGACTCCTTCAGAACAAGAGCATGTGAAGGAACAGGTCGTCATTGGTTTCCAAATCCTCTCCCCATTGGAGCATTTGGGCTCGGTGAGGGAGTACGTGAGAAACCACCACGAACACTGGGATGGGAGTGGGTACCCAGACGGATTGAAGGGCGAGGAGATACCAATCGGTGCACGGATTCTATGTGCCGCAGAGATCTTTGATGCCATAACGAGCCCGCGTCCATACCAAGAGGCGATGGACGACGAGCGCGCCATGGGTTTGATGTACAGACTCGCCGGTGAAACCCTCGACCGTAGAGTGGTCGACGCACTAGCCCAAGTGGTCAAGAGACACCGGACCCTCATTTACATGAGTGAGGTCCCTACACAACACCCTGACGTGACCACTGAAGAAAGTCAGTAGACAAGCCCCATTCATGTCACAAACCTTGGTGGTGCTGGCAGCCGGCCTGTCCACTCGTTACGGCGGCAACAAACAACTTGCGTCTGTGGGCCCGAGCGGTGAGGTACTGCTGGATTACGCTGTATACGACGCTGCTCAGGCAGGTTTCGAGCGCGTTACTTTCGTGATTCGGCGCGAACTCGAACAACTCTTTGAGGAACACGCGGCACAGCGGTTTGGGAAAAAGGTACAAGTCACATTCGCGTACCAAGACTTGCACGATCTGCCTGCGGGTTTCGAGTTGCCCGCGAAGCGAGTCAAACCTTGGGGCACAGCCCACGCCATACTCGCGGCAAGGGAAATGGTCGTTGAACCCTTTGTCGTGATCAACGCCGACGACTTCTACGGCAGCTTTTCTTACGCATCGCTCCACGGGTTTCGCGAGCAACATACTGAAGCAGACACTCCAGAATTCGCGATGATCGGGTACACGCTGCACGATACTCTTTCTGAATTCGGCGGTGTCTCACGTGGTATATGTGTGTGCGACGATAGAGGCTTCCTCGAACGCCTCGTAGAGGTGAAGAAGATCGGACTCAAGAACGGAGCGATCGCCGGAGTCACAACCAGCGGAGATCGGTACGCGCTCGCGGGGAGCGAGATTGTATCAATGAACATCTGGGCTCTCACCCCTACCATATTCCCGTTATTGAAAGAGCAGTTCGAAGAATTTCTGGGTAAACACGCAAACGAACCTGACGCCGAATTCCTGATAAGTAGCGCCCTGAACGAACAGATCAGGGCAGGCATTTCCACACTGAAAGTCATTGCGGCCCGAGACCGCTGGTTCGGCATGACGTTTCAAGCTGACAGGCCCAACGTCATGAGCGAGATTGGAGCGTTGGTAAAACGCGGCGCTTATCCGAATGACCTGAGAACCTGGTTCCTGGACAAAGAATGAGATCGTTTCGATGCAGCTAGACGGAGTGGATTGGGCCGTAATTGCGTCGTATGGCTTGGTGGTGCTGATCGTCGGCGTGCTGTTCGCTCGTAGAGCGGGAAGAGGCACGACAGAGTTCTTCCTCTCCGGTCGAAAGCTGCCATGGTGGGCTCTGGGCACCTCAATGGTGGCAACCACCTTCTCGACCGACACCCCCAATCTCGTCACCGACCTCGTTCGTACTGGTGGCGTGAGCCAAAACTGGCTGTGGTGGGCATTCTTGATCACGGCAATGTGCACGGCATTCTTCTACGCCAAGCTGTGGCGTCGGTCGGGCGTATTCACCGATATCGGCTTCTACGAGTTGCGCTACTCTGGGAAACCAGCGGCATTCCTGAGAGCATTTCGAGCGGTTTACCTGGGGATCTTCTTCAATGTCATGATCATGGCCACCGTGACGTTGGCGGCCATCAAGATAGGTGGTGTGCTACTCGGCGTCGACAAATATCAGACGATTCTCATCGCGGGCACGATCACGGTGATCTACTCAGCCACTTCCGGGTTGTGGGGTGTGGTCGTGACCGATCTGCTCCTGTTCGTGATCGCGATGGTTGGATCGATATCGGCTGCATATTACGCACTGGCACTACCGGAGGTGGGAGGGTTCTCAGGGCTGATCTCAAATCCGGCGTTGCAGGGAAAGCTGTCGATGCTGCCCGACTTCGCTGACTGGAAGACCGCAGCGACGGTATTGATAATCCCAATTGCAGTGCAGTGGTGGAGCACGTGGTATCCCGGTTCGGAGCCCGGCGGTGGCGGTTATGTGGCACAGAGAATACTGGCGGCTCGAAGTGAGAAGGAATCGGTTGGAGCAACTCTACTGTTCAATATCGCTCACTACGCGCTGCGCCCATGGCCTTGGATTTTGGTTGCCCTGGCATCGATCATCGTGTATCCCAACCTAGCGTCAATCGTCGAGAGGTTCCCTCATCTGGATCCTTCGATTGTGAGACATGACCTCGCTTACCCGGCGATGTTGGTCTTCCTTCCACACGGTCTTCTCGGCCTCGTGGTCGCCTCCTTGGCAGCTGCATACATGTCTACGATTAGCACCCAGTTGAACTGGGGTTCATCGTACGTAGTGGACGACGTTTACAGGCGATTCATCGCACCAGACAAAGACGAACATCACTACGTGACGGTCGGAAGGATGTCGACAGTTGTCCTGATCGTGTTGGCAAGCGCAATCTCGTTGTGGCTGGAGAACGCCTTTCAGGCATTCCAGATTCTCCTGCAGATTGGTGCAGGCACAGGGTTGATCTTCCTGCTGAGATGGTTCTGGTGGAGAATCAACGCGTGGAGCGAAATATCCGCAATGACAATCTCTTTCTTCGTTGCCGTTTACTTCCAGTTCGTTCACGAAGCGATCGGCTTCTCTGCTCTTCATCCGTCGGTCATGCTCATATCGGGCGTTGCGGTGACAACATTGGTGTGGCTGGTCGTTACGTTCCTGACATCACCCACCGACAGAGCTACGCTGCAGGCGTTTTACGACAGAATCCATCCGTTCGGAAAGGGCTGGAGCACGGTTGTCGACACCAAACCACGGGACAAGAACGAGAGTCTATCGGCGGCACTATTGTGCTGGTTCTTGGGATGTGTGGTAGTATACGGAAGCCTGTTCGGCACGGGTTTCTTCATCTATGGCGACGCGATTCCCGGGGTTGGATGCACGCTGTTGGTTGTGGTCGCCGCGGTGGGACTGTTTCAGGCGTTGCCGAGAGTTGGGTTCAAGTAGGAGTGGAATCTCCAATAGTCAATATCCGATCTTCAATGGCCACGTGATTCATTCTGTTCGCTCGAGATGAACGATGCGCACAACACTTGGATATTGGATAGTCGACATTGGACATTCATAATTCCACTACCCGCGCTCCCCCTCCCGGTCGGGCTACGAACAACGAGTCTCCGAGGTCAGCGGGGACTCGGTGTATTGCATAGAACTCACTCTCGAGTGCTGTTTTTACACCATCGACGGTATCCGCCGTGCACAGTGCTATCACGCAACCACCGAATCCGGCTCCTGTCAGTCTCGCTCCCTCAGCGCCGGATTTCACGGCAATCTCGACGAGTTCATTCAACTCGGGTCCGCTCACCTCGAAGTCGTCACGAAGGCTCCTATGCGATTCCGACATCAATCGTCCAAAGGTCTCTATATCGGAATCACGCATAGCCTTTTCAGCCCTTCGCACACGGACGCCCTCCGACACAACGTGCATGAACCGTTTGGCAAGCGAACCGTGAAGCGCCGACTCGGCCGCCAAGAGGATTTGTTCGACCTGCACAGTCGCGAGCAGTCTTGGGTAGGAGTCCACCTCGTCCATCATCCCTAGTTCGCCGGCTACCAACACTAACGCTTCCCTGCACTCTCGGGTGCGTTCATTGTACGCGGCACGTGCTGCGCCGGATTTTTCGGCAGTCACCAAGCTGTTGGCGACAACGAACAACCAATCTTCAGGGATTCGCGTGTGGGTCAGTCGAATCGGGTCAAAACTCACACGAGTTGCATGTCCCTCCTTTGCCGAGATACATATGGCCTGGTCCATGCCGCCGCCTCGCGTTCCCACATATCGCTCGGCATCCGCCAATAAGTTCATCAACTTGTCGCGCTCCACCGCCATGTCACTTGTTTCTATCAGTGCAAA
>Ga0180432_10004684_pt1 | contig 18597 bp, 15 predicted proteins | sample SS_ome_10_FD_132414 | JGI IMG/M metagenome (GOLD analysis project Ga0180432, IMG submission 132414) | Hypersaline lake sediment archaeal communities from the Salton Sea, California, USA - SS_1_MS_2 metaG | ecosystem: Environmental > Aquatic > Non-marine Saline and Alkaline > Hypersaline >...
ATGGGGCGCGTGAGGTACTCAAGCTGCGTGTCAGTGAGATCAACCACTAACCTTTTCCTGAAACTGTCCATGATTCGTTTCCTCCGTTTCTGTTCTCGTTGCAGCGCCGCTTCGTCAGGAATTGCTCGCCTTCTTCGAACGACTCGCTGTGAACAGGCATCAGCGTCTCCTTACGCCAGGGCAATTGTGTCCGGATCATCGGAGGACCACTTGCCATGTCCGTCGACTTCGCCCCAGGAAAACTGAAGTCCTATTCGTCCGCATCCCCAAGCTCCTTGCCCATCCGATACTTGATGTCGTAATTGATGATGAAATCAAGCTCCTCGTCAGTGAAGCCGTAGTGCTCGGCGAGGACAGCGTCGATTTTGTCGATGATGGGCTTTGACCTCCACGCTATGAACTCGTCGTAACTGATCTTGTCCCCGCTTTTGGTATTAATGCTCATTCGTTCGGCATTGCTTCGGAGATCGTGGGCAAGTTTCCGCCCGAGACCAACGAGATTGGAGCATAGAAGCAACTGTGAAGGGACAGGGAAACTGGTTGCAAGAATGTGGCTCAGATGGAAGCAGTCACCATAGGCGATGAAGTAGGCGTAGAACAAGCTGCTGTTAAGCAGCCCCATCGCTGCATAGCAAACATCCTCGTTTGTGAAGTATAAGAACCGGCCATGGGCAGGCTCGCCCACCTTGCCGTTCTTCGCGTAGTAGGGGAGACCGACCACCGCCTTCACCCAGTATCCTGTTGCCTCCTGGTAAAAGACGAATGTTTTGGTCGGGCGAGTGGACAGGAAGTCGCGCACGGGGCTGTCCGACTGCAGGGCGAGTTTGCCAAACGCAGCTTCCTGCCGCGAAGAGCCAAGCTTGGGAAAATGACCATCGAAGAGCAGGGGGCCGCGCAATTCGGTGAAAGCGAATCCATGGAAAAGCGTACGGCGCACTTCGGTTGCCCACCGCTGATAACGATTCACAAGGACTCTCGTCTCACTTGCTATGGCCATCCGCAGCGATACCAGAATGACACTTCGGCAGTGCTGCAACCCGTCGAAGAGCTTGCCGGGGCGGTCATCGAAAGGCAGTACGTAGAGCGTTCCGCTGTTGCTGCGAAGTGTAGAACGGGCTGTGTCCATGCGAGATGAGTTGGTGAGAGGCAGTTGGACAATGAAGCCGAAATTCCCATCTTGGGATCGAAGCCTGAAGCTTCGCTCAGCAAAGAGCGCATGGAGGTTGCCGCTTCGTTCTGTCTTATACTGGCGCACCGTGTAGGTCTTCTTGACTGAGGAGTATTCGGCCCATGGGGGATTTCCGATGATCACATCGAATCCACCCGCATGCAGGATGCCATAGAACTCTGCAAACCAGTGGAAAGGCTGGTGGCTCTTCCGCCATCTGTCAAAGGCACCGTGTTTCTTGGTGTCGACGCCGTACTCGCCAGACAGGAAACGGTCGAGTTCGGCATCCAGTCTTCGAAGGCGCGTACGCAGGTCCTCCTTTGCCTCCACGAAGTCGGCGGACCTCATATTCTGTTGGGTCTGCATCTCGCGGAATCGCCGGAACGCCCGATCAACAACCTCTGCCTCCTCCTCTATACGGGCAAGCTCATCCTTGGCAAAACCGAGGGTGCCGAGCTGCGTCTTCCGCACCTCGTCAAGTGAGGCAAACCCGACGAGGGAGTTCCCCGCCCTGATGTTGAAATCGATGTCGGGCAGTGGCTCAATCCGGTCGGCGGCTTCCACTTGGGCCACGAGCTTGAGGAAGAGGCGGAGTTTGCAGATTTCCACCGCCTCGTCCATGATGTCCACGCCGAAGAGGTTATTCAGGATGATACTCTTGAAGATGAAGTACTTGTAGTTGGGGTGTTGGACGATCTCGGCCAGTGTGTCGCGGAAGTCTTTGAACTTGCGGAGGTGGTGCTTCTGTCCAGAGCGTGCAAGTTCCTCGACGAAGCCTTGCATGCGGTCGAGACATGCCTCGTAGAGCGGCTCCAAGATGTTCAGCGCGGCAAAGAGAAACGCGCCCGAGCCGCAGGCGGGATCGAGCACGGTTATGTTCCTGATCGCCTTCCAGAGCGCCCGCAGCAGATCGACCCCCTCGCACGTTTCGATCACGTCCTGCGCAAACTGGCGGATGTTGAGGTTGAGCGTGATGAAGTCGTTGATCGACGTGACCCCGCCCTTTTGCATCCTGGCGCAGATCTCTTCATAGCGCTGACGGCGCGCGACGACTTCTCGCCAGATTTCGGTGGGCAGGGCGTACTCGTCTGGCGCGGCTTTGTTCCAGTCGTTACGCTTCGACACGTCACCTACACCCCGCGCGATTTCTGCGGGCAGGGGAAGATCAACGCCCTTCTTCACGGCGTCATAGATATACCGGTCGGGGTCTTCCTGGAGCAGCCGCCAAATGGAATGCTCGCCGTCGAAGGCGATCTTGCATTTCTCGCGGGCCATGTCGAAGATACGGGGGATGATCGTGTTCTGGGCGATGTAGCCGGTGATGTCCTCCTTGGTGTAGTAGGCGCCCATCTGTTTCTGGTTGATGTACTTCTCGAATATATAGCCGAGCACGTCGGGATTGATCTCGCGGTCGTCGCGCAACGGCCGCTCGTCCAGATGCCACCGATAGGCCCCGAAGAACTCAAAGAGCTTCTCGAACGCTTTGTCGGCGACTTCAATGGTCTTGCCGTGGCTCTGTTCGATCTCGTGCTGCTGGAAAATGCCGCCGTTGAGGTAGGGAATCTCACCGAGAAGCTCGCGAACTTCGGGAGAGCGGTCCTGCTCCTGCTTAGCGAAGCCCTCGAAAAAAAGTGGGCAGAGAACCTCCCGGTAATAACGGTCCTTGCCGCGCCGCGCGCTCTCGCTCAGCTTCGTCTCAAGGTAATCCTGATCGCCGTCAAGAAATCCCTTTTTCTGAATGAAGTAGATGAACATCAGCCGGTTGATCATCACTGAAACGTACCAGCTCTGCAAGTTCTTGTCGGGGATTCCCTTGAGAAAGGAGGCGAACTTGTCGCGCTCCTTCTTGAAACGGTCGTAGAATTTCTTCGTGACCTTGTCGACATCGAAGGCTGCGCGGACGCGACCGGACACGTCGATGATTGTAATGGCTTCTTCCTCTTCGAGGGTGAAAGCGAGTACTTCCAGCCGCTGGAGGAGCGCATCACCTGAATGCCCCTTATGGTACGACTGCTCGCGGCAGGCGGCGGGCTTCCCCGGCTCGCGCTTCACCCACTGCCACCTTTGCGTTGTCTGCTCCTTATCGACATGGATGATGAGATGCTCGTGGACCTTGCGGGCAAGGCGGTGTTCAATCTTGCGGCGCAGGGCGTAGGGCGGGATGGTGCCGTCGGGGAGCGGGTCGCACACGTAAGCCACCATGCCGCGCTTATGCGCCACGGCCTCGAGTATGAACACGGAGTTATCGATGGTTACTTCCTGGTGGTCGGCGTGCTTGTCCCAGCCCAGTTCCTCGATGAAGAGCTTGCGGAAGTCGAAGCCCTTCAGGCAAGTTCGTGCGCGTTTCCGGTCCAGGTCCATCATTGCCTCCTTATTCGGCGGCTCTCAGACCCAGAGAGCAAATGATGTGCGGCTCGCGCGGGCGCCCCTCTTCCTGCACGATGCACAGGCGATCTTCGTTACGAATCGTGAGGACAAGCTCAGCGAGTGCTTCGTCTCCGATATTTGCCTTCAGTTGGCGGTTCAATGTGTCTATGGCCGACTGCCTCAATGGATACCTGTAGATTTCCTCAAGTGCCTTGGCAAGTTCCATGAATGAGCTCGAGGTCGCAAAGACTGTGCCACTCGCCGCGTCAAGATAGCTCTTGAGCCGCGTGTATGTCTTGTACCGGGCACTGGACGGCTTGCCGAGTTGTCCGCCGACGGATTTCTCCTGTTCAGCGATGAGCTTCACGCCCCTGAGGACAAGCTGGTGGTGACTGGGGTCGCGCGGCATCGCTGGCGAGTCGGGCCTGCATTCGGCAGCCTTGAGGATCGCGTATTGCGATTCAGTGACGTTCGTGCCGGTCTTGTCAATCCACGCAAGGGCATCGTTTTCCTCGGCGGTCCGCGTGTAGATGAGGACGCCTTCGGGGGCTCGCACCGTGGCCGCGTGCTCGCGCGCGGAGAACACGACGTTCGGCATGTCCTTGATTATCTTCTCAAGCCTCGGGTCTGCATCGATCGCGTTCTTCCAGACTTGATAAGCGTACGAGGAGAGATCGACCTCGGTATCGGCATCGTCGCCGTCGAGGATGCCGGCCTTCTCGTGGTAGATTCTGAGCACGACGTTGGGGTCTTCGTCCTCGAAGAAGGCTTCATCGGTGCCTACCACCTCGGCGTTCTCGCGGAGGCGCCGCGTGAGGCGGCCGCGCAGGCGGATGATGCGATCCACGCCCTCGGCCGGCAGGAAGGAATAGCACTTGATGATTGACGCCGTCTGGCCAATGCGGTCAACGCGGCCGACGCGCTGGATAAGGCGGATGATCGCCCACGGGAGATCGTAGTTAACGACGATCGCGCAGTCCTGCAAGTTCTGCCCTTCGCTGAGCACGTCGCTGGAGATCAGCACTCGCAGCTCCTGTTCGGGCGTGATCTTGTCGCGCCGCTCGTTGCTCTCCGGGCTGAACCGCCAGGCGAGGGCGGTGGGGTCCTCCGAATCGCCCGTGACGCCTTCGGCCTTGGTGAGGCTGCGATCCTTCAGCCCCTTCGCGATGTAGCGAACGCTGTCGGCGAACTGGGTAAATACAATTACCTTCTCCTTGGGGTGTTTCTTTGTGAGGAGGTCCTCGAGGGCGTCAAGTTTGGTGTCTTTGCGCGGGTCCCAATCCCCGGACTTGTTCAGCACGGGCGTCAGCGCGCGTGCATCTTCCAGCAGATCGTCGGCAAGTTCGGCTTCAAAAAGGGCGGACTTGAGCCACTTGAAGCGGCGAACGTAGAGCGTTTCGTAGTCTTTGTAGACCTGCGCCGCTCGCCGCCGGAAGTCCTCCTCGGTGCGAAGTCGGACCGTCTCGTCGCCACCGCTAGCGTTGTTATCATCGTCGTCGTCACCGGTGCCGCCGAAAAGGGTGTCGTAGTCCTCGTCGCTCACACGGCTGTCCAGCATCTGGGCATCCTGTGCGCCGATGGGCAGCGGCAGCTCGTTCTCGATGGCGTGAATAAAGACGTAGTTGCGCAGGATGTGCCGTTGGATCGACTGTAGGAAGACATAGCCGCTGCTTTCGAGGCGCTTAAAGAGATTTGTCCGGCAGAAGCCCTTGAGCCGCTTGCCCGCGCGAGAGAGGCCGTCGAGCACTTTCCTCTCGTCGGGTCCCGCGACCGCGCCGGCGTCCTCCTGAACGTAATTGGCCAGACCGTATCGAGGAAGGTGCAGCTCGTTGATCGTACCCACCACGTCGTCGGCGTAAAGGCAGGCGTACTGGTCGTTGGGATCGGTTTCGTTTATGGTAAACGGCGCGTTCTTCGGTAGGCGCTTGGGGAAGTAGGAGCGCTCGCCGTTGGCCAGTGTAAGAAACTTGCGGCCATTGGCGGGGTCTGTTTCGGCGTAGTTGTCTATAATGAAGCCGCGCGTGCGGCGGACCATGTAGAGCCGCATCAGCTCGCGCCAGTCGTCAGGAAACTCGCCCTTCTCGAAAGCACCGAGGGATCGCACGGGGACCTGGTGAGCAGCGGCGAAAGCCACCTCGCCGCCGATGGCCTTCAGCAATTGCTCCGGCCTGATTCCGAGATCCTTGTCCTCAGGCACAAAGAGCCGCAACTGGTTGGAGAGATCGCGGTAGTCCTTGTTGTAGGGCGTTGCGGAAAGCAGGATGCACTTGCTCTCGTTCCGCTCGACGTACTCCTTGATGATGCCGTAGCGCTTTCCCTCGCGGTTTCGGAAGTTCTGGCTTTCGTCGATGATCACGAGGCGATGGCGGGGAAGATCGGAGAGGCGGTCGAGGACTTTGGAGCTCGATATCACTGTCCCTCGCAGACCGTACCGCATACGGTAGTCGTCCCACATGGTGACGAGATTCTTTGGGCAGATGATGAGGGTTTCCAATCCGTGGTCGTCCTCGAATATGCGAGCGACGGCGGTGGCCATGAGCGTCTTGCCGAGGCCAACGACATCGCCGATGAGGACGCCCCCCCGCCTGTTGATATGATGCGCAGCCACCTGCACGGCCTTCACCTGAAACTCGAAGAGCTTATCGCCGAATACCTTGGGGATACGGAACTCGGCTATGCCGGATCGGGCCTCCTGCGATAAGTGGTAGGCCATCTTGATGTAAATGTGAAATGGCGGGATCGGTTCCTCACGCGCCCAGCTTTCTTCAATGATGCGCACAAGTTCGGCGGAGATGTCGATGCACCAGCGGTCGTTCCAGCGGTCCTCGAACCATTTGGCAAGCTTCTCGCAGGCGTCGCGGTCCATTACGTCAACGTTCAGTTCGCCCTGCCGCGACAGCCCCGCGAACGTGAGATTGCTGCTGCCCACATAGCCAACACTTGGGTTGATCGGGTCGGGCCGGAAGAGCAGGTAAAGCTTGGCATGAAGCTGGTGGCGGAGGAAAAGCTTGACGATGACTTTCTTCGCCTTGATCTGCGCGGCGAGGCGGCGCAGGCCGACTTCGTCCTCGTTGGTGGGCGCGCCGAGCATCAACTGCCGCCGGAATTCTTCGGCGAGCTTCTGCTTGAGCCGGAGGGCGGTCTGGTTGTCGAGGCCTTGGTCGCTCCGGATCAGGCTAAGGGCCTCGCGAAGTTCATCTTCCGGCAGCCGCTGCATGCCGACGAGCAGCCGGCAGCAGTTGCCATCGCCGCCGGGCCATTGGTCTACGTACGAATCAAGTTGCTTCCACCCTCGGAGGTTGAAATAACCCACGCAGAAGTCGGCGCGACTGGCCACATCGAGGGTGTCTTTGAGCGCCGGGAGCATGTCCTGATCAATGTTGTCGAAAATGCGTGGCATTTAAGTAGCTCTCCATGCGGCTCACCCTTTCGGTTCAGGTTCCGGCGTGCATGCTTCCTTCTAACCATGTTTCCGACAAGCCCGTGGCGATGTCGATGCTCTTGGATAGCTGATACCAGTCGCGCAGATACTGAAGGACCTTCCAGCCTTTGTCGCTGTTATCGACGATGAAGAGCTCGCTGCCTGATTTGGCCTGCTTTGCCGCCATAGACCTCCACCCTTGTTCTTGCCTCCGATGCCCCGGGGCGAAGACACTTCTCCAGAGAACGCGCTTGATTGATTATTATTCTACACTACTTTTCGCTGGTGTCAATAAAAATTCTCGCACGTACACCCAAGGCCTCCTTACTTCATGACGGGGTTTGTTTGCGGGCCAGGACTTCCGAGCCGGCCGCTCGGTTCAACGGCAAGGCTGGCCGTGCCGGACAGTGGGGGGGCAAAAAAGGCTGAATCCTCAAAAATATTGTCAAAAAAATTCCCAGGGCAAGAGATGATTATGCGAAATAGCGTTTAGGGATCCGGAGACCATCCGAGAACATGATGCGGAACAGCAAGTCTTCCTCTCTGCAAGTAGGGAACCTGACGCACCGCTTCCTGTAGAGTGCCGTTCCATCGCGGCGATTTGGGGGTGGGGTGGGCGCCAGGGACTGCGGGCAACAGGTAACGGGACGCCGGCACGGGCCGCCGGAGCAACAGCAGACACAGCAGAAACCATGGCAGAATAGCACCCGGATACGCCATGAATAAGCCTTATTCAACCGCTATTTCTGCCCTTGCGCGCCCGTGATTCTACCGTGTTCGTACCGTGTTAACACGCCTGAACACGCCATGCCGCCGAAAAAAACACCTCGCCCAAGAAAAATATATTCCCTTACCCACTAAGCGAAAAGTAAAAAAGTCGGAAAAAAACTCGGAATCTCACTTGACAAACGCGAAAAGTGTGTTATACTGTGATATAGCGTGAGTAAGTCTTGCTCGTGAGAGTGCAAGGCGAAACAAGGACACTTGCTGAAAGGGGATTGAGAAATGGCTTACAGTTTCGATGATTTGATGAAACGCCCTATGAACGGCCCGGACGGGCTCCGTTCAATTGCCCGGCAGCGTTTCCGTGAATTGGGCCAACAGACAACATGGATACAAGGTTGCGATAAAGGCGATCTCGTTGACGCTGTCATTCAAGGCGCGCCGCCGATGGACGCGCCGCTTGACGATGTTAACACCGATGTTAACACCGAAACCAACACGCCGGGCGCCGATCTTGCCCAAGTCATAGCGCAGGCAGTGCAAGCTCATATCAAGCTTGAGCCCGAAGCGCCGCCGATAGATGAAGAATCTATCCGACATATCTGCAAGCAAGAGATAGCCAACAGTGAGCGCTTCAACGTCAAGCACGTGGAAGTGAAACGTGTTGACGGCACTGCCGTTGACGTGGGCGCACAACACAAGGACTTCGACACGCTATTGACCATGGTCTGTACCGGCGTGCCGGTGTACATGGTTGGCCCGTCCGGCTCCGGCAAAACACACGCCGCCGAAGCGGTAGCCAAAGCGCTCGGATTGACCTATCACTGCCAGAGCGTATCGCAACAGACAACTGTATCGTATCTGTTGGGCTACATGGACGCAAACGGGAATTACATCACAACCGAATTCCGCAAGGCGTACGAAAACGGCGGCGTGTTCATGTTAGACGAGATAGACGCCGGAAACTCAAACGTGCTATTAGTCCTTAACTCGGCGCTTGCCAATAATTCCTGCGCTTTCGCAGACGGCATGATCAAGCGGCACGACGACTTTCGCCTTATTGCAGCGGGTAATACTTTCGGGCGCGGGGCCGACCGGCAATACGTTGGGCGCTGTCAACTGGACGAATCAAGCCTGAAGCGCTTCGCTTCGCTTGTTTGGGATTATGATGAAGATTTAGAGCGCGCGATAAGTGGCGATATTGACTGGACGGTATACGTGCAGTCTACACGCCGCGCCGCCGCCGAATTGCAATTGCGTGTCGTTATCTCGCCTCGGCAAAGCATACAAGGCGCATTGCTACTGGCCGCCGGTCTGGACCGATCAATAGTCGAGGAATCGGTACTGTTCGCGGGCATGGACGCCGATACGGTTAGCAAGCTGAAGGAAAGGGTAGCGGCATGAAGACGCATAACATAGACGAACGCCATAGACTATTGGAATTCGATAGCGTGTTGGACCTTGTGCGCTATGCCGAAAGCCCCTGCAAGATGAAAGACGATACACGCGTAAGCCTTCACGATGCCTATACGCGCGACGATTGGGATTACAACGAAGGGTGGTTAGGCACCTTGCATCTAACAAAACACGGTTGGCCGGAAGGCGCCGCTAAAATGCGCGCCCTTGCCGACAAGCTGTATGAGAAAATCGCGCCGAAGGTGAACGTTTGGCAAGGCACACGACATGACGTTTGCGGCGCAGGTGTTGACATGAGCGCCTATCTGTCGGGCGAACCTGAATGTATGATCGCATTTGAGCAATCGAAGACCGATGCCGCGCCACCGGTGGATATACTCATAAGCTGTTCATGCTCGTACAATATCGCCGCCGATATTATCTGCAATCGTGGCGCCGCCATTCTTGCGACAATAGACGCCTTGGAGCAAAGCGGGTGCAGCGTATCGGTAACAGTGGAATTCACCGATGCCAAAGGCGGATATGAAACCGTGAACACTATCCGAATCAAGCGGCCCGGCGAAGTTCTGGACGCCGATGCCTTGGCCTTCGCCATAATGCACCCGGCATTCTTCCGGCGCTTGTGCTTTGCATCGCTTGAGCATGAACCGGCCAAGTTCCGACGCGCCTTGACAGTTAAACTAGATGGCAAATATGGGCACGTTGTGGATTGCCGCAATCCGGGCGCCGCCGTGTACTTCGGCGCGTTAGGGTCTAAATACGGGTACATTACAGAAGACGACGCAATCGAAACCGTGCTCGGCATTCTGCGCCGAAAGCACAGCGACCTACTCGCTGATAACGTAGCGTGTTAACACGTGTTAACACGGCAATATCTCAGGCCGTGCGCTTGTGAGAGAGCGCACCAGTGAAAGGGGATTGAGAATGCAACTGCACGAGGAATATCGACCGAAAACATGGGACGAAGTCGTGGCGCAAGACAAGGCCATTGCAAAGCTCCGCGCTCTTTCAAAGCGCGGGCTTGGCGGGCGTGCCTATTGGGTGGCCGGACAATCCGGCACCGGCAAGACGACGATAGCGCGGCTCTTGGCCGCCGAGATCGCCGACGACTTCAACGTTACCGAAGTGGACGCGACAACCCTCACACCCGCGGCGCTGCGTGAACTGGAATCAAGCATGCAATACTTCGGCTGGGGAAAAGGCGCGAGGAACGGCAAGGTTTATATCGTGAACGAAGCTCACGGCCTGCGGCGTGATACGATCAGGCAGCTTTTGGTCTTGCTCGAACGTCTGCCGTCGCATGTGGTCATGGTCTTTACGACGACAAACGACGGGCAAGAAACCCTCTTCGACGACTACGACGACGCCTCGCCGCTGTTGAGCCGCTGCGTAACGATCAGCCTTGCGCGCCGTGATCTTGCCAAGGCGTTCGCCCTGAGAGCTCAAGAGATAGCCATAAAAGAAGGGCTCGACGGCAAGCCGCTTTCAGCCTACGAAGCACTGGCACGCAAACACAAGAACAACCTTCGCCGGATGCTGCAAGATGTGGAATCCGGTGAGATGCTGAACTGAGGGGGTGGTCATGACTTTCACAACACAGACTGAAACAGACACCCTCAGCGCGCACCGCAACATCTTGATAGCCATAGGCACGGCCGTCATGCACACTGCCGAGACAAAAGAAACGACTTGGGTATTCGCCCAAAACGAAGACACATGGCGCCTCGCCGCCTACATAGACGATACCCAGCAATTGCGCGTAGTCACGCAACTTGACCGATAAGCATTGACACGCTCCCGTGCAGCGTCTAATGCTTGCCGGCACGGGTAAGGCAAGCAGGAAAGGCACCAACATACAGCACCTCGGCACAGAAGGCAGCGTGTTAGAGACGTGCCAACACCGTGTCCGAGAGCAACCGCTAAACGTACTTGAAACAAGGCTCGGCATGCGGGATAATAAGAGAGCGCCAGCACCCACCGCCATTTGCCACGGGGGGTGGGTAACTCTCACGATTGTTAACTCAATCCCCGCCTGCTCCCCGTGGCGGCGAAAGGACTTCCATGACCATTGCAGATGATCTGAAGAAATGGCGGCAACACAGCCCCTTCCGTCAACTGCGAAAAGACCTCGGCCTCTCCATCAGAGACATGGCAACCGCATTCGGGATCACCGAAGCGGCCCTGCGGAACTGGGAGGAAGGCCGGGCCGCACCTAGCAAGAGCAACCTTCAGCGCTTGCAGAAGATCGCCGAAAACGAAAACCATAACCCCGCCGCTTCGAGCTACAAGGACAACCCCCTCGCTGGACGAATCAAGGAATGGAAAGAGAAAACCCCCATGTTCTGATGGGTGCTCCAATGATCCAAGTCTTGCTGGCGGCGCTGAGGAGGGCAACTTCGACGCAAACGCGCCTCATGAGATCGAGTTCTGAAGCGGCGCCGCCACAGGCTGGAAACATGATCCCGACTAGCAGAAAAACTTCGTATAATATTGTTTATATGCGGTGGTCGAGACTAGCCAACACGCAAGTACAAGCATATCTCATACTCCTGAACACACATATCGGCCGGAATAACTGCGTATAAACCGTAAGGGCCGCTCTTCGGCCGACACCGCCCCGTGCTGAATCATGAAAAAACCGGCCGGCCCCCCCGCCCGAAGTGCTGCAATGAGAGCCAATCGGCCCGACGAACACGTGTCACTCAGGCGTCTCCCTCGACCCAGGACCGCCAAGGTCTCTTTTCGGAGCTATCAATGTGGATGCAAAGCGTCTCAGCGGTGACATTCAGGCCGCTTTCCTCCCTTGCGTTCCGTCGAAGAACTTGTCAGACCCCCGCGCTCGTCTCCACGTGCGCAGGTACTTCCTACCCCATGGGTACATGTTCCTCATGTCCGTTACCTGTCATGTAATAGTACTCTTCTCTGCTGCGCACGCGCGTGCACGCGCGAGAGGATGCCCGCGCCATACTACACCCCCGTGATTTCGCTGCGCACGCGCGCGCACGCGCGAGAGGTACATTCTTGGCTATCTTCGCTGTCCCCGTTCATTCAGGAGGCCCGCCCGTCTATCGTGTCCTCCAGCATCACTCGGACATCCTCGGCCGTCCTCAGGTCACACTCGGACACACCCGCTGGCAGCGTTGGCGCCTTACGCGCCATTCCGCCTCGACGCCGCCCATGCGCACAATGGTACGCACAACGGTGTTCCTGCACTTACGTAAGTCTTTGCCACATCACTACTTCCGCAACTATTGCGGCGGTCTCGAAAACCGATGAAGGGTTTTCCCTTCCGGGGGTTCGAATCCCTCACTCTCCGCCAGATTCTTTCCTTACAGCACTCAAGTCGGACATCCTCCGACGAAAGCCAGCCGAGAATTATTCGCACTTATCCATCTGGCGGCGGGTCCCGGAATCGCTGCAGACGCTGTTTGATTCTTGATTCCCCGCCGGTTTCATGGTCCAATGAAGTGTATGCCGGATGCCGCTCAAAGCCGCCGGGCCGACGCCGTCGGAATCACCACGACCATCCCCTGCGAAGTGATCTTCGCGGCCGGGATGCGCCCAGTTGATCTCAATAATGTTTTCATCACTGATGCTGATCCGCTCGCTCTTGTGGAGGAGGCCGAGAAGCAGGGCTTTCCGTCCAACATGTGCTGCTGGATCAAGGGCATCTACGCAGCCGCCCACCGATGCGGCGTCCGCAAGGTAGTGGGCGTGGTACAGGGGGATTGCTCCAACACGCATGCGCTGATGGAAATCTGGCAGACCGAAGGTATTTCGTTGGCGGAGTTTGCCTTTCCTTACGGCCGCGACCGCTCGGCGCTCGACGCCGAGATAAATCGCCTGTGCGCGGCTTTCGGCGTGAAAAGGTCCGCCGCCGAGGAGGTCCGCGAGCGCCTCGAGCCTATCCGCGCCATGGTCCATGAAGTGGACCGGCTCTGCGCCGAAGAGGGCAAAGTCACGGGCCGCGAAAGCCATCTCTGGACGATCTCGTGCAGCGATTTCAACGGGGACTACGAGGAGTTTGGCGCGCGGGTCGCTGCGTTTCTGAAAACCGCCCGCGAGCGAGAGCCCCACGCACCGGCCATACGACTGGGCTTTGCGGGCATCCCGCCGATCTGCTCCGACCTCTACGATGTTGTGCGCGAATACGACGCGGAGATTGTTTTCAACGAGATGCAGCGGCAGTTCTCCATGCCGTTTGAAGCCGCTGATCTGACCGAGCAGTACGCCCGATACTTGTATCCGTACGACGTGTTTTCGCGGGTCGACGATCTGGCGGCGCAGGTCGCCCGCCGACGACTCGACGGCCTGATCCATTATGTGCAGAGCTTCTGTTTCAGGCAGTTGCATGATCGCATCCTCCGCGAGCGGCTGAGCCTGCCGATCCTCACGCTCGAGTGTGACCGCCCGGGCCCGCTTGACGGCCGCAGCCGCACGAGGGTCGAGGCTTTCCTCGAAATGATCCTCGAAAGGAAAAAGCCAAGGCTAAAGCAATCACCGGAGTAGGCATTGCCGACAGAACCTGAGAAGAAGGGAACGAGTATCGGCCGCCGCCGGCTGATAATCGCGATCAAGTTTGGCCTCGTAGCCGGGCTGATATGGGCGATAATCCATTTCGGGTGGCTCGATCTGAGCGAACTGACGTCGGTCGCGGGCAAGCCGTTTCATCTGGCGCTGGCTGCGGCGCTGATGCTCGTCGCACTGCTCCTGACGGCGCTGCGCTGGCGGATGCTCCTGGCGGTGCAGGGGGTGCGCCCCGCCGCGTGGGAAGTGATCAGGCTCAGCTTTATCGGTTTTTTCTTCAGCAACGTCATTCCCGGTGGGGTCAGCGGCGACGCGGTGAAGGCCTACTACGTGGTCCGCGAACATGGCAAGACACCCCGGGCAATCACGTCGGTACTGGTCGACCGGTTCATCGGGCTCTATACCTTGGTGCTCACAGCTTCAGCCACGGTGGCCGTGTGCCGGCTTTCGGGCAGTTTATCCGAGGTTTTTGCCCGGCCCCGGGTGCTTATGCTTTGCTGGATTATGATCGGCTTGGCGGCGGGGATGACGCTGTTCTCAGGGGCCATGCTCAGCCGCCGGGCAAAAGAGAGCCGCGCTTTCAACCGACTGCTGGATCGCCTGCCTTTTCACAAATATATCAGCAAACTTCACGATGCAATTCTGCTGTATCGTGATAACAAAGGCACCCTGGCTTGCGCGCTGGCCCTGTCGGCGGCGGCGCAGATTCCGATGGTGCTCGTAATTCTTTTGGTTGGCAAGGCTCTGGGCGACGGGGGGCTGAGCATCGGCGCATATTTCTTCCTGGCACCGGTGGGCCTTGTTATCAACGTCATACCGATATCGCCGGGCGGGGTGGGGACGACCGAGGGCGCCCTCGAATTCCTATTCGGCGCGTTCGGCAGCACTATCGGCGCGGAGGCGGCCGCGCTCTGGCACGTGTTGTTCTTTGGCTGGAGCCTGATCGGGATGGTCCTCTACATAAAAGGCAAAAAAGCGTACGACGCGGCGGCGAAAGAAACCAATGCACTGGGAGAGATCGGATGCGGCAGTTGACCCGCGTTAAGGGAGCGATCCATATTCACTCCCGGTATTCCGACGGCAGCGATGGGATGGAGGTGATCATCGCCGCGGCCAAAGATGCCGGGCTCGACTATGTTGTGGTAACCGATCACAACGTGTTGAAGGCGAAATCGATGGGCTGGCAGGGATGGCACGACGGAGTCCTGGTGATCGTGGGCTGCGAGATCGGCCGCAGGCGCAGCCACTGCGTTGCGCTCAATATCAACGACTGCCGAAATCTGAGCGAACTCCCCCCGGCCGAGTACCTGCAGGTGGTCAAGGACCAGGGCGGCGTGGCGTTCGTTGCGCACCCGAAGGGAACCGCCAAGCGCGAGTTCGGATTCAGCGTCGCCGGGTGGGACTGCTGGGACAGCCCGGACTACACCGGAATCGAGATATGGTCGTACATGCATGACTGGATCGATGGCTGCCACATCACGAACATGCGCGAGTACATAAGACACCCCGACAACCACGTGACCGGGCCGCCGCCCGCAGTGCTGCAAGTGTGGGACCAACTGGCACAGCAGAGGCGGATCGTCGGCCTTGGAGCGCTCGATAACCACGCGGCGAACGTGCCCTTCCGTAAGTGCCGCTGGAAGCTGTTCAAGGTCTTCCCGCACGAGTTCTGCTTCCGAACAGTTCGCACGCACGTCCTTGTTCCGCCGCTCAGCAGAAAAGATGATGATGTCGAGACCGTCATCGATGCCCTGACAAAGGGCCGATGCTTCATTGATTATGCCCCGCTGGGAGACGGGGCCGGTTTCCGATTCATGGCCGCGGCCAACGACGAGGAGTACCAAATGGGCGACGAGCTCCGCGCCGGCGACCGGGTCGATTTCAGCATTTATAGCCCCTGCTCCGCGGAGATCACGCTGCTGCGGAACGGCCGCCCCGAGGCGACCACCCAAGCGACCGAGCTGCGTCATCGCACCGACGGTGCACCGGGGGTGTATCGCGTGGAGGCGCGCATTGGCGGACGTCCCTGGCTCCTTACGAATCACATATACGTCAGGTAAAGCCCTGGCCCGCCGTACGTGTGCGCACGCAGACACAGCGATTCGACGACGAGGACGATGACGGCGAGGACAAGGCCGCGCCCCATGCAGCCCAAAAGGCGATAGTCTTTAGCCTCGGGCGTCAGCCCGTGGAAGACGATTGCCCAAAACCGCAGAGCCCCCGCAAGGGCGGCAGAACCATTCGACGACGAGGACGAGGACGACGACGAGGACGAGGACGAAACAAGCATGAATTATGACTCACTGTCCACTAATAACGGCTTGCCCGCCAAAGCCCGGCGACGGCGGGAGGGACTGAGCGGGCTCGTTGGCGGGCCCAACTGGCGGCGAGAGGTCGTTTTTTACCTAAAGCTCGAGGCCCGAACTGACGAGATATAATCATCAGGACCGTTGCAGGAATGCCTGCCCGGAACTGCTTCTGCAAGTTTTCGCACAGACACTGCAATGTTTTGCAGGTTTTGCTGCTTTCAACCCCGAGGCAGCGCAGTAGTGAGCACCCTAACATGTTAGTTTAAAAGCATTTATCCCGTTTCCTCGATTTGCCCATCGTTTGGCACGCGATTTGCGTATTATGTTGACCAACGCGGACACTGACCCTGTCCCAAAAACCTCGCAGAAAGGAGCCAGCGATGCCCTCGAGAAAAGTGGGTCGTATGCAGGTCCGTATCGAGACTACAGCAACGGCCGAGCCGGAGTTCGAGAAACTGATTTGCGATGCCGGCTCGGCGCTCAGCAGTGAAACGCGCATGCGGCGGAAAAAGCCGGATGGCAGGGTATTGTACGATATTGTTTGCGATGATCAGGCGGAGCTCGACAAGCTGCTTTTCAAGGTCGAAAAGATCCGGGGAGCCGCCGTACATCAATGTGTATGACTCAGGGTATCAAGACAAGCCGTTCTGGAACGAACCAACCTAGTAACGGGCCGATGGAATTGACCATGGGCAGGACTTTTTCGGGTTGATCCGGCCCAACCCACAGGGCAGCCAGTACAGAAGTGTGGAGCATGCAAGAAGGCAATTCAGACAAACAACACAGGTGCGACCAACGAAAACTGGAACTTGTCGGCAGGGCAAAGCTTGTGAAGCTCAACGAAGTCGGATTCGTTGAACGCAGAGGACGCAGCAGAATCCTCCGCGGCCAGGGAAACGTCGAAGTGTTCTTTCCCGAGAAGGAAGACAAAAGAATCGTGCGCTACAGCAAGCGCGTATTCAGAGCGCAGTACGCCCAATATCTCGGCTGACGGATATAGCCGAGCGAGAAAACTCAGGAATCAACGATAGATGCTGCTATCGCAAATACTGCAGCCCGAAGACGTCTGCCTCAACCTGCGATCGTCGCGGAAGATGGACGCGATAAAAGAGATCGTCGATAGCATCGCGTCGACCGGCAGAATTGTCGACAAGGTCGGCCTGCTTCAGGCGATAGTGGAACGCGAAGAGCTGCAATCCACCGCCCTCAACTGCGGGGCCGCGGTGCCACACGCTCGCATCGACGCCGCCCTCCCCCACGCAAAGACCGACGCCGTGAACGGCATCATCATGGGCCTGGGCGTTTCGCAGCAGGGCGTCGACTTCGACGCCTCCGACAACTCGGCCGCCCACCTTGTTTTTCTCATCGCCGCCCCGCGAAACGCCAACTCGGAGTACCTCAACGTCCTCCAGAACGTTTGCAAGCTTCTCGAGATGAAAGACTTTCGCGAAAGAATCCTCCTCGCCCAGACCCCCGCCGAAGTCCTCCAAATAATTCGAGCATCCGAGGCAGATACCGGGAAAAAAGAATAGCCCGGAATGCTCCGGACTCAGGGCATTCAGACGGCAGGCTATGAATAGGGTCCAAGGTCCAAAGCCCAAGGTCCGAGGTCCAATGATCCTATGGTCTCATTGTCCCATGGTCCCATGGTCCCATGGTCTCATTGTCCCATGGTCTCATTGTCCCATGGTCTCATTGTCCCATGGTCCTTCTTCTTTGTGCCCTCTGTGCCTCTGTGGTGAATCTTCATCCTTCATCCTTCCGCCTTCGCTTCTGCCCGGTGCCTTTCATCTGCCGTTGGCCGCGGGGTCTTTTTCTTCGTCCCGTAGGAACGGACCGAATATAGCCCAGCGTTTCAACGCTTGTCATTACCCACATCTTTTGTCTCGGCATCATCGATTCCTACGCCCTGCAAGGGCAAAGTATGAAAGCCCAGGGCAAGGCGAATCCTGCAAGGATTCGCCGTCGCCCTGGGTGGCGTGGCCTCCTAAATCGGCAAGCCCTGTAAGGGCGAAGTAAAAAATGATGCCGATAGGGTACGTTTGGACCGGTGATCTTTACTCCGCCCCTTCAGGGCTTATCGGTTTGGGCGTTCCCTTACCCAGGGCGTCGGCGAAAGCCGCTTTTTGCGGCTTTCACCTGTGCCCTGGGCTTTCATACTTCGCCCCGTTGGGGCTTAAGAGCGCACAAGATTCTTGGCGCATGACCTTACTCGACAAGAAGATCCCCAAATACTTCTCCGACAAACATGTGGGGAATGACGAGCGTTTCAACGCTGGGTAGCCGGGCCACACCCCAAGTCTTTAGTCCCATAAGGGCGACTGAACGCGGAAAACAACCGCCGCAGTACAATAGCACAAATCCTCTCCCGGGGAAGTGACCATGCGCTCGCAGGCTTCGGAAGGTTCGAGTCGGGCGACATAGGCAGTTTGATGGTCGACTGCACGGGCGTTCTTGAGATGCCAGATACCCCCAACTGGCTCAAGGCCCAGGCTGCGGCTACTATACGCAAAGCGCAGACGAACTCGGGCAACAGGAGCGCGACGGGTGAGCGACCAAGAAAGGCGGAAGGCGGGGGAGGAAAAAGGCGTAAACGTCGAACATCCAACAAAGAAGGACAAGAACTCACCACAAAGGCACGAAGCACACAAAGAAGAAGGACCATG
>Ga0180432_10004687_pt1 | contig 18592 bp, 27 predicted proteins | sample SS_ome_10_FD_132414 | JGI IMG/M metagenome (GOLD analysis project Ga0180432, IMG submission 132414) | Hypersaline lake sediment archaeal communities from the Salton Sea, California, USA - SS_1_MS_2 metaG | ecosystem: Environmental > Aquatic > Non-marine Saline and Alkaline > Hypersaline >...
TGCTCAACAATGTCCTCCTGTGCCGCATCAGTATGTGACGGCCTAACCCATGCGACGTAAGTCCAATTATCGGTTGCTGATGGATCATTCACGTTTGAGGCCTTCAAGTAATCATCAGCACCATCAAGCACCAACGCCTGACCTACCAATTCACCAGTACTATTACCCCCCTCAATCTTTGCATGATATATATTAGCACTCCAATCATACATATCAGTAGTATTATACCCATCCATGCTATAATACGCGACAATGCCATCCTCAAACATATCATTTCTCGTGCCGTCAGCATCATAAAGACTTACTGAACTATCTTGCACATCAGAAGTCCCATCCTGGAAATTGCTATAATGCGCCTCAATCTCATGTATTGCGATTGAAGTATCCTCACGCAGCTCGTAATCCTCACCATCAACACCCACACAATACGTCGTAGTCCTCGCAGCATCCCAAGTCTCAGCCTTAATCTGCAATACCGACTTATTACAATCATCAGGAACACTAATATTAATCCTTGACGAGATTTCATGATCTAAGACGACGCTTAAAGCATGATCAGGTAAGGTGAAGTTCCAGAACGCCCACTCATCATACGTGCCTCCTGATGACTGACCAGAGGTTGCATAATCACCATCGAACAGGTTAGCAGCATCATTCCAACTGCCATTATTTGCCGTACTATCAGCTACTAGGTGCTCAAAGACAGAAGGAACATCATAATCAAAAGTGTAATGCCTTGCAGAAGTCGGAGAACGATATACCTCAGTACCTCCACGATAAAAAGTATAATTATAGTCCTGCAATAATGGTGCTAGAGGCTTCGTGAACGTATAATACATGGTCAGGTTGCTGATTACCGGATAATGCGCGTACTCGGTAGTGCTCACGTTAGGCTGTAATCTCAAACTATCAACTGTTGCAATACTTGGTGGCAGAAGTAGCAAGAAACAAACGCAACAGTACAACAGAGGGAATATACGGGTTTTGCTCATCCTGCTCTCACCTTCGCATACAATGATAATCCTATGCTGAGACCGTAAACCATGATGATCACGACGAGGTTGTCAAAAACCCACAACACTTTGGGAAACTCTTGTGAGACGCTAGTAATACTTGAATCCTCCGCTAATTCCATGAACGCATTACTCATATACCCTGATGCTATAATGATGAAGATGAACGCTACCACGCTGATAATGAAGAATATCGGATGAGAGTCTATGAAGAAGCTAGCAACTACCGCAGCAACCCATAAGAACACAAGAATCGTGATGAATAGGCTGTCCCAATAGTTAGGAAATGCACTATGCTCGTCAGCCGTGAGGTTACGAGCCGCCTCGCTAAACGTCTCATTATCAGCCTGTACTTCAGTATTCCAATCATCAAGCACCATGTAGCTCAAGAAGAGGACTATGCCAAACACGATCAGCACCACGATCACGGTGATGCTGTCCAAGAGCATGTTGCCCTTCCTACCACCACTTAGCCTGCTTCTTACCATCAGATCGTTCCTCTCCGGCAGCCATCTCGTCTAAAAAGTCCTGTATGGTCTTCTCTGACAAAGCAGCACGCCTCTTGATCATCCTCCGAGTCTTCCTCTTGCATCGTAGTATTACCCAATCATCATCCCTCATCGGCTCCTCCCTCGCTTCTTACGATTCGTCGGGAAGATTTTTATCTTCCCAAGCCATGATATGATGTACTCGCCCATGAAGTACCAGATGAAGTAGATGACTACGTAGGCGACGAACAAGTACCACCAGTACCCCATGATCTTCGTAAGTGCAAGGCTCGTGTTCTGTAATGGGCGTTCGCAGTTCTCCGTGAGTTCGTAATCTCCGCTCGCGGTCTCATTAACCACCCAAGTACAATTATTGTATGCTTCCTCAGTGACCGCCTTAGGGATGAACGTGAGGAAGTAGATGACGAAGAAAAACCCAAGAATCTTCAAGAGGTAGTGACGGTCAGGCTGATTAATCGCGAAGTACAGGATTATGAAACTCATAATGCCTGCGCCAATCACTAAGGTCAGCGTGTCAGCCACTAGGAACCCCCTCTGGTTCTATAATCTGCACTCCTGCTTCTATGCGTTCCAGCCTCGCTGATAACTCATTATAGTCCTGTACTGCTGCATCATGCAGCTTTTGTGATTCTAAATAATTATCCTGCGCCATGATCACAGGCTTGAACACTTCTTCTGCTCCGAAGATCACGATAGATAAGGCCATTAAGAACATGAACCCGACAGCTACAGTCGCGCCGTGAGTCTGCCAGAACCCCACGTTTTTCTTGCGTGCTTCTGCTTGTGCTAGTTCGTCAATAAACCATTGCTTATCAACCGTGGTGAAGGTTTCTTCAGGCCTGATCACCATCACGTCCGTGTCATTGTCCACGTAAGCGAAATCCTTAGGGTTTAATCTTTTGGTCTTCCACTGATAATTACCCTCCGCAGTCCATGCGAGTTCTGCGAACATCTTGCCCTTGTTCGTCGTCTTAATCACTTTCTCAGGCGCAGGAGGGAATACATCCCACGTACCAAAGACCTGCCACTTATCACCTTTCTTCTTACGAATATGGCGGAACTTCTTGACCTGCATGACGTTCTTACCACCAGTCACGTGATCAAGCAATAACGTATGCTTGAACTGCATGATGAACCATGCGCCATACACTACGCCGCCAATAATGAGCGGTACGATGATGATGAGGAGTATGGTGTACGCGACATCAAGACCTCCTGATGCCATGCTTCCCCAATCAATAGCTCCAAGGATGTCATCTTCTGCCATTAGAACATGTCAGCCATTCCTCCACCTCCTCCTTTCCCTCTTCTTTTCTTACCATCACTACCCCACATGTCACCCATTTCTCCACCTCCTCCTTTCCCTCTTCTTTTCTTACCATCACTACCCCACATGTCGCCGAACGTTCCTCCACCGAAGAACGCATCATTACCGAACGCATCACGACCTCCCCCTTGATTTCTTGTGCGCAATCGTTTCACCTGACGTTCGAGTCGGTTCTTGCGCTGCTTCATCCTCTCCTGCTCTTTGTCCTTCTTGAGTTTCGCAATCTGCGCCTTGAGCCTTGCGCTCTGCGCGGCTTCACGCTCTTTCTTCTTCTCCAAATACTTATCCTTAAGCTCTTCCGCACGCATCCTCACACTATCAACAAATCCTCTACCAATCCATCGTCATATTATTATCCTCCTCCAAAGTATGGAAATCCTCGCTTCGGGTCAGGAACCTCAGTACGCTCAACATGCTTGACGCTCTGACTCATACTCTCACGCTCAAGATTATCAATAGTCCGGCTAGCAACCAGTTCGATCTTGTTCATCATCACACCAACCAACCAATAATTATCCCCAGAATACCCCCAACGATGCTTATTATGCGCTAGCATGATCACGTAACGCTTATGATTATTCGCCAAGAACGACTGGTACTGTTCTTCGTCCATATTACCCATGATGCTGTGCTTCTCAGCAGCACTACCCAAATATTGTAAGTTTTCACGAATCCCCACATCATTCATGAGCTTGTCATACTTTTGTTCTTCGTACTCCTGCAAGTCACCATTCTCGTCCTCCTTAACGACCACTACCGTACCTGAGAGCATACGACGGAACTCGTTGAGCATCTCTGTAGTGTTCGTACGCTGATCCACCGCATAAATCATCATCTGACTCATGCCCTGATAGTCCAACGTCTTACTCTCACTTTTTTGTTCCATCAAATCTTACCTCTGAGTATTGGGCGCAAGCCAAGCCCGGTCTTCTCACCGAAAAGACTCCGCTTACCAAAAACCCCAAAAGTGACGGCGAACAACGAAGGAGTACGCCCCTTAGGCTGAAACGCCCCGAGCTCTCCGAGCACCCGCTTCTTCTTACCATCTTTTGGCTTTGGCCAGCCTAGAGTTAGAGTCTTTCTAGGAACCCCCTCAAGCACTACATCCATGATACCTTGGCCCTGACGCCATCCGACTTGCTGGCCTTGGAATACCGATTGCCCGATCTGTTGTCCGAACTGTTGCCTGACTTTCTGCTCTTGGAGTATCTCTTGCGTCTGTCTTTGTCGTTGTTTCTGCACCAATTCCTGCTCTACTTCCAACTCTTGAAACTCGTCCAATAGTTGTTTATGGCGTTGTTTCTGTCGTTGTTCTTCTTGCTGATTATACACCATGACCAACAACCCAGTCTGTCGTTGTTGAGTCTTGACGGTTGGCTTCATTACTTGCAAGAGCTCTTGCGTCTGTCTTTGTCGTTGTTTCTGTCGTTGTTGAGTCTTGACGGTTGGCTTCATTACTTGCAAGAGCTCTTGCGTCTGTCTTTGTCGTTGTTTCTGTCGTTGAAGAGTCTTGACGGTTGGCTTCATTACTTGCAACTCTTGAAACTCGTCCAATAGTTGTTTATGGCGTTGCTTCTGTCCTGGTTTTGGCTTAGTACGCTGAAGTAGTACTTGCTCACCTGCGCTGACTAATGTTGTTCCTTTCGTACCAAGGAATTCCCTTGTTAGATCGCCACTCTTCCGCAATTTTGGAGCGTCCATGTCTATAATGACCTTTTTGGGCAAGTCTTTCCATGGTTTCTTTTCAACAGGGAACTTGAAGAAGGAATCGAACGCTGAACCCATCACGGCGGACGTTACGCGCACCCGCCTCGATCGCTTCCGTAGAATGCCGAGAACAACATCTGATCTGCCCGTCACTTTCCCCTCCTCACTCAATATTCCTTCAATGATGCGCGTCATTTGCGTCCTGGGAGCGTCTTGCATTCTCATGACTGTCTCGCGTCTGGGGGCTGCGCTGCGCCTTCTTGCGCGTTGACGCTGGATCTGCCTCAAAGTAGCAAACAACACCTCAATGCCTTGACTCTTACCCCTCGCATACCTGCGGATTTCCTTAGGATCAACCTTTTTGACGGTAACGCGTGCGGTCACTCTTCCCCCTGCTGGCTTGTCAAACGTGACGATTTGCGTCTCAAAGCCTTCCGGCGTGATTCTGCGTCTGATCTGCGTACCGGTCAGTTTTGGTGGGCTGAGAGCTTCAAAGACTTCCCGAGTTATTTCTTTCCTGGTTCCATAACGTTGCTCGAATGTCAATGGTTTAGTCCTTGGCAAGTCTTTCATCATGGGCTCGAAACCTCTCCTCTTGCCTGAAGGCCTTTTGGTCTTCGGCAAGACAAGCACAGCCTCGGGATCATAATCATAACGTTGCTCGAATGTCAATGGTTTATCCTGAGGTCGTGCTTTTTTTGGGCCTTTGAGCGGATCAAAAGGCTCGAAGATAAGATCAGGCTCCACAGTCTTTGTCCTGGTTCTTTCCTTAAACATCGTTCCTAATGCGGCTCCCCCAATCGTCAACGCTCCGATGTTACCGATTGCGGTACTGATCTTTTGCGGTGTCGTTTCTTGCGTTGCTACGTCAACACCCACAACTCCTCCAATGACTGTGGTGCTTCCAATCCTTGCGGCCATACGGCTGGATATTCCTTTGAATGTTTTGGCGACCAGTGTCTCAACCATTTTGCTTCCGATACCGAGAGCAAAGATCTCGGCCATTGTCTGGATAGGCTTCTCCACTGTTGTACGGAAGAGCGTCGTGCCGACTCCCGCCGTACTCAACACGAAAGTCTTGCCGGCTCCTGGAAATAGATCCGGTTTGGATATTTCACCATAAAACTTATTAAGAGCACTTAACTTATCAAACCCATGACCACGGCCGAGATTATCAGTGACGTCATAGGATATGGAGGGCTTCTTCTTATCGGAATAGGTCTTTATTACCTCCGCAAGTATCTCCTTTCGAGATCTCGACTGGCGACTGATAGTGTCAATAAATGATTTCGTCACCTTCTCCCTTGCCGGATCAAGCTTCGCTTCTTGACGCTTGAGGAAATTGAGAAACTGAGTCCTTCTGGTCACTGCGCTTGCATAATCTTTCATTTCATTAAAGCTTGCAAACCTGCCCCGAGAAACAATCCTCGCGACTCGCTGCTTAATCTTCAGCCCCCTGACTTTCAGGTTCGGACGTTGTGCTGGCGCATAACCAATATCGATCATTTCCTGGGTGATGCGTGGGGCTGTGTCTACCGCGAGTTTTTGCCTGCGGAATTTTGTGAGTATCTGCAAGAATAGGCTATCTTTCGGTGGCTTCTCTCGTGACACATAGACCTTTCGTGACGGCCTCGGCTGATATATGACCTGGAGCAGTTGCTGCTCTCTGGACAGCTGAGTGAATAGTTTTTGTGGGGCTGTCTTATCACTCTTGAGTGCCTCACCCACGCTGACATCACGGCGCTCTACCTTCAAGCCCCTGAGCGTGAGTGGTGGGAGTTCTCCTTTCCTTCGTGCTATCTCAGCAGCTACTCTCGTGCTCTCTGGGGCTGAAGGTAGTACGGTTACTGTGGTCGTTACTCCTATTCTGCGTGTTCCTCTCTCGGGGACTTGTGCGCTTCTTCCGTACCTGATCGTTTCTCCATAAGTGAGCCTTCTGCTCACGTCTGGTGGTATGTCGCTTAGTCTGACTCTTCGTGCTTCCCCAGTCTGCGGATCTTCCACTCTTGCGGCTCTGCTTTTGCTTCCTCGACGGTCTATCGTTCGTGGTTCTTTCTTCGGGGGTAATTTGACAGTTCCTCCTCCTCGTTGTATGTTGGCTTGTCGTGCTTGTTCTCGCCAGTATTTAGAATTAGGGTTTTGTCGTAGCTTGCGCTCTATCTTGTTCACGAAGCCTTTAGTGTACCTTCGTGTGACCATGCATGCCAACCTTAGGGCATCGGGTATATAATCATTTGTATGATACAAATGATACAATTGAGACGAAAGGTATATATATTTCGCAACCTGTAATGCATAATTATATTGTGGAGGTTGGTAGAATGGACATCTTTGCACCAATGCGCAAGAACAAGAAAGGACAGAACATGAACTTCTTGATCGGCGCAGCGATAGGACTGGTCGTCCTTGTCGTGGCTGTCGGTATCGGCACAAGCCTAACAGGAGACCTGAGAGAAGACAACACCACAGTAGCCGAAGGTGAGGTTTATGACGAGGGGACTGAAGGAATGCAAAAGTTTAGCGGCAAGTTCGCCCTGATTGCAAGTGTCATCGTCATGGTCTTCATCATCGGACTACTGATGTTCCTGAGAGGCAGGAGCTAGTAAGATGGTGTGCATGAAGCGGAGGAAGAAGAGGCGGTGAGCTTCATGAACCGCAAGGGACAGAACATGAACATGCTAACGGGTGCGGCCATTGGTTTGGTCGTGCTCGTGGCAGTTCTTGGTCTCTCAGTGAATATGTTTGCTGATCAGGAGAGTGATGCTGACTGTGATGATGATTATTACAGGAATTACTCTTTGACGTATCCTGACCAGTGTGCGTATGTGAATACGAATGGTAGTTGTGCTAATTGTTCTGCTGAGATTAGTGGAACGGCACAGTCTTACTATGATGGGACTAGTGGTGTGAGCAATATTAGTGGTAAGGTCGCGTTGATCGCTTCGGTGATTATCATGGTCTTTATCATTGGGTTGCTGATGTTCCTGAGAGGCAGAAGCTAGTAAACTTTTATTTTTATTGTTAAATTTTTTCTGTGGGATTGGTGGTTTTTCACCTCTTCCACCAATCTCACATTTTACTATACCTACATACGAGGAATTTCTGAGTTCCCTTTTTTTTATTTTCTGCCTTTTGGCAGGTGTCCGTTTTCTACTGTCATTATACTACTACTATACATTAACTTTGTGTAATGTATTAGTACTACCAGAGTAGAAAACGAATACCTGTCGTTTATCGGATTTTAGGTTTTTCCGGAGGCTGTTTGAGGACTGTATGTAGGTATATATATTACTATATTATTATTATTTTAATAATATAATATATAATTTAATAAATTATGTGATGAAGAATACATAAATATATATATAACCTATACTCAGACTATGTGTATGACATCCGCATACAATGAAAACAAAAACGCGGAAGAGTACGAACAAGTAACAGCAGGACAGCTACGAGAACAAGACAAACTACGCATCATCGCAGAAGTACGACGCTTGGGTGGATGCTGTAATTGGGTTGAGCTATGCGAGAACTCAGGACTGAGCAAGGATAGAGGATACCCACTCATTGGAGAACTCATCAAAGAATACCGGCTTAAAAGATTAGTCCTTGATCCTGATCATATACCACACGAATTAATACCTAAACTACAATATTATTGGGATCGTGGTATCATGTATCACAGCGCGCAGACCAAGAAGTACAAACCATTTAATAGGTTTAAGTGGGTTGCGTTACCGGAAGAGACACAAGTGGAGGAGGGTTGGTTTGGAAATAAAAAAACAGAAGCACAATCAACGGTTTCAATTACTATTAAGCGATGAAATTGTGAAGGCTATGGAAGAGTGTTTTCATAAGAGGATCGGACTGTACGAGTCAGTGAATCACATGATCAGGAGTTATGTTATTAAAGGACTGCGTGATGATGGTTTCCCCCCGAAGCTTGAAGCCTATGGTAAGAGGAATATGGGGTGATATGATGTTATGGATACATATGGGGAATAACCAGTGGTTGAGGATTAAAGGTCGTTGTAAGGCTGGTGACGTACGACGTAAAGGGCTGATAAGAGCAAGTATTGAGGAGGGATAAGATTGAAAGGAGGGCCGCATGATGATACAGGTTAATATCCGGTTTAAGGATATGGAATGTGATGTGTGCAATAAGAAAGCCACAACAATACACTATTACTCACACCTATTGGGGAGTACAACAAGAATCTTATGTGATGATCACGCAAAAATGATCAGCAAAGGAAAAATCTGAGGTGAGAATGATGGACGAACAATACAGCCTTGATGGCTTTGAAAAACAAGAAGGAAAACTATGGCTTCCGGAAACACCGAACGAAGTACTACACGGTGCCGTAGTCGGGATCGACGAAGAAGGAAAGTGGGGTGTGCAATACGACGTGAGCATCGCGCCGAACAATGTTAAGACGACACCATCACATGCAGCACTACAATCATTATTGTCTAGTGCGGAGGTCGGTGATATTGTGCATATCATCTATAAAGGTGTGAGTATGAACCCTCAGAACCAACCAACGAAGAGGTACGAAGTGTACATAAAAAAGCAAAAGGTGGATAAGAAATGAAGGAAGAAAACAAGAAAAGCGTGGTAGTATCATTCAAGATTGACGACTACCAGATGATCAAAGAAGAAGCGCAAGACAGAGGACTGCCTGTCAGTGTTTACTTGCGCATGCTTGTATTGATGAAAGTCAATAAGCTCGAGGAGATGTAATGATCGCGTCGTAGCAACCAGGTGGGTGTGGGACTTGGAGCCACCCCGTTCTGTCCCACACCCTTATTTTCATAAAAAGAATGATGGAGTGATACTATGGGAGAAAAAGTGAAAGCACACCAGGTCACGGTAAGTTTTACCGTGATCAGTGAGAGCAAGGTTGATGCCTCTATGATTGTTGGAGGGATGCTGTCAAGCATCTGTCAGAATGTCGAGGAAGTAAGAGTGAGTGATCCGTTTGACATACCAGTTCCTAAGAAGGAGCGCGCTGATGGATGAGAAAGAATTACAACTTTTTTATTGTCTTGCAGCGATATGTGTTGCTCTAGCTGTTACGATGGCACTCATATCGTATAATAGTACAATAGCATACCAGGACTGTGTTATTACTAACGAGTTAGTAGTTGCTAAGCTTCGTTATTATGCTCCAGAATTATGGAGTCGTAATATATCATTCCTGCCAATGGTTGAGATGATTAATGACAGCATGGTGAACGATAGTGAAAGATACGTCACCGTACGATGATCCTGCACCATTCAATATGGCTATGCTGTACTATTACAACCTTAATCGTGACATACTATCACCCAAAGACGAGGCGATCAGGAATGCTGATTATGCAGCATGGTATTGGTGCCTGGTAGCCTTATACCATAAGATCGCGTTTCGCATGCGTCAGGAGGAGAAGGATCGTGTGTGTTTGCGCTTGCGACAGGTAGAGTCCAACATGCAGTACTTAGGCACTAGCACGAGCCGTCGTGTGAGGATGCCTAAGATAAAGTTATTGTTGAGCCAGGTGGATACTGAACTCATGGATATTATGAACAAGAACAGCATGATATTCCCTAATATTGAGTTCCGTGATCCTCTGGATAAGATCAGGAGGGACATGCAGCTTGAGCCTAAAAACCAAAAACGTGGAACAACTCAGTGAGTTCTTAGCGGATGTCTTACGGAGTGATCGTGAAGCTATCATCTGCGTTGATGGCTTCAAGGGTGAGGGTAAGAGCGTGCTCATGGCGAAACTCGCAGTGGCTACTGCGAAAATCGTGCGTACGCCGTTCTCTTTTTCCGGCAATATGACGTGGTTGCGTGACGAATTACGTCAGTGGATTGATCCGGGAGAACAACAGAAGCCAGAGATGTCATGCCTTATTGCTGACGAGATCGTGAGCATGTTCTTCGGCCGCGAATGGTTCGACAGCGATCAGGTTGATGCGGTGAAGTTGTTGAACATGTGCCGTGACCGGCACCTCCTACTCCTTGGTGCGGTTCCGAACTTTTGGGAGTTGGACAAGGCGTTCCGTACTCAGGTAAGGTATTGGATCCATGTGGAGAGGCGGGGTATTGGTTGGATGTTCATGCAGTCAAAGAATGCTGGGGCTAAGGATAAGTGGTGTCAGCGCGAGATTGAGAAGTTGTGGGATAAGACAGGGAGTGCGGTGAAGGCTCGCAACTTTGTGTGCCGTGTCGTGTGGGATGACTGGACGGAATCTCAGCGTGATAAGTATTTGAAGATTCGGAACACTAAGAGACTTGGCGTGGAGAACCAACGAAAAAAACCTGAGAGAGTTCGTCAGGTGCTCGCGCAGCGCGACATTCTCGTGCGTGCACTGAAGGAACAAACGAAGATTTCGGAGACGAGGATTGCGGAGATGATAAATGTAGACCAGTCGAGGATTCACCGAATTATCAACAATCCACATGCTACTATGCGAGTATGAGCTACATTGATTAATCATACCTTCGTTTCATGTGGAGAGTGAGTCCTGGCAAGGCAAGGCTCGGCATTGGCAGGGCATGGCGAGGTGATATATCATGGCATTAATTGAGCAAGAAGAACTGAATACCCGATACAAGAAAGGCAGGCAGCCTATTGATAGTCCTGAACGAGCGTTCCGGTGCACTAGAGGCTTGACTGTTGATCGTCGGCGGTGTCCTTTTTGTGGTCATCATAAGGCTTTCCGTAAGGCCGGAGGGTATCAGTGCACCAGATGTAAAAGGAGGGATGAGTGATTCGTTTTGCGTTGTATGCTCGTGTGAGCACGGAAGACCAACATGCTGAGAAGCAGGTTGAGGCATTGCAAGAGTACTGCATGAGGAATAACCATGAGATCTATGACATTTACGTGGATGTGTACAGTGGTATTGCCAGCTCACGCCCTCAATTTAATCGCTTACTTGAGGATATGCGGCATTACCGCTTTCAAGGTATTATGGTTACTAAGCTCGACAGGATCGGAAGAAGCCTTGCGCACATGCTATCACTCTTTGATGAGTTCAAGAGGAAATCTGTGCATTTCGTTGCGACTACTCAGAATATTGATACGACGACAGCTATGGGCACGTTTTTCTTTCAGATTATGGGTGCGTGGGCTGAGTACGAGCGCAACCTTATATCGGAACGAACTAAGGAAGGCTTGCGCCTTGCTAGAAATGTTGGCAAGCGTGGGAAGGACAAAAAGCCACGTAAAAAACGGGGGGTGTTGAGAAATGCAGTTTATTTATAAAGCCTCATGTGTGCTTAAAGACGGGCGTTTTTTGATGTTAATATTTGGCTTCGGCGGCTGGAGTACGAATTGTTTTATAAAGGTGATAAGTGATGAATGACAGAACTTTTTACCTCGTAATAATCATCTTGATGATATTGATCACAATAGCTACAGGGATATATTTAGACAAAACACCCCTTGACTGCGCTGCTGAATGCCCGGTGACGGAAGAAATGCTTGACCAGTACAAGATGTACTTAGATAAAGAAGGCCGTGCTAAGGCATCCAGGATGGCCACGAATGGGCTTCTTGGCTTGGCGTATGGTGATTATATCGTGGTCTGGACTCGTAACCGGACGATTCTTGAAGTCCTGGAAACCTGCACTCACGAATACGCGCACAACAATTTGGATCTCTGTGACTGGGATGGAAAAGCAGTACATTGTGTTAATAACTACACAGAAATCAGGAGGGATGAGTGATGAACATTGCGCATAATCACTATTATGCGTAATTTGGCTACGCCAAACTTAAATTGCCGATGGATGATAAGATGAGAACAGTAGATTATGACCATATATTACAGATTGTTAGAAGATGTGCTGATGAAAATAAATCAGCAAGAGAAGTATATAACTTAATAGTATTTGCATTTGGAGAATAAGATGGTAAAAAAGAAAATCACAATGAACATTAATGTAACTGTTCCAATGTCATATTCAAAAAGCTTCCAAATCACCAAAGAAGTAGATATAGATGAAAAATGGCAGAAAGAAGAAAAATGGTCAGATGAGGAATATGTAGAAGAGAATTATGAACAAGAGTTTTTCAAAGAAGCAGAAACACAGATGGAAAAACAACTTGACGACTTAAATATGGGTGATTTGGATTATGAAGATTATGAGAGTGAATTTGACTATTAAGTCCGTCGGCAATTTAGTGTTAACGCACACGCATAATAAGAGTTATGCGGGAAATCCGCAGATTTCCCCAAACTCCTTCGGAGCTTCGCATAACTCTGATATTAAGTGAAATTTTTAAGGTGACAAAATGGAAAATCAAATGGAAATTAAATCAACAAACGAAATAGCAGGAAATATTTTTGGTAAAGTATATTTTAAATGTCCTTTCTGTAATTCAGAAAAGGTGGAAGATAAACCTGAAGAAGGAAAGGATGTGTTTGAATACAATGTTTTCGGAAGTCCTAATCAGAAGATAGGTGACTTTGTGCAAAGTAAATACGGGATATGGTAGAAAATGATGGCTGATATAAAATGAAAGAAGCTATCTGTTCCGTGTGCGGCACAGAAATGTGGCAAGCGGACAACGGAACATGGGTATGTGGGTACTGCAATAATGTGTTATCTGATCACTGATTGTTGAAGTTTATTATTATGTTGTTGTGCTTTTGGGCACCTAGCATAATAGTAAATCTTCTTTCTAGTACGTCATACGTTGCTTTTTTTACGTTGTTCGTGTGGTCTTCGTTGTTAATATTCACGTATTCGTACTCTATAATGCACGTATTCCCATCGCAACTATTTATGTTTCCTACTGCGTAAATGTTGAAGTCTGCATGTCCTAGTTTGTCATAATGTACTGCGGTAACACCAACAAAATTATATTCGGGCTGTACTGTTACTTGGTAAGTCCCACCAACATCATCCTTATAAGTAATGCCGTCATGGTATAAGTACTCTAGATCATTACCAGAATGACTAAAATACCATGATTGTAAGACATTACGCCCTGCTAGCGCAACAGACGAGCAGATAAATAGTGCTATTAGTACGCTTATCATTTTATTCATTGTTATCCCTCATATTGTTTGTCCTAGTATTTCTGATTCGTATTCCATGTATGCTCCGCCTAGATCGATGATGGTTTCTCCTGTGTAATCATCCCCTGACCAGGCAGCACGACGATACAAGAATAAGCTTAGTACGTCGCCAGGTTCTAGGTTTGACACGGTATAGGCGGTTTCATCGTGCATGGTATAGACTGCTTCTCCGTCTGGTATTGTTGCGTTCCAGGCTGGTACTCCTTTATAAGTGGTTAGTCCGATTCTCGGGCTTGTGACGTTTATCGCGTCGAACGTGACGTTCCTATCTACGCCGTCGCTGTTCGTGGTTTTTGGTGCCCAGCCGAATTTTACTTCTATATCACCACCATCATAATCTAGTGGTATTCTTCCGGTGAATTGTATGTATTCTTCTGTGTCAGCGTCTAGGCTACGCCACCGCTTATAATTGAGTGTTGTGTCTCCGTTTGTTGCTACTGCGTCCATCATGGCGAGCTTGCGTACCTTTTGGTGTTTGCTGATGTTTGCGGTGCAGTCCTCGCAAGTCGTCAGATTATCTAAGTATAGTGGTAGGTTAATGTCTATTCCTTCGGCTGTTGGGTTTCCGTATTCTGATTCCTCAAACGTAAGCATCCCATTCTTGTTATTATAGTATTGTGCGATGTCACCGCATGGATCGCCAATCATACAAAAATTGCCACTTCCCCATTGTGTCGTGATGTTGTCTTTGAACATGATGAGTTCGTCTGTGTCCCTGACGAGCATTCCTGATAGGTCTATCGTTCCGGCATCAATGCTTAAGGTATCTGTAGATCCGCAATAATTGATTGTTGCCCCTCCGCCATCAAAGTCTATCTCGCTAGTAACGCCCAGATCGCATACGTCACCATAATATGATACTGCATCTGTAGAGTCCATCGATTCCTGCACTATCACGTTCTCGACGTAAGCGTCCAAGTAGTCAGTATCATTCTTTAGGTGTAGGTCCTCTGTCAGTGTTATGTTATAATCGCTCATTATCGTTTTGTATTCCATAACACCTTGTGAGATCGTGGCAAGCCCTAACGCGGAAGTTTCAGCACTATCCGAGGGATCAACCCACCACAGATCCCACTGGCTCGCATCATTATAATCGCCGCTATCATCCTCAAGCCTGAACAAGTACTGTAATCCTAGTCCTGGTGCGCCTACTCCCCCACTTCTTTGTAGTTGTGCTTGGAATATTGTTTCTATCACGTCGTCGCTTCGTTTTGCGTTAGTCTCAATATGCCCGCCCTGATCGTAGCCACTAGGGTTTAGTTCCATGTTTCCTATCTTGTCAAATTCTACCACGTTAGTCCCATCTCTGCTGATTCTTAGTACGTCTCCGGCAGAATTATCAATATACATGCAGTACTCAGTACCCCCGACAAGTTCTAAGCATATTTTTGCATCACCGGAGCCGTCCTGACGGATTCTTGCTCCTCCTTCTGCGTCTGCGACGACGTTGGTCGTGTCTTCATACTGCGAGAGCATCCCAGTTACGTTTACGTCACCACTTAATGGTTGGTATTGTGTATCTGCATAACTCTCATTCCATGACGCATTACCCCCACCAATCGCGCTAAGATCATCAATACAATAATCGTTGCCGTCGCACAGGTCGTTGCTGAATCGTGTCGTGTTCGCATCAATACTATACGTATGAGGTGCTATAATAGTAATATTATGCGGTGAGCTGAGTGCGAATCTTGTCGTGTCATTCTCAAAAATCCTATAAGTTCCTGATGTGAAGCCGATGTATTTGTCATCGCTAATGATTAAGTTGTTGTTTATGGTGTTTGAGGAACTACCCCAAGTCCATACGGGGGTTCCGTCAATGACGAACGCGAAATTCTGGTTAGTCACCGAGTATATTCCTCCTTCCCCTAAAGGCCAATATAATGAAGGAAGCACGGCAGTACCAGGAGCAAGATTGATTCTTGGAGTCGTCACATTATTGTCCACGTAAACATTCACGAGATCAGCATCAGTACCATTCTGAATACCAGAGCCGTTAATAGTGACATTATCACCTTCTTGTATGATAATAAGGGGAGGGAGTTCAGAAGCGTACACTAAAGGCATGAAGAACGCGACAGCGACGGAGATAATTATTAGTGCATGCTTCATACTATCCCTCCCTGTTCCAGAAAAAGTTGTAGATGACCATACTCATGAATAATGATGCTGGAGCTATTAGAGGAATCCACCCGATAAGTCCCGAAGCCCACAAGAGTCCTGAGATGATGAGCATGATAAAGCTGACGGCCAGCATGATATGTGCGTTGTCTCCCTGCCCACGAGTCACTGACAAGAGTATGATGTACAATAAGAACATCGTGAGCACGATGAAGAGTCCTCCTGTGAGGTCGTTCACGCCGCTCACGAAATCAATCAGTGAGGTTGCCGAGTCCACGAACGTCATATTATACGTCATACTTGCACCTTGAAGATGAGGTAAACGAGGATGAACAATAAGGCTAGTACGAACACGATGCTAATGAGCTTCCCAAGATAGATCCCTGTAGTGCCGAGGTCTAAGGCATCAGCCGTCGCCGCATACATCGTATTAATCAATGGTATGGAGTTCTTAATAAACTTCATTGTCGTCCACAAATTACTCGCTAAACCACCAATCTTGTCAATAGCACTCACGTCTCCCTCACGAGCATTCTCTATCTGTTGCGTAGCATATTCTGACTGCACGGTCAAGTTCTCCAGCACGTTGTACGACTCAGTGAGGTTGTTGATTGTCGCATTATCCCCGGTAACGTTATAATCAGCCGCTAGATTACTCCAGAACCCGGAGACTACGATTGCTAAGAATCCTACTAATGCCAGTCCCATGAGCAAAGTGCTCGCTCTCATATACCCCATTATCGTAACCTCTGCAATAGGACGAAGAGTATGACTCCTACAATCATGAGGCTTAACTGCACGCCCCAGTGCAGGTCGTGCAGTCCTATGATGCCTCCGATGATTATCGTGAATGGTACGACGATTAACGCCCATGAGAGGCTCCACCACGCAATATTGACGGCGACGATGGTCATGATTGCTTGGTAGAATATGCCGCTACGACGGTCTACCTCTCCTACTCGTGGGTAGGTGTTGGAGTCGCTGTCTATCAGGTCGTAGCCGTAACCGTAATCAATGTATGCTTCCACGAGGTATGTTGTTCCGTTGAGTGGCTGTACTGGTGAGTAAATAATTCCTGAGTCAGCAGCTAGGCACGTAATATTGAGGAGTATAGGTTCTACGACCGATTGTTTGTACGTTTCTAAGCATGCCGTGATCGTGCCGTTGTTAGGATTGACGTAAGACCATGTGAATCGGTTTAGTGTCGTGTCGAACGTGATCGTGCTGATGATTGCTGCGTCGTCATAAAATTCTTCCGCCCAGCCCTCACCAATGCTTATCTGAAAGTCTATGTCAGTATTGTAAATGTACGTTTCTGAGGTCGTCAGCACTACTCTTCCCTCATACGTAAGGATGAACTTGTACAATTCCTCGTTCAGTTCCAGCCCAAGAACTGCCTGTCCTTCAAAATTGGTATCCTCGCTGTCTACCTCGATGTACGAGCCGGTGCTGCTATCGAATCGTAACGCTCTAATGTTCACGTCAGGCACGTAGTTGTTGTTCTGGTCGTACACTGTGGCCGTGACGAGGTCGCTCTGGTTTCCGGTGTATAAGGTGATAGTTGTTGGGTTGTCCGAGGGGTTTGGTGGTATGGTCACATACTGCTGCCGTAAAGAATAATAATCGTTTCCGTAGCGGAGGGTGTAAACTCCGGCAGGAACATGCTCCGAATATATTGTTCCTCCACTCGTGGTCAGATTGGTCGTGTAGTCATCATTGAAGAGGTCAAGCTCTACTTCTGTCTCGACGAGTGCTTCTGTGTTCTCATCATACACGCTGATATTAAGTGATGCGTACGTGACGTTAGTGATTGGAGATGCTGCGCTGCCTGTAATGCCAAAATCATAATACGTCATCGTCACATTATAAGAACCGTTACTCACTGGATAAAAGTACCCAGTATTCTCATACAATGATACGAGCTGTGCATTACTGAGGCTATGATTAAAGATTATGAGGTCGTCTATCGTGCCGTTAAGTGAGCGATAGGTTGTGCTCCCTCCATTACCGACCATGTCAATCGTGAGGTTGTCACTAACAACACCAGAACCGCCATGCAATAATGCTGTGCCATCCTCGTACATATCACAATCGTAATCCTCACAAGTCATCACGTAATGATGCCATGCGTTATCATTAGCATTATTATACCATACTATCGTGTCACCATTCGTGTCAGTCTCTAATTGCAAGTTGTTATCAGTGTTGAAGGTGAGGAACTGATAATTGCCTATGGTGCTATTGCCTAGTATGTGACGTTCTGTGTTGTCCCAATTAATAATTTTAGTGCGGAAGCTCACACTACCATTTGATAAGTCAATCTTGACTTCTGGTATCATAAGATAGTTGCCACCAGTTATTTGGTAACAGTAGCCTTGAGCGCATGTATGATTATAATGGCGTAATACTTCTGACTGCGTGATCGTACGATTATAAACGTACACTTCATCAATCATCCCATCAAAACAGTAAGCGGTTGATTCTGTGTGTAAGATGCCAACGAACAAGTCGTCTGATGGGTTACTTGATAAGGCCGTGCTTCCTGTGAGTGACTGCAAAACACCATTCTTGTACATGATGACCTCGTCAGGAGTGCGTACTACGGCAACATGAACCCACACATCTTCCTCGAATACGTCAGAAGCTAAATAATAATTAGCTCCCTCCTTATAACGTAATCCAGTGCCGTGCTTATAGAATTGCACATTACCATGCTCAACAATGTCCTCCTGTGCCGCATCAGTATGTGACGGCCTAACCCATGCGACGTAAGTCCAATTATCGGTTGCTGATGGATCATTCACGTTTGAGGCCTTCAAGTAATCATCAGCACCA
>Ga0180432_10004690_pt1 | contig 18583 bp, 16 predicted proteins | sample SS_ome_10_FD_132414 | JGI IMG/M metagenome (GOLD analysis project Ga0180432, IMG submission 132414) | Hypersaline lake sediment archaeal communities from the Salton Sea, California, USA - SS_1_MS_2 metaG | ecosystem: Environmental > Aquatic > Non-marine Saline and Alkaline > Hypersaline >...
ATCGGCTCCGGGGGGGCCTTCGGCAAGGGGCCGGATGGGGCCACGCAGACCATCTACGACTTCCTCCCCGAGCACCACACCGACTTCATCTTCGCCGTCGTGGCCGAGATGTTCGGCTTCATGGGGGCGGGGCTGCTCATCGCCCTGTACTTCGTGATCATCTGGCGCGCCCTGGTGATCATGCGACGAGCAGCCACCGAGCTGGAGCGCCTGGTGGCCGCGGGCATCACCGCCATGCTGGCATTCCAGGTGTTCGTTAACATCGGGATGAACGTGGGGATCATGCCCATCACCGGAATCCCGCTGCCGCTCATGTCGTACGGCGGGAGCCACACCCTGACCAACCTCGTCGCCGTCGGCGTGCTGCTGCGCATCGGCAGCCGCGGGGCCATGCCGGCATCGCGGGCGGCATAGCCGTGGGCGCCATCACCACCCTCGCGAAGCGCGTGAACACCTTCGCGAAGGACACGCGCAAGCATCACGAGGAGTCCCTCGACGGCGGCACGGTGGCCATCCTGCCCGGCGACCCCGCGATCACCGCGCAGCTCTCGGAGATGCTGGGCATCCCGGCGGGTGACCGGCCGTCGGCCGACCTCCTGGTGATTCCGCTGGGGATGCGCGACGACCCCCGCGCCGCCGCGCTCGAGGCGGCCGCCCGTGCTCGCCAGGACCGGCGCACGCTGGTGGTTGTGGTGTGCCCGCAGTCGCGCCGCGGGGCGCGCGAGGCCCAGTTGCTGGCAGAGCCGGACGTCACCATCGGCGACCTGGCGTTCGCGCCGGATGCCTCGTCCGGCGAGTCGCAGCGCGCGATCGCCGACGCCATCGTCCGCGCCCTGGGCGTGCACAAGGTGGCCGCGGCCCGGCGGTATCCGGCGCTTCGCGACGCGGTGCGCCGCGACATCGTGGCCGCGGCCGCCCGCGAGTCCGCGGTGGCCGGCGCGCTCAACTGGTTCAGCGGGGCATCTGCGGCGCAGTTGCGCATGGTGGTCCGCTCGGGGTCGGCGGATGGGCATCAGCTCGATGCCCGCCGGCTCCCGGAGATCGCCGCTGCCGTGGGCAGCGGACTCGTCATCGCCGGCGTCGCCCGTGGCGCGTCGCGCGTCGTCCCCGCTCCGCGGTGGATGGTGCGTGGCGCGGTCGCCTGGGCGTCGACCGTCGCACTCGCAGCGGCCACCGACCGCATCGCGCAGCAGATGGGCGAGGGCAACCTGCCCGCCGATCCGCGCGGCGCCGTCCGCTCGCTGCTCCATCGCGTCCGTGAGGGGCGCAGGGAGAGGAACTGATCAAGCAGATCCTGGTTTCCGTGGATCGCGCCGAGACGCGCGTGGCCATCATCGAGGACGGCCGCGTGGCGGAGGTGCAGATCGAGCGTCGCGGCAAGGGCTCCGTGGTGGGCCACATCTGGAAGGGGCGCGTGGAGTCGGTGCTCGCCGGCATGGAGGCCTCGTTCATCGAGGTGGGCATCGGCAAGAACGGCTTCCTCCACGTGGACGACGTGGTGGCCGTGGGCGTGCCCAAGCGCAAGCGGCTCATCGCGGACCTCCTGAAGAAGGGCGATGAGGTGATCGTGCAGGCCGTCAAGGACCCCATGGGCACCAAGGGCGCGCGGCTCACCATGCAGCTGTCGCTGGCGGGGCGGTTCCTGGTGTACGTGCCCTTCGGCGATGGCATCGGCATCTCCAAGCGCCTCGACGACGACGAGCGCCACCGCCTGCGCGACATCTGCAGGCGCCTTCCCACGGACGGCGGCGGCATCATCGTGCGCACCGCCGCCGCGGGGGCCTCGGCGGCGGAGCTCGCGCGCGACCTTGCGTCGCTCACCCTGCTGTGGAAGGCCATCCGCGAGCGCTCCGACAAGGTCACCACGCCCGCGCTGCTCTACAGCGAAGCCGATTCGTCGCTCAAGGTCATCCGCGACATGCTCAACGAGACCGTGGACGAGGTGCTGGTGGACGATGCCCGCCAGCACGAGCGCATCCAGGGCTTCCTGCGGCGCACGTCGCCCGAGCTGGCCGATCGGGTCAAGCTGTACGAGGGCACGGCCCCGCTCATGGAGGCCCATGGCGTGGAGGCCGCGGTGCGCAGCACCCTCAGCCGCCGCGTGCCGCTGGCGTCGGGTGGGTCGCTGGTGATCGACGACACCGAGGCAATGACGGTCATCGACGTCAACTCGGGCAAGAACGTGGGGCGCGGCAACACCCAGCTCGAGGCCACCATCACGCGCACAAACCTCGAGGCCGCCGAGGAGGTCGTGCGCCAGCTGCGGCTGCGGGACATCGGCGGCATCATCGTCATCGACTTCATCGACATGGACGACGCCAAGAACCGCCGGGCGGTCACCAAGGCGCTGAACGACGCCCTCGAAGGCGACCGCACGCGCACGTTCGTGGTGGACATCTCGCCGCTGGGGCTCGTGCAGATGACCCGCCAGAACATCAGCGACGGCGTGCGCGAGATCATGACCCGGGCATGCCCTACGTGCGGTGGCCAGGGGTTCGTCGTCAGCGCCGAGACCCACGCCATCGACGCCGAGCGGCAGATCCGCCTGCTGCTCGCGAAGGGCGGCGCCACCTCGCCCGTGTCGGTGGCGGTGCACCCGGAGGTGGCCGACTACCTGGAGGCCGACGGCAACGCCGCGCTCTCGGACCTCGAGGAGGACCTCGGCGCGAGCATCGCGCTCGAGCGCGATGGCTCGATGGCGCCGGGCAGCGCCCGCATCGCCGGGGGGTCGGGCGGCGCGTCCTCGGGACGCACGCGCAGTCGCTCGCGGTCGCGCGCCAGGGCGGAGTCCGCCGCCGAGTAGCCCGGGGCGGCAGCATGTGGCGCGTGCGGGGGCGGTTCGCTACTGTCCCCGATCGCGCCCGCAGCCGGGCGCACCGTCGTACGTGGAGAGAAACGTGGCCGATTACGCCGTCATCGCCCTCGGGGGCAAGCAGTACAGGGTTCGCGAGGGCGAGACCATCGTGGTGGACCGCGTGGCCGCCGAGCCGGGCGAGAGCATCTCGCCGAAGGTGCTCGCCGTCGGCGGCACCCAGGGCATCAGCGATGGCGGCAGCGTCACCGCGGAGGTCGAGGAGCACGTGCTCGGCCCGAAGATCACGGTATTCACGTACCGCGCCAAGAAGGACAGCAAGCGCAAGATGGGTCACCGCTCGCGCCTCTCGCGCGTGCGCATCACGGGGATCGGGGGCTAGGGATGGCTCACAAGAAGGGTGGCGGCTCCAGCCGCAACGGCCGTGACTCCAACTCCAAGCGCCTCGGCGTGAAGGTGTTCGCCGGCCAGGTGGTGCCCGCGGGCTCCATCATCGTGCGCCAGCGCGGCACGGTGTTCACGCCGGGCAATGGCGCCGGCCTCGGCCGCGACCACACGATCTTCGCCACGGTCACCGGGCGCGTGGAGTTCTCCGACGGCCGCCAGGGCCGTCGCGTCACCGTCCATCCCGTGGAGGCCCCGGCGGGCTGAGCCGGGTCGGGGCCCCGCGCCCCGCGCCGTGTCCTTCACCGACCGGGCCAAGATCCACGTCCAGGGCGGACGCGGCGGCCACGGCTGCCTGTCGTTCCGCCGCGAGGCGCACACGCCGAGGGGTGGCCCCGATGGGGGCAACGGCGGGCGCGGAGGCGACGTGCTGCTCGTGGCCGACGACCAGGTGACCGACCTCAGCACCTTCCGCACGCGGGTGCACCATAAGGCGCCCGTGGGGGGCGCGGGGGAGGGGCGGAACCGGCACGGGCGCAACGGGGACGACCTCGAGGTGCGTGTGCCGCCCGGAACGCGCGTGCTGCGCGACGGCCACGAGGTGGCCATGCTGCTGCAGCCCGGCGATCGCGTGCCGGTGGCGCGGGGAGGCGCGGGCGGCGTGGGAAACCGGGCCTTCCGGTCGTCCACCCACCGGGCGCCGCGCGAGACCGTTCCTGCCGAGGAGGGCGAGGAGGCCTGGATCGTCCTCGAGATGCGCCTGCCCGTGGCCGTCGCCATCGTGGGCCTGCCCAACGCGGGCAAGACGGCCCTGCTCAACGCGCTCACGGGGGCCGGCGCGTCGGTGGCGCCGTACCCCCACACCACCAACGAGCCCGCGCTGGGACCCTTGGAAGATGACTACGGGGTGATCCACCTGGTGGCCGACCTGCCCGGACTGGCGGCCGATGGCACCGAGCGCCGTGGGGCGGCCCTGGGCCAGTTGGAGCGGGCGGCGGTGGTGCTGCATTGCCTCGACGCCGCCGACCCCGAGGATCCCGCCGCCCGGCTGGCGCGCGTGCGCGCGGGAATCGCCCCCTACGTGCGGGACGATGCGCGGCAGGTGGTGGTGGCCACCAAGTGCGACCTCGCGCCGGCGCCGCCCCCGGCGGACATCGCCACCTCCGCCGAGACCGGGGAGGGGATCGTCGCGCTGCGCGACGAACTCATCGCGTGGTTGTCATGAGCGACGTCATCGTCATCAAGATCGGCTCGTCCACCCTGGTCGACGCCCGCGGCGCGCTGCGCGAGGACGTCCTCGCGCGCAGGGTGGCCGAGATCGCCGCGCTGCGATCCGCCGGCATGCACCCGGTGCTGGTGTCGAGCGGCGCCATCGCCTGCGGCATCGGCACCATGGGCCTGCCGGGGCGGCCCGACGCGCTGCCCGACCTGCAGGCGGCGTCCGCCGTGGGCCAGGGCGTGCTCTTCGCGCGGTACATCACCGAGTTCGAGCGCCACGATGCGGTGCCGGGGCAGGTTCTGCTGACCTCCGCCGACCTCGAGCACCGCGCGTCGTACCTGAACGCCCGCAACACGCTCGAGCGCCTGCTGGCGCTGGGTGCGGTGCCGGTGATCAACGAGAACGACACCACCGCCACCGACGAGCTGACCTTCGGCGACAACGACGTGCTGGCCGCCCAGGTGGCGATCCTGCTGCGCGCGCGCCTGCTGATGCTGCTCACCGACCGCGACGGCCTGTACGGGCCCGGACCCGACGGCCCCGTGCGCATCGACGAGGTGCCGGCCGGCACCGCGCCGGACGACATCGCCCTGGCCAGCCTTCCGGGCTCGGGCCGCGGGCGCGGGGGGGCGGCAAGCAAGCTGGCGTCGGCCGCCATGGCCACCGGGAGCGGCGTGCCATGCATCATCGCCAGCGGCGAGGAGGATGGGGTCATCCCGCGGGCCGCGGCCGGCCACTCCGTGGGCACGCGGTTCGCGCCGTCCGGCCGCTCGGAGGGCGCGTTCAAGATGTGGTTGCGCCATGCCAAGCCGGCCCAGGGGCGGGTGGTGGTGGATGCCGGCGCGGTGCGTGCGCTCATCGACAAGGGCACCTCGCTGCTGCCGGTGGGCGTGGTGTCGTGCGATGGGGCGTTCGCCGCCGGCGAGGCGGTGCTGGTGGTGGGGCCGGATGGCCGCGAGGTGGGCAAGGGCATCAGCGACCTGTCGGCCGAGGAGATCCGGGCCGTGCGCGGCATGCGCTCCGAGGAGGCCCTGGGGCTGCTGTCGGGCGGGTCCGCCGAGGTCATCCACCGCGATCGCTTCGCGCCCGCGGTGCGCTAGGTTGACCCCCTGATGGCCACCACGCACGCATCCCTCGACGATCGCCTGGCCGCCGCCCGCGCCGCGGGGCGGGTTCTCGCCCGCATGTCCCCTGGCGAGAAGGCCGACGTGCTCGAGGCCGTGGCCCGGGCCGTCCTGGGGCGCGCCGACGAGATCCTGGCCCTCAACGCCGAGGACCTCGTGGCCGCGCGCCAGTCGGGTGCGCCCACGGCCACCGTGGACCGCCTGTTCCTCGATGAATCCCGGCTGGAGGCCATGGCCGATGGCATCCGCGCCGTGGCCGCTCTGCCCGACCCCGTCGGCGTGGTGACGGCCGGCTGGCGCGTGCCCAATGGCCTGGAGATCATCGAGACCCGCGTGCCGCTGGGCGTGATCGGCGTCATCTACGAGGGCCGGCCCAACGTCACCACCGACGCCACCGCGTTGGCCCTGAAGAGCGGCAACGCCATCGTGCTGCGCGGCAGCCGCGTGGCCGAGCGGTCCAACGCCGTCCTGGGCGACGTGGTGGCCTCGGCCCTGGTGCACCAGGGCGTGCCGGACGGCGCCGTCACCATGCTGGGCACCGACCGCCAGGAGATGCTGGCCCTCATCCAGGCCGAGGGCCGTGTCGACCTGGTCATCCCCCGGGGCGGCGAGGAGCTCAAGGCCTACCTGCAGCAGAACGCCCGCGTGCCGGTCATCTACGCGGCGTCGGGCAATTGCCACGTCTACGTGGATGCCGACGCCGACCTCGACGACGCCCTGGCCATCGCCGTCAACGCCAAGGTGCAGCGCCCCGGCGTGTGCAACGCATGCGAGACCCTCCTGGTGCACCGCGACGTCGCCGGCGAGTTCCTGCCCCGCGTGGCCGGGGCCCTCCTGGCCGAGGGCGTCGAGTTGCGGGTGTCGGAGGAGGTCCGTACCCACCTGGCCGCGCTCGACGGCCACGTGGTGGACGCCGACGACGACGACTTCGCCACGGAGTTCCTCGACCTCGTCCTGTCGGTCGGCATCGTGGGGTCCGTGGACGAGGCCGTGGAGCACGTCAATCGCTTCGGGTCGGGCCACAGCGAGTCGATCGTCACCCGGTCCCTCGACGCGGCCCGTGCGTTCCAGCAGGGCGTGGACTCGGCGGTGGTGTACGTGAACGCGTCCACCCGGTTCACGGACGGGGGCGAGTTCGGCATGGGGGCGGAGATCGGCATCTCCACGCAGAAGCTCCATGCCCGTGGTCCCATCGGGCTGGCCGACCTCACCACCGTGAAGTACCTGGTCACCGGCGCGGGCCACACCCGCTGACCCATGCGCATCGGGGTGCTCGGCGGGAGCTTCGATCCGCCGCACGAGGGGCATCTCGCGCTGGCGCGCGCCGCCGCCCGCCAGCTGGCACTGGACACGGTGCTGCTGGTGCCCGCCGGGGCGCCGCCGCACAAGCCGGGCGGACCCACCATGCCGGCAGCGCGCCGGCTGGCCATGGTGCGGGCCGCCATCGCGGATGACCCGCTCCTCGGGGTGAGCACGGTGGAGCTCGATCGCGAGGGCACCTCGTACACCGCCGAGACGCTCGAGCACCTGGCGGTTGCCCACCCCGGTGCCGAGCTCTGGTTCATCATGGGCGCCGACCAGCTGGAGGGCTTCGCCGGGTGGGATCGCCCCGATCGCATCGTGCAGCTGGCGCGCCTCGCCGTGGCGTGGCGCCCGGGGGCCGGTGACCCGGCCATGGAGCACCTGGCGGGCCCGGTGGCGTCGGGGCGCATCGACGTGGTGGACATGCCCGAGGTCCGCATCTCGTCCACGCAGGTGCGCGAGCGGCTGCAGCAGGGCCGCGACATCACCGGGCTGGTGCCACCGGCGGTGGCGGCCATGCTGGCGCCTGCCACGTCGGCTTGATGGCTTCCGGGCCCCCGAGTAGCCTCATCGCATCGTCCTGAACCACCAGGGAGACATCTCGGACACCAGGGAACTCGCGCTCGCGGCAGCATCCATCGCCCACGACAAGAAGGCGGAGGACATCCTGCTGCTCGACATGCGCGGGCTGGTGGACTACACGGACTTCCTGGTCATCTGCACCGGGCGCACCCCGCGGCAGACGCAGGCCATCGCCGAGGACATCCGGCACCGGCTCAAGAAGGACCACGGCGTCACGCCGCGCCGGGTGGAGGGCGAGAAGGAGGGCGACTGGATCCTCATCGATGCCCTCGACGTGGTGGTGCACGTGTTCACGCCCGAGGCCCGCGACTTCTACCGCCTCGACCGCCTGTGGCGAGAGGCGCCGCAGGAGCAGTTCGCCCCCTCCGCCGCCTAGCGGCGCGGGCGTCTATACTGCGCGTCGCACCCGGGGGATTAGCTCAGCTGGGAGAGCGCTACGCTGGCAGCGTAGAGGTCACCGGTTCGATCCCGGTATCCTCCATCATCAAAAGGCCCTGCACCCCAGGGCCTTTTGCGTTCCCGGCGGGGCCATGCACGGCACCCGGGGCGGGCGGATCGCGAACTGCGCCCGGACCCGTGCGGAACATGTCGCGGGTGACGCCACGCAGGAAAGTTTATTGTGAAGTCACGTTTCCGGGGGAAGGCCACCGGGAAGCATCCGGGAGGGAACGCGGCGACGGTGAGTCAGATGCGAACGGTCGAGGAGGAGCGGGACTGGTTCCGCTCGGTGCTGCAGGTGCAGGCTGACCTGCAGTCCACCTACATTCGGAGCGGCGCCGACCGCGCATGGTGGGATGCCGCCCTGCGCAAGGTGATCGCCCTGTCGGAGAGCGACTTCGGGTTCCTCGGGCGCATCGAGCACGACCCCGACGGCGCCCCGTACCTGCACTCCCTCGCCATCACGGACATCGCGTGGAACGAGTGGTCGCGCGGGGTGTTCGATCAGTTCGCCGCCGACGGCCTGGAGTTCCGCAACCTGCAGTCGTTGTTCGGGGTGACCGTGGCCGGGGGCGGTACGGTGGTCAGCGACCACCCCGCCACCGATCCCCGGCGATGCGGCCTCCCTCCCGGGCACCCGCCGCTCGAGGCCTACCTGGGCATCCCGCTGCATGATGGCGACGAACTCATCGGAATGATCGGGGTCGCCAACCGGCCCGGTGGCTACGACCCGTCCCTGGTGGACGACCTGCGCCCGGTGCTGTCGATCGTGGAGGCCACCATCGCGCGCGAGATGGCCGAGCGCCGCGCCGCAAGGGCGCAGGCCACGGCCGAGGAACTCGTGGACGTGCTCGACGGCGTCACGCGCGCCGAGCGCGAGCGGCGGATCGTGGACGATGCGGTGCGGGCCGTGCTGGCCAGCCCCTCGCTGGAGGACGCGCGCGGCGAGGTGGTCAACGCCATCGGCTACCTCTCGGGCGCCGCCAATGCCGTGGTGCTGGCCGAGAACCCCGACGTGCCGGATCGCCTCAGCTGCGTGGGCGGCGAGGGCACGGGCCTGCAGCGGCACGAGTGCCAGGCGCTCAGCGGCGGGCGCCTGCACGTGAGCCTGCCGGGCAAGCGCCTGGGCGTGTGCGCGCATGCCGACCCCATGCAGGCGCTCACCATCTGCTGCCCCATCGCCACCGATCAGGCGGAGTTCGGCCTGCTCGTGGCATGCGAGCGCGACACCGGGGACATCGACGCCGCGGCCCGCGCCGCCATGATGGCCCCGCACGTGGAGCGCCTGGGGGAGGCGCTGGCCCAGGTGGCCCTGCGCGAGGACATCACGGCGCGCGCCCTGCGCGACCCCCTCACCGGGCTGGCCAATCGCACGGCGCTGCTGCAGTACGTGGAGCGCCGGCTGCGGCGCATCGACGCCGCCGCGCGCCCGTTCGGCGTGCTCATCGTGGACCTCGACGACTTCAAGGACGTCAACGACCAGCTGGGCCACCAGATGGGCGATGAGGTGCTGGTGCGCGTGGGCGCCGCCCTGTCGGACCAGGTGCGTGACGATGACCTGGTGGCCCGCATCGGGGGCGACGAGTTCGTGGTGGTGCTGGGCGTGGGTGACCCGGTGGCCATCGCTGCGGCGGGACAGAGGTTCATCGATGCCGTGTCAGGTATCGACCCCGGGGGCGGTCCGGGCGTCTCGGCGTCGGTGGGGGGCGTGCCGGTGGGCTGGGGCGATGCCGGGTGGGAGCAGGCCTACCAAGCCGCCGACGTACTGCTGTACGAGGCCAAGGCCGCGGGCAAGAACCGGGTGGTCATCGGCCCCATGCTGGGCCTGGCCGAGCAGCCCTAGGCGGCCAGCCGCGGCACCTCGGGGTCGTGCTCGGGCGCGTCCCGGGTCATGAGGAGGCCGCAGATCACGGCCGACAGCAGGAAGATCCCGGCGGCCCACCAGAAGGCGGTGCTGTAGCCGTCCACCTGCGCGGCCGCCTGCGTGGCGGGTGACTGCGGGTCGCCGCTGGAGGCGACGAACGCCGTGACCGCGCTGGCGAAGATGGTGCTGAGCAGTGCGGTGCCGATGGACCCGCCCACTTGCTGGGTGGTGTTGACCATCGCGGACGCCACGCCCGAATCGTCGGCCTTCACGCCCATGGTGCCCACCTCGAAGCAGCACGCGAACACCAGGCCGAGGCCCAGGCCGGTCACGATGAGCCCGGGCAGCACGTGCGTGACGTATGCGGTGTCCACCTCGATCTGGGTGAACAGCAGCAGGCCGGCCATGCCCAGCAGCATTCCCAGGGTCACCGGCAGGCGTGGTCCGGTGCGGGGCAGGATGAGCGCCGTGCTGGTGACGGCCGTCAGCATGATCGCGCCGATCATGGGCAGGAACGCCAGCCCGGTGGTGACCGGCGAGTAGCCCAGGGTCGCCTGGAGGTAGAAGGTGAGGAACAGGAACACCCCGAACAGCGCGGCCGACGCCAGCGTGAGGCCGATGTAGGCGCCACCCCGGTTGCGGTCGGCCAGCACGCGCATGGGCAGCATGGGCTCCCGGGCTCCGATCTCGATCCACACGAAGGCGGCGAGCAGCACGAAGGCCACGATGAGCAGCCCGATGGTCACGCCGGATGTCCATCCGTCGGTCTCGGCCCGGGTGAACCCGTACACCAGGGCCAGCAGGCCGAGCACCGAGGTGATGGTGCCCGGGATGTCCAGGCTGGCCCTGCCGCGGCCGTGGTGCACCAGCAGGACCACCGCGGCGACGGCCGCGGGGATCGCGATGATGAGGTTCACCCACAGGCACCAACGCCACGACAGGTACTCGGTGAGCACGCCGCCCAGCAGCAGCCCCAGTGCCCCCCCGGCGCCCGCGATGGCCCCGTAGATGCCGAACGCCTTGCCGCGCTCCTTCGCATCGGTGAAGGTGGTGGTGAGCAGCGACAGGGCCGCGGGCGCGAGCAGGGCGCCGAACACGCCCTGCAGTGCGCGGGCGGTTACCAGGACGGTGAAGTCCTGGGCGATGCCGCCCAGCGCCGACGCCAGGGCAAAGCCCATCAGGCCCCAGAAGAACACCCACTTGCGGCCCAGCAGGTCGCTGAGGCGCCCGCCGAACAGCAGCAGGCTGCCGAACGCCAGCGCATATGCGGTGATGATCCACTGGCGCAACGAGTCGGAGAAGCCCAGGTCGGCCTGGGCCGAGGGCAGCGCGATGTTCACGATGGTGGCGTCCAGCACCACCATGAGCTGGGCGAGCCCGAGGACCGCCAGGATGATCCAGCGACGGGAGTGCATCCTCTGCTCGGGCGTCTGTGCGTTTGTCACGGCGCGGGACCATACACGCGCCTGCAGGCGATGGGCATCACTGCGGCGGGCCCCTCCGAGGAGGGGCCCGCCGGGTACTTCATGTGGACGCCCCCGCGGGGCGCCTGCGGCTCAGAGCGCCTGGACCTGCTGCGCCTGCGGGCCCTTGGGGCCCTCGCCGGCGACGAAGCTCACGCGCTGCCCCTCGTCGAGGGAGCGGTAGCCCGACCCCTGGATCTCGGAGAAGTGCACGAACAGATCCTTGCCCCCGTCATCGGGGGTGATGAAGCCGAATCCCTTCTCGGCGTTGAACCACTTGACGACGCCTTCCGGCACGTTTTCCACCTTGTTCGGCGAGGCCTGCAACTGCTCGTCGAACAACTTGGTACCGACGGCCTGCACGTCCACGCATTTGGCGCCCCCCTCGTGAGGGGCTGGGTGGAACGCTAGTCCGCCCCCCGGCGCGCGGCCCACGTACGGGTCACGATGTCACGAACCGTCGCGGGTCCGTATGAATGCCGTGAGGCCGAAGGCCCCCACCGCCGACAGGCCCATGCGCCGGTAGAAGCCGTCGGCGTCGCGCTCGGCGATGAGCACCTGGTGGTGGAAGGTCCTCATGGGGTAGTGGTCGAGCACGGCCGACAGCAACCTGCTCCCGATGCCCTGCCGCTGCACGTCGGGCAGCACGAGGATGTCGGCGATGTACACCGCGAAGGCACCGTCGCTCATGGTGCGCACGAACCCCACCACGCGGTCGTCCTGCACCGCCACCAACGCCAGGTCGGCGCGCTCCAGCGCGGTGCGCAGCCGGTCCGGGTGCCGGGCGTGGCTCCACCGGTTGGCCGCGTACACGGACAGGATGGCGTCGAAGTCGTCGGCCAGGCGGGCCTCGCGGATCTCGGTCTTTGCGCCGAGGGTTGTCACCCGTGGTCCCCTTCGTTACTTGGTACTGTCGCCCGCCGATGACCCCACCGCCGCGCGAACTCCCGGAACGCTACGACCCGGAGGCGACGGAGGCCCGCTGGCAGTCGGAGTGGGACGCCGTCAAGGCATTCCACGCCGAGCCGGTGGCCCGCGATGGCGAGGCGCCGACGGTGCCCGACGCCCCCAAGTCGTACGTGCTCGAGATGCTCCCGTACCCGTCGGGCGAGATCCACATGGGCCACGTGAAGAACTACACCATGGGCGACGTGGTGGCACACCACCGGCGCCGCACGGGCCATGTGGTGTTCCATCCGATGGGCTACGACGCCTTCGGCCTGCCCGCCGAGAACGCGGCGATCCGCACGGGCGAGCCGCCGGCCGAGGTGACCGCCCGGAACATCGCCGGCATCCGCGCGCAGTTGCGTCGCCTCGGGTTCTCGATCGATTGGGACACCGAGATCTCCACCGCCGACCCCGCGTACTACCGGTGGACCCAGTGGATCTTCCTGAGGTTCCTCGAGCGGGGCCTGGTGGAGCGGCGCGAGGCCGCGGTCAACTGGTGCCCGCAGGACCAGACGGTGCTGGCCAACGAGCAGGTGGTGGACGGCCAGTGCGAGCGGTGCGCCTCGCCCGTCGAGCTGCGCCAGTTGCCCCAGTGGTTCCTGCGCATCACCGACTACGCGCAGGCGCTGCTGGACGACATGGACCTGCTGGACGACTGGCCCGATCGCGTTCTGACCATGCAGCGCAACTGGATCGGCAGGTCGGTGGGGGCGCGGGTGGAGTTCCGCCTGGCCGACGACCCCGGCACGGTCATCCCGGTCTTCACCACCCGGCCGGACACCCTGTACGGCGCCACGTTCTTCCTGATGGCGCCCGAGCACCCGCTGGTGCCGCGGCTGGTGGAGGGGCGCCCCGAGCAGGAGGCCGTGACCGCCTACGTGGGCACCGCCGCCCGCACGGCCGTGGCCGAGCGCAGCGCGGCCGAGCGGCCCAAGACCGGGGTGTTCACCGGGCGGTACGTGACCAACCCGGTCAACGGGGAGCAGATCCCGGTCTGGGTGGCCGACTACGTGCTGATGGATTACGGCACGGGGGCCATCATGGCCGTGCCGGGCCACGATGAGCGCGACTTCGCGTTCGCGCGCGCGCACGGCCTCCCCGTGCAGCGCGTGATCGCCGATGAGGGCACGGCGCCCGACGCCCCGCTGGACGAGGCCTGGACGGGGCCGGGCCGGCTGGTCAACTCGGGGCCGCTCGACGGCATGGACGTTGAGCAGGCCACGCAGGCCATCTGCGAGCAGCTGGCCTCGCGCGGCGAGGGCGAGGCCACGGTGGGCTACCGCCTGCGCGACTGGCTCATCTCGCGCCAGCGCTACTGGGGCGCGCCCATCCCGGTGGTCAACTGCCCTGCGTGCGGGGTGGTGCCCGTGCCCGACGACCAGCTGCCGGTGCTGCTGCCGCACGTGGATGACTACGCGCCCCGGGGGCGCAGCCCGCTGGCGGCCGCCCGCGACTGGGTGCAGACCACCTGCCCGGCCTGCGGCGGCGCCGCCGAGCGCGAGACCGACACCATGGACACCTTCGTCGACTCGTCCTGGTACTTCCTGCGCTACACCGCGCCCCACTACACGGGCGGCCCCTTCGACCGCGACATCGCGGATTACTGGCTGCCGGTGGACCAGTACATCGGCGGCGTGGAGCACGCGATCCTGCACCTGCTCTATGCGCGGTTCTTCACGAAGGTGCTCCACGACCTGGGGCTCGTGGGCACGCGCGAGCCGTTCGCGCGCCTCTTCACGCAGGGGATGATCCATCACCAGGGCGCCAAGATGAGCAAGAGCAAGGGCAACGTGGTGCCGCCCGACGAGATCATCCGGCGCTTCGGGGCCGACACCCTGCGCCTGTACATCCTGTTCATGGGCCCCGCGGCGGACGACGCCGAGTGGAGCGACAGCGGGGTGGAGGGGCAGAGGCGGTTCCTCGACCGCGTGTGGCGCCTGGTGCGGGGCCTGCCCGGCGACTCCCATCCGGGCCTGCCGCCGGCCGCCGCGCTGCAGGACGACCCCGTCGCGCTGGCCCTGGTGCGCAAGGCCGAGGCCACCATCGAGAAGGTGTCGCAGGATATCGGCGAGCGGTTCTCGTTCCACACCGCCATCTCGGCCATCCAGGAGCTGGTCAACCAGGCCACGCGCGACGTGTCGGCCGGCGCGCTGCAGTCGCCCGCGGGTGAGGGCGCGCAGTGGCATGCGGCGCGCACCACGGTGTCGCTGCTCTTCCCGTTCGCCCCGCACCTCGCATCGGAGCTGTGGGCCGCGATGGGGGGCGAGCGCCTGTGGGAGGAGCCGTGGCCCACGGCCGACCCGGCGTTCCTGGTGGCCGACACGCAGACCATCGTGTTCCAGGTCGATGGCAAGCTGCGTGACCGTGCCGACGTGCCCGCGGGCATCGATGACCAGGCCCTGGTGGCCCTGGCGCTGTCGCTTCCCAAGGTGCGGGCCGCCATGGGTGGCGCCGACCCGGCGCGCACGATCGTGGTGCCCGGCAAGCTGGTGAACGTGGTGGTGGGCGCGAAGTAACCCCTGCGCGCGTGTGGCGGCACGGCGGGCGCGCAATGCGCGCGCCGCGTGGCCATACGGTGCGCGCATGGATGGACTCCTGCCCTGGTTGCGCCGCTCCGGGTGGCTCTACGGCCTGGCGGCGCTGGTGCTGGGCGTGCTCGCGTGGCGCGCCATGGGGGACGATGTCCCGCCGGACCGGCCGGCGGCGGCATCCACGGTGTCGCGCCGGCCTCAGGTGCCCCGGGTGACGCTGGTGCACGTGGCGGGAGCGGTCAAGCGCCCCGGCGTGTACCCCGTGGGCGGCGACTCGCGGGTGATCCAGGCGGTCCGCCTCGCCGGTGGGCCCACGCGCGCGGCCGACATGTCGCGGGTGAACCTGGCGGCCCCCCTGGCCGATGGGCAGCAGGTGGTCATCCCGTCGCGCGCCGCAGGTGGCGGGGGAGGTGCGGCGTCCGCCTCCGGGTCCGCCCCGGCCGGGCCGGTGAGCCTGTCGTCCGCCACGCAGGCAGATCTGGAGGCGCTGGACGGCGTGGGCCCCGCGCTCGCCGCGCGCATCATCGCGTGGCGCGACACCCATGGGGGGTTCGCGTCGGTGGACCAACTGGATGAGGTGCCGGGCATCGGCCCCGCGCGCATGCAGGCGCTGCGCCCGCTGCTGGTGCCGTGATCCGCCGGGTGCCGCTGGCGCTGCCGGCGGCGCTGGTAGCGGGGATCGTGCTGGGCACCCGCGGGGCGCCGGCGGGGTGGGCGATCGTGGCGTGCGCCGCCGCCTCCGCGGCGGCCCTGCTGGCGTGGAGGCGTGCGGCCACCGGGGTGGTAGTGCTCGCCCTCGCCGGGGCATGCGCGGCGGCGGGGTGCGCATGGGGGGCCGTGCGGATGCAGGCGGATGCCCCCGCGCCCATCTCCCGGACCGGCCTGGCGCAGGGGGTGGTGGCCATCACGGGCCCGGTGTCGCGATCGCCATCGGGCGCGCGCGTGCCCGCGGTGTCGCTGGGGCTCCGGGGGCCGGGCGCGGTGGCCGCGGGGGAGCGCCTGCTGATGGACCTGCCGCGCAGGGCTGAGCCGCCTGTGGGGGCGCTGGTGCGCGTGAGCGGGGTGGTCTCGCCGGCCGTGCGTCCGGGGGCGCCGGAGTGGTGGCATGCGTGGCTGCGGCGCCAGGGCATCGCCGCGCGCCTCGACGCGGTGCGCGTGCAGCACGTGGGGTGGCGTGGCGGGCCGTGGGGGGCGCGCGACGCCCTGCGTCGCTGGGCGCAGCGCAACGTTGCGGCCGGGCTGTCGGGTGACGCCGCCGCCACGGTGCGCGGCATGGCCCTGGGCGGCGGCGAGGGGCTGTCGCCGGCTTCTGAGAAGGCCATGCGCGACGCGGGCCTGTGGCACCTGCTGGCGGTGAGCGGCCAGAACGTGGCAGTGATCGGCATCGGCGTGATGGGGGCGCTCGCCGCCGCCGGGGTGGCGCGCACGCGCCGCGTGGGCGTGGCCGGCGCGGCGATGCTGGCGTACTGCCTTGCATGCGATGGCGGGGCGTCCGTGCTCCGGGCCGGGCTGATGGGCGCCATCGGCGTCGCGGCCGACCTGCGCGGGGGGCGGCGGGCGCCGTGGAACGCCCTGCTGGTGGCACTGGCGGCCATGCTGGTGATCGATCCGCTCGCCATCGGGGATCCCGGCCTGCAGTTGTCGTTCGCGGCCGTGGCCGGCCTGTTTGCGATCGCCCCGCCCGTCGGCGCCTGGCTGCGGGGGTTCATGCCGGCGCGGGCCGCCGACCTCGTGGGGCAGTCGGCCGGCGCCGGGCTGGCCACCGCCCCCGTGCTGGCCGCGGGGTTCGGCAGCGTCTCGGTAGTGGGCCTGGTGGCGAACCTCGTTGCCGTGCCCGTGGCCGGCCCCGTGGTGGTGGTGGCCATGCTGGGAGTGGTGGCGCACGCCGTCGTCTCGCCCGTGGGGGTGGCGCTCGCCTGGGTGGCCGGTGCGGGCGCATGGGTGATCATGGCCGTGGCCGCCCTGGCGTCGTCCATCCCGGGAGCGGTGCAACCGGTCCCGGCGTGGGGTGCCCTTCCGCTGGCCGGGGTGGCCGCCATCCCCGCCCTGGCATGGCGCTGGCTGCGCGCGGTGCCGGCCGCACCCGCACCCCGCGCGCCGCGGCCGGTCGCATCTCGTCGTGGTGGGCTGGCCGTCGTTGCCGCCGTGGCCGTGGCCGCGGTGCCCGGGGCGTCGATGGTGCCGGGGTGCCGGGCCGGCGTGCCGCCGGCGGGAGCCGGCCTGCGGATGCTCGACGTCGGGCAGGGAGCCGCGGTGGTGCTGCGCGACGGCTCGCGCGCCGAGGTGCTGCTGGATGCCGGACCGCCGGGCGATCCTCCCGCGGTCGTGCCGGCACTGGGGCGGATGGGGGCATCCTCGGTGGGCACCCTCGTGATCAGCCACGGATCCGCCGACCATGCGGGCGGTGCCGGGGCCGTGCTCGAGAGAATGCCGGTCGGGCGACTGGTCCTGCCCCTGCCCGACCGCTCGGCGCCGCTGGTGCGCGCCGCGGAGCGCGCGGCGTCACGACGCGGGGTACCGGTCACATGGGTCGCGGCCGGGATGCGTCTGGCCGCGGGGCGGTGGGAGGTGGACGTGATCGGCCCGTCGGATGCCGCGGCCCGGGCCGGCGACCCCAACCAGCGGTGCCTGGTGGTGGTCGCCCGCACGCCCGCGATGCGGGCCCTGGTGCCGGGCGACGCCGAGAGTCCCGCCCTGGCCGGCCTGGACCTCCCGCGCGTGGAGGTGCTGCAGGTACCGCACCACGGATCGGAGGACCCGGGCCTGCCCGCGGTCCTGGACCGGGTGGAGCCGCTGCTGGCGCTGGTATCGGCCGGCCGTGGCAATGCGTTCGGGCATCCGCGCCCGCAGGCACTGGGCGCCGTCCGGCAGTCGGGTGCGCGCCTGCTGCGCACCGACCGCGGCGGCGACATCGACGTGCGGCCGGAGCGCGGGGGCATCGTCGTATCGCGCGGCTAGCCTTGGCCCGTGTCGCGCAAGGAGCCCCTCAAGCCGGTCTACTGGATCCACGGCGAGGACCGCGCCAAGGTGGACACCGCCGTGCAGCGGCTGGTGGCCCGGGTGGAGGGGGAGGGCGGCATGCCCCCGGACCGGTTCGACGCCTCGGAGGTGCCCGCACCCGAGGTGCGCGCGGCGTGCGAGGCGATGTCGTTCGGCGGCACCCGCCTGGTGCTGGTGCGTCGCGCCGACCAGTGGAAGGCGGCCGATGCGGAGCCGCTCGTGGAGTACCTGTCCGACCCCGTTCCCAGCACGTGTCTGGCCCTGGTGGCCGACGGCGCGCCCACTCCCCGCCTGCTGAAGGCCGTCGAGGCCGCTGGGCAGGTGCTGGCGTACGGGCCGCCTCCCGAGAAGCGGGGCAACGAGAAGGCGCGCGCGGCGTGGTTCCGGGAGTTCGTGCAGGGCGAGGTGAAGAAGCGCGGCAGCAGCATCAGCGCCGCCCTGGCCGACGAGGTGGTGCGGCGCGCGGGTCGCGCGGGCGCCGATTCCGGGCACCTCGCCAACGAGGCCGCCAAGCTGGCCATGGCCGCGGGCGACGCGCCGGTGGACCGCGCGCACGTGGAGGCCCTGGTGGTGATGGACCCCGAGGCCCGCGCGTACCTGCTGGGGGACCTGATCGTGGCGGGCGACGCCCGTGGGGCCCAGGACCTGCTGGCCGACCTGGCCGGGGGCAGCGATACCACCGACCCGGTGGTGATCCAGCGCATGCTGGCGCGCCACTTCCGGGGCATCGCCGTGGCGCAGGGCCCGGGGGCCACGAAGGCCGACGTGGAGCGCATCGCCGGGCTCAAGGGCTATCCGGCACAGAAGGCCGTGGAGCACGCGCGCGCCATACCGCCCGGGGCTGGCGAGTGGTGCGTGGCCCGGTTGGCCGACCTGGAGCTGGACCTGCGCGTATCGGCGCTGGGCGACCTGGGGC
>Ga0180432_10004691_pt1 | contig 18582 bp, 16 predicted proteins | sample SS_ome_10_FD_132414 | JGI IMG/M metagenome (GOLD analysis project Ga0180432, IMG submission 132414) | Hypersaline lake sediment archaeal communities from the Salton Sea, California, USA - SS_1_MS_2 metaG | ecosystem: Environmental > Aquatic > Non-marine Saline and Alkaline > Hypersaline >...
TAAACGAGCCCGATAAATTAAAAGAATTAACTGATATCATCATAAATCATGTCAATAGAGGAGCAGAATTGGTTAAGAATATCCAAAAATTATCTAAGTTTGATGAAGTTGAAACTAAACTAGAGCCTGTAGAGGTTAAAAAATTTATAGATGAGTCTCTAGATTTTTTAAAAGACAGTCTTAAGGAAAAAGAAGTAAATCTTAAATTAGAAACACCCTATGAAGATATTCATGTCATAGCAAATGAATTCTTAGTAGATGTATTTATTAATATTTTAGTTAATGCTGTGAAATACAATGATAATTATAATATAGTTATAACCATCAAGTTATCACACCATGAAGAAAACGGCATTAATTATCTTAAAATTGAATTCATTGATAATGCTAGAGGAATACTAGATGTCGAAAAACAAGTAATTCTTGAAAAAGGATTTAACAAGAATAGAAGAAGCCAGGGTTTAGGTATAGGTTTATCGCTTGTAAAAAAGATAATTGAAAGCTATAACGGTAAAATTTGGGTAGAAAATAGAATCCCTGAAGATTACTCTAAGGGAAGTAATTTTGTCTTACTAATTCCTAGAGCAGACTAAAGTAATTTATCCATTATCTCTATTTTTAAAGATTTCTTTCACTTCTTTCTCACACAAAAACAGAACAACTGCGTAAGGAAGAGCAAAAATCCACAAAATCGAGTATAACGCAATCACTATATAGCGGCATATACTATTTCTAAAGAACAACCCAATCGATCCTATTAACAACGCCACTGAAATTATCGTTATGATAACTCCTAAAAGTTGGATTGATGTTGCCACGTCATTAACATCTTCTCCCAACTTTTCTGCTAAGGGTTTTGCTATGAGATTTGGAGAGAATAGTCCAATCAATCCAACAATGAAAAAGACAACGGTAATCAAGCAAGAAATTCCTGCAACTATTTTTAAAAGTTTATGTCTTTCAATTTTTGGGATGTCAGGTGTTGTATTAGGATTTTCTTCTACTTCTCGAGCGACGTAGAACAATAAGAAGAGAGGAATCAACACATATATCACACAATGGACTATCCCCCCCCACTCTCTTTCTCCTCCAAATACATTAATAGATAGTAAAAGCATTAACACGACAGATACCGTTGTTACAGTCATGAACATTTTAAAAGTGTCTTTATATCCCTTCTTGAAAACATATAACGAGAGCATTATAGTTGCTAATATTAGGGCCCAACCAATAAGCATTAAGGGATCTACAACGTGATATGCTGTGCCTCCCCAATCAAGCATTTGGTCGTGTGAGATGTAGAAATTGGGCCATAACATCATATTGGTTTCATAATGATAAAACTGATCGATGAAAAAATGCGATATCCCTCCAGCAACGGTAAGAAGATACGCATTTCTCCATTTTATCTCCCGAATTCCTTCGTCTTCGAATCTCAAGCGAATATGCGTATCTGTTTTCTTTATTGTAAATCTTGAAAAATAAGTGTAAAATAAAGAAAGGGGGACAGCAAATATTAGAAAACCTAGGATGCTGTGAAAGGGCAATCCGATAAATATTTGAGCGGCATCTGGTCCTATGTAATTGTTTGCAAGAAAGATGAACGCAACTTTATAATTGAACTTATCTCTCGTGTAATACATAATCGGTATAAGAATACATAATCCATAAAATATGTGTGTAAATGCGGGCATTTTTACGAATGAAATATTAATTAAATTAAAAATGAATTTGTTTTCAAACTATTTAAGTATTCAATTCATGCATTCATATCTCTGAATTCTGATAGAAAAATGGATAGACAGGTTTCAATCCAGTAAATAATCCCCATAATAGTACCGTCATGGTAAATGTTATTGTCATTAATAAGAACATCATCAATATTAAATTATTCTTGGTTTTCAATGCTGCTCTTTTATTATTAAAATAAAATAATACAACACCACAAATCGGATTAAGAAGTAGATATACAAAAGCACATTGCCCTTCCAAATAAGAAAAAGCAGTTATTATCCCTCCGAGAATTCCGAAAAATGTGGTAATATATCCCTCTAGACGAGAACGCATGATAAAATTAGAAAAAGAATCTGCTCCAACACGATTTTTAAGGCTCAATGTGTGAATATAGCAAATTTCAGTAAGTATTACAAAAAATCCAAGAGTAATGAAAAGATGACCTATTATTTCATCTAAGAAATATATCGCATAATAAAAAGCTTCAGTTTCAAGGGCTGCCGGTACTTGCGAGTTTAACCGATTCATGGTTATGTGAGTGATATTTCCATAGTTGAAAATCACTACGGCAAGTAAGTAAATCGTGAATAGATATTTTATTCGTTTTTCAGGTAAATCATATTTTTTTAAGTCTTCAAGAATTCTTTTCACGAGGAAAAATGATATCACCGTAAACATTGGCCCTATAATAATCAAATCTAAAATATCCTTAAGGTTTAATCGATATAGTGCATAAATTTCTTGTTCAGATACATAAAATCTGTAAGTCACGTCAGGATTTCCTAAACGCGTGATGTATCCTAATCCAAATGCCACGCCATACATTAATACGATTAAGAATGTCCTAATAAAAGACTCCGAAATTATAATTTGCTTTTTTCGCATTAAACTTCACATTTAATTATAATAATTGATTACTTTTTGTTTTCAATCTATAAAAGAGTTAGTGAAATAGCATAATAAATAAAATAATAAAAAGTAAAGAAAAAAAAAATAGAAGGAGTTTATTCCTCTTTTCTTAAATCCTTGGCTTCATCTTCTAATGGCTCGTAATATTCAAGATCACCAATGTTCCCCTCTGGTTCATCGCGCCATTTCACTTTGAGGGGCATTCCAACATAAGTTTCCCTAAAGTTTATTTCTGGACTTAATTGGGCCAAAAAAGCCGTGTCAGTCCCATCGTGACGAACGCATACGACGGGTTTTTCAACAACCTCTCCAGTTTGTGGATTTTTCTCGTATGTTATGTTAAATGTTGCAACTTGAGCCGTCTCCCTGACATCTACCCATAAATCAGGTTTAACGAGGCAGTATCCACACACAAGTCTCGGAGGGAAGAATACAGTATTACAGCTCCTACATTGAGTACCAACTAATTTCTTTTCCTTTAGTTTCTTGAACCAGGGTTGGAGGTGATCCAAGCTGTACCTGAATTTATAGCTTGAAAGATACCAGTTTCCAGGCATTGTTCGAGTTACGTCATATTCCTTTCGGTCATATTCCATTTTTTTTGACATTTTATTTCTACCTCCTATTTAAATTTCCTTTTTGGTTCGTCTGCCATGACCATCATCGTGATGAGGTTAATAATTCCTCCCCATCCGTGGCCTAGCGACGTGTGAACTGTTTTTGGTACTTGATTTCCAGCCTTCCCCATTATCTGTAATGCCGCTTCTGCGGGTCTTTCCATAGCAGAGGCTCCAATGGCATTGGTAGAATTTACTCCACCAGAGGTATTTATGGGGAATTCACCATTTGCGGCAGTCGTTCCATTTGCGTACATTTCGGGAGCTGTATTAGTCTCGAATAATCCCAATTTTTCGACCCACATTAACTCTTGGTTTGGAAAAGGAGCGTAAACTTCTGCGTAGTCAATTTCTTTTCCTGGAAATGAGATTCCTGCTTGATCAAATGCTAATTCTGCACTTCTTTGTGCGCCTAACTGTTCTGAAGGGTCCAATTGTCCTCCTCCGCCAGCGTTGTATCCCATAATTCCCGTTTCATTAGCCACGCTCGCTACGCCATTCACATAAACAGGAATATCTGCCATGTCTTTTGCTTTTTCTTCTGTAGTAAAGAGCATTGCGCAGCAACCATCTGAAGCTGGACAAACCATACCGAACCGTAAAGGATAGGAAATATAAGGCGTGTCCAAAACTTCCTCAATCGTGACATTTGGCATTTTTAAATGGGTGTACCAGTTTTTTGCCGCGTTTCTTCGATTCTGCACGACAACTCTCGCTAGATCCTCTTCCGTAATCTTGCTTTTCCGCATGTAATTTGTTGCTTGATATGCGGCAATACCAATGGCGGCACCTGCAGACACCAACCGTTTCATTTTTTGAAGAGGCATTCCTATCGATTGAATCGCTGTGAGCTCTCCTAGAGCCACGCTTGAAAGTCCCACGCTCGTGTCGCCTTGGGATTGTTGTTCAAACGCAACTGCCAATACGGTATCAACTCCAGGTAATCCTGCGGCAACAGAATAATAACCCGCTATGGCCACCGTACCTCCCGTCGTTCCACCAGTTGTCACGCGCATTAGAGGCTTATTTCGCGCACCCATCCAGTCAGTCATCCATAACTCTGGAATGCTGGCTCCTTCGAAAGCGGGCATGTTTCCATTAACAAACATGTCAATATCTTCAATCCCTACACTAGGTACCTTACTTAAACAGTCGTCAATTGCTTCTTTCACCATCTCTGGCATGCTCACATCAGAGCGTCTTACAGCATGTTCGCAAAAACCTGCTGATGCTATTGCTACTTGTCTTCCCATTTTTAATTACCTCCTTTTTCTAGTACATATAATATATTATTCTGCGCACAGAATCCAATCTGTCCAGTGGCTATCGCGACTTTTGGATCTTTTACTTGATAACCATCAGCCTTACCTTGAAGTTGTTTAACTGCTTCAATAATTCTCATCAATCCCGTGGCAAATGGAGCATGCCCAGCAATAGCTCCTCCAGAAGGATTAATTGGAATATCACCGTTTATCTCCGAATTTAGCTCATTAGCTTTTCCTTTCTCAGCAAGCCCAATAGCTTCAGCAAGAATTAATTCCTCGTGAGCATATTGCTCAAATATCTCTGCAAAATCAACATCTTTTGCAGTAATTCCAGCGCCATCAAACGCCATCTTTGCGGCCATTTCCATTGACTTACATTCAGAGAGATCTCTATCGCCTAAATAATAAGGATCTTGATTAGAACCAACACCCTTGATCCAGACAGGTTCGTCCGTGATCTTTAACGCTTGCTTTTCGGGTGCCAATAAAATAGCAGCTAATCCATCGCAAGGAGCAGCATACATGAGTTCTGTTACTGGATCGCTCAATATATCAGATTTTAATACATCATCCACTGTAATGTTAGCATTTTGAGCTTCGGGATTAGCTAATGGATTTTTCGCTGCGTTTTTCCTATTCTTCACGGCTACTTTAGCAATATCCTCAGCACTCACGCCATATTTTTCCATGTAAGCTCTCATCTGAAATCCTCCAGCAGTTATGTTATTAACTAATGCTGTAGGGCGCTCGAACGTTGGATCTGTCTGGTATAATTGCGCAGAATCATACGGGTAACAAGAAGGCGTACTTCCACCCCATACAACTGCTAATTTATGATTACCAGACAAAATTCTCATCAAACCATATTGCGCTGCAAAAGCACCATCCATTTCTGCCTTGGATTCGTCAGCTAAATAAGCTCCTGCCGGTTCAACACAATATGCGTTTGATATCGTACGACCATCATAATAATCGTTCGTTGCAGAGATCACGGTTGTTATATCTTTCTTTTTCAAGTTTACGCTGTCTAAAGCACCTCTTACCGTCTCAAAAATGAGGTTATATCGCCCGTAAATTAGATCAGGAGACATTTTCATGTAATAGTAACCTACAATTCCTACTTTATCCATTTGTTTCACCTCACGCTTTTACGAACCCCTTGATGTCTCCAGGTTCTCCTTTTGTTTTATCGTTCCATTCGATTTTAACCTTCATTCCTGTTTTGACTTCGGCAGGATCTATGTTCGATAGCTTGTAAATAATAGCGGTATTGCTTCCGTCGATTTGTACCATTCCGATGACTGAATCCTTGACTTTTCTCGAGCCTCTCTCCGTGACCTTCCATTTTGTTATTGTATAATTTTTGAGCGTACCTGTATCAGGTAAATCTACCCAATTTTGGTCTAATGGAATTTTCTCGTTGCATTTACCGCAGACTTGCCTGGGTGGTACAAACACATCTGAGCACTTTGGACACATGTTTCCGACGATTTTCTTGTTTTCTAAATTGTCATAGAACTTGTCCATGTACTTGCCAACCCAGAAATTAAATTCTGCTCTTACCATTCCTTTATTGGTAACTACATTCTGTTCTGTCATGTTATTTTCTCTTTTTACTTATATTTAGATAGTTAAATTATAATATGAATGATAATCTTAAAAGTAATAAAAATATATGTCAAAGCTACAATAATGTGCTACATTGATGTATATTTCATAGGTAATACATATAGCACATCTCGATAATTCAGTCATTTATATATGACTATTTCTAAAAATAACTTAGATAACATGTTTTATTTCTACTTGAAGAAAAAGTCGTGAGCTAAAAATGACAATATTTGGAAAAAAAAGAGAAGATATTCATTTCGCTGCGAGCCCACAGGAAACAATGGGATTCTCTAAAGAAGGAGATCTATTAATGCTGACTAGCGTGCAGAATTATTTAATCAAGAAATACACTTTTACTGAACTTGATCAGGTAAATGACATAAAGAGACAATTACTAGGGAGAAGGATTTTAATCATCAACACGAAAGACCTTTTTGACAATAGTAATATTCCCATGAGCGATTTGAAACGAGCGATAGACGAAATTAGGCTATTTTTAGTTGAAAACGGTGGATCCATGGGCAGGTTAGGAGATCAATATCTCATTATCACGCCAAATTCTCAGGTCAAAATCTCAAACTGAGTTTTGAGTGATATTTTTGTAAACTCATGAGCATAAATCTTTAAATATAGTGAGATTGAATTAGATATTAATCTTATTTATACTAAATAATTGATTAAAATGGAAGTCATAAAAGATCATTCTAGGAATTTATTGGTATTTTTAGTACCTACGATAATAATAACTGTAATCTTATTTATAGTGCTCGAGGCCTCGATAACTTTAATAGTTGGATTTATAATATTAATGATTTGGTCATCATTTATATACTACTTTGGTGTAAGTCGTTCGCTAAAAAAAAAAGAACCTGATATGATATCATTAATTCTATATATCGTGCTAACCATTATCGTATCGATATTTGTATTTGGAATGGAAAACTTGTTGGAATTGACAACTTATATATCAATCGTAGGTTTAGGCATATTATTATCAACCTTTTGTTATTCTTTTTATAAGAAAATGAAAGAAGTAGCAGAATAAATTGCTTATATTTTTTCTTTTTTTTTTATCCATTGGGTTTATAATCTGGATTTGGCTCAGGAATCCTTGCTTCTACTTTTTCTCTCCACTCCCATAACAAGTTCTTTAATTCTTCTGCTTTTTCAGAGTATGTTTTTGCTATATTGTTGTTTTCGCCAAGATCATCGCGGAGATTATAGAGTTCAATTCGATTGTCTTCAAAGAACTCAATGAGTTTATAATCACCAGCTCTTATCGAGGATCCCGGAGTACCTCCTTGATTACCATAATGAGGATAATGCCAGAATATTGCCTCTCTATCTAAATCACCACTTTCTTTCAAGAGAGGCATCAAGCTCACGCCGTCGCAATGTTGTTCGGGAATTAAATCTAAACCTGTCATTTCTAAGAGCGTTGGATAAAAATCAGGGCTAGTTACTGGAGTATTGCACTTGCTTCCTGGTTTAATTTGACCTGGCCATTTAATGATTAGTGATTCGCGCGTTCCACCTTCATACATCCAGCCCTTTCCCTCGCTGAGAGGGGCATTACAAGTTGGTGAACCCTCCGCAGTCGCTAAACCTCCATTATCAGAAGTAAAAATAACAATTGTTTCCTCAACCTTTCCTAATTCTTCAAGTGTATGTAACAGCCTTCCGATGTTCTCGTCGAGTTTTTCAACCATTCCAGCGTAAACTGGATCAGATTGTATTAAGCGACGCTTAATTCGCCAGTTCCTCTGATGCTCGATAGGAAAAAAAGATCCTTCTTCGAAAGTTTTCTCTTTATCAAGGCCGAGTTTCTTAGCTTTTTCCTTATATTTTATTTTATATTCTCGAGGTACTTGAATTGGAATGTGGACAGCGTAATACGCAAGGTAAAGAAAAAATGGATCATTTCCGTTCATCTTAATTAAGTCAATCGCTTCGCTTGTAAGCCGGTCAGTTAAATATTCGCGCCTTGGACCGTCTTTCAATCGAGGATTGCGGTATGGGCTGAAATACCCTCCCATTGGAGCACCCCAACCGCAACCAGCAATGTTTACATCAAATCCTTGATGCTCTGGCCAGTATGGTTCTTCTCCAAGGTGCCATTTTCCGACATGATATGTTCGATAACCTCCTTCCTTTAAAGCTCGTGCAATTGTTTTTTCAGTCAGAGGTAATTCTTTTATATAGGGCGCATCGATAAGCTTCCCTTTAGCATTGCCTCCTATGAAATTAGTTAAACCCAATGTTGCGGGATATTTCCCCGTAAGGATACTAGCGCGCGTTGGCGAGCACACGGGACAGGCGGCATAAGCATCAGTGAAGCGCATCCCTTCGGAAGCTAATCGATCAATGTTAGGAGTTTCGTAGAAAGTGCTTCCATAACAAGTTAAGTCTACCCATCCTAAATCGTCGATTAAAATAAATATAATATTAGGTTTTTTCATTAATCTTTATTCTCAATTATTTCTTTAAATATAATTTGCTAAGGTTAAAAGCTTTACCATATAGATTTAATAGTCCATAAATCTAACGATTTTAATCTTACCTCTCCGTTCATCGCATAAATATCAAAACCATTACAAGTCTCAATTTCTGGATAGATACGACTTGTTAGGCACTCTCTATTATTTATAAAGATCTCGACTACAGATTTATCGATGAAAATATGAAATGATAATTGCTTTTCTCCTTTCAAAGAAGATAATTTTCCCTTTTCTTTCCCAGCTCTAATAATGTAATCTCTTGTATTAAATTCAATTAGTTCTCCTATTTGTTTATCAGCAGATTGGAAAAGTTTAAACCCAAAAAACTCGGCATTAATCAATTCAAATTTTGTAATTATTTCTAATCGTATGTTAGGAAATTTTCCTAATAGATCCTTTGAATCTGGATTTATTATCAAATTCTCAAGATGAACATGAGATTCTCTAAGGATTTTAAGTTCACTTGCAGGTTCAAATCTAAGGTTTCCATCGGAATCAAGAGATAGGACTCGTGGCAAGGAGAGACAGCCATCCCACCCACCCGTGCCTCCTCCCCTAATCCAACCCCACAGGAGTAATCGACCATTATCATCAAACATCGTATTTGGAGCATAAAAACTACGCCCATGATCCAATATCTTCCATTCACTGGGTTCAAAGAGATGATTATTATAACTGCCAATATTATATATAACTTCCTTATGGGGAGATACGATAAGGATATATTTATCCCCTAAAGGAAAAAAATTTGGACATTCCCAATTCCTTCCATTTATTCTTTCTCCTTTACAGAGAGGAGAAATGAATTTCCATTCAATGAGATCTAATGATTTATATAGTAATACAACCCCTCTGGGGGTTTTTCTTGTTTTTTCTCTACGAGCTTCATATATATGACCCCCTAGCACCATATACCAACTATCATCCTCCTTCCAAACATATGGATCTCGCCAATCGCGAACATCTAGAGACTCGTGTAAATCAAGCGTCATTATTGGGTTTTTCGGATGTTTATCCCAGGTATTCATATCGTCATGACTAGTTGCAAGCCATTGTTCGGCACCAGATTCAGGTAATTTATTTGGACCAACGCTCGTGTAGAAGATTGTTGGAATACCATCGTTATTAACGCAACATCCAGACCAGCATCCATATTCATCTTCATTTGGACTTAACGCAATTAGTAAATGCTCCCAATGAATCAAGTCTTTACTTTTAGCGTGCCCCCAATAAATGCTACCATGGATTGCACTATACGGATTATGTTGATAATAAATGTGATATTCCCCCTTATAAAATATAGGACCATTAGGATCGTTCATCCAGTACGCAGGGGCAAGAAAATGAAACTCTGGCCTATGAGGGCACTTCTCAGCGATTAATTTTCCTTCTTCCAGGCTTTTCATTGCTTGTTTGATTTTGTTCACAATAATGACCTTATTATATCTATAAAAGACTCAAGGGAATATTTCATTTAAACCATAAGATTGATTTATTATTAACCTTATGATTAGAGTTAGTTATAGTCTTAAATATTATAAAAAATATATCATATTTTATCAAGAAGCCCATAAAAGTAAGATAATAGAATGATTGAAAAAATTGACACGCAGAAGACGGGACGAAAAGTTCCCTCTAAACAAGTCGCCGCGTATGGATTCATGACTGGCTCGGCTAATATCGTGGGCGTGGCGAAGAATTTGTATTTATTTGTATATATTACTGACGAGTTCGGGTTACAACTGGAATTATTTATACTCGCAAACTTATTGTTCTTTGCTTACAACGCGTTGAACGATGTTCTCTTTGGGATATATGCGGATAGAACTCGACACAAGTTAGGACGTCGCATTCCATACATTAGATATGGGTCTCTATTCATTGTCGTGACGAACATGCTGATCTGGTTTCCGTGGCCTGGAACTTATTTTGGAGTGCCAGATGCGGGCGTGATCAATAAATTCATACAGTACCTGGTGTATCTTTTTGCGATGGATACAGTGATGACGATAATTAATGTTTCTATCAATGCGTGGTTACCAGAAGCGACAGAATCCGAAGAAGAAAGAACCAAAATGTCATTAATAAATAAGATGTCAATTTTGATAGGGGGTCTCTTCGTCCTAATAGTACCCATGATCTATAATGAGGGAGGACTTGATGTATTCAGGGTTTTCTTGTTAATTGGGAATACAATAAATGCGCTCTGCTTGTTTGTGGGATCTTTTATCATAAAGGAGAGACCTGAATTGTACAAAACCTCGTTCAAGGATATAAGTACCAAGGAGATTTTCAAGCAGTTTGCTAGTTTATACAAGAAAAATGCGTTCTTGAGCTCAATAATTTTTGGTTTCGCTACAGCGACGATGGTGATGTTATTGAATAACTATCCGAAACAGCTTGGATATGGACTGGGATTGGAAAATGGCGAATTATGGGTGCAAGCCATTTTTTACATATCTCATTATGGAATGCTACCCGTGTTATCTCTCATGGTGAAATCCAAGCCGGTCGATAAGGTCATCGTGAACATAATAAAATACGGATTGGTTTTATCAGTTGTTTTATTTAGTATGTCGATAATATTAAACAATCCTTTGATCCTATGGCCATTCGTAGGCGTGGCAGGAGCTATGGCAACGGTTGGGTTGTATGGGCCTCTCATCGGTGGCAATGCCATAGATCAAGATGAGCTTGATACCGGGGAGAGACGAGAAGCATTGTACGGTGGAGCTGGAGCCTTGATAACAATTCCGACTGCTCAAATTGTCGGGAGTCTTGTAGCTGGGGGACTAATTCTTATTAATTATCAAGAAGGGGTGGGGTTCGCGCAGGCAGATTCTGTATTTGCGGGAATACGTTTTCTATTCTTTATTATAATCTTCATAAGTGGAATACTAACTCTAATCGCTATTAAAATTTACCCGTTTAAAGGTGATGCATTAGTTACCTTGAAGAAAGATCTTATTGAATTACACAAAAAGAAGGAAGCAAGCGCTACTCCTAATCAAGAATCTTTTCCCAAATCGTAGTAGGGAAATATTTTAGAATAATAAACCAATTACTAAAATATCATGTCTGAAAAACCAAATATAGTTTACCTGCTCAATGATCACCAAGCCTTCTATTTACACGGTGAAATGACGGGAGGTCCAAAGATTAAAAAACCCAACTTTGAAAAACTTGCCGCTAAAGGCGTTGAATTCACTCGCTCTTATACGTGTTGCCCATTATGCGCTCCAGCAAGGCGCACAATGCTAACAGGGTTGTTTCCTCATACTCATCATGAATTAACTAATCTATCATTTAACGAGTTTAAAAACGAAACATATCTAGAAAAACTTGCTGAGGCGGGTTATAAGAATTATTATTACGGTAAGTGGCACGCAGGACCAGGAACGGCTTTTGACCATAAATGCGAAGGATTTAGTTATCCAGATTATAACAATCCCTACACGAAACCAGAATATGCAGAATATCTTAAAAAATATGATTTACCGCATTTTGAAGTTCGAATTCAACGAAGTTTTTCAGAGCCTAATAGCGATTTCAATAAAAGACTCGGAATAAATATTGTACCTGGGGAGCTTCACAGAATTGAAGGTGCGGCTTGTACCGAAAGCGCAACGGGAATCATGACCACGCCGAAGGAATCCCACGAAGCGTTCTTCTTAGCTGACCTTGCTTGTGAGAGATTAAGGAAAATTGCGCAAGAGGGAAATAAGGAGCCCTTTCATCTACGCGTTGATTTTTGGGGTCCGCACCAACCATATTATGCCACTCAAGAATTTTTAGATTTATATCCTCCGGAATCCATTCCAGAATATCCTAACTTTCGAGACGATCTGAAAAACAAACCGAAAACATATCAATCGGAAAGGAACTATCCCTTGCATAAATTGGGAAAGATAATTCATCCGAATCCATTACCTTGGCCTGAATGGCAAAAAGTATTAGCATTATGCTACGCACAACAAACCTTGATCGATAAAGCTGCAGGACTCATCCTTGACACTTTGGACGAACTGGGGCTTTCTGATAATACTATAATTATATGGACAACAGATCATGGCGATGCAGTTGCTTGTCATGGGGGGCATTTTGATAAAGACGCTTACATGCCTGAAGAAATGATGCGCGTTCCCATGGCTCTTAGCTTTCCAGGAGTAGTTCCAACGGGTCAAAAATCGCAAAAACTCGTAAGCACCATTGATGTAGCACCAACAATTCTAGACGCTGCGGGAACATCTTTTACCAATCCCGTGCACGGGCAAAGTATCCTACCAATCTGCAAGAATAATGACGCAGAATGGCGTGAAGACTTGATGTGTGAAACGAATGGACACTTTTCGGTTCATATAGGTCGCATGATCGTGAAAGATCAATATAAGTATGTCTGGAACGAGCGAGATATGGACGAGCTATACGATTTAGACGAAGACCCTTACGAAATGAATAACTTTATTGACGATGATGCGCATCAAGAAATACTCGATGATATGAAATCTCGACTGGAAAAGTGGCGACTAAAAACAACCGATAACATGACTAGGAAGATATTAAGAAAGGATCGCGCTAAATTCGCAAGAGAAAAAGCTCAACTAACAACATTAGTAAATTTAGATAAAAGAAAAGAATACTAAAAAACAACATTTACAATGGTTTTATAGGTTTAAGGGATATTGGCCATATTTCTTTGCAGCCGCTATCATTGTGATCACATTTTCTACCTTGCAGGAATTAGTTAAATCAGTACACGGACTCAGCATATAGCCACTCCCTTCTCCAGCGTCCTTGATACATTTCTTTACAGCTTCTATAACTTCTTCGTTTGTTCCGAAGGGCAAAACACCTGAAACATCTATGTTTCCAACCAAGCACAATTTATCTCCATATTTTTCCTTTAAATGTTTTAAATCCATTCCTGCAAACGGTTCGAGCGATTCTACTCCATGAAAACCAGCTTCAATTAAACCATCAAAATATGGCTCGGTAAAACCATCCGAATGAAAAATTGCAAATTTCCCCGCTTTCCTTATCTCGTGAACCATCTTTTTGTAAGCAGTAACGATTAAGTCTCGATGATGTTTGGGATTTATCATAGTTCTGTTTTTAAATGCGGTATCGTCGCATAAAAAGACCACATCAAAATCGGTTTCTGCCACGGCTTTTGCCCATTGAACTCCTACCTTGGTTCTTAAATCGATATATTTCTTGAGCTTTGCCTTGTTTTTTCTTATCAGTTTAACGAGCAATCCTAAACCTATGCCCTCCCATAGGGGTTCCAAGATCGGAAACAAATGCGCACACGGTACAAATTCGTCCGTTGGAAATCTTTTTAGTCTCCTATTTGTTTTTTCAGCATACCCGGGAACTACTTCCCATTCAACACCGTAGTATGTATCATAGAAGTGATCTGCCATTTCTTCTGTCGTGATATAATTCGTTAAATACCACCCAATATCAGATGTAGTGATGGCTGGTTTTTCGTGAATTCTTCCGTCAAAATCTACATAATGGTTTGGATCGTCAAGTTTAGGCAAAGGATTGTCTTTCATAACGTCATTAGGCGGATTTACTGGTAATCCCCCGGCACCCCATGCGCAATCAAAGCCTAATTTTTTCTCCACATTAAAATCCCTATAATAAATACGATATTTTGATTCTTTTTTAAATTTGCCACCCCAATACTCGTACAAGTTCTTTCTAAATCCAGGCATTGATTCTTGATTGAATAAAGGCACTCGATCAGGCTCTTCGTGGTTAATGGCTTTTAACACACGTTCTCGCGCATTCATTATTAATTATTATGGCCTCTAATTACTTTTAAGACTTCAATTTTCCTTCTTTTGCGAGTTTTTGAAGGTATTCTTGCTCTTTTTTTTCGTGTAATTCGAATATATATTTTTTCTTTTTCAACCATTCAGGTCCGTCTAGTGGATACCAATACAAGGCAAGGATACTAATACCTGTAAAAATCGCAGGTATTAAGAAAAACGCAGTAAATATTCCATAAGATCCCAGTAAAAATAAAAATAATCCGTTTGCAATTGATAAAGAGGGTTTTGTAACAATAGCATTTACGCCACCATAAATTGCTTCTCGACGCTTCCCTGTTATTAATTCATCGTTGTCGATGTTATCTCCCATTAGAACCCCATTAGAAACCATCGCTCCTGCGAATCCAATGCCCGCAAAAAAACCGGGAATCCAGGCAAAAAGTGTAAATTGACCCATCATAAATAGAATTATGAAAGCTATTGTAATTACTGAAAGGTTTATAATCATTATTTTTTTAGGTCCTATTTGAGGCATTTTATTAACATTAAATGCCATTCCTATAACGATTCCTATAATTAGAAAAAAGAGCAGTAGTATGAGATCCAATCCCCCAATGGTGTTTTGAACATAATAAAGTAGGCCTGTTTGAAACATTGGAAGTACTATAGCCAAAAAAAATGCGGGTATCATGAAGATCCAAAAAGGTTTGTTTTTAAAAGTTAATTTAATACCTTCGATAAAGGGTTCGTGGGGTTGTAACTGCGCAAACATATTTTCTTTGTAGAAATAGGATGTTCCAAAAAGTATCACCGCACAAAGCAAGGCGAAAATAATTATCACTGGATAAAATATATCTGGAATGCCCTCTTGACCTGTTAATAAAACAATTGGAACTATAAATCCAATGAGTATGTTAATAAAACCTATTACCGAAGTATAAATACCTAAACTAGTCCGACCCTTTGCAGTAATTGCAATCTCCGCAGGTAGACAAAAGAAACAGCACCCCACGATGGAAAACATGGTATCTAAGAAAAATAATACAAAAATAAAGTTCAAAAATAGAGCAAATTGATTATCGAGAGGAGCTATAGGAATCCAGCATAAAATAAATGCTAGCGCATATATAAATGAACCATAGCGAATATAAGGAATACGCCGTCCTATTTTTGTCCTCGTGTTATCGATAAAGTAAGAGGCGATTGGATCGTTAATTACATTCCAAAACGCAAATATAAACCAACCTATTGTTAAAAGCGTGGCATCAGCACCTAACTTTTGATTATAGAAAAATGTAATATTTCCAAAAACCAAACCATTAAGAATATTATTAGCAAGGGTAGCAAAAGCAAAGCTTGTTTTTGTTGAAATAGATATATGCTCTTCTGGTAATTCTATTTTTTCACTCATAATTGTAATTCAATCTGTTATTATTTATACCTTATACTTATATTGGATATAAATTTCACCAAAGTGTTAAAATTTTTAAAATCCAACTTATATAATAATATCACTTAGAAAATCGAGTAAATCTGTTTGTATAATGCTTTTATATAGCGTGAGTGAAAATGGAGCTTTAAGAAAGGTAAAAAAAGTCGATTTCGCTGAAAACAAGGTTTTTTTAATCGACGACAATAAGACAATTTTTTTATGGCAGGGTCAGAAAGCTTCAAAAAAGAAAAAGGAGTTAAGCGAGAAAAAAGCAGGGGCTTTAAATAAAAAGAGAGAAGAGCCTGCTAAGATACAAATCTTTGAGCAAGGCAAAGAATATGGGTCGTTCCTTCCCATAATGGAAGGTTTAAAGAAGGGATTTGGCCAAATATCGCCTATTGAAAGGAGAGAAGAATTAAAAATCAAGTACGAGGATACAATAGACCTTCTTGATGCAGGTCTTACGCCCGATTTAGAAGCCGTGATAACCGTAAATGCCCATACTCTAGCACAAAAAGCAAAATCTTACGAAGAATTATGCAAGATATTAGCAGAATTGCAAATTTCTCTCACCAAAGAAAAGGGCAAGCCAACCGTAAAAGAGATTAAGAAAAAGGAAGAAGAAATCTTTAAATCCTCGTCAACCTATGAAGAACTATGTTGGTTGATCAGTCAAATTCGTTTAATAAAAGAAAAGAAAATAGGTAAACAGAAGCTAGCCGATTTCAAGCCACCTTCTTAGTTACAACTCAATCACGATTATAGACATTGAAGGCATTTTTAAACTTAACTTATTTCTCTCAACTTCAAAGTTAGAAGAGTCAAAATTTTTTGGTTTCACTTGATCAGGATTGTCAAAGGTGTTATGAGAATTCATTTTCTCTCCTCGAAGGATCCGAGCAGAAATCTTCCTATCCTTTAGTTCAATATGAGAAAATTCAATAGAGATATCAATCGCATCATCAAGTTCTATATTCGATAATGACACATGAATTTTCTGCTCATCATCGATAGAAGCCGAACCGTGAATAGCAAAAAGGTTTTTCTTCCCTTGCTCGCACTTTTCTGAAGTGATAGTCGTCGGTAATAAGGTTGCATCTTGATGAACTTGATACATGTCAAACACATGATAAGAAGGAGTCAAGAGCATTTTTTCATCTTGAGTTAAAATCATTGCTTGCAGTACATTAATCGTCTGAGCTATGTTTGCCATGTGGATTCGATCGCAATGATTGTTAAACATATCTAAATGCAGTGATGCTACTAAAGCATCGCGCATTGAGTTTTGTTGATAAAGAAATTTAGGATTCGTTCCTTCTTCTGCTCTCCACCATGTCCCCCATTCATCAACAATTAAGCTTACACTATTTCTGGGGTCGTGTATGTCCATTATTCCAATAATTTTTTCAATAATTTTTTCGTGTTGTAGCGCATTTTGCATAGTGCTATACCAGCGCCTTTTGTTAAATTTGATAGAAGGAGCCTCGAATCCTGCTCTAGTATAACAATGAAAGGTAATGCCATGAATTATTAAATTATTTTCATACGCTCCCAAATTATTCTGAGGGATTGTTTTTTTCAACAGAACATCATACCAATGCAATATAGTGTCGATAGGATATTCCTTTGTAATACCACTGGCAATCTTATATAATTGATTCCCAGGAAGATTCTTACAATATGTAGAATATTGACAGTATAGATCTGAATAATATTCAGCAGACATGGTTCCACCACATCCCCAATTCTCGTTTCCAATGTCCCAATACTTAATTTTCCAAGGTTTCTCTTTTCCATTCGTCCTGCGAAGTTCTGCAAGCGTGCTCTTTCCATCAAAAGTAATGTACTCAATCCAATTTTTCATTTCCTGAACGGTTCCACTACCAACATTACCGCATATACAAGGTTCGCACCCAAGTTGTTCACATAAATCAAAAAATTCGTGAGTGCCAAAGGAGTTATCTTCAAGTACTTCACCCCAATGGGTGTTGATGGTGACAGGTCTTTTATCTTTTGGTCCTATACCATCCTTCCAGTGATATTCGTCTGCGAAGCACCCTCCTGGCCAGCGTAGGTTAGGTATCTTTATTTTTTTTAACGCTTCAACGATGTCGTTTCGAATACCTCTCGTATTTGGAATTGAAGAGTCTTCTCCAACGTAGAATCCATCGTAAATACACCGTCCTAGATGTTCAGCAAAATGGCCATAAATATGCCTACTTATTTTTTTACTATCTTTTGTTATTTCAGTATCAATTATTATGTTAGCCATCTGTATTTATTCCTCGTATTTTCTAGAAAAAATTATTCTTAGATTATTAAATTATTATAATCCATAAATTTAATTTAAAATTCTATTTATATAATAATAGTATAAGATGCTTTCAGAAAACATTCCGAATATCATTGAATCTCTAAAATCGAACGATATCAAAGAAGTAAAACTAGCAATATTAAACTTCAAGGGAGATAAATATCCGAAATCTACTCTTCTTGACACGAATAAAAAATACCATGATATCTTCGAAAATAACTATTACCATGTCCTTTCTTTCCTACTGAGACTGAGAAAGTTCAAATATTTTAGACAGTTATTAGACTTTTCCGATAAGGTAGATGTATTTATTGATGTGGAAAAGATTCCAAACAGACTCGAAATCATTTCTAAACTTCATTACAATTACCTGAGAGCGTTTCAATTTGGCAAGATTATCGATTTGACAAAATTCTTGAATA
>Ga0180432_10004693_pt1 | contig 18574 bp, 19 predicted proteins | sample SS_ome_10_FD_132414 | JGI IMG/M metagenome (GOLD analysis project Ga0180432, IMG submission 132414) | Hypersaline lake sediment archaeal communities from the Salton Sea, California, USA - SS_1_MS_2 metaG | ecosystem: Environmental > Aquatic > Non-marine Saline and Alkaline > Hypersaline >...
AAGCTAAATATTATTGATGTAATAAAAGAAGATGTCGAACTTATAATTAAGGGTAACTACTATAAAGGACTTTGTCCATTTTGTGACAGCAAAAAGGAGCGAACATGTCCTCTCTGTGAAAGTGTTCTCAAAGAAGAAAAACAGCCGTTCACTATAAGTCCTAAAAAGGGAATATTTTATTGTTTCTCATGTCACGCAGGCGGAGACCTGGTGGCCTATATAGCTAAAAAAGAAAATGTTTCCCATTTAGACGCAGCAATGTGGCTCGCAGATAAATATAAACTTAAGATTCCTGAAGATATAAGAAAAAAACTAGAGAAAGAAAATTGGGTCAAGAAGGAAGAAGATGGACAATAAAGAACTAATTTCTATATTAGAAGCTATAGCAAAACTTTCAGGACAGGTAGCAAAGCTCACAGAGAAGAGCGAGAGGCCGCCAAAAACGGTCGCTAAGAAACGCTCTGATGAAATACATGAACTTGCCACTGCGTTAGCAAAAGCTCAAGGAGAAATAAAAATTGCAGGCAAGAAGAGTGAGAACCCATTCTATAAGAGTGCTTACTCTGACCTGGCAGAAGTAATTAACGCTTCGCGTCCACACCTCACAAAAAATGGATTGTCAGTAGTGCATCAAATTAACCAAGACGAAGATGGAGCAAACTTCTTGCATACAACGCTGCTCCATACATCAGGCCAATGGCTAGAAAGTAAAGTTAGAATTGTTCCATCAAAGGGTGACATACAATCATTCGGCGCTGCCGTTACTTACCTCAAGCGCTACTCTTATGCGGCTTTGGTGGGTGTGGTTTCAGCTGATGAAGATGATGATGGTGAGTCCGAGATGGAAGTAAGCCGGTCAGAATATAAAAAGGGCACCAAAACAAACTATAGCTATAACAGAAAAAAAGAGTCCTTTGACACCATAACAAAAGAACAGCTAGAAGAGCTTAGGTTAGAGCTTTCTGACCATCCAGAGCTTGCTGAAGAAATTATGGAAAAGCTTAAAATACAGCATTTGAGCGACTTGCCTAAGAGCAAGTTCCTGGTTACAGTAAAACGTATTAGGGAAATAGTCCAAGCCAGGGAAAATAGAAGGTAGGAGTCTTTATGAAGATGATTACTAGGTATAATGCCCCAACAAAATATGACAGATGTGAAGCTGGGGTAATATGTAAGACACTCAAAGACATTGACATTCCAACATGGGACACACATGAACCTGAACCAAAAATGACAAACGATGAGTGTTTTGACCTTTATATCCAAGTTGGTCGCAATAAAGAAAACCCGAAATGGTTACCTATAGGAGATTTTTTTCAGAAAATATTTGGTAATGCAATATACGAGGCAGATCTAACTGAGGAATTTATGAAGTTATATGCTAATGACAACTACAATTCTTTCTTAGCTCTCTCTAAACTTCTAAAAAAGAAGGTTAGATAAAAACACTGCTGCTTGCAATCCCCTTCCGATAGGGTTTGGGGATTCTCCCGTGTCGCTGGTTAGACGGCACGGGATTTTGTTTGCACAAGTTTAATATTTTTTTTAGAATTCGGCAAGTAAACAGCCTGTAAACCAGGTTTGCAAGTCGTTAGATGCACCCGCAATAAAGTCAAATTTGCTTGTTGTTCCGTAACCAGCTCTAAAGTAAGCTGTGTCACCAGCATCTAGCAGCGCAGTCGTGCCAGAGATACTAGATGCTTTTCTAACGCCACCATCTATATATGCAATAGCATTCAAGTTAATATTACATTGCTGATTTGTTTGCTGGTAAACACCAGTAGTTTGAATCCATGTACCTGTATTGTTACTACTCCAGCGTGAAATAAGAACATTTCCTACAAAGTAATAAATGCCTCGCACAGGAGCAACAAAGACACCAGTTGAAGTGTTGAAAGTGCTTCCCAAATCCCACAACGTTTGGTCAAACTCAATTGTTTGCAGTCCTGGGCCCGCATCAATAATATCAGCTGATAAATACGCTTTAAAATTAGAAATAGAGGTTGGAGAAGATAAAATAGAGGAAATTGTTACAGAATTTGCAGCATTAGTAATAGTTATACCAGCGCCCGCTGTTAAGGGTTTCCACTGCACAACTCCACCCGTTGCCCCTATTATTAATTGTCCATCCTCAGAAACTGGTACAGAAAATACCCCAGCACCATCACTAGTGACAACACCTTCACCAAGATTATGAGTGTCTATAGTAACAGTATCTCCAGCTCCAGACGTATCTATATTATTTCCACCTAGCATTTCAACTATCCCATTAACAGGAGTAGCGTTACCAGAATCAGTCTCAAACGTATCTATAGTTACACCAGTTTGAGCAATTGTAACCGTCTTGCCAGCAGCTGAGGTAGCAGCACCAAAGCCACTAAGTATGTTAAGTACTCCGCCTGAAGGATTTGCAGTTCCAGAATCTGTTATAAAATCTTCCGCAATAGTATCTCCATCAATAGCAACTGTAACAGTGTCGCCAGCCCCAGAAGTTGCTACGCTTGCACCCCCTGAAACGTTTAGTTCACCACCAGAAGGAGTAGCATTTCCAGAGTCAGTAGTATATGTATCCGCAACAGTATCCAAATCCGTGTTAATAGTTAAAGTATTAGTTGAGCCTACGGTAGTCAGGTTTGTTCCACCAGGCATATTTATATTCTCTGCTCCATCAGGAACAACAGTAATTCCACTATCTGCAGTAACTTCTTTAATTCCAGTTGTGCCAAGTTTTAACCATGTAGCTATATTATTGTCTTTCTGTATAAGGCACCAGTACATAGCATTTACAGGTGCTACAGGAGATAAGTCTAGCCAGATTGCGCCAACATTATGGTTTGCATAGTCATCCGTTGTAGGGGCTCGGTCAGCAGAAAAAAACTGTGAAGGAGCGCTTGGCTCTACTCCCATATAAGAGAACGGGCCTAAGCCTGTTCTCCTTGATTCTTTTTTGTCAGCCATATCTATTCTCCACTAAGTTATTTCTGCAAGTAAAAATCCACCCCACCATGTTCTAGTATCTTGACCTGAACCCGAAGCAAAGTTACTTACAACTTCAACATTTTTACCACCACCTTCAATGGTAATATCAACTTCAGCTGTGTCGCCAACATCCATTAGTGTTGTTGTTGATAATAAGAACGAATATTGCCCACGGTTATCAACAATAGGTACTGGATTAATATTGTTTTGTGAGTTTGTTTGCGAATATGTTCCAGTTATAAGTATTCGTGTTTCTGCTTTGTCATGACCAAGCAACAAGTCTTCACATAAAATAACCCCAACAAAGCAATATATTCCTTTTTTAGGTGCTGTGAATTTACCTGTTGAAGTATCAAAGTCGTTGCCAATATCTAGCCATTCTCCATCAAATGGAAGCTGGTAGGTTGTTCCGTCACCAGTCACATTAGGCTTATCTGCTTGAAGATAAACTTTAAAATTAGAAACAGAGGTTGGAGCAATACCAGAAGAAACAACCTCAATTGAGTTGGCAGCATTATTTATAGTTATACCCGTACCACCTGTTAGTGTAGCCCACATAGGAGAACTTCCAGTTGCACCTATTAACACTTCACCGTCATCTCCTTTTGATGCTGAAAATACTCCAAGCGCGCTACTTGAAACAACTCCCTCACCAGGGTCGTCAGTGGCTATTGTTACAGTGTCTCCAACCGCTGCTGTGTTCATGTTTAGTCCACCAAGAACTTTTAAAACACCCAAAACAGGGGTTGCAGAGCCTGAGTCAGTATCAATTTGATTTATAACTGTTGAGGTAATGGTAACCGTATTTCCTGCACCTGCTGTAGAAATTCCAGTTCCACCTAAAATATTTAAATCCCCTGCAGAAGGATATGCAGTACCGGCATCAGTGGTAAATGCATCAGCAATTGTGTCAGCATTCACGTCTATTGTTACCGTATTTCCTGCTCCTGAAGTGTCTAGGTTTGCGCCTCCCAAAACATTAAGCACCCCGCTAGAGGGAGTCGCAGTTCCGGAATCAGTAACATAAGAATCAGCAATTGTATCAGGATCCATATTAATAGTAAGTGTATTAGCTGTTCCCACTGTAGCAACGTTTGCTCCTCCGAGAATGTCTACATTATTTAATGCGTCTGGAACAACTACAATTCCACTGTCTCCAGTAATTGTTTCTGCGCCTTCTCCAGCGCCTAATTCTTTCCATGTTCCAATTCCAGCATCCTTCTGTATAAGCATCCATAGCGTTCCATTGGTTCCTCCTGACCTATCTAGCCAGGTAGTACCGACGTTGTAGCCTGCATTGTCATGAGTTGTTGGCTCTCTTTGAGCTGAAAAAAATAGAACCGGAGACTCTGGTTCTACGCCGAGATAGGCTAACGGGTTTATTCCAGTTAACCTTGAATCTTTCCTGTTAGCCATACCTGTTCCTTATTTTAAATTTGCAGCAGCAGCTTCATCCTTTGCTTTTCTATCCATATATTCAGGACGAGCAAAAACTAATTCTGCATATGCGTCCTTATTTGTAGGTATAGACTCAACTCCAGCCGCTTCTAACTTCTTATCCCACTCATCTTTTAATCTTTTGAAACATTGACGATATTTATGGTCAATAATATAAAAAAGTCTACGCTTCATATCCTCATCAAAAACTTCAGAGCTGATATCGTTTTGGATAACTTTCTTTTGAGTTTCTGTAAGGGTGAAAATATCTTTCCCATCAACGGTAACTTTCATTTCTTATCCTTCTTCTTATCGTTTGGGTCTGGTGTATCTGGACTTAAATCTACGTCATGCCCTGTTTTGTTTTTAATAATTTTTTCTGCTACTTCCTCAACAATATTATCTGTCTTTTTAAATATGAAACGTGATGCCACACCAACAATAGTTGCAGCTGCCACTACCGCTATAAGTATTAATTTCATATTGCTTACTCCTAACATATTAGTACTCCATGAAAACCACCTCTGGGATCAGTTGCCCCACCTAGAGCTAAATCTACCACTTTTGAAGAACCACTAACCGCAGTTTTTACAACTGCCGTGTCACTTGCATCCATATCAGCCAAAACTGTTACACTTGCTAAGTTAATTTGCCTTGTTCCTGTTGCGCTCGACAAGTCACCATAATCTCCAACAGCCGTTCTGTATGTCCTGTTTGATGTTTCTATTTCAATGTAAGATGTTCCTGTATGACTTGTTGTAAGTCCACTGTATAATTCTGCGGCATGGAAATGATAGCGTCCTGTGACCGGAGCAGTAAATGTCGATGTGCCATCATAGTCGCTGTTTTGATCGAATATTTCATTTTGGAACAAGATTGTATATACAGTTCCGTCACCAGTGACATTACTTTTTGTCGCCGAAAGTTGCGCAGAGAACGCACTTTGAAGTGGTTTTGTTATTTCACCATTAGCAGTAACAATAAAAGCATCACTTGTGCCAAGCGCATTGCCTATAGCAATTTTAAACTTGTCTGAATCATCGTCGTCGACACCTATTCTATATTTATTTACGGCGTTTATGGCCAGTTGTACGAATGAGTCTCCGGATGCACCTGGGTCAATAGTTAGGTCTCCCGACTTATTATTTATACTATTTTTTGTAGCCATTTATACTCCTAACATACAAGGTGTCCAGAAAACCAATTATATGGGTCTGTTGAACCATTCGTTATTATATCTGCAACCTTTGTTCCGGATGCCAACTGACAATCTATGTGAACCGTGTCTGAAGCATCCATATCAGCTAATACAGAAAATGATAGGCCAGCCTCGTTGCTACTATTTTTTAAATCACCCCAATCACATGAGGCCATTAAATAGTTTCTATTACTCGTGTCAATTCTAATGAAACCATTAACCATCGATGTTGTTATTCCACCAAATGTAAGTGCAACATCAAATTGATAGCGACCAGTAACCGGGGCGGTAAAAGTTGAACCAGAAACGTCTCCGTTCTGATCAAATACTTCTGTATCCCAGACTACATCGTATATTGTACCGTCGCCCGTTACATTACTTAGCTGACTCGCGAGCACCAATAGAAACGCTGGTTGTAGTGGTTTTGTAATTTCACCTGCAGCGGTAACTATAAACGTGTCGTTTGAACCTAAAGCTGAACCTTGCGAAATTTTAAATGCATCTGATGCATCATCATCTACACCTATAATAAATTCTCCAGTCCCATTTATACTTAGCTGTATTTTTGAGTCACCTGACGCCCCTGGGTCAATGGTTATATCTTGTGTTTGGTTATTTATACTATTTTTTGTTGCCATTTCTACTCCTTAAACAACGGTTATATTTCCTTTAGAACTAATAACAGTCCATGTTGTATTTGCTACAGTACATAGAACTTCAACTGCATCATAATCATCAGTTGACTGCAATGAGCCTCCCGTTCCCGTTGTAGTAGAACTATCTTCATCCCAAATAATACTTTCAGAGGCATTTTGAGCTAGCTTCCATCCTCCTGCACCCTTACCACAAATTCTCACAACAGAGCCTAGTGCTGCGGTGTCAGGGAGAGTAACAGTAACAAGAGAAGCATTATTTGTAATGTAGCCATTATCAACCGAAGCAGACTGAGATGTTCCGGTAACTTCATTCCAAGTAAGACCGCCCCCACCACCAGAAGAATTAATTGTAACAGTCGAACCGGAGCCTGAGGTTGTAACATTTGTGCCTCCTGCAAAAGTTAAGACGCCCGCACTTGGCGTTGCTGTGCCTGAGTCTGTTGCAGCTGAGTCGCAAACTGCTGAGCCAACGGCTATAGTAACTGTTGAACCCGCTCCAGAAGTGTCTATATTGTCACCACCAGTAAAGGTAAGTACCCCTGCTGCCGGAGTTGCTGTTCCTGAGTCGGTTGGCGCAGATGTTGTTACTGCATCAAAGTCGATATCTCTATCATCAATAGTCCATGTTCTTGTGGTTGCCGTTGTTATGCCTGAAGCTTGGAATGCTAATTTTTTAGTATTGTCACCATCATCTATAACCCTAAAGGTATCATCTGCAAATTCAGGACCTCCCGCAGAAGAGTTAATCGTTACTGTCGAGCCCGCTGCTGAAGTGGTGATGTTTGTTCCACCAGCTATCGTAAGTACCCCTGCAGCTGGAGTTGCCGTTCCGGAGTCACCTGCTGCAGAATCGCAAACTGCTGAACCTACTGCAATCGTAACCGTTGAGCCTGCACCTGAGGTGTCTATATTGTCGCCACCGGCTACAGTTAAAACACCGGCTGCTGGTACTGCAGAGCCTGAGTCAGTAGAAGCAGAAGTTGGAACTGCATCAAAATCTATATCTCTATCGTCAACCGTCCATGTTCTCACTGTTGATGTTGTTATACCAGAACACTGAAACGCTACTTTCTTGGTGTTATCGCCATCGTCAAATACTCTAAATAAGCTGTCATCAAACTCACTAGACACTGCACCTGTTGCTGTAATAGTAACCGTTGAGCCAGAAGCAGAAGTATTAATTCCTGTTCCACCTGCGACGGTCAATACGCCCGCTGCTGGAGTTCCAGTTCCAGAGTCTGTTGGGAAACTATCTGGCACCGCATCTAAATCTATATCCCTATCATCCATGGTAATTGTACGTGTAGTTGCTGTGGTTACAGGAGATATTTGGAATGCTAACTCTTTTGTATTGTCACCGTCGTCTATAATTCTAAATGTGTTATCTTCAAACTCTGTCTGCGCAGAAGTAGAACCACCTGCCGCTGTTCCTGGGAACAAACCTCTTAAATCGATTTCTCTTATAGATGTCCATGTTCCACTAGCTGCAACTTGGTGCCTTAATAGCATTTCATAGATAAGAAAACCTGTTCCAGTGAAATCACCTGGAATTGTATAATTTGTATATCTATCACTATCTGATTCAGCTTGTGCCTGTGTACCATATGAACCACCAGGTAAGTTAACCATAAGCTTACAGTCACCCGTAGCCTCACTAACAACACCCCAGATAACAAGTGTAAAATACCTACCTGACATTGAACCGCCAGCTGAGTCTGTAAGAAGTGCGTTTAAATCTGTAACGACATTATATGGAGTAACAGAGTCGTTAACAGTGTAAACATCAGGTGTCCCTGCAAAAGCAGGGAATGTATGATCGTGAAGCTGCAGTACTACACCAGCAGTACTTGTAAATATAACGTTGTCAGGAGCGCCACCATTTGGAGTAATCGTCAATGTTTGTGCAACACCAGATTGCCATGTAGCGTTTTGTGCCCTAATCCAGGCGTTTAAGTGTGATATATGGCCGTTATTGGTTGCGCTAACAATATGGTCTGTCCACGCGTGAACCTTGTATGCTCCATCTGTTTGTAAAGAAGCTGCGCTTTGACATAATACAGTTGCAAGTGGTGCATGTTCTGTTGATGGAAAACCTACCGTGCTAACCGTTAAAGCTTTTGTAGATTGTAAGAAGTAAACATAATTTATTTGTGGGCTTGTATCTGTTCCAGCAGTTAAAGAAATTGTATCAGCTGGCGTTGTATCCCAATCATAAAACCCATCAGAAAAGACAACTGTTAAGTCTCCTCCTCCAGATTGTTCAACTGAGAATGTTATTGTAGCACCGTCAGATGTAACCGTTACTGCTGCTGTTTCAATTATTGCTCCGTCCCAACCGTGTATGGTTGTGGTGTGGGTATTTGCATCAAGAGTAATATCTATAGTTCCAGCGCCATTTGTGACTTCTAAGTCTTCTGAAGAGGTTATATTCGCAAGAACTGGGTCTGCCCCGGTACTTCCAATTGGGATTTGTCCGTTCGTTGCAGCTGCTAAAACTGTAACTGCTCCAGCTCCCGAGCCCAACATAATACCATGGTCAGTTAGTGAAGAATTTCCTGTACCACCGTTAGCTACTGGTAATATTCCAGTGACATCTGTTGTTAAATCTACCTGTCCCCAACTAGGATTACCCCCAGTATTTCCAAGTAAAACAGTGTTTGTTGTACCTACTGCAAGCGAGTCTATACCGCCTGTCGCATCTCCAACTTGAACACCATATTGAGTTGTACCAGTAATAGCCACCGTAACTGTAGAGCCAGCCCCACTTGTTGCAATGTCGTTACCTCCAGATATGGTTAACGAACCACCTGCAGGAGTTGCCGTTCCTGAATCGGTAGGAAAAGCAACTGGGACTGTAGCGCCTGTTTCTATATTAAGTGTGTTTGCACCACCAGTTACTGTGATTGTACTACCAGTTGAGGTTAGTGAGCCAAAGTCAGGATTTGAACCTGTTGCGGCTATTATGATTTGTCCATCTGTTCCGGCTGCTGTCCAGCCTATAACTCCAGTTGTTCCTCCTCCATAGGCCATAGCATTAGAAGTTTGAACTCCTAATTTAGCCTTAAGGGATGTGGGTACAATAGCTCTAGTAGAATCAGTACCATTAATAGCTTCTGCATCAGTCGCTAGTTCAACAGCACCTTTTTGGGATGTGGTAGCATCATCCACTGTAATAGTCAAAGTCCACGCTGCTGGATTTCCAGTAACAGTAATTGCACCAGAGCCGACAACATCAATATTAGAAACGCCATCAGGACTGACGGCGCCACCAACGTTTCCTGTTAATGTTCCCACAGCTCCTATTGAAGCTGCGTTTATAAATTTGCCCATTTGTGACATAATTATCTCCTAATCGTTAAAACCATAGAAGACTGACACATAAACTGAGCCACTCGTTGGTGTTCCTATTTCTTTCACATAAATTCTTGTTCCTTCAGCAATGTAAAGGCCATGTTCTCTATTCTTGTTGGATGATACGTCTAGAAGAATATAACCGTCACGAGCCAATGGTATGTGGTCATTTATACCGTCCCAAGAAAACATTAATGAGACATCTGTTAAATTTTGAATTACCAGTATTCTAACTGGATTATCAAGTGCAGTTCCAATACCCATATAAGCTGCGCCAATTGAACCAAAGGCGAGCTCTCGCACGGTTTCTGGAACTAAACGTATCGATTGTGCCATTCTATTCCTTTTTTATTAATAGTATCCAGATAAATACACAAGACCAGTTCCGCCTGCTAATCCAGAAACATATATTACGGTTCCTTGTCTTATTCTTATGCCATAGTCGTTGGGCAGATTCCCGGATAATAAATTTAATTCATAAGTATCGCCAGCTCTTAAAAAATCTTGGTTTGTTGAGCCATCAAAGCTAATGGTTACATCTCTGTCACTATCATTAACCATGCGAATTTTAAAACATGAGTTAGGTAGCCCTGCACTGTTAACAGCCTGTAAGTTACCCGTAAATGTTGAGGAGTCTATAGAGGCGATTTCTATTTGATTTACATAATTCATCACTTCCCCCTTATTGAGGTAATCAATTAATTAGCTTCTTTTTTTTCTTCTTTTTCTTCTGCTTTTTCAGTGATGTTTTCTCTTTTGGCTTTTTCTGCAGCTTCTTTGCTCATTTTGATTATTTCTTGGAGAGTATCCCAAGCTGCATCATATGATTCCCCATAAGGTGCGCCGAATGGCATAACAAATTCATATCTTCTCTCGCCTTTATCTACTTCAATTCTAACAACTGCTTTTTGTGTCATAGTTACCCTTTATAGGAGGTTAATAATATTGTCACGTAATAGAATATAATTTCTAAGGACGGCCCACAACATAATGAGCCGTCCTGCCTGTTTAAAGCCTTATTAAGCAGCTATTATCCAGAATGTAAGAATAATATCACCATTTAATGCAGCTGCACCATTGTTTTGACATTGAACCGTAAATGAACCAGCACCTGGTGTCACACGCTCCATGGTCAATCTACAATCATTAGCGCCTTTGTTAGCAACTGTAGCAAGAATTGCAGAATTAACTGTACACACACTATTAGTAACCGTGAGTGTAACTTGGGCACCTGCACCAGTTGTTTGGCCTGTGAATGTCGCAACACCAACGTTAGCGTTTATAGTTACGGTTGTTGCCGCTTGACTATCAGTTGCTGGAACCATGTCAACAATACCAGCAGCCTCAATAGAAATACCACCAGTACCTGACTGAATGGTTGTATCTGCAGCACCGGTAGTTGTACCAACAGTCGTCGTATGAGCAACAGCGTTTGTACCAACATTGACAGCACCTGTTCCAGCATTAAGTACAACACTTGTTGCACCTGTGCCGTTACCAACTGTGATGGTTCTAGCCGCTGCACCTGTACCAACATTGATTGCCTGAGCATCTGCATCATTACCAATACTAATTGCCCCTGCAGAAGAGTTAAGCTCAAGCACACCGTCTGCATCTATAAGTAACGTATCATCAGAATCAAGAGTAATATCGCCAGCACCTGTAGAAGCAAGGGCAATACCACCTGTTCCTGAGTTTAACGCGAGCGCGGTTGCACCCGTTACGTTACCCATTGTAACTGTATGAGCAACTGCATTTGTTCCAATGTCTATAGCACCTGTTCCAGAGTTAATAGCAACTGCGGTTGCGCCTGTTCCGTTACCAATTGTTACGGTATGAGCAACTGCATTTGTACCAATATTAAGTGCGCCGGTACCACAATCTAATACCAAGCTTGTTGCACCTGTTCCATTACCCATGGTTATTGTACGAGCTGCCGCCCCTGTACCAATGTTTATTCCGAAAGCGTCAGCATCGTTACCAATACCAATAATCCCAGCACTAGAATTAATTTCCAATACGCCATCGGAGTCAATAAGAATAGTATCATCTGAATCTATCGTTATATCACCTGTACCGGTGGAAGCTAATGCTATACCTCCGGTTCCTGCATTAAGTGCAAGAGCTGTAGCACCACTTACATTACCCATCGTTATGGTTCGAGCTGCTGCGCCTGTACCAATATTAATATTTTGCGCTACTGCATCGTTACCAATACCAATTATTCCACCAGAGGAATTCAATTCAAGAACACCTGCTGCATCAATAGTTGCAGCATCTGTGGAAGTCATGGTTAAGTCGCCTGTACCAGACTGAACTACTGTAGAAGCGGTTGTATTTGTAGAACCTATAGTTGTGGTATGAGCTGTCGCATTAGCCCCAAATGAAGCCGCGCCAGTACCAACATTTACAACAACGCTGCTAGCACCTGTAGCATTACCAACTGTGATAGTTTTTGCAGCTGCATCTGCACCGAGGTTAATTGCTCCAGTTCCAGTTTGAAGAGTAAACGCACCGTTTGCACCATCTACAGCACATCCACCGGTTCCATAATCTATATCAATACCACCAGCTGCATCCGACGCATCTATATTGATGGCATCTGCGCTAGCTAGTCCTGAGTCCATGGTTATTCCACCAACATCAGAAATGAGCCCAATGGAAGCAACGCCTGTTCCCTGGTCTGCATGAAGTCTAATGGTTTCTGAAGTTCCACCATCTGCATGTAAGTATATTACATCTGCTGTATTATCATCCGCAGTAATTGTCATCGTTCCTGCTGACATAGTTAAGCTATCGCCTGCAGTTAAAGAACCCGCAACAGAAGGACTTGCATCCAGATTAATTGTAACAGAGTTTCCAACACCAGTAGTTCCAATATTTGTTCCACCAGCTATGTTGGTAGCACCGAGTAATGGATTTGCGGTGCCAGCATCTGTAGGGAAAGAGCTAGTCGTTGCACCAGAAACTTCCATATTTATTGTATTTGCACCATTTGTTATGACCAATGTACCACCAGATGAGGTAATATTAGCCCAATCAGGATCAGCGCCAGTAGCACCAATAAGTACTTGCCCGTCTGTTCCACCGGTCCCCTCTGCCGTTGTAATTTGCCAAGAAGCAGAATTAGCTGTGACGGAAGCTAAAACATACACATTATCATTTACTTGGTCTACCCACAGTGTACCTATTTGAGCTTTATCACTCGTGGTGGGAGCACGTTGCGCAACTATTGGCTCTGGGGGTAAATCAAAAGTTGTATCGCCAATTCCGTATACTCGATTACGAATTTGTCTATCAACTGCCATTATTTATCTCCTTATAAGGATTTAAAAATTGTTATCAGCTCAAGTTAATAATTTCTAACCGAAGAAATACATAAAATCATTTACTTTTGTACGTACAAATGGTGACATATAGAAAAGGAAGGAGGCGAATATGCCTAGAAAAGGACGAAAACGGCTGACAATAGATGTGCCAACCGTTCTATTTAATCAGGTAAAGTTAATGGCGCAACGTCGAAATATTACTGTCACCAGATACGTGGCTAAGTTAATAATTCGCGCAATGCAAAAAGAACGAGAGTTGGAGTAGCTAACCAAAAAGAAGGGTCTCACGCTTCTTTGGGCCTTGTTTCTTACGTTTTATCTCGCCTCGTTTAACTATTTGACGAACAAACTTGGTAGGAATTGCGTCTATAAACTTACGAATTATTTTTTGCTCTTTATCTTTTACTCTCTTATCTATTTCGCGCTCAAGTTTATCAAGTTTTATTTTTCCCAAGCCGCCATACTCTTTAATAACAGCATCAGCAGCCTCTTTTCGAATTTTATTAATTTTGTTTAACCGAAGTTTTTGGTTTATAACCCTTCTTCTTCCTTCTTGCGTCATCATTTCATTGGGAACACTTTTTAGATACATTTCTATTTCTCGTTGCGTAATCCTAGATGTACCAAGTATTTCTTTAACGTTCTTCATAAAGGAGGTGGAGAGTTTTTGCATTTCTTGTGTATCAGCAGTCAGCGCACGCGTTAAGTCCAAAGCTGCATGAAACTTAAAGGGGAAGGTAACCTTTACACCCTTCTTTAATTTATTCACTATAGCGACACGAGTTGGATGACTCAAATCTCCGAGCTCGGAAATGGTTAAAATTCTTTTAAGAGTATCTGATTCAGCTTCTGTTGCCTCTGTCATCTCTCTCATTTTCTTATAATATGGAACTGTTTCTTTCTTTACTTTCTTCTCTTTTTGAAGCTCTTTCTTTTGTGCTGTTAATTGTCTAGCTCTTTCTTCTCTAGCTTGCGCTCTTTTTTCTTTTTCTCCCTGAAGAACAGACTGACGAGCCTTCATAAGATCTTGTGAGAGCTTCTTAGTCTCTTTCATGAAGCGTTCTCTAGTTTGTTTGGTGGGTTTTTCATCCTTGCCTAAGCCAATCTTCTTTCTAACGGCATCTTCAATTTCCTTTTTCATTTTAGAGACTTTTTCACCTAACAATTTCTTTGATAGTCTTTTAAGCTCAAAAGGATCGTCGATGCCAGTTCTTTGAGAAATTTTGTCTGCCATCTTTTCCTCAGCATATTCGCGATCTTCCTCAATAGCTCTAACCTTAATTCGCTTTCTTTCTGCCTCTTGGAATTCTTTTTCGATTGCATCATTTCTCTCTTTGATTTCCTTTTTGTCTAACATTTCAAATCTCTTTTGCATTACTGCACGAGCTAGCTTATCTCTATTTTCTTGTTTGTCCATAGCAGGCAAATATTTCATAGCAGAGGTAAATCTGTCTAAGTCTTCAGGTGTTTTAACCTCGTCAAGAACCCTTTTTAATGAAAGTCTCTTAGTATCAGCTTGTCGTTGTACTTCTTTATCGACAGCTATACCTTTTTGGCGAGCTTCTCTAGAAGACATTTCTCTGAGTTCTTCACGCCTTCTGGTTATATATTCTGCAGGAGATTCTTTCGCTACCTCTGGTTCTTTTTTCTTAAAGGTAACAATTCTTTCTAGCCTTTCTGGATCAACTGCTTCAAACGGAACATCTTGGGTCGCATTACTGACACCGTCGACAAAAAGCTTACTAAGCATAGCCTTGCGGTCTTTAACCATGTCATCTACACGTTGCTCTATGTCTTCTGGAATAACATCATCATTATCTTCGATGATTTTATCCATTGCGTTTTTCTTTAAAATGTTGCCCATATTCATAATCATGTTGTTCTGCGCAACACGCAGTCTTCCTTCTGGCGACTGCATAAGGTTGGGAACGGTGGACATGTACATTTCAACTTCTGTGTTTGTTATATTTGCTGTTCCGATTGTTGCTTTTATGTTTCTCATGAAATCAATACTTAAACTTCTTAGTTCTAAAGCATCAACATCTACAAGACCACTCAAGTCTACGCCTATAGCATCTCCAACTGATTCGGCAAGAGTAGCTTTTGCAGCGGATAAGTCGTTTCCACTTTCTGTAAGTTTCATAATCCTTTTTAAGCGAGCATTATCACTGTTAGCACCACGTGCCATCTTTGTTGTTTTTTTATAGTAAGGCATTAAATCTTTTTCTATCTCTTCTTTTTTTGCCTCTGCCAACTCTCTCTCAGCTTCTTTTAGCTTTCTCTCTTTTTCTTTCTCTTTTGCATCAAATTGTTGGTTGTCCACTTTTGGTTGCAACGCTATTCTTTCAAGCTTCTCTCTTTTTTTAATATTGGTTTCATTTGGAAGCTTGTCTACAAGTCTATCCGCATCCTCCGGTGTCTTAACTTTTTTATATGCCTCCTGAACAGAAGGAACCTCTTTTTGCTTTCTCTCAGCCTCTTTTCTTTCTTCTTCTACCTTTCGAGCAATTCTTTCAAACACTTCCTTCTTGTGTTCAGAAAGTCGTTCTTTATAGTCAGTAAGTTCTTTTTTGTGCTCTTCCATTTCCTTTTCATAGTCATAGAGTTCTTTTTCTTTTTCTTCAAACTCTTCTTCTGTAGGAATAGGAATAAGCTTCTTTTTTTCTTCTTCGGTTAAAACGTCTGGCTGATCAAGTGTTCCTGCTTTTCGCTCTTCTTCTTCTCGCGCTGCTTCTTCTGCCTTGCGTGCTGCTTTTTCTTCTTCTTTTTGGCGTTGTCTCTCTCTATGTTCTTCAAGCAGTCGCGCTGCCTCTTCTTCTTTCCTTTTGGTCTCTTCTTCTTCCTGAGCAATATAGTCGAGTTCGGATTGATATCCGTAAAAATCTTCAGCCATCATTACACCTCAATATCCAAATTTCCCCGCTAGTTTCATAGCTTTTTTGGGGTTGTTCTTTGTATTTTTCAAAAAATACCTCACCGCTTTCTCACTAAGACGTAGCCCAAGAATTGCTTCAATTGCTTCAGGATCTTCAATTCCTGAGTTTTGTATTACTTCCATAATTTGATCCTGATCCACTTGACCACTGGCTGCGGCAGCCATTACCTCTTCCCTTAATTTAAGTGCGTCGTTAACGCGCGGTTTTACGGCTCTAGCAGCTCGCTTTCGAGGTTTTGGTTTTTCCTTTGTTACCACTTTTGGTGGGGTGGTTTTTTTTGTGGTAGGGGGTGGAGTTGGCTCATCTCTAAACCCAAGGCCTGCGGGAGCTTTTCTCCTATTTCCTAATCCTGTGCCAATCTCTGGCAATAATTTCGGTCCAGCCATATTTTCTCCTTAAGCCATACTTCCCCATGCATGTTGTGTAACTTGTGGTTGACCATACATTTGAGGAGGTTTAAATCCTAACAAGCCAAGTAATTGTTGTGTTCTCATCTGTTGTTGTTTTTGCTGTAAGCCGGCCCGTTGTAGCCCGAGTTGACCCAGGTCTCTTTGTTGTTGAAGCTGTAAACCTGCTCGCTGAAGGCCCAGACGAGCTTTTTCTCCAGCCATTCTTCCAACGCCAAGCATTCCTTCAAGCCCTAATTTACCTCTTTGCATTTCTAGTCCGCCTAGACCTAAATCTCTTTGCAGTTGCATTTGAGTGTCTCGTTGTGATATTCCAGCTTTTCCTAGCTCTTGCTCAAGACCAAGCTTACCTCTTTGCATTCCTAAAGCACCACGCTGTAATCCGTATTGAGCTTTTTGCATTTCCCATTGAGGTAGCTTTTCAGCTTTCAATGCAGCTAGAGAGCTCTCTAAGCCTGCACCTGCAGCCCCAACAGTTCTTGCAAATGCCCCAGTTCCTCTTGCACCCGCTCCCATTGTGGTAAATCTCTCTGCAATTGTTGGTAGCGTTTGTTGCTGGAACCCTGCTCTTGCTTGTGCTTCTATTGGCGCAAAGTCCATCGAAGAAAACTCAGGCATTGTAGGCATTTCTGGCAATGCTTGATCTCTAAACTGTGTACGTCTAATATCTCTTACTTTTGCCTTTCCTGGCATAATACCACGCACATCGGCCATGGTTGGTGTCCAGCCCATTTGCGCCTGTGGTATGTTTATCCCTGTAGGCACCTCAGGCATATCTAAACGACCGGGACCTCGCATTAACCCGCTCAACCCATGCCTATAAGCACCCTCCATCTGCTTCATTACAGCAGGAGAATACCTAGGGGCCTTGGTTGTGGTTCTTATATATCCACCTTCTGGCATTTTCTCATCCTTCTATTAATAATTGATTCGTCGTTCTATTATATTATAGTTAACCGAATGAAAGAAAGGAAAAGTATGGCAGACAATTCGAAGTACGGGGCTTTTGTTCCCACTACTAATATTTATGACTTAGAAAGTCTTGGGAAAAAAGAATTAAACCAAGAAGACCTGCAGACACTTATGGTAAGGCTGCGACAAACATTAAACCAAATTTCATTGGCTACAAACATAAAAGATTCCGGCTACTACGTTTTAGAGGAGTTCATAAATGGGCAATTATGGTTTGAAGACCCTTCATTAAGCTCCCAGACAGAAAAAAATCCTACTCATAGGCAAGTATATAGAAAAGTAATTAACTTTGGAGCCCTTCCTAACTCGGGAACCCAGAGTGTGGCACATGGATTAGATATACAGGACACATGGACCTTCACAAGAATATACGGGACGGCAAGCGACCCTGTTAACAAGCTCTATATTTCAATACCTCTAGCAGCTGAAACATCCGTAGGATCAACAGGCACAGGTACGGGCACCGGTACAGGAACTGGTACTGGAACATTAAACCTTTCATCTATAAAATGGTCGGATACATCCGCTCCAATCTCAACCACAGTAAATACAACTGTAAATACTACTGTAACCATCACATCTTCGGCATCATCAGACTTCATTGGTATTAGTGTAGACGACACTAACGTCAATATCACGACAGGAAGCAATAGAGAGGACTATACAGCCTGTTATGTGGTTTTAGAGTATATAAAAGAGTAAAACCCCTTTACTTTAGGCATTTTTCTGGTATAATATACTTATATATTAATAACTAAACGGAGGTTCATATGAAACGTATATTATTACTAGTGCTATGCGCTGCATTTCTACAGGCTGGTATCAAGCCACCCAAAAAAAGAGATAGACAAGAAGATAAACCAGTAGTTATCCCTGATAAACCTACACCAACTCGCTTAACTTACCCTAAAAAACGTACATGTAAACGCGATAAACTCCTAGAAAAGGTGAAACTTGCAAATCCAGGACAAAATGCAAGGCTCCTTTTAAGAAGCCCTATGCATTTAAGAACATTTTTCCCTGGGACACAAGTTTATACTGTTCGTTAAAGTGTGTGTGTTTTCATGGAATGAATTAGCATTGCGTGCATCTCAAAGTAACTAGTCCATATGTCTGTGTCTAGCATTTGAGTGTCAGTTAGGTATATTTGCATCTGAGTGTTTTCACCTTCAGTTTGAAAGTAAACTTTATGCCAGAACCTATCCTGCGTCGCTTCAAGGGGGACAGAAGCATAAGCAGTTGTTTCTAATACGCCAGTGCCAAGGATTGAGCCGCTAGAAGTACCATCGTCAACCATTGACCTAGTAGA
>Ga0180432_10004694_pt1 | contig 18572 bp, 16 predicted proteins | sample SS_ome_10_FD_132414 | JGI IMG/M metagenome (GOLD analysis project Ga0180432, IMG submission 132414) | Hypersaline lake sediment archaeal communities from the Salton Sea, California, USA - SS_1_MS_2 metaG | ecosystem: Environmental > Aquatic > Non-marine Saline and Alkaline > Hypersaline >...
CGGCGTGGTGTCTACGGCGACTTCGTCCCGCGGTGCCAGAGCGATTTCCAGTACTGCTGGTCGAGTTGGTAGGGATCGACTTTGGAGTTCATGTCGTGGTCGGGCGGGAGGATGCCGTAGCGCTGCATCTCGCGAAGATACTCCGGGCGGGGGCGGAAGTGCGGCATGTCGAAACGCGTGATCGTTTCGAGGTTCTCCTTGCCGGCGGCGACCATCGCCAGCAGCTTCTGGTAATCCGGATCGCTGGTGTCGGCAAAGACCGCCACGGGCTTGTCCTTTTCGCGGCACAGTTCCAGCCCGCCGGCTTTCTTGCTCAGCGGCGCCAACAGCAACAGCGATTTCTCCGGCCGCGTCAGATTGAAGACAATGTGGCGGCTGAGCTTCAGCCGCGGGTCGTTGATGTTGAAATTCCAGAAGGAGATGCCCCGCTCGTCGGACATCGACTTCGGCAACACGTCGTGGCCCTTGTGGCACGACGCGCAGCGGCGCCGGATCACCTCGGCGCCGGCCTTGGTCGTCGGCCAGCCGGGATCGGTATTGACCAGCCGGTTCTGGGCGTAGCCGCCGATCGACCCGCAGCCCAGGCCCGCATAGGTGCCGGGATACGGGCCGCCGACCTCGATCCACAGCCGCAGCATCCGCTTTTCGTGCCCGGTCGCCTTGACGCCGTAGTGCGAGCCGTCGAGCATCTTGAGAATCCGGCTGGCCGACGAGCCGAGGGTCCGGGGCGGGTAGTTGCCCTTCGGCAGGTTGCGGCCGTCGGAGAACAGCTTGCGGACGGTCATCGTGAAATAGGCGTGCGAGAACATGGGCCCGCGGTCGCCGGTCAGCGCGATCTTGCCGTCGTAGGGCCCGCCGCGAGCGGTCTTCTCGTAGCCGTGGCAATCGACGCAGAGCCGGTCGAGGATCGGCTGCACGTCGCGGGGGAAGTCGAACACCTCGGGGCAGTCCTTGATCGGCTCGATGCGGCTGGGGCGCCGATTCATCGCCGCGAGGTTGGCGCCGGGCATCAAGGTCTCGGTCCGCTGCTCGTGGCACCCGACACAACTGGTCACCTCGCCCGGCTGCACCGTCAGGAAACTCTGCATCCGCTTGACCGCCAGGTCGTTCTCGTCCAGGGCGATGAAGAACAGCGGCCGCATGGCCGGCAGCTCGATCGACGCCGAGCCGTCCGGCTCGACCGGCACGGTGCCGAGGACCCGCTCCAGGGAGAACGACCCGCCGTAGGTCAGCGGGTCCATGCCGCCGGTGAAGTTGATCGGCTTGGGCAGCGATTCGAGCACGAGCAGCTTTTTGATCTCACCCCGCCGGACCCCGGCCATGTTGCGGCCCGTGTAGACGTCGGCGAGGAAGAGGGTGCCGGTTTCTTGTTTCGGCTTGGTGCGATCGGGGATCACGCGTTCGCGCCGGCGGACGATCAGCGGCCGGGGTTCGTGGCACTGCAATCCGGCCCCGGCCTCCTCCGGCGTGCAATCGTAGATCGGCACCGCCCGGCCGTTGGCGCCGACCAGCACGATTTGCCTGCCCCGGGCGACCATGAACGAGTCCTCGGAGAACGCCCAGGGATCGCGGCAGCTTTCGCGGCTTACGGTTCGGGCGAATCCCCGCTCGTCGGGGCCCTTGCGGGGATCGACGACCGTGAGCACCCCGTCGTGCTCGCGCCGCCCGTGGCCCGGCGAGAAAATCGCCACGATCTTGTCGGTGTCCGGAATCGGCTTCGCGTCGATCATCACGATCCCGGGGTGCATGTTGCCGAAGTAGACCATCTGGGCCGTGCCGTCCGGGTTGGACGTCCACAGGTGGTGGTAGTGGACCTGCGAGCGGTCGATGTACTCCCACCGCTGGTAGAGCACGCGGCCGTCGGGCAGGACCCAGGGCGTGTTGTCGTGCTCGATGTTCGCGGAGATGGGTCGGATGTTGCGGCCGTCGGCGTCGCACCGGTACAGCACCCCGACCTGCGTCACCCAGCAATTGACCCACCGCTTACAGCGGCTGGAGATGAACATGATGTCGCCGTCGGGTAGGTAGGTCGGCTCGATGTCGTCGAACGGACCGTCGGTCAACTGCCGCAGATCGGACCCGTCGGTGTTGATCTCGAAGAGGTTGTAGAACTGCGAATCGCCGGGGCGATAGCTGAACAGTATCTTCTCGGCGTCGTAATGGACGACCGGATCGCGGACGCCGCCTTTGGGGTCCTCCAGAAGGACCTTCTTCTCGCCCGTCCTGAGGTTCAACCGGCAGAGCTTGCCGCCGTCGCCGTAGGTGACCCGCTTGCCGTCTTTCTCGTGCGGCGAGAAGTAGGGCTTGGTCACTTTGCTGTCGGCGTAGTATCCGAAGTTGGCGTACCAGTGGCCGTCCTTGCCGGGCTGGCGCAGTGCGAAGACGATCTCCTCGACGCCGTGTTCGGCCAGGCGCTCGGCCACGCCGGCGTTGGCTTTGGCTTGGGCTTGTTGAGCAGCTTTGCGGGCGACCTTGTCCGCTTCGGCTTTGGCTTTGATCGCCTGCTTGTCGAGCAGCTCGACCTCCCAGATCGAAGCCAACCGGTAGGCACCAAATTTCAGGCACATGACGCGGAGGTATCGCCCCTTGCCCGAAAGGCCCTTGACGACTTCCTTGCCGCCCTTGCAGGCCTTGTTGTGATAGAGGGTTTTCCAGTTTTTGCCGTCGCTGGAAGCCTGGAGTTGGTAATCCGCGGGATGGGCCCTTTCCCAGTGGATCGCCAAGTGCTCGATGGGGATCTCTTTGCCGAAGTCGATCCGGAGCCATTCGGGCGAGTTCGACGCGCGACTGGCCCAGCGGGTGTTCTCCTTGCCGTCGAAGGCGTTGACCGGGGCGTACGGGCCGGGGTGGGTCGACGAAGCGGTGATGTTTGCTGCCGTGGCCGTGCCGCCGACAACCCGAACCGCCACAACGACCGCGGTCAAGGCAACCGAGAGTCCGATGCCGATGCGCCGTCTCACCATCGTTCTGCCTCCTCTGGGAACAGCCGCTTCGGGGGGCTTCAATAGGTATGCCGATATGGGGGGGATATTTATTATACCAAGTCTGCCATCCGGCGCCAAAACCAGCCGGCAATGGGCGTTCTGCTCCCTCCTTTCGGGCTTAATCCTTTTGGACTCAATTGTTGCCGCCCCTGCCCCAACGCCGCGCATCCCGCGCAACGTAACTCATTGTGTAAAAACGACTTGCATCGACGATTCCCGCGTTAAACTAGGCAAGGCACCGCGCATTGACCGGGGAATGGTCGTTCCCCGGCGCGGTTTTTGGTCAACAGAATCTGAGGTTTCCAAAGTGGATCGTGGATTGTGGATAGTTGGTCAACAAGTTTGCCGTTTTCCGGGCCTTCTTACTGTCAACATTCCAGTCTGCAGTACGATGGCCCTCCGAGGCCGTCGCTGTGACATTGCAGGCCCTCGACGGCCTCGGAGGGCCATCGTACGAAGTATTTCGCCATTTGGCTGAAGTGTTACCAACACTCCAACGTTCCAACATTCCAATACTCCACAACCGTCAGGGGTCCGTCGTCAAAGCGTCTTTGGCGGCCCCGTCCAGCGTCAGGACCAACCGGACCAGCTCGGCCAGGGACCGGGCTTTCATCTTCTGCATGACCTTGGCCCGGCGGGCTTCGATCGTGCGGATGCTCAGGCTGCACCTGCCGGCGATTTCACGGTTCGAGCAGCCTTCGACCAGCAAGTCAAGGACCTTGCGTTCGCCGGGCGCAAGCCCCTCGACGCGTTGCCGGACTTCGGCCTTGCGGGCTCTCCATCCGCGATTCTCGGAGTCCCGCTTCAGGGCTTCCTGGATCGCCTCCCAGATTCGATGGTCGCGGCACGGCTTTTCGAGAAAATCCAGCGCGCCGGCCTTCATGGCCCGGACCACCACCGGCACGTCGCCGTACGCCGACATGACAATCACCGGCAGGTGAATCTCCTCCGCCTGAAGGCGCTCGAGCAACTCGAGACCGCTTGTCTGCGGCATCCGCACGTCGAGCATCAGGCAACCCGGCTTCGAACGGTCGCACTTCCCGAGGAATTCCCGCGCCGATGCGTACGACTCCGTCCGGAGACGCATCGATTGTAGCAACGTCTCGAGGTGTTGGCGCACGGCCGGATCGTCGTCGACGATGAAGACGGTGGCTTCGGCGCCCGGCGGCGGGGGCTCCACCGTCTCCCGCAAACGTTCCTCCCGGTCCAGGCGGGCAAGCGCCTTCTCGATCACCGCCGGCAAGAGGTTGGTGAAGGCCGTGCCCTTGATGAGGTAGTCCCGCGCCCCGCGTTTCATCATCTCCACGGCCACCGTCTCGCTGCCGTGGCCGGTGGCGACTACGAAGGGCACTTCGCGGCCCTGCGACTCCAATTGCGCGAGCAGATCGTCGCCGACCATGTCCGGCAGGCTGTAGTCCAGCAGCATCAACCGCGGCGAGTTCTCCGCCAGCCAGGAAAGGGCGGCGGCTCCGCTGCCGACCCCCTTGGTTTGGAAGCCGCACTGTTGAAGCCGCTTCTCGATCAGTCGCAACAACGCAAGGTCGTCCTCCACGACGAGAATCGTCGCAGGACCGCGCTTATGGCCTTGCACGGCGGTCGTCATTTCCATTTTACTCAACGCCAACTCGCTCCTCTGATTCCTCTCGAAGACTCGCCCCCCACAGAAGAATGGTGCGGTTCCCCATTATTGTGTCAATACGCCTGGCAGGAATCGAACCTGCGACCTACGGTTTAGGAAACCGTCGCTCTATCCCCTGAGCTACAGGCGCCTGCTGGTGCGGCGGGCCGCGGCGGACCGTGCCCGAACGCCGCCAAGCCTACCACAAAACCGCCGCCAAACAAGCCCTGCTACCGGCGGCGGCTGGCTAACGCTGAATTCTGCAATTTGGCAACGCCTGCTGGAGTTTCGTGGCACCTTTGTCGGTAACCTGCGTGCTTCTGAGCCACACACATCGAAGGTTGGTGAACCCCTCAAGATGTTCCAGCCCCGCGTCGCTGACTTGCGTGTTGTCGAGAGACAGCCATTCGAGGCTGACCAACCCCTTGAGATGTTCAAGTCCGGCGTCGGTCATCCCCTCACCCCAAAGGTGCAGCACCCTGAGCTTGGTCTCCCCCCTGAATTGAGCCAGCAGTTCGTCTGTGGCGGGAACGAGGAATCGCAACTCCAATAGCCATCCCTCCTCATCAGACTCAAAACGGCAGACGTAGCCCGGCCATTTCGGCAACGCCCGGTGGAGCCTCTCCATACCCTCAGTAGTAACGCGGGTGCCAGTGAGGTACAGTTCTTCGAGGTTGGTCAAGCTGCGGAGGTATTCCAGGCCCGCATCGGTCAGTCTCAGGCAGGTGCCCAGGTTCAACTTCTCCAAGCTCGTGAGGTTGCCGAGATGCTCAAGGCCTGCATCCGTGATCTTCTCACAGCGATAAAGGTTGAGCTGCTCCAAGTTCGTCAAGCCGGTGAGGTGTCCGAGCCCCGCATCGGTGAGTTCCCGGTTACCGCTCAGATCAAGGCTTTCCAGGTTGGGCAGGTTGCTCAGGTGCTCGAGGTTCGTGTCAGTGATACCGGCATTCCAAAGACTGACGAAGACCACCTCGCCGTCGTCATCTTGCTCAACGCGTGCTCCCAGGCCTTCCAACGCCTCAATCACATCACTCGTTGTCGGCTCACCCATACCCGGATGCTACCACAATGGGACGGGCGGGGCAACTCAAAACGCCTCGCGGCCGGCGGCGGCCGGCTCGGCGGCATATCCACATATCGTGCAGTTCGGCAATGCCTGCTGGAGTTGATTGACTCCATCGTCGCTGACTAGCGAGCTGTCGAGCCACAGCACTTCGAGGTTGGTCAACCCCTGAAGGTGTACCAGCCCAGCATCGGTGACTCGCGTGTTGTAGAAATCCAGACGTTCGACCAAGTTGCGAAACCATGCCGGGCCCGGCGGTTGGGGATTTCGTATTGGTATGCCATCGGCATCAAACTCATAATCATACATAACCAACCCATCCAGCTCTTCAATCGCCTCGACCGCTTTCCTCTGCCGGTTAGCTTTGTGGCAAATCCACCCGAGCCAGACGGCAAAGGCCATGGTCACCAGAAACAGCGACCGCAGGCTGTACTGATACCAGCGGAGTCGGCGTTTCGGCTCGGGTTGGGGTGTATCGTCGGCCATGCCTGCTGGAGTTCCTTGACACCATCGTCGGTGACTTGTGTGTTGCTTAGCACTCCAACGATCTCGCATGTACATAATACGGGTGCTTTCGCCGAGTCCTCGGAATATCTAGAGCCTGTTGTAACGGGTGTTGTAACGCGCGGTGCGCGCTCATGGGTTCTCGTGGTCTCTCCTGCCACGAGGCCCCGCTCTTCAGAGGGAGCATTTCTATGGCAAATCAGAGGGCTTTCGGATTACGTTCCCGACAGTGTCGAAAGGGCCCTTGATTTATTTGGAGAAATCATGCATGATCAAATGGCCGAGGCGGGACTTGAACCCGCACGAGCCTAAGCTCACGGGATTTTAAATCCCGAGCGTCTGCCTATTCCGCCACTCGGCCTGGGAGCTTCCTTTCCTATTTCTTCTTGTCTCTGTTGGTTACGGCGGCGATCCGGTTGATGGCGTTTAGGAACGCCTTGGCGCTTGCTTCCACACTGTCGGTGGAAACGCCGTGGCCGCGGTAAAGGCGATCTTGGTACTCGACTTGGACCATGACTTCGCCCTGGGCGTCTTTTCCGACCGTGACGCTGTGAACGCTGAAGTCCTTGCAGACGACGGACAGCCCGGTGACATTCTCAATGGCCAGGAAGATGGCGTCGATCGGTCCGTCGCCGCAGGTCAGTTTGGTCCGGTGCCGGTCGTCGCCGTGGCGCAGCACGAGTTCGACCTCGGGCACCAGGGCGGTGCCGGAGGTGACTTGGTAGGATTCCAGGGTCCAGCGTTCGGCTATGGCGTGCAACCGTTGTTCAATTAGGGCGGCAAGGTCGGCGTCGTAGACTTCCTTTTTCCTGTCGGCCAGGACTTTGAAATCTTCGAAGACCGCGTCGAGCTGCTCACCGGAGAGGCGAAACCCCAGAGCGCGAGCCCGATCGGCCAGGGCGGCCCGGCCGCTGTGTTTGCCGAGCACTAAATCCGTGGTGGAGAGCCCCACGTCCTCAGGGCGCATGATTTCATAGGTGGTACGTTCCTTGAGAATGCCGTCCTGGTGGATGCCGGCCTCATGGGCGAAGGCGTTTTGACCTACGATGGCCTTGTTTCTTTGCACCTGGATCCCCGTCACCGCGGCTACCAGCCGGCTGGTGGGAACCAAACGCCGGGTGTTGATGCGGGTATCGGCGCGGTAGTAGTCGTTTCGAGTTCGCAGGGCCATGACGATTTCTTCGAGCGAGCAGTTCCCCGCCCGTTCTCCGATACCGTTGATTGTGCATTCGATCTGCCCGGCGCCGGCTTCGACCGACGCAAGGCTGTTGGCCACGGCCATCCCGAGGTCGTTGTGGCAGTGAACGCTGATGACGGCCTTGTCGATGTTGGGTACCCGATCGCGGAGCATTCCGATAACATTGCCCATCAGCGCAGGCGTGGCATAGCCGACGGTATCAGGGATGTTGACGGTGGTCGCGCCGGCGTCGATGGCGGCTTCCACAACCTCACAGAGGAAATCCGCTTCGGTCCGGGCGGCGTCTTCAGGCGAGAACTCGACGTCGGAACAGTAGCCGGCGGCTCGTTTCACTCCGGCGACGGCGTGCTCGATGATTTCTTCCTTGCCCATCTTGAGCTTGTGCTCCCGATGGATCGCGCTGGTGGCCAGAACGACGTGGATTCGGGCCTGCTCGGCATGTTGGATGGCTTCCCACGCCCGGTCGATGTCGGCGTTGCGGCACCGGGCCAGCCCGCAAATGACCGACCCCCGCACATTCTTGGCGATTTCGCAAACGGCTTCGAAGTCGCCCGGAGAAGCGATTGGGAATCCGGCTTCTATGACGTCGACACCCAGCTCTACCAGCGCGTGGGCGACTTCCATTTTTTCGGCAAGGTTCATGCTTGCCCCGGGCGATTGCTCGCCGTCCCGGAGTGTTGTGTCGAAAATGACGATGCGTCGTGGATTCGTGCTGCTCATCGTGGTTGCCTTGCTTGACTGCTCGGTCTCCAAAAGAAAAACCCAAGGCTTGCCGGCCTTGGGTTCCATCTTGCGTCTTATTGAAAAATCGATGTACGAACCCTACGGCTGGCCCTTGACCAGCGACAATAACAACAAAGGTAGCAAAAGGGTCCGTGTGTTCATCGGCGACTATTCGGTCGTAATCTGGCTAAACCTGCCAACCACTCCTAATCTACCTGACACGTTCGGGGGCGTCAAGTTCGAGGGGTATTGCTCAAACCGTCCCGTGATTTGTGCCGAAATGCTGCAACGGAGTTGCAGATTACTGTGGATGTAAATCCGTTTGGGTGCCCCCCATCGTTGTGGGGTTTTGCCGGATGGCCCATCTGCAGTATAGGTTCAGGTCCCCCGTTGGGGCGGCAACGGGGACACGGGGCTCGATCACCGTCTATTGAATTGCATGACCGTTTCGGGTATGGTTCCCACCCGTGAATCCACCCGTGAATCGCCTTCTCCTCCGATTTTAACTCCTCCTTTGCCTTCCGGCACCTCCGAATACTCCGGGCAGTGATGGATTACGAAGTCCAACGTTGTACGCGACACTGCGCGACCAGCGACCGGGAATTGACCCCGGGCGAGAGCTACTATTCGGTCCTCGTGGCGGACGGGGCCGAATTGAAGCGGTATGACTATTCGGAAGAGGCGTGGGAGGGTCCGCCTGATAACGCTCTCGGTTGGTGGAAGGCCCGGATCCCGGACCCCAAGTCGAAGAAGAAGCATTGGGCTCCCAACGACGTGATGTTGCAGTTCTTCGACGAGCTGGCGGAGCAACCCGGCAGACAAGACATGCGTTACGTGCTTTCGTTGCTGTTGGTTCGCCGGCGCGTCATGCGAGTGGAAGATGAAGAGAAAGATGACCGGGGCGGAGAGGTCATGGTGTTGTACTGTCCTCGCCGCGATACCACGTATAAGATTCCGGCGGTGATGCCGGACCAGTCGCAGATCGAGGAGATTCAAGAGGAATTGGCCCGGCTGCTCGAATAGAGGGAACGGGATCCGCTTGCGGTCTTGCACAAACCACCGTTCACGGAAGGTGAAAGTATCCATGGCCCGATACCAAATCTGGCTGTTATTGACGATCATGGTAGGGCTGCTTGGACTCGGCGGCGCGAATTGCCGCGGTCTTGTTGGTCCCCCAACCCCTTTGTCTCGTGCATTACCGCCTTCCCCGACGCTGGAACAGGTTATTCAGGTCGTCAACCACAACAATTCTCAGATCCATTCCTTTTCGGCCAACGAAGCGAAGCTCAGTGGACCCGGTTTTCCAACACTTCGGGCCAATCTTGCGTACCAGCGGCCAAACCGACTGCGGTTGAGGGCCGACCATATCACCGGGCCGGAGCTGGATGTCGGCAGCAACGAGGAGTTGTTCTGGTTTTGGGTAAAACGCAACCAGCCCCCGGCCGTCTATTACTGTCGTCACGACCAATTTGCGACGAGTGCCGCGCGAGGGATGACCCCGATCGAACCCCAATGGCTTATCGAGGCGCTCGGTATCGCCGAATTAGATCCTTCGCTGCCGCACCAGGGTCCTTTCCCGCTTTCCGGCGGCCGCGTTGAGATTCACACGATCCGGGAGACGCCCGGCGGACCGGCTACGAAGGTCACCGTCGTCGATAGCGTTCGCGGAGTTGTCGTGGAACAGCGAGTGTTCGATTCTCAGGGCCGACTGATGGCCAGCTCCGTTGCCGGCGGGCATCGCCGGGATGCGGTCACCCAGTTGGTCATGCCACGGATTGTGGAGATCAACTGCCCGGCGGCGCAGATTTCCATGAAAATCGACCTGGGGCGAGTTCTGATCAATCGTCTGACGGGCAACCCGGCCGAACTCTGGGTCATGCCGGCATACCAAGGATCACCTGCCGTGGATATATGTAATCCAGGCTTTCGGCCACCGCCTCAGCAACCCGCTTCTTTTCCGCGTTCTCGAATGGCAGGGCGAGACTCGAATCGGCGCTAATCCTATTCTCTCTTCACGCCCCGGCGTCGCAGGAACAGGTCTGTCTCATCTTCGAACTTCATGTCCCCCGGGTTGTATTGGAACCGGTTGGGGTCGATGGGCACATTGGTGGTAACGTGGGATAGATGAATGGTAACCAGCGGCTTTGTTCCCCCTTTTCCGTCCGCCCGACGGTATTCGATCCGGTATGGGAACAGATCAACCTGCCCCAGCGTCAATAGGACATGGTCGGGCAGATGTCGAGGCAATTTGCTCAGGTCGGCCGGTTTGCCCGATTCGATGGTTTCTTTTTGCTCCGGCAGCACCTTGGCAACGTAGCCGGGCTTCCATCGTCCGCGGAGTTGCCAAACGGGCAGTTGGCCTGATTGCATCTTCAGAAGCCCCGGTTGAACCGAGGTAAAGACGAACGTATCGTGAAGTCGCTGCATCAGTTTGCACAGCCCCCCCAAGCTGTGCAATATTCCCGCGCTTCCTTGCGGTGGCATCCGCTTGGCCTTCTCAAGGGCCTTGGTTGCAGAAATGACATCTATGCGGCGGAGTTGTTCGCTGTCGAAGGATTTTGTACGGGTCCACAGGAAACGACCGTCACAGACCTGTAGCAGAGAACTGCAATCATCACCAAGCTGAATTGTCAGCGAGAGCCACATAAGGCGAATATCGCCCATCTGCTGCTCGAGATAGCCACCCGAACCGATCAATTTCTTGCCAAACAGGTTGATTTCTTGGGAAATCTTGGCGGAAACGGAATTCTGGCTTTCGAGGGCGCGAACCGCGTCCTTCACAATCTCTTGGGGGGAACGCTGTGTGCCAGACCCATCAACGACCCCCGCTTGGTTCGGGGGATCGATCCCGTCGAGTGTAGGGGGTGTGGCACGGGTGGATTCTGCTTCCCACGCCAAAGCGATGATTCCCATCAATGGCAGAATGGATAATTTGGCCATTATCTTATCGGTTTTAACGAATTTGCCAAAGATTCGGGTTGTAACAGGCCGAACATTAGACCGCAGAAGGGCATCCTGCGCGAGCGGATTCTGCGCAGGGTCATACCTTCATCCCCGGGCAACGTTGCCCAAGCGGTATTGGCTGCCATCAGCGGCAAGGTCGTTATTGTAGGACGCCATGAAGGTGGGGTCCACGTCAATTGGACACGTCAATTGGACACCAGGTAATCGTCTCATGCTCACATCCAGCCGCGAGATTGTCTCGGTTTTGGATTACATCACCAAAGAATAGGGGGACATGATGAGGTTTTGTGTCGCAGTTCTGTTAATCGGGCTAATGGCCATTGTGGGTTGTCACGGCCTGGGACGGCATAACTTGCCGCCCGCTCAACGGCTAATGGAACCAGGGCCAGGCGTTGGAGGCCCCGGTCCGGGGATCATGCTGCCCCAACTCCAGTGCGGATACGCGCCGGGAAAGACATCGCAAATTGCATTCGTGGGACCCGAGGGAATGGCAGTTACCTGGGACGTCAGCATGCCGGGACAGTTCGACTCGGAACCGCTGATCTGTCCGGGGCGATACAACTTCCCGCAGGGCGCCATTTACCGCTTGAAAATGACGAACATTCCCGGCCGACTCGGGGTCGAGTTGTATCCCACATTGGAGGTCGGTCCGGCCGTTCCGCGAACCGAGGCATTCCTGGCCCATAACGCGATTCCCATTCAGTTTGCGGAGGAAGACTTCGACCAGGTGCTGACGGGCAACTTCGTGACGAAAGTGATCTATCTGCCCGATCCCGAGTTCCAGGAGCTGGCTCTGGCCGGTGTGGAGACCCTGGTGAGCACCCGGCTCGATCCGGGCGTTGATCCGGTGGTTGAGGCCGACCGCCGCGGGGCCATCCTGGCCATCATCCGCATCGGCAACATCGATCCCCAACTCCCCAGCGACCTGATCGAGACCGAGGAGGGGGTGATGCGGGCAAGCTACCTGCAAGGGCAACCGGTGGCGGGGCCGAGTCCGATGGGAACGCCCGTCGGCAGCCCCGGCATGGTACCCGTACCCTACATTTCCGGAGCGAATGCTCCGCAGTACGGGATGACAATGTGCGGCACCCCCATTGGTTTACCCGGTCCGCCGCACGTGCCGCTGGGAGGTCCTGCGGGCCTGCGAAAACACGTTATCGCGAACCACACGCACCAGCACATGCCGAAGCGCAACTGCCACGTGCGGGTCGACGTGAGACAGGTTCCGGGATTCAGCTATCCCAAACCGGCGAATCACGTCCGGATTGTCGAGCGGGCCCGTACCGGTCGTGCCTGTAACACCCAACCGTTAGGGAATCGCCGCGAGGTAATCTATCCCGCGGCTGACGGCACTTATCCTTGTCCAGAATAAACGAATCCCGGCCGGAAGGTCGTTGGTCATATCCCCTATCCTTTTCAATCCGTGACAATGGGCCAGAAGCTTCGCGATAATGGCACTATGAAGTTGCAAAGTCGGAAGCGAGTTGCCTGCAACTGGGCAATAGCGGCGCTCCTGGCCCTGATCGCAACCACCTCGGTTGCGCAGGAAGGGCGCGTCCACTATTGGCACCAAGGCGTCATGCCACCGGGAGCGATTGGCGGCCGGCAACTGCTGCGGGGCGGACCATTGCCCGGCTTCTTCCAGCCAGTCGAGATCAAGGCCCCCAAAGGGGTCTTGATCTCGCTGGCATCGGAGGGCCGGTTCGACGAGCCCCAGCCGGCGCCCATACGCGCGGGGATGTTGATCGGCCAGGTGTATCGTTTCAAGGTGATGAACATCCGGCTGCACAGCGGCATGGAAGTCTTTCCCACGATCGAGGTGATCGACCGGCTTTATTCCCCGGCCGATCAGAAACAACGCTTCGCCATCCCGATCGAATTGACGGAAACCGACCTGGTCCATGCGCTGCAAGGAAAACTCGTTACGCGGGTAATCTATCTGGAAGACCCGCAGAACGCGTTTCCGGTGGCCGAGCATAGGGATCCCCGCGAGCAGGAGTGGTTTGAAGTGGGGCCGGGCCGCGATCCTCTGGCGGTGGCCGATTTATTGGGACGCCCGGTGGCGATCTTGCGAATGGGCGCGCGGCTGCCCGACAGTGCCGGCCCCGACGTGCAATTCCTCTTTGGGTGTCCGCCGCTTGTGAAATATCCGCCTCGGGTAAGGCGGCCGAAGCCGCGGCCCAAGCCGGCGCCCGCCGAACCGGCGCCTGCGGAACCGGTCCCCGCACCTCCGGCACCGGCCCCCGCACCTCCGGCGCCTGCGCCTGTGCCTGTGCCTGGGGGGCCGTAACCCATGTCGCGAGTCACGCTGATCGAATCAAGCCGGGCAACATGGTATCCGGACCCGTGGCGGATGGTGCTGATCGCCCTGTGTACGCTGATTCTTTGTTCCTGCCGCGGGCCGGTCCGGCGATCGTGCGATTTCTCGAACGCGCCCGCTCAACCCTATCCGACGCTTCCGCCGGAGGCCTACAGCGGTCCGATGTTGGCGGAACCGCCGGCCCCCGTAGGTTTTCCCGGTATGGAGAACGGGGTGCCGTTGCCGTACATGCCCGGCGGCCCTTGGGCCCCGCCGCATTTCCGGCAACCGTGGCCGCAGGACGAATATCTTCGCGACGGCGGCGATCGGGGTCTTTCCGCCAAAGTGGGCAATGAGTGGCGAGTCGAAGGCATGGATCCGGAGGACACGATTGCCCATTTCGAGACCGTCGACGGCCGGACCCTCGTCGAGCCGAGCAATCGGGTCTATCTCTATGCTCCCCGATTCGGCGCAGTCCGCCAGATAACGAACCTCATTGCGAGGGACCTCTACGTGAAGGCCGCCGGTTTTCAGTCGCCGGTCAAGCTCTCCGGCCCCAGCGAAACCCGGATGGTCGCCACCAGCAAGCAACACATCCAGACCGACCGGCAGATTGGCCGCAAGCTGGCGGGCGTCTACCGGACCCGGCAGGGCGATGGGGCCATGTCGACGGCGAGCAAGGCTCGCGGCTTCATCCAGGACATGCTCCTTCCGTACGAGAACATGCGGGCGATCCGCGAGGGGCAACTCGAAATGGCCGAAATGCCGCAGCTCGCCAAGGGCGTCGCCGCGGCGCTCGCCTGGTCCGGCGATCAGGTGCCGCAGATCATTATCGACGAGCAGGCCGCCATGGCCGACACGGCCGATCAGGCCTCGCAGTCGGTCTTTACGATCAAGAAACCGCCGGCCAATCCGAGGTTGCGGGTGATCAAGGTCGCTTCGACGCCGTTTGCCGAGCCGGGCGACGAGGTGGCGTTCACGATCCGCTTCGACAACGTCGGCAACCAGGTGATCGGCAACGTGACGATCATCGACAGCCTGACCACGCGGCTGGAGTACATTCCCGACAGCGCCCAGTGCAGCGTCGACGCCCAATTCTCGACCCAGCCGAACAACGACGAATCGCTGGTGATCCGGTGCGAGATCACCAACCCGCTCGAGCCGGAGCAGGGCGGCATCATCCGCTTCCGCTGCGTCGTGCGATAGCCGATCCCTCTTTCGGGTGCAACCCTTTTGGGCTCATTTTCGGCCGCCCTCGCACGCTACCCGCTACGTAAATGGATTCACGAGGCGAATACTGCCGCAGGTAGTGGGCGCACCCATATCCTCGGTGTAGAGCGTGTCGACGCCCGCGTCCAGGCAGGCACCCAGGAGCATGCTGTCCCAATGGGAAAGACTGTATTTTCCCATCAATTCGAGGGCGCGATCCAGGACAGTCGCAGTGGGCATCACAACCGGGAAGAGCCTTCGCAGCGCGGCCACGTAGCGGAGCAATGCGTCACGAGTCACTTGGTTCTGGTCCTGCCAGCGGCGCAGTTGGCAAACCAGTTCCCCAAGGACTTGCCAGGGAAGAACGGTGGGCTCGGTGTTCTCGGCAAGCTGCCGCAATAGATCGCGGGCTTTGGCCTGTTTGACGGGGTCACTCCGATCCAAGCGGTAGATGAGCACGTTGGTGTCAACGGCGTTCATGGAGTTGGTCCCGTGTCAGCTTGGTTCCGCCGGAGTCGAGTGGGAACTGGTCGCAAAGGTGATCCAACTGGTCGCAGGCCTGCTCTGCCTGGGCCACTGCCTCGTCGCACAACTCGACCGTGAGTCGTACTTTTGTTCCGGACGACAAGCCGATCTTCCCATCGGGCTTCAAAACGCCGTTTTCGACGGTTGCGAAAATGACCTGGCTCATAAGACCAAACTCCTTAATCGGAACTAACCTCAGTTGACTATATCATACCCAATGCCAGAGCTGTTCATCAAGGGTGCTCGGATGCACACGTCGGCTAACTGCTGCGAACCTTGATCCTGCGGTGAAGGGGTCAGTGCGGGCGGCCGTCGAGGATCAAGAAAAGCCGTGATGGGTTATCATTCAAAGACACCTTTCCGGTGGCCACCCAAGACACCTTTCCGGCAGCCACACTGGGGGGTGGGCACCCCGCAAATTTCTTGACAGGTCCGTTGGATGGCATTAAAATCCGGTTAGCCTTATCCCGCTTATCAATTTCGTTACCGCAAGGAAGAATCCCATGAACAAGGTCTTCGCCTCTTCTAACGAGGACTACCGGCTGCCGGTTTCCAACTACGATCGGGTCTCCAGCATGATCCTTTCGATGGTGATTCTGCTGGGTATCTTCGTGTTCATTCTGTTCGTCATCTGGTTGACGAGCCAGGTTTTCCTGCGTCGCGAGGTGCCGCCGGTCGAACGATTGGAGCTGGGCGTCAGTGTTGTGCCCCCCGGCGGCGGATTCGAACGTTTCGACCAGGAGAGCAACCTGCCCGAGAGGCTGGCCTCGATCGCCGATGCGGCCGGGCCGCGGCTGATGGGCACCGAAGTGGGCGGTAAGGGGAAGGGTAAGGGCAAGGGTCCCCAGCCCCCTTCTGACGACTTCGGTCCCGGAACGGGGCGGCGATGGGAATTCCGCTTTCCCCGCGGGCAATCCCTGGACCAATATGCCAAGACGCTCGACTTCTTCGGCATCGTGTTGGGGGTCGTCCAGAAGGGAGGAAAAGTCGAGTATGCCTACGGCCTGAGCGCTTCGACGCCCAATACGAAGGTGGGGCCGTCGAAGGCCGAAAAGCGATACTACATGACTTGGAGCGGGGGCACCTTGAGAAAGGCCGACGAGCAGTTGCTCGCCCGCGCCAAGATCAAGTCGCAGGGCCGCCCCATCCTGAAGTTCCTCTCGCCGGAACTTGAGAGTAAGCTGCAGGGGCTCGTCGAGCGAAAGCAACAAATCGACCAGCGCCAGGCCGATACCGTGCGCCGCACGGAATTCGGTATTCGAGAAGAGGGAACGGACACGTTCGAGTTCTATATTATCGAGCAGACCTACAAGTAAGAGCACCGCCGGGGCGGTAGCTGCCCGTAAAGGGGGGACAGTCAACCTGTCCAACCTGTCCCGTTTATTTCTCCGTTTATTTTTCAGGCGTCGCCCAGCCGTAACCTTTGGGCTGGTTCCCGCCGCTTGAGTTCACGGTGCCCATCGGCCCCAAGGTGGCGCGCCAAGCTTCCCAGCGCCGCTCCATGTCCTGAACGATTTCGGGATTCGCCGCCGCAAGGTTGTGCTCCTCCCTTGGATCGGCCTGGATGTCAAAGAGATGCCACTGGTTCTGGTAGCCGGCCAGCCGCCATTGCTTCCAACGCATCGCCTTGAAAGAAGGCGTGGTCTTTTTCGGGCTCATCTGGCACCAGTACAACGCTTCGTGGGCATCGCCCTGCTTCTTCCCGGTCAAATACGGTATGAGGTTGACGCCGTCGCAGCGTTCGGGAGACACTTTGCCCGCCACCGCCGCGGCGGTCGCATAGAAATCAAAGCTTGCTATGATCCCGTCGTATGTTTTCCCCTTCGGGAGAACCGATGGCCAGGAAGCAATAGCCGGCTCACGGACATAACCCTCATAGCGGGAGCCCGAGCGCTTGCCGCCGCGATAGGGATCCGCCCGCGCATTGACGATTGGATTCCCTCCGTTATCGCCCGTCAGCAGAATCAAGGTGTTCTCGGTCAGGCCGCGCTTCTTCAACGCGGCCAACAGCCGTCCGACGGCGTCATCCAGCGCCACCAGGTTCCCCGCCAACTCACGCCGCTTGCCCGTGGCCGTGGAACGCGCGCGATAATGCTCCGGGGATTCATGGCTCGGCTCATGAAGCGCCCTGGGCGAATAGTAGAGGAAAAACGGCTTGTCGTGGTTCTTCTCCACGAACTCGACCAGATAATCGCCGTCCTGGTCGATCTGGAAGCCTACGGTCCCGTCCTTCTTGACATACCAATAATGCTTGCCTTCTGCGTGTGGGGCGGTCCGCGCCACCTGCATGAACCCTCGCTCAAGCGGCCCCTGGTCTTTTGAACCAATGTCCCATTTTCCGATTTGACCCGTCACGTAACCCGCGTCTCGCATGAACTCAGCGATGGTGGGGTGGTCCTCGGGAATGGCCAGGCCGCGCATTTGCGAGTATTTGCCAAAGCGCTGCGCGTACATGCCCGTTATCAGGCTGCAGCGGCTCGGGCTACATGCCACGTTGGTAACGTAACAACTGGTGCATCTTACGCCATTGGCCGCCAGAGAATCAATGTTCGGCGTCGGAATATCCGGACAGCCGAAACAACCCAATTCCCCGTAACCGAGGTCATCGATGAATATGATGACAACGTTGGGCCTTGGCTGATCGCGACCAAGGGCAGGGTTTTGCACGATCCACCCTAACGTCATCCCAACTACCGCGGCCTGCAAGAAACCTCGTCTGTTCATAGTAAAAAGATCTCTTGTGTCTGTCCAAGATCGTCAACTTTTGTACAAAGTCAGCGACGAGAGCGGGCTAAGGAGGAAAACTTTGTGGAAAACTTTGAAACTTTGGGGTCAGGTCGGGAAAACTTTGGGGGTGAAACTTTGGGGTGAAACTTTGGGGTGAAACTTTGGGGTCAGGTCGTGATTAGGGATTAGCGGGGGTTCTTTCGATATCCTTCCTTTCGAGCCTTGTTTCCTGTCGCGGTCCGGACGGTCATAGCCATATTCTATCAGAAGGGGTAATTGCCGTCAAGAAAACAGACCTGACGCCTTTGCGTCCTGAGGGGTTGCCAAATCGTGTCTGATGCCCGATAATAGCGGGTGTTCTTCTCCGCATCTCAGGATCGATCCGATGCTCTCCGACACCCACCCCGAGGCAGAGAATGTCCAGATCGAGTGGCGCAAACTCTCCAAAAGACAAACCGACCAACTCTCCGCCCGCTGAGCCATATTACTGCTCTCGACTCTCCACAGGGCTGGGTTCGGCCCAATTTGCAATTTGCAGTTTTCAATTTTCAATCCCCCATTCCCCATTCTTCATCCGCTATTCGCTATTCTTAACTCGCCATTCTCCCCCCATTCGTCATTCAACATTCATCACTCGATATTCAATATTCCTCGTTCCCCGGCGGCGCCTTGTACGTCAGAATGTTCCGCCGCATCAGGTACCCCATCACCAGATACTCCGCCCCGGCCGAAACAACCGGAAGTCCGGGCCGGCGCGA
>Ga0180432_10004695_pt1 | contig 18567 bp, 31 predicted proteins | sample SS_ome_10_FD_132414 | JGI IMG/M metagenome (GOLD analysis project Ga0180432, IMG submission 132414) | Hypersaline lake sediment archaeal communities from the Salton Sea, California, USA - SS_1_MS_2 metaG | ecosystem: Environmental > Aquatic > Non-marine Saline and Alkaline > Hypersaline >...
AAAGTTTATCAGTATCAATATGCTTTTTTACTTCAAACTCTAAATCCTCATGATATTCTGCTTTTAGATTTTCTATACATTCTTCATATTCTTCTTCTGTCATCAAATCAGCATTTAATTTATATTCCTTTTTTAACCACTCTGCAAACCAATAAGCATCATCAAGTTCAACTATTCTTTTTTTACATTTATTACAATAATGATTTTCTGCTTTTGTATTTCCGCAATAAGGACAACACTCAAAATTTTCAGCAAGTTTTACAATTGCCTGTAACCAATTTTCAGGTTTCATTTCTTCACCAAACCTTGATTTATTAATTTAGATTCTATTCTCTTTCTATTTTCAATTGTATCTGGAATGTCAATCCAAAATGTGGCTGAATGCCCTTCTTCATAGTCTTTTGTTATCCACATTTTTATTACATTCTTAATTTAAGACTCCTGTTTTAACTCAATATTTATACCAAATGTAAGATACTGAATATTCCAATCAATCTCACAATTTGGACAACTAAAACCATTTGATTCAGTATAATGTTTATTCTTCTCAATTGGACATTTACAACTCGGACAAAACTTTATCTTTGGCAACTTCCCCATCATTTCTTTATATTTATTCATATCAAATTCTCCTATTTTGGTTTAAATATTAATTTAATTCTATCTGTAAAGTTTTCCATTCTAATCCTTTATAATAATCAAATTTTTGTTTTGTATATCTTCTAATAGTTGTAAAAGGCAAACCTGTATTAATATGAATAAAAACAAGAACTATTGCAACATCAAAATTAAATTCATATTTAGTTCCATCAATTTTAGTAGTATCATAACTAATAAACTGTGGTAATGCCGTTTCTAAATATTTTATATTTGCCGTTGTAACACCTATTAATACTGCCTGAGTTCCATTACTATTTTTTGGAAGCTTTAAATATTCAGAACTAAATTTTATTTTATTCATCTAATTTCTCCTTTAAGTATCTAATTTATCATCTTCTTCAGGTTTAATCTTTAAACATATCCCACAAAAAATTGCTGCAACAAACACAACAATAGCAACAAGCCTAACATCAGTAACCACAGGAGGACCACTGACATCAAGCCTTTCACCAGGATGCTCATCCATCCATTCCCTCATCACGCCTGTTTGCTCATAATAAACCATGATACCAACAAGTAAGAATATACCGACAGTAACTATCGCTAAAACAACCTCAAACTTATTCATTTTTCCTTCAACTCCCAATAACTACATACCATAGTACAAGACATCAAATGTTTACAATTAGCACATTTTTTAATCAACTCAACAACCCCTTAAAGACATCCTTGTCGACCATGAAAGCAAGACTACCATTGTTCACTTTAGGGATCAGGATCTTCTCAGTAACCAAATACTCGACAATCCTGAATACACGGCCTATGTTGTTCTCCTTAACATTGCCATATATTTTTTTAGTAATATCAGACACGGTACGAGTACGCTCCGTACAACAAGTGATAACTTTGATACCGATAAGAGCCTCGCTTTGTTTCTTCATGGTTCAACCCTACAAGACATCAACTTACGTTTTTTATTCTAACTCCCATTTATAACCACAACTTCTACAGACAAAACTAAACTTGTTCTGTCTAATATTATTTGAGCCGCATTTTAAACACGAGCTCATAACCAAACTCCTCCGCATATTTTTCTATTTCTTCTTTTGTATACTTATAATAAACCATCTCTCCTCACCACAAGGAAACTAGCACAGATAAAACTAAAGAACAAACTACCTAACAAAGCAACCAAGCCGAACGAAACCACGATTATAATAAATACTCTATTGTCCATGACAAGTTTGTTTCTCATAATACCAATTCCTTTTTTTACCGCTAAGAACAAATTGTTCTACAAAATCTTTCTTAATCTTTTCAATAGTTCTATAAATATCGTCACTGGTAAAAGTACCAGCCATGACAAGAGTTCTCTCACAACCTTTCCCAGGGTAGAAACATTCAAAGATACCGCCATAGCTATCCAGAAGCACCACCTTTGGAGGAGGAAAAGAAACCAAGGCTGACACAAGATAATCTAAGGGTATGCGATGAGAAATATCTTCCCAGATGGGTTTTTAAAAATCTCTGCAGGAGAAATGGAAGATAACTCCACAGCTTAAAAAAACACATTGGCCTTTTCCCACTATGGTTGTATGATCGATGGGATGAATCTAAGGATGATGAAAGGAATGGGATGCGCTCATAAAAAAACTCCTCTAAACTCATCCTTTTCATTTTCATCCCTGGCTGATGTTAATCATTAGAGTACTTATAAACCTAACGATATGGGGAGGTGAGACTACTTTAATATGAAATAATTCAGCTTCCATCCTTTCCACCATTAAATTCTAAATTCCAACAATCACATTCCTTACACATTTCTCTGGATCTGAAACCATCCTCAAATATAGGACAACCTTTACATTCATTCATCCTTTCCACCTATCATGACACAGTTCACAATAAGACCATGTTCACTAGCTTCCTGAGCAAAATCACAATCCTCAGTTACAAATGTTTGACCCCTGCAAGGACCGTGTATGGTGTATAAGAAACTAATTTTTTTTTCCAGGTTTATCACCGTTATCTGGCATGTTGGCCAAGTTAAGTTTAACATTCATGTTCAGCATCTTCTCACCAGCTTCCTTTATGTCTTTAGCCTTGAGTGACTTACAGTACCATTTACCACTGGCGTTCATTCCAACTTCAATATCTTTTTCTTCTATGTTTATATATTTATTTAGATCCAATACTATTCTACCACCTTCCATGTCATAACTTTTCTTTTAGTAAGACGATCTATTTTCATAGACCAACTAATAACAATGTTCTTATCCCTTAGTTCTTTAACCCTTGGTGTAACACGATTTATCTCCCATCCAAGGATACGGGAAATATCATGGTTACTACAATTAGGATGGTGTTTAATCACCATGTAAACCTGCTGCTGCATGTCACCAAGGTCAGGTTTAATAGACTCGTATGCATCAAGACTAGTTGGTTGAATCATTTATTTGTCCTCTGTTTGTAATTTTGTTTGTAATACTTTTCTTTTTCGAAACAATTAAAATAAAGACGTTTAGTCAAACGTATTTCTTCCTCAATTGCCTGGTCCAACAAACTATTATTCTTTTTCATCAAAATAACCCCTCTGCACATTCATGTTGAAATTATCATCCTTAAGTATCCAAATGAACATATCCTTATATTTCCTAGTAAGCTCTACGTTACTAAAACTAAGCTTAAAACCAGTACCACGGTTCATACGGATAATACCACCCACAGTACAACTCTCACGTTTATCCTTACGTTTCAATTCATCACCTTTATATTGATATACTCCTTACATTTACGGCAACTAAAAATACCACTATAATTATTGAAGTTAGACTCAAGGATCATCTCCTCACCACAGTTCTTACAAATGATCTTTATATCATCAATTCCTTCTTTCCAAGTCATCTAATCCTATCTCCATAATATGTCTTAAAAGTTCAGATAAGGTTTTGTATCTACCACTATCCACGTATATCTTTTGCATACGATCATATTGCTTTTTTGTGGGTCGGAATATTATTCGCATATTGTTATTTTCTGTCATATATTTGTCATACAATAGGGACTATATAAACATTACGATATTTGGTTCTGTAAAACGTGAGTGTGGCAAAAATAGGCTGTCAATTTTAGGTTGGTAAATATTTAATAACCCATTTTTATATTGTCGATAGTGGTATCCCCTGAAAAAATTTTGCAAGTCACCAAACTATGCAAAAAAATATTTGTGTGGATTTTACTTTTGACAACAGGGAGTATTTTCTACCAAAAAAGGGGATACCAAAAAATTTAACTTATAAAAATAGTTCAGGTATCAAATGGTAAGATTAACACATGCCATTAAGTTGTTTCAACCTTGGTCAACAGAAATAGTTGAAGGAAACTTGAATTTTTTAATACGGTCATTTAATACGTATAAAAGAGAAAGAATAGGAATTTATAACACAAGAAAAATAGATGAAAATTGGTATAAAAACGCAAATAATAATATGATAAAAAAATTATGGAAAAAACAAGGTATAATTGGGAGTGTAGAAATAAAAGACTGCATATCATTGGAGAAAAAAAAAATAAAAGACACTCTTGTAGAATTAGCCAATAAAGAATATTATGATTATTATCCAAAACATTTGATTCCAGATAATAATCTACTTCATATTTGGGTTTTTGATGAGGCAAAAAAATGGAAAAATCCTTTAAAAATTAAAAAACTAGGTATGTGTTGGATTAAAATTGATATTGACGATGAATAAAAATAGTCATTGTTTATTTTTTTCCATATAACTTTTCTAAAGCAGATTTTTTTTCATTTTCTATTTTATCAATTTTTTTACGTAATATTTTTTGATTTTTTGGAAGTTTTATAGTGGTTTCTTTTAACAATTTAAAATGTCTTTCATAAGGTTGATTTTCTTTTATATCTGTAAACTTTAAAATATAATAGAGTAACTTAGAGTCAATATCTTTTTTTGGTCTAACTAGTTGAACGCCATCTGCACCACATACAAATTCAAAATCAATATATTTAATAATTTTAGTATGGTCTCCAAAAACAATTATTGGTAAATTTTCTTTTTTTATTGGATTAATATCTTTGTTTGTATATCCAGATATTATCTCAATATTTTGTGAAACAATAGGAATTTTACCTTCATTCATATATTCAGATTGTTTAATTTTATTAATATTCCCAACTACCTTTCTCATACAGTCCTTAACACGAATTAATTCCCCTTTTGAATCATCAAGTATTTTTTTAATTTTTAAGTCATAAATATCCCAATCCTTTTTTTCCCTATCAAGAAGATATATAAACAAATTTTTACCAAAATCTATTGTATCAAAATCCATAACTTCATGTAGATATTTATTTTTTAGAAATTTTTTAACTTCAGAATGAGTATTTTCAATATTTTCATTTTTAAAATTACTTAAAATATATGAATTAATCTTTTTAACATTATACCTATCTTTATCATCAAAAAGAATAGAAAAATCATATTTTTTAATTCCTTCTTTACCTCTTCTATTTGAAAATTCATATCCTAAAAACTTTTTTTCCTCTTTTACGTCTTGAGGGCAATTTACTAGAACTAATTTTTGTTTATAAGTGATGATAAAATATTTAATTTTTTCAAATTCTTTTTCCATTATATGTTTTTTAGATTTATCATTTTTTTCATTATCTAATTTTTTAATTTTGTCTCTAATTCTTAATATTTCATTTTTATCAGATTTCTTATCTAATTTTTTAATTTCTGAGTTTAATTCTAATATTTTTTCTTCATATATCTCAGAGATTTTTTCAAGAGACTTTTCATAATCTTTAAATAAAAAATGCTTCTTTATTTTTTCATTTGGTTTTAACTCAATCATTGTAATATAATCTTTTAAATCCAAGTCAAAAACATGTTTTACATAATTAGTAAAAGGTTTTTCAATCTCATTTACAACAAAATCTTTCTTTGTTTTAAAAAATTGATTTATATTTTCCTCAATATTTTTAATATCAATATTTATTTTTTGTAAAAAAAGTATTGATGTATTTTTACCAGATGACATAAAAGCATTACTTTCAAGTGTAACAATACCTTTTATAGAAAAATTTTTCAATATAATTTCTCTGGTTTTTGTATATAATGTATTATTACTAGTAAGCATTGTCGTTGGAACAATTATACCTGCGATACCCCCTATTTTTAATAATTGTTTGGCACGTTCAATAAATAGACATTCTATCTCTGAGCTTATTTCAGTAAAATATTTGTATAGTTCAAAAGAGTCACTACCATATTTTAAAGTATTTCTAAAACCACTTACAGAATATGGAGGATTAGATACCAGTATATCAAAAACAGAGTTATCCATTGAGTTTTCTTCTTTTTTTAAAATCCATTTATATTCTGTACTTTTTTTAAAATTATCTAATCCATCGGCACAAAAAATATTCGCATCACCATCGCCATTTAAAAAACAGGATACTTTTGAAGTCTTTGCTAATCTATAATCTTTTTCAATACCATAAATGTAATCATTAACCCAAAGAAAGTTATCTTTTTTAGCATTAAATATATCTCTTGCACGTTTACCTCCTTTTATCCAATCATCTGTTATATTATCAAAATAATTATTTATTTCAACCATAATTTCTGTTAAAAAGTGACCGCTACCAGATGCATAATCAATAACATAAGGCAAAAAATTTTGGTCTTTATTTTCATTTTTATTATTTATTATATTCTCTATTGGTAAAGATTTACAAATAAATCTTGCAAGAGGTACTGGTGTAAAAAATTGACCTGCTTCTTGTTTAATACCAGTATTTAATATTTTTTCAAAAAAATCACCAAGAAATTGGTGTTTAGTTGAATATTTTAGTTTATATTTTTCTAATAATTGAACTACTTCTTTTACTACTAAGCAATTATTTTTAAATGTTTTTTTATCAAATACTTCTTTAAAAGCAAATTCATTATTTGTATAAAGTCTAAGTTCAATGATTACTTCCCATAACTTTTCTACAGAATCTTTATCAAAATTTGTTATTAATTTATCTATTTCTTTTTGAGTGTAATCTGCTATTTCTAACTGCAAATAATCCTTCATCCCCTTTTTGTATAAATCATTTAATGTTAGCATTATTTTTTTATTATCAGTACCTTCAATCCATTGAAAATCCATTTCTTCTGAATAATTTTTTGAATCTTCATCTACAATCTTACATAGAAATAAATTAAATATCTTATTAAAAGCATTTGTTTTGTCAGATATAATATTTTTCCTAAGTATCTCTGCAAATCTATTAAAAACAAAACTTCCATCATTAGAAGTTAATTCTTTTAATTGATATTTTTTGATTTTTGAAAATTTTATATTATAATGAGTGATTTCTTCTTCAAATATACCTTTATCTTCAAATAATTTATTCCAAGTTTCATGTATTTCATCTTGGTTTTTATTTTTAAAATCATCTTGTGCTTTAATAATTTGGTTTTGGTATTCAATATTGTTGTTATCAATATGAGATGAATAAAGACATAAATATTGTGTTTTTGGTTCTTGGATATAATAACTAAATAATTGCCCTCCTCTTTCAATCATTTTTTCTTTTTCTTTTTTATATTCTTTACCCCATGTTTTACATTCTATCATCAAAAAACTGTCTTTATTTTTTAGAATTTGTATATCTAAATAACCACTTGTATGACCTAATGGCCAATTTTTTTCTAAAATAATTTTATTTGGTTTGTAGCCTTTTTCTAAAAGCCTATCTACACACTCTAAAACAACAAGAGTTTCAGGTTGAGAAAAATTAGATGTGGTTTTTCTAATTTTTTTTATTTTTTTGCCCCAATCGATTTTACAATCATTAATATTAGGACAATCCAAATTAATCTCTATAAAATAATTATTGTGTAATGAATATTTTTTTACCCATATATTGTTTTTTCCTTCTTTTAATTTAAAGCCCATAATTCTTAAATAGTCTTTTATTAAATCTTTGGTGAATTTAACCATCTATTTCCACCTATTGTCTTTCATATATTTTTTAATCAGTCTTTCAATGACTTCACTGAGTTTACGATTTCCTTCTTTTTGTAAAACAATAACACTAAAATCCTTCCATAAATCCTCATCTAAACTTATAGTTGTTTTGATTTTTCCCACACTCATCTCTCCCAACTGGTTGTGTAATCCTTTATCCATTTAATTACCTTTTTATCTATCTGTATGTCTATACGTCTATAAGTATATAAATATTTAGGGATAACCTTATATACTCCTAATGCATTACTATTATTGGTGACTTGTAAAATGGTAGAAAAAATAGATATTAAAAGTCAAATTAATAAGAGAAAAGCACGTGGAATGATTTTACTTGAAAATGGTTTTGAACCTAAAGAAATAAACAGTTATACATGGGTAGTACCTTCTCAAACGGGAAATGGTATTTATACTGTGGTTTTTAATTATAGGCGTAACCGTTGGAAATGTAGTTGTCCAGACCATGAACTAAGGGGTCTACCCTGTAAGCATATATCTGCGGTTAAAATCTGGAAAAACCTAAAAGATAAATTCGAGCAAATTAATCTAAAAATAAAACAGAACATTAAAATTAAGGATTATGAAATTGATTGTTGTAAGTTCTGTCATTCCCCTAATATTATTCGTTATGGTAAAAAAAACGGTAAACAGAACTATATGTGTAAGGATTGTAAAAGGAACTTTGTTAATAATGTTGATTTTGAGAACATGAAGTACAACCCTAAAATAATAGCATTAACACTCGACCTTTATTTCAGAGGTCTTAGTCTCAGGAAAATAAGCCAACATCTTAAAGAGTTCTATGAACTCGATGTGACACACATGAGTATTTACAACTGGATAGAAAAATACATAGGGATAATGAATGAATACGTTAACACTATTCAACCTGATATTGGAAGTGTTTGGCATACGGATGAAATGATGGTTAAAGTGGGTAAAACTTGGGAATACTTGTGGAATGTCATGGATGAAAATACACGTTTCCAACTCGCCAGTGTGGTATCAACTGAGCGTAAGGTTCGTGATGCCCGTATGGTTTTCAAACGTGCAAAAAGTAATTGTGGAGGTAGAAAACCAAAATATATGGTAACAGATGGCCTTGGAAGTTACAAACGTGCAGTTAAGAAAGAATTTAATACTAATTATCATGAGACAGAACACCTACATAATACAGGATTACAGCATCATCCAAATAATAACCATGTAGAAAGACTACATGGAACTATACGACAACGTGAAAAGGTTATGCGAGGTTTAAAAACAGATGAAACACCAATAGTTGAAGGCCACAGGTTGTTCTATAATTTTATTAAACCCCATGAAAGCCTTAACGGTAAAACTCCATCGGAACAAGCAGGGATAACGATAGAAGGCAATAACAAATGGTTATCATTGATGAAGATAGCTATTCAAAACCAAAAAACTAAAACAGAAGGGATTTAGATATATAACAAAATTAACTATTTCTTTTTCTTATATTTGAATAAATCTTTGAAACATATTGCATAATAATATTCAATTGCAAAATAAATCCAAATAAATGCACCAAAAATCATATAAAGCCAATATTGTGTTGGTAAAGAATAATTTTGATATTCTCCAGAAAGAATAACCATCATAACTTGTAAAAAACCAAATATAGAAATAGAAAATATACTTCCACCAAAAACGATATTTCTAGTCTTTTTTCCAAAACTTTCTTTTTTTATTATTAATCGTATACTTGCAGGAAAAACAATACAAATAGTAATAATAACTATAAAATATGATAATTCAATTATAATTAATCACACTCCTAAGAAGCGTGATAAAAAGCCAATAATCCCTCCTGCTATAAAACCAACGATTGCCCCTATCGGTCCTGCTATAAACCATCCTAAAAGACCTACTAAAATTCCGCCAACGATTATCCTCGGGTTAAATGTAATAAATCCATTTGGCATACTTTCTCTCTCCTCTTGCTTCTGAATATCTTTTTTTTCTATTTTAGTTTTTCTTTTAATATTTTTTTTCATAAAAATACTTCCAAAAAATGTAACCACACTAGATTTTACATACTAAATTTGCCATACCGATATTATACAGTACCAGTGATTTCATATTGAAAACAAATCTGCTTTATCTGTTTTGATTATGCTTTTATAATCATTATAGGTATTTTCTAATTCCCACTTGTTAAACATCGGTTTAATTTCTCCGACAATTCTTATTAACTTATCATCATCTTCAATTTTATGCTTTTGATAAACATACATAAAAGTTGCTAATAATCCTAATCTTTTTGCATGATATTTTTTAAATTTATCTATAGCTTCATCTATTTTTGGGAATTCCAATCTTAATTCTTTTAAAGATTCCTTTACAAAAGGCATTTCCTTATTTGGTATATATTTAAAACCATAGCCACTTGGATCTGGTATTTTCAAAACCATTCGAGCATTTTCCATATATTTAAGTTCATCCTTTAAATCAAAAGAATATGGACCATAATTATGTAACCTATATTTATACGGAAGTTCAGCAAGACCGCCTCTAATAATAAAATATATTAGTTTTTGGATATTCGTCTCACCGCTACGATCACCTTTAGAAGACAATTTATTTATAATATGTAATAAAAATTTAAACCTATCACCCTTTTCCATACTTCATCCTCTCCTCACATAAGGTTTTATAGTTTCTTTAACAATATTTTCAATTCTTGAATTTAATCCACATCCTTTTACAGCATATATACGAAACAAATCAATCTTCTTTAAATTTCTTATTAATTCAGATACATTAAAAATATGATATAAATTATTATTATCCAAAACATTAAAATCTACTTGTTCAAATTTAGTAGGTCGATTCATCGATCTGTCAAACAAAATAACTCCCTCATTTATCTCATCTGTAAACTCCTTTATAATCTTTTTCTCTATTTTTTTGTAAATACCTTCTGGGTTTTGGCCTATTACTAAATTATTTGCATTAACTTCATATACTCTTCTATGATGCTTTCTATTGAATATAATTTTTGCTAATCTTGTTCTTTTTGAAGCATCTTTTTTCTTACTATCTTGTTTTATATTATATAAAATGACAAAGTCATTATAATCCAAAAAAACATTTAAATCTGAAAAATCAATATTTTCTTCTTTAATCAATTCTTTCATATATTCCATGAGCAAAACATCGTAAGCACTTCTTGTTTTATGAAAATATACTTGAGAAAACATAAAATACCTAGCTAAAATTAATCCTTCAGCAGCTTGAACACCATCAATTTCTAAACATAATTCAGGATTTTCCTCTTCGCCAATATGAATTAAAAAAGTATCTAATAATCGATGATAATCAAACATACCATATAGAACACCAGTATGTAATGAATCTCTAACTAAATAATCAATTCTATCAACTCCAAGATCACCTGTCAACATCTGTTTTAAAAAATCTAATTTACCATCTGGAATTTCTGGTTCATTTGAAATAACATACGAAATTTCCTCTGCTTTAATATCCATTCCTGAAAGAGTCTTAAAATTCCAGAGTTTTAATTAATAGAAAGATTTAGGGGTTAGTCTTAAAAGTGAAAAAAGACGGGGGGAATCATGTGAATAAGTCAAGGTTGAAAAATCCACATTGTTCTTTTATTTATAAACCCATTTGAGAACATTATTCACTCCATATTCATCAAAATATTCAACTAAAATTTTTCCTTTTTCATCAAGATATATTTTTTTATCAATCTCTTTTATTATATTCAAACGCCTTAAATGTGGCAAATAGGTTTCATATGATTTTGGATTTTTAGTATTATATTTATCTTTTAAATATTTGGAAAATTCTTTTTTATTCTTGCCTTCTAATTTGTTAAGAGAGGATAATATGTGGCTATAGAGTTTTCCATAAAAGATACTATTTGGTCCCTGTTTTTTAGTTAATTCTTTTTGAGATTCTTTATGTAATTTTAATATAAAATTTAATTTATCTGAGTAATTTAAACTTTCTTTTATATTTATTGATTTTTGTTTATATTTATCTTTAATTTTTAGGGATTTTTTCTGCTCTGATGCAACTTTATTTTTGTCTGATGCAATACTAAATAGGTCTTTATTTTTTTCTTTTTTATAAGGATAATTTTTCTGCTCTGATGCAACTTTATTTTTGTCTGAATCATTATCAATTTCTTCTAAAAATTTGGATGCAATTTTTAAAGATTCTCTTTCGTTATTCGAAATGCTATTAATGTAGGATTTAATGTACGATAAAGAGTCATTAATTTTCAATGGAGGATAATAAATAAGACCCATGTCTCTATATTTTCTCATATTTGTTCTAAAAGTTGAATAACTATAAGTTTCATTTGTTAAATCTTTCAATTCATTCATAAGATCTTGTAGTGTTCCATCAAAACCTTCAAATCGATCAATTTTTAGAAGGATTTTACTATATTTGCCAGATAAAAATGTGGAAATTTCTCTATGTTTATTCCATTTTTTCTGCATATCGATTAAATATTGTTTTCCTTTTTCAGTATCAGCAATAAATGAATGAGTATTGTCTAAACTTGATTTTATATTGGAAGAACCAATTTTTAGAGAAACTCTTTCACTAATTAATTTTGAATCACCTATACTGATAATATCACGTTCTTGTAAAGCTACTAACAGATCATCAAGTTTAAGAAAATCTGAATTTGAAACAAATGAATTACAAATAGCAGAACCAAGTATTGAAGTTATTTCTCTACCATCTTTTCCAATTAATTTTTCAGCTATTATATCCCTTGAAAAATTTACTTCTTCATCATGATTAATATCTTTTAAATATTCATTTAATATTGAAATAATAGACTCTAACATGGGCTTTTCAAAATCCAATGTTAATGAAACTCTACTAATTAACGCTGGATCCAACATTTCAATTTTGTTCGTTGCTATAATAATTTGAGTTTTTGTAGGATTTAGATTATCAATCTCTGAAAAAAGTACTTGTTCCATTGTTCGAAAGGTGTGGTGTGAATTTTGTATATCTCTTCTTGGAAATAAAGTTTCACCATCGTCAATAAAAATAATACATTTTTTAAAATCTGAAACAACTTTAAAAACTTCTGCAATTCTTTTTTCGGATTCACCTAAATATAAATTTAATATTTTATCTGCTCTCATAATAATAAGGGGTGTATGAAATTTTTTTGCAATATTTTTAACCATAGTTGTTTTACCAGTGCCTGGTGGCCCATAAAGAATAGCTCCTCTTGGTAAAATTCTTAATATTTGTGGAGATAAATTAGGTTTTGAAAAGGGAGAGATTGCCCTTTCAAATGCTTTTTGTTGTCTTTCAAGCCCAAATAAAGGAACATGAATAAAATCATCAGGATGAAGTATCTCCAAAGCATCGGATCGATCTGCATCTTTATAGCCTTTATATGTTACCTTTTCACTAACCATCTCAGTATTTTTCAATTTTCTCACCAACTTATGGTGCAAATTCTTTATCAGCCATTTTTATTTCTGATTTTATTACTTTATCAACTTTTTCAGAAATCTTTTTTGTAGGAGTAAGTCTACGTTCAATCTCTTGTAATGATGTATTATTAAAATTTTCTAAAATTCCATACATCGGATGAAGTCCTATTTTATTTTTTTTCAAGCTCGGATTCTCTTCTTGGACAACTATTATTTTATATTTACTTTATATTTTTGATCCTTCATATAATTTGTAACTTTTATTATCCGATTATGCCTTTTCCATTTGGAGCTTCTGTAATTTTTGGATCTCATGTTAGGGATCTTTATGGTTATGATCATTATTTAAATGCCGAGGGGTGGGTTTATACTAATGGTTCGCTAGGAACAAAGGATTGGATTGGTTCATTTAGGGGAAAAATATCAGTATTTGAGTATATATTAAATACAGTTTTCATAGGTGTTACTGGTTTTACGGGTATGAGAATAATTAACAAAAATTTTTATCAAGGGACTGCTCTCCATGTAAAGTTTGAAACAAATCCACCAGAGTAATTTGATTGAAAGATAGATAAAAAAATAATCCTTTTAAAATTTGGGAGTAATTTTGTACAGGAAATCCTCATTCATTCCCAGATTTACATCAAATAACCTGTCGAAAAAAGCTTAGTCCTTTTAGCCTATTCTCTCCTGTTGGATTAGCATTCTTTCTCATTTTTTTACCTTAGCAACTACAGATTTTCAAACACTAACGAAAAAAAAGAAAACATTAAATATAATATGATGCATAACCCTAACTCTTCTTTTTTACCTTAGACTATACTATACTAACGTTCCATACGAAATAAATGACTAAGGGTACTTGTTATGGTTTTCCAAACGAAGCGAAGGGGTCCCCGTCATAACTTTATGTAAGAATAAATAAAAAAAATAAGTTCAAAATTAAAAAAAATAAAAAAAACCTCTAGAGGTTTTTGCGAGTTAACAATTGTTAAGGGGGAGAAGTAGGTGAAAGTATTAACTACATATTTTATTTCCTAATTATTATATTAATTAAGTATTATGAAAATTAAAAACTTGTTAATGTAGCATCTAAGTATTATATATGTATATCCCGAAACATTATCAAGAATAGAAAATCTAGAAAATGGAAAGATTGATTATTTATAAAACGATTTTTATAATTCTTTTATAGCTTTATGAACAAAGCTATTTCTATATATTTCATAGTTAGCATATAGGTTTTTGTCACACCAATGTAAATAAAAATCCTCATTCACTTGGGTTTCTTCGCCTTTACGTGTCTTATCAGGAGACTTCCAGCGAGTAAAAATCTTTGCCATTCTACGATCTGGTTCTTTCTTACTACTATTTCTAATTATCTGTACTAATACTCTTTCTTTCATATTTCTAATTCTAGATACTATATCTTCAGCATCAACAGTCGTAAGCATAATACAACCCCATTGTGGCCTAGCAATTTGGAAATATTTACAAACAGTAATGACATCTTTTTTTTGGTAGTCTTGAGAATGTAACCAGTTTCCAGCGTCATCCCAAATTAAAAGAGGGCTACGATTACGTTTTTTTTTGACCAAATTCACAAATTCCATCCGATCATATACATAATATTTTTTTATATCATTCCAACAGTTGGTATTATATACTTCTGATGCAAGTAAAAGTGTATAAAGGCTTTTACCCACTCCTTGGTATCCTTCTACTATTACTATACGCATTTCGTTTCTTATATACCAATTTTTAATTGCAGCAATAAGTCCATCTGAAAACTCATTTATTTCAAATTCCTCGTTCATTTTTTCACAGTAGGTAATCTTTTAATTTCTTTTTTAATATCTATTACTTCTTTGCTAATACGCATACTCATAGATTTTGCTTCAGCAAACACCCCATAACATTTAGATTTAATATTACGCCATATTTCATCAATGCTTATTTCATACTCATTGTATTTCCCAAGACTAAAAAAAAAGAAATCCCCGTCTAAAACGTTTTTATCCCAATCTGTGACGTCACCAATAAACTTTTCAAGGTTATCTATTTCTATATGTTTTTTATTATTAAGCCAAAAAATACATTCAATATTACCCAATCCGAAAGTACTATCAGAAAGCAAATCAATGAATTCTTCTATTTCTCCATAGTCCTTTAGACACCTATTTTCATGGATTAACTCGTTAAGTTTTTTCCTTAGTTTCTTCTGAGCTTTTTTTGTATCTTCAAATGTAGCCCTAAATTGTAATTCTTTATCTATCTTTTTCATAAGTCATATTCTTTAGTTATCTTATCCCAAAAGGCTAACATTTCCCTTGCTTTCCAAAAACGAAGATCCATAGTAAACTCAAGACCTTTCTGCCATTGATAAATAGGGTCAATGTCTTTCAGTTTAGCACGTGCATCATTGAGTCTCTTTGCAAACTCCTGATGTGTTTTCATCTCATACTCGTTTATCTTCTTCCATGCTTCCTCGTTGCTAACAAAAGCCTTAATATTTACCATTACTCCATCTGCAAGATCAAAGAGTGTTTCTCTCTCTTGCAGAGTTACTCCTTCTACCTCATTTAGTATGTTTTCTGCTTTTACAATTCCATCCAATATCAACCTATTTGTCATCAAGAAACACCTCACAGTCTATATTCATACTAATTTTAGTGAGAATCTTATTTTTAAACTCATTCCTCCATTGATCAAGTGTCACAAAGAAAACAGTTATCCTTGATTTTTTAGCCTCTGCCTCCTGCATAAGTTCTTGTACACCTGCACCGCCTCTTGCTAAATCAAACACACTAGGACGTTTTTGTTTAACCTCTGGCGATGTATAAGGGATACAATATACTTCTACAGTGTCTTTGTTTATTGCTTTTGCTCCTATTATTTGTAATTCATTTTTCATGTTTATATTACCTCCAAAACCAACTAGGTCTAAAACCCTTAGTATTCATCTTATTATATTCTTCATCATATCTTTTATTGAAAAACTTGTCTTTGATTCCTGTAAAAAAACTGAATAAACTTTTTTTAGTTTGTAATTTTCTAACATAGTTTTCATCACAGTATTTAGAAAGTCTTGTAACTGAAGGTTTACCTTTTTTATTACACCTACCGCAATCTAAACAGCTTATCCTATTTGTCATATTTACACCATTGCTCTATTATTCTCCCAGTTAATTTTACATTCTTCACATAAACAAGTAATTATTATACCTCTCCAAAAACTAAAAACACGACCAACATAAACAGCATCTTTCCCGCATATAGCACATTTTTCTGGTTTTACCCACCAAAAACCAGTACAATGTTCTCTATCTATCATTTTCATTCTTTTTTCCACTCCAATTGGATATTGTATTTCTCGATAAATTTTTTAGTAAGAGGAAAGTTTTCTTTCTTAATCCTGTATGTACCATGCATCGCTTTATGCAAAGCAAATACTACTATCGTCGCCATGAACAACATACCCAATTCAAATGCAACCAATAATTCATACACTTATCCACCTCCAAAAGCACCCTGCAGCATAATCGCACAAACAGTACTCACAAGGATCATAATAATAATATACGGGACCCATTTACCAAAATTAATCTCACCTGGGTCTTTATAACGGTTATGACGTTCAAGCTCATTTACAAAAGTCTGACGTTCCAAAACATCCTGTTCATTAGGAGTAGCACTATCAATGAACAACTCGACATCGTCACCATTATGGGTTTTACCATCAAAAAGCAGCTCTTCAAGTTGCCTTAGTTCATCCCAATCCATATCAAGCAAAACCTTCTTTTTATATGGATCATTCATAACAGACTGTAGACATTCAATGTTTTTTAGTTGCTCTTCTTTGCTAAGTTTTTTCTCATAAGTCTCTTTTTTACCATCTATAGTAATCTCCTGAGTGACTGTCTTATTTTCATCGAGTTCTTTAAGTTTCTTTTTCAACTCCCTCCATTCATCACTATCCTTAATATTATATTTCTCACGTATCCTATGGAAGTATTCACTTAACCAATCTGGTACAGTAAATCCAATAGTCTCATAAGTACGTCTACAACTATGCCCCATTATTCTAAAACCCCCTCCTGCGTCTTTAAAAGTCTTATTAGGTGCACGTATTATTTCAAGGTCTACACGTCTACCTTTCATAAACTTAGCATCAGGGTCCCTGTCTTTGACTCTACTATGAATAAGAGGGACTAGTTTACTATTGGGTAAATCCATGAACATGGAAAGACCAGAAGGAACTATCCTAACTGCTAATACCATGACACCTATTATAAAAAACATTACACCCATAATCCTGATAGGAAACGTAAGACTATAAATATTAGCAAGCTGCAGGACAGTACTAGCAGGGTAAAACCAGTCACATATCATAAAAAATAAACCCATAAACAAAAATAGCATAGAAACAGCAAATATCACTCGTATTCCTCCACAGTCTGTGTCTTTTTTGTTTTAGCACCGAGGAAACCTTTGACTTTGTCTACGAAACTTTTCTGAGTCTGAGTCACGTCATAAGTGGTTTTCTGCTCAAAGACATGATCCCCTTGCCACCCCTCGACACTCTTATTAAGGTTCATAATTAAATGCTCACGGATAAGAGGCATTATATAATTAAACTGAGGGATGTGTTTCTTCCTCACTTTAAAAATACGGTAACGCAACCAAAGCTCATTGAAACCCCCTATGAACTCTTTTACTTGCCCTAAAGATATTTTTGTCATACCTGCGTTGTTAAGCAAAGGTACCATATCATCTATAAGATCGTTTTTAATATCCTCAGGTAAATTGGTTTTGTTAAGTTTCGTTTCAATTAGTTGTAACATCCATGCTGCATGTGCACTAGGGGGCATACTCATAGCTGGTGCTTCGTTGAACTCAGGAGGTTGAAAAAAATATTTATCGTTTGACATGCAAGTAAACCTCCCAGACTATACTAATACTACCATAAGTAACAGCTATCACACTGATTAAGAATACAATAATGTTTACCAATAATTTATTAGCGAAATCAATAGGTAGTATAAGACTAAAAACAAAAGCAAGTATACCTGTAAAAATAAGTACAAAACTATTTTGAACTCGGTCAATTGTACGTTTTTTACTATATTTTTTATCATGTTTTACCCAATCACGTACTGTCTTAGTCCAACTATCAAGTTTACCATTTATCCTAAGATATTCTTCCTCATCATCAGTAGGTTTAAAAATCAGTTGCAGTTTAGACACAAAAACCTTAAAGATACCAAAAAGTATATAAACATTATGTTAAAAAAATAGATAGAGGGTTTCCCCTCTTTTTTAAAGTGTCTAAACCAAATATTTTTTTATTACTTTTTTCTTACAATGATCATCATCACAGCAGAGATAATACCAACAGCAGCTAGAACAACTACATATATTGGAGAAACACTATAAAACGTCTCCAAGTTCTCTACAAGATTAT
>Ga0180432_10004696_pt1 | contig 18562 bp, 20 predicted proteins | sample SS_ome_10_FD_132414 | JGI IMG/M metagenome (GOLD analysis project Ga0180432, IMG submission 132414) | Hypersaline lake sediment archaeal communities from the Salton Sea, California, USA - SS_1_MS_2 metaG | ecosystem: Environmental > Aquatic > Non-marine Saline and Alkaline > Hypersaline >...
CACGAAGTCCCTCGAGGTGGTCGGCACCGGATACCGGGTCGAGCTGAAGGGCAAGACGCTGGTTATGGGTATCGGCTTCGACCACGACGTCAACTACACGGTGTCCGATGACATCGAGGTCGCCGTCTCGCAGCGCCCCTTGAAGATCACCCTCACGGGAATCGACAAGCAGCGAGTCGGCCAGGTGGCGGCCGAGATCCGCGCCCTGAAGAAGCCTGAGCCCTATCACGGCAAGGGCATCCGGTACGAAAACGAGCAGGTCAGGCGCAAGGCCGGTAAGTCCGGCGCATAGTGGAGGTCGGTGAGGATGAGGTCTATAGCGAAAGAGCGTCGCGAGAGCCGAGTCAAGCGGCACCGCCGGATCCGCAAACACCTATCAGGTACGGCCCAGCGGCCGCGGCTGGCGGTTTTCCGGAGCCACATGCACATCTATACGCAGATCATCGACGATGTGAGCGGCCAGACGCTGGTGGGGGCGTCGACTCAGAGCCCCGATATCCGCGATGCCCTCAAGGGGAAGACGAAGACCGAGGCGAGCGTCGAGGTCGGCAAGCTGATTGCCGAGCGCGCCACGGCCAAGGGAATCAAGTGCGTAAGCTTCGATCGGGGCGGCTATCGCTACCACGGCCGGGTGAAGGCCCTGGCGGATGCAGCTCGCAAGGGCGGCCTCGAGTTTTGATCGCAGGTAAGGAGGTCGGGTTTTGAATCGCGACAGACTGGATCGGACCGAGCGGATGGACCGGGGCATGGAGCCCGAGCTTTCCGACCGACTCATCCACGTGAACCGCGTCGCCAAGGTGGTGAAGGGTGGACGCCGGTTCAGCTTCAACGCCATCGCGGCGGTGGGGAACAAGAGCGGGCAGGTCGGCGTCGGCTTGGGCAAGGCCAACGAGATCTCCGACGCCATTCGCAAGGCGACCGAGGCGGCGCGCAAGTCGGTCTTCGACGTCCCCTTGCGGCACGGCACCCTGCCCCACGAGATCGTCGCCCAGTTCGGTGCCGCGCGCATCTTGCTGAAGCCCGCATCGCCCGGTACGGGAGTGATCGCCGGCAGCGTGGTGCGGACGATCATGGAGCTCGCGGGAGTGCAGGACGTGCTCACCAAGAGCTTGGGGTCGAACAACCCGCACAATATGGTCAAGGCGACCGTCCACGGATTGAAGAGCCTCAAGAGCGCGGGCGAGGTCGGCCGGCGCCGGGGCAAGAAGGTCAACGAAGTGCTCGGAATGGCGGCAGGAGGGCCCGATGGGCAAGATCAAGATCACGCAGGTGCGGAGCGCGATTAACCGCATCGAGAAGCAGAAGCGGACCATCCGCGCCCTCGGCATCCGGCGGCTGCAGCACTCGGTGATTCATGAGGACACGCCGCAGATCCGGGGAATGATCCGCGTGGTGCACCACCTGGTGCAGGTCGAGGAAGTGGCCGAGGACGCGTAGGGGATACCGACGATGAAGCTGAACGAATTGAAACCGGCCCGGGGCGCGACGAAGAAGCGCCGCCGGCTGGGTTGCGGAACCGGCTCGGGCCGCGGGGGCACGTCTACCAAGGGCCACAAGGGTCAGAAGAGCCGCAGCGGCGGCGGCGTCCCGCCCTGGTTCGAGGGTGGCCAGATGCCGCTGCAGCGGCGGGTACCGAAGCGCGGATTCACTAACATCAACCGCAAGGTCTACCAGGTGGTCAACGTGGCCGACCTGGCCCGCTTCGAGGCGGGATCGACCGTGGGGTTGGCTGAGCTGCGCGAGGCCGGATTGGTGAAGAAGGCGGGGTTGCCCGTCAAGCTGCTGGGCAATGGCGAGATCGATCGTGCGGTCACGATCAAGGTTCACGCCGCCAGCAAGTCCGCGGTGGAAAAGGTCGGCCAGGGCGGAGGCAAGGTCGAGATCCTTGCCCAGGGATAGTCCCGAGGAGTCGCCATGATCAGCAAGATGGAGTCGATGTTCAGGATCCCGGAGCTGCGGCGCCGTATCCTGTTCACGATCGGCATCCTGGTCGTCTATCGGCTGGGTGGGCACATCACCACACCCGGGATCGACGGCAAGGCGCTGTCCGATTGGTTCTCCCAGTCACAGGCGGGAGGGCTCTTCGGGCTCTATGACCTGTTTGCCGGTGGTAACTTCCGCCGTGCGACGGTGTTTGCCCTCGGGATTATGCCTTACATCAGTGCGTCGATCATCCTGCAGCTCTTTGGTGCGGTGATCCCTTACTTCGAGCGCCTGCGCAAGGAAGGCGAGGCGGGTCGGAAGAAGATCACGCAATTCACCCGGTACGGCACCGTGCTTCTGGCGCTGATCCAGTCCTACGGGATCAGCATCTACCTGTTGAGTATGGCCCAGCAGATCCCGAATCTCATCTCGATGCCGACGTTAGGGTTCCAGATGCTGACCATGCTGACGCTGACCGCCGGAACCGTCTTCGTGATGTGGCTCGGAGAGCAGATCACCGAGCGTGGCATCGGCAACGGGATCTCACTCATCATCTTCATCGGTATCGTAGCCCGTTTCCCGCAGGAGCTGTTCGCAACCTGGCGCCTCGTGCGGGCGGGTGACATCAACATGCTCTTCTTGATCATCCTCATCGTGGGGATGCTCTTCGTGACCGGTGTCGTCGTCATGATGACGCAGGCACAGCGGAAGATCCCGGTCCAGTATCCGAAGCGGGTCGTCGGACGAAAGATGGTCGGCGGGTCGAGCACCCATATCCCGCTGCGTCCGAACACGGCGGGCGTGATCCCGATCATCTTCGCCCAGTCGATCATCGTCTTCCCCAGCACGCTCGCCAGCTTCTTCCCGGGAAGCATCGTGGTCGACACGATCAACAATCTTTTCCAGCCGGGGCAGCCGATCTACGTCATTCTCTATGCCCTGATGATCATCTTCTTCGCCTATTTCTACACCGCCATCGTCCTCAACCCGGTCGATCTGGCGGAGAACATGAAGAAGTACGGCGGGTTCGTGCCCGGCATCCGGCAGGGTAGGCCGACGGCCAATTACATCGATCGCATCTTGACTCGGATCACCTTCCCGGGGTCGCTCTACTTGGCGGCGATCGCGATTCTGCCCGACATCCTGATCTACCGGGCCGGGATGCCGTTCTACTTCGGGGGCACGAGTCTGTTGATCGTCGTCGGGGTGGCGCTCGATACCCTGCAGCAGATCGAGGGGCACCTCCTGGTGCGCCACTACGACGGATTCTTGAAGAAGACCCGCCTGCGCGGCGGGCGGCGGATGTAAGAGGGAGGTTGATCGATGCGGTTGGTCCTGCTCGGCGCGCCGGGGTGTGGCAAAGGGACGCACAGCGCCTGGATCACCGAGGAGCTGGGGATTCCCCAGATCTCGACCGGCGACATCCTGCGCGATGCGGTTGCCGCCGGCACCGATCTGGGGCGCGAGGCGAAGGGCTACATGGAGAGCGGCGGGCTGGTTCCGGACGACGTGATCCTGGGCCTCATCCGCGAGCGCCTTGGGCAGCCCGATGCGCAGAAGGGGTTCATCCTGGATGGTTTCCCCCGGACGATCCCGCAGGCCGAGGGGCTGCAGACGATGCTGAGCGAGCAAGGGCTCGACCTCGACCACGTGGTGCGGATCGACGTTTCGCGAGAGGAGCTCGTCAGCCGTCTCACCAGTCGGCGGGTTTGTCCCAATTGCAAGGCGGTTTACAATATGAGCTTCCGCCCGCCCAAACAGGATGGGATCTGCGACGCCTGCGGCCAGCCCGTCATCCAGCGTGCGGATGACCAAGAAGAGACGGTGCTGAGCCGTTTGAAGGTTTACGAAGATCAGACGGCCCCCTTGGTCGATCACTACCAGACGCGCGGGGTGCTCGCGGTAGTTGACGGGAATCAGGGGTTCGATGAGACCAAGCGCGGGATCCAAAAGGCGCTGGGGGTCTAGAGAGCATGGTTGCAATCCGGCGCCAGGACGAGATCGACAAGATCGCCGAGAGCTCCCGCATCGTGGGCGGGGCGCTCCGGTTGGTAAAGGGGATGGTGTCGGACGGGGTGACCACGAGGCAGCTGAACGATGCGGTCGAGGAGTACATCCGCTCGCAGGACGCCGAGCCCTCGTTCAAAGGCTACCGGGGGTATCCGGCCAGCTCGTGCATCTCGATCAACGACGAGGTGGTGCACGGCATCCCCTCGGATCGCGCGCTGCGCAACGGCGACATCGTCAGCGTCGATGTGGGTGCCTACAAGAATGGCTATCACGGGGACGGGGCGTGGACCTTCCCCGTCGGAGACGTCGAAGCCAATGCGATCCGGGTGATGGATGCGACGCGGGAGGCGCTGATGCGCGGGATCGCCCAGGCGCGCCCCGGCGCCCGCCTGGGTGAGATCTCGCACGCGATTCAGCAGTACGCCGAGGGTGAGGGGTTTTCGGTGGTGCGGATGCTGGTGGGGCACGGGATCGGGCGGAACCTCCACGAGGATCCGCAGGTGCCTAACTTCGGCCACCCCGCCGAGGGACCGCACCTGGCCGCCGGCATGGTGATGGCCATCGAGCCGATGGTCAACGTGGGCGGCCTGGATGTTTATACGCGGGAAGACGAGTGGACGGTCGTGACGCGCGATCACTCCCTGTCTGCCCACTTCGAACACACGGTGGCGATCACCGAGGAAGGGCCGAGAATCTTGACCCGGCCCGGTCCCGGTGATCCCGAGTAGAGGGTAGAGCGATGAAAGTCAGGTCATCGGTGAAGAGAATCTGCGAGCACTGCAAGCTGATCCGCCGCAACGGCGTGATTCGGGTGATCTGCAAGCGCAATCCCCGTCACAAGCAGCGTCAGCGGTAGCCGGTAAGGAGGTAGAGCCTTGGCCCGTATCGCCGGAGTCGATCTGCCGAAAGAGAAGAAGATCGAGGCAGCATTGACGTACATTTTTGGCATCGGATTTTCCACGTCCCGGAAGATTCTGTCCGCCACCGAGGTGGATCCGAACACCCGCGTCAAGAACCTGACCGAGGAGCAGGCCGCGCTCTTACGCAACGAGATCGAGAACAACTATCGCGTAGAGGGCACCCTGCACACCGAGATCGGGATGAACATCAAGCGGCTGATGGACATCGGCTGCTATCGCGGGATCCGCCACCGTCGCGGATTGCCGGTTCATGGTCAGCGGACCCATACCAACGCGCGCACCCGGAAGGGACCGCGGCGTTCGTCCGGGACCGTCAAGAAGAAGCCGCAACCTGGCAAGAAGTAGAGAGGGAGTGAGGACGTGGCTCGAGAGAAGAAGACCAGGAAGAAGGATCGCCGGGTAGGCCTGAACGGTGTGGTTCACGTTCACGCCACCTTCAACAACACGATCGTCTCCATTACCGACCCGAGCGGGGCAGTGGTGGCCTGGGCCAGCGCGGGCAAGGTGGGCTTCAAGGGCTCGCGCAAGAGCACGCCGTTCGCCGCTCAGCTGGCGGCGGAGAATGCGGCCAAGGAGGCGATGGGGCTGGGGATGAAGAAAGTCGAGGTGTGGGTCAAAGGACCCGGGCCCGGTCGCGAGGCGTCGATTCGCGCGCTGGCGGCCGCGGGGCTCGAGGTATCGGCCATTCGGGACATGACCCCGATCCCGCACAACGGCTGCCGGCCCCCCAAGCGGCGCAGGGTCTAGAATTGCCCCCCGGCTGCGGGGCCGGGGTGAAGAGGAATAGCGGAGGAAAGGAATGGGCGTCTATCACGGTGCGAAGTGCAAGCTCTGCCGGCGCGAGGGCACGCGGCTCTACCTGAAGGGGGAGCGGTGCTACGGCGACCGGTGCGCAATGGAATCGCACGCCTACCCGCCCGGCGAGCACGGGCAGGGCCGGCGGCCGCGCAAGGAGACCCAGTACGGGACGCAGCTGCGCGAGAAGCAGAAGGCGCGCCGCATCTACGGGGTCATGGAGCGGCAGTTCCGCAACTACTTCAAGAAGGCGGCGCGGCGGCAGGGTGTGACCGGCGAGATCCTGTTGCAGCTGCTGGAGACGCGGCTCGACAATGCGATCTACCGCTTGGGTTTTGCTCCCTCGCGCGCGGCGGCAAGGCAGCTGATCGGGCACCGGCACTTCCAGGTGAACGGGCGGATCATGGATATCGCGTCCTACTCGCTGAAGCCGGGTGACGTGATCGAGGTGCGGCCCAAGTCGAAGAAGGTCGCGGCCATCAAAGATACGTTCGAGAATCGTCGCCGTACCGAAGACCAGCCCTGGCTGGAGGTCGACGAGAAGGCGATGAAGGGACGCGTTCTACAGCTGCCGGCGCGGGATCAGATCCCGGTTCCGGTGCAAGAGCAGCTGATCGTGGAACTCTACTCGAAGTAGTCGGGGTTCACGCAACCCGGGGAGGTGTTCGAGGCATGAAATGGAAAGTCCTCCAGATGCCCGAGTCGTACGTTATCGATGCCGATGTTTCCAACGAGACGTTCGGACGCTTCGTCATCGAGCCGCTGGAGCGGGGCTTCGGCTACACGCTCGGGAATACGCTGCGCCGGGTCCTGCTTTCCTCCCTGCAGGGTGCCGCGGTGGTGGCCTGCAAGTTCGGCAATCAGGTGCTCCACGAGTTCTCGGCGATCCCGGGAGTGGTCGAGGATGCGACCGATGTCGTCCTCAATCTAAAGCAGATGCGGTTCAAGCACCTTGGGGATGGACCCCGGACGGGTATCTTCCGCCAGGTGGGCGAAGGGACCATCAAGGCCGGTGACCTTCAGATTTCCTCGGATATCAAGGTTCTCAATCCCGACCTCCCGATCGCCACGATCGACAAGGACGGCGAGCTGGAGATCGAGGTCGAGGTGGCGACCGGTCGCGGCTACGTCACGGCCGAGCAGCACACGAAGGCCGGCCAGCGGCCGCTGGGGACGATTGTGCTCGATACGCACTTCAGCCCCATCAAGCACGTGACCTATTCGGTCGAGAGCGCGCGGATCGGTCAGCGGATCGACTTCGACAAGCTGATCCTGGACATCACGACCGACGGATCGATTCTTCCCCAGGACGCGCTGGCGATGACGGCCAAGATCCTCCGCGATCACTTCAACCTCTTCGTGAAGTTCGAGGAGACCTTCGAGGAGGAGGAAGAGGAGAAGGTTGACGAGGAATTCACCCGCATCAAGGCTCTGCTCGAACGGAGCGTCGATGAGCTGGAGCTTTCGGTTCGCTCGGCCAACTGCTTGCGCGCGGCGCGGCTGCGTACATTGGGAGACCTGGTTCAGAAGTCGGAGCAGGAGATGCTCCAGTACCGGAACTTCGGTAAGAAGTCGCTGAAGGAGATCGAGGATCTCATCGAAGGCATGGGACTTCACTTCGGCATGGACGTATCGAAGTATCTGGGTGTCCGAGCGGCGGTCGATGAAGAAGGTGATGCCGACGAGGCGTTCGAAGAAACGGAAGAGGTCGGTGAGACCTTCGAGTAGAGGAACAGAGAGATGAGACACCAGAAAGAAGGACGGAAGCTGAGTCGGACCGCCTCGCATCGGAAGGCGCTCCTGCGGAATCTGGCGACCGCCCTTTTCGAGCACGAGAGGATCGAGACGACGCTCGCCAAGGCCAAAGAGACACGCCGGGTGGCCGAGCGCCTCATCACGCACGCCAAGAAAGACGACGGGGTGCACTCCCGCCGGTTGGTGGCGCGCACGGTGCGGAAGCCGGAGGTGGTCTCGAAGCTGTTCGACACCATCGCTCCCTGGTACGCGAACCGCCCGGGCGGCTATACCCGGATCCTCCGTACGCGGGCCCGTCTCGGCGACGCCGGGGAGATGGCAATCCTGGAGCTGGTGAAGACGGCGGACCAGAAGGCAACCGAGCGCAAGGCGCACCAGGAAGCCCAGAAGGCGGAGCAGAAGAAGGCCGAGAAGAAGCGCTAGCTTCATGCGCCGAATGCCGTGGATCTGCGGAGAGGGGGGTTCCCAAGACCCCCTTTTCTGATACTCTCCGGCCGGAAGCAGGGAGGCTCGTCATGGATGACCAGCGCACCGAGGAGGGATCCCCGGCCGAACCCGCCGCCAATCCCCCCTTCCAGATCAAGGACTGCGCGCTGATCGCGGTCGCGACCGGGCGGAGGGCCCAAAACCTGAGGGAACTGCGGGACATCCTGCAGTCGATCCTTTCCAACAGCATCTACTACCACTTCTGGGGCTCGCGCCTTCAGCCCCGGTTCGACAACCCCGAGTATCAGAACGATTTCGCCACCTGGACCAACCAGGCCCTTCACGACGGCAAGATGGCCGAGCGGTTGGGGGTGATCGATCCGACCGACTTCGGCAGCCTGGAGGAGCTGCGCCAGGAGCTGATCGATGTGATCGAGGAGCGCTTGGACGAGGAAGAGCATGTCACCTGGGCCAAGACCGACATGCAGTTCAATTTCCTCACCTCCCAGATCGTGGTCTTCGACACGCATCGGGTGATTCACGAGCCGGCGGAGCTCCGGACGGCGGTCCCCATGATGTCGGGAGGAAGCATCTTCTACCACGTCATCGATGCGCGGCGCCGGACCATGGGCTCGGTGGACGACATCCGCTCCTGGCTGGCCGGCTTCGCGACCGAGGAGGAGGATCCCTACGCCGATTTGCGCGAACAGCTCGCCGGTGTCGATCCGTTCTTCTCCCCGCTACCCGAGGTGCGAGATGAGCTGACGCGCCTTTTGCAAGGCTACTTCGGAGCTCCGGAGGCATGATGGCGCCGGAAGGAATAAGGCGGTACGCCGAGGTCGTCGGCGAGGGCGTGATCGACCAGCTTCACCAGCTGGCCGAGCCGCTGCAGGGCAAGAAGGTCGTCCACATCAACTCGACCCGCGTCGGGGGAGGCGTGGCCGAGATCCTGGCCAAGCTGGTTCCCCTCATGGAGGACCTGGGGCTCGACACCAGCTGGGAGGTCATCACCGGGGCCGACCAGTTCTACCAATGCACGAAGAGCTTCCATAATGGACTTCAGGGTAACGCCGTCGAGATCCCCGATTCCCTGCTGCGCGAGTTCGAAGCCACCAACCAGCAAAACGCCGAGACGCTCCGGCCCCAGATCGAGGATGCCGACTTCGTCATCGTCCACGATCCGCAACCGGCGCCGCTTCTCTCGCTCTGCCCCGAGCGGCGGGGAAAATGGGTCTGGCGCTGCCATATCGATGTCAGCCGCCCTTTCCGTCCGGTTTGGCGCTACCTGCGGAATTTCGTCTCCCCCTATGACGCCAGCATCTTTTCATTGGCCCACTTCGCTCAGCCGCTGCCCCACGCGCAGTTCCTGATTCCACCCAGCATCGATCCGCTGGCGGAGAAGAACATGGAGCTCGAACCCGCGGACATCGATGCGGTTTATGAGGAGTTCGGCATCGATCCCGACCGCCCCCTGATCATCCAGGTTTCCCGATTCGATCGCTTCAAGGATCCGGTGGGTGTCATCCGCGCCTATCGCCTGGCGACCGAGTTCATCCCCACCCTACAGCTCGTTCTGGCGGGGGGGACGGCCACCGACGATCCGGAGGGGGCGGCCGTGCTGCAAGAGGTCCGGGATGCGGCCGGCGATGATCCGAACATCTTTATCCTTCTCCTGCCGGGCGATGCCCACCGGACGATCAACGCGCTCCAGCGGGCCGCCGACATCGTGCTCCAGAAGTCAGTTCGCGAGGGGTTCGGGCTGACCGTCACCGAGGGGCTCTGGAAGGGCAAGCCGGTGATCGGCGGCAACACCGGCGGCATCCGTCTCCAGGTGGTCAACCACCACACCGGCTTCCTGGTGGATACCCCCGAGGGAGCGGCGCTCCGGATCCGGTACCTGCTCCACCGGCGGGATCGCCTGGAGGAGATGGGGATCAAGGCTCGGGAGTTCGTCCGCGAGAATTTCCTTCTGACGAGGCACTTGCGGGAGTACCTCACCCTGCTTCTGGCCCTCACCCATGGCGACGAAGGCCGAATCGAGCTCGGGTAGGTGGGGCGGTTCGGCCTTGTGACCGATGGCGATCGCCAGTAGGCTCGACAAATACCATGGACGCCGACGACCTGCTGACATCGTTCCTCGCCCGGCTGGAGACCGCAACCGAGCGGGCGCTGCTTCTGGACTACGACGGTACCCTGGCCCCCTTCCGTCGGGAACGAGATCGAGCAGTTCCCTATCCTGGTGTCAGGGAAGCGCTTACGAGGATCCTCAGCGCGGGGCATACCCGCCTGGTGGTGATCACGGGCCGGGGGGTGGAGGATGTGATCCCGCTGCTGGGCATCGATCCGCTCCCCGAGATCTGGGGATCGCACGGGCGGGAGCGCCGGCGGGCGGGCGGGGCGACCGAAGTCCTGCCGTTGGAACCCCTTCACGCGCAGGGCCTTGCAACTGCTTTGCAGGCAATGAAACTCCTTGGGGCGGCCGATGGTTGTGAGAGAAAGCCTGCCGGTCTGGCCCTTCACTGGCGCGGCTTGGAGGCGCCCGAGCGGGAGCGGCTTCGGCGCTTGGCGATCAGCCAGTGGACCGAACTGGCGGGCCGAACCGGCCTCCGCATCACGGAATTCGATGGTGGGGTGGAGCTTCGAGTTCCCGGGGTGGACAAGGGTGATGCGGTGCGGGCCGTCCTCGGCGAGATGAGCCGACCGGCGGCAGCTTATCTGGGCGACGATGCAACCGACGAAGACGCGTTCCGCGCAATCGCCGGCACCGGGCTCGCGATCCTGGTTCGATCCGAGTGGAAGCCGACGATGGCCCAGGTGTGGCTCCAGCCGCCCGAGGAGCTTCTTGCTTTTCTCGACCAGTGGCATCGACGCGCGGAGAGAGGACCGGACCCATGACAAAGGATGACCGGCCCACGGGCCGGCTGATTACGGTATCGAACCGCCTTCCCGTGGTGATCGAGAAGGCGGAGAACGGATGCTGGACGGTGCGCCCCGGCTCGGGGGGATTGGTGACGGCGCTCGCCCCGGTCCTCCGAAATCGAGGCGGGCTCTGGATCGGATGGCCGGGGACCCTAGAGGGAGAGGACGCCGACCTCGATCATCTCCTGGGCGAGGCGACACGCGATTCGGGCTACGCCCTGAAGCCGGTCGTCCTGACCGCCGAAGAGCAGCTGAAGTTCTATCGGGGGTTCGCCAACGAGATCATCTGGCCCCTCTTCCACGACCTGCAGGCCCACTGCAATTTCGATCCCGACTACTGGTTCACCTATCAAAAGGTGAATCGCCGGTTCGCGCACGTGATCGGCGAGAACAGCGAACCGGACGACTTCATCTGGATCCATGATTATCATCTGATGAGTGTCGCCCACGAGCTGCGGGTGATGGGGAACGAGTCGCGCATCGGCTTCTTCCTGCACATCCCTTTCCCGCCGCTCGACATCTTCCTTCGCCTGCCGTGGCGGTTCCAGATCCTGAGCCACCTGCTCGAGTTCGATCTGCTCGGTTTCCAGACGCTTCGCGATCGGCGCAACTTCCTCCAATGCGTGAAGGCGCTCACTAGAGACGCCGCCATCATCAGCCGCGGCCAGCGGGCGACCGTGCGCACCAGACGCCGCGAAGTGCGCGTCGGGGCCTTCCCGATCAGCATCGACAACGATGAATTCCGGCTCCTGGCCGCATCCCACGAGGTGGCCGAGGCGGCCTGGTACATCCACGAAGATCTTCCCGGTCGCAAGATGATCCTGGGCGTCGACCGGCTCGACTACACGAAGGGGATTCCGCAAAAACTGGAAGCGTTCCGAACCGCGCTTCGGCGTTACCCCGATCTCTTGGAGAAGGTGACGCTCATTCAGGTCGTCGTCCCCAGTCGCTACCGGATTCCGAAGTATCTCGATCTGAAGGCGGAGATCGAGGGGCTGGTAGGGGAGATCAACGGGCAGTTCACCCGATCGGGATGGGTGCCGATCCACTACATCTATCGAAGCCTCAACCGTCAGGAGCTGTCTGCCTACTACCGCACGGCCGAGATCGCGCTCATCACGCCGCTCAAAGACGGCATGAACCTGGTTGCCAAGGAGTACTGCGCGTCCAACATCGAAGAGAACGGGGTGTTGGTGCTGAGCGAATTCGCCGGCGCCGTAGCACAGATGCAGAGGGGTGCGCTGGTCGTGAACCCGCACGATACGGAAGGCGTGGGGCGGGCGATCTATCAGGCCTACAGCATGTCGACCGAGGAACGGCGGCTCCGGATGCGGAGACTGCGCCAGTCGATCCGCCGGACCAATGTCTTCTGGTGGGTGAACTCTTTCCTGGGCGCGGCGGTGGCGAAGAGTCTCGATGAGTTCCCCTTGCTGGAGGACTACGTACCCGCGCGCGAGATCGGCTCGGGAGCCTCGGGGCAGTGGATGGGGCACGCCGAGGATCGCCTGCGCATCAAACGGAAGTAAGAAAGCCGGCGCCCACGTGCATCACGGGGCGCCGGCAAAACGGGTGGGACTCGGGTTAACCCCGATCCTCCCTGATCTGCTGACCGCATCCTGCTCGGCTAAGGTGTCGGCCGAAGACCCACCCGGCCTCAACGACCGAGAGTGAGGGCTCATTGTAGGCACTAGAACCTCGAAGTCAAGGGGCCATGGCGCCACGTTGTAATCTCTTGGTAAGCAAAGAGATGCGCGATCCAGTAGCCTAGCGTACCGTGATCTCGTTTCCCCAGTCGGCAAGCTCCGGCCGGTGGGTGAGCAGGATGATCTGGCGATCGGCGGCGATTCGCTCGAGCGTGCGGCGCACCGCCTCCAACCTTTCCGGATCGAAGGTGAGAAACGGATCGTCGAAGAGGAGGGGCGGCTGGATTCCACCGGCGAGAAGATCGGCCACCGCGAGACGGAGGGCGATCGCGAGTTGATCGCGCGCACCTTGACTGAGTTGCCGTACCGCGCACGTTTGCCCCGCACCCTCCACGACGTTGATCTCGAACCGGGGTCCCAGCTTGATCGCGCGGCCCTCGGTGAGGCTGAGCACCTGCACCAGCCGCGTGGCGTGCTCTTCGAGACGCTCTCGGTGCGTGTGGCTGTAGCTCGACTCGGCTTCGCGGATGGTATTGAAGGCGAGCAGGAGTGCATCGCGTTCCCTCTCGAGCCGTTTCTCCTCGGTTTCGAGTCGCGCGATCTCCAGTTCCAACACCGCGACGTTGCCCAACCGATCGCCCTCGGCCTTCGTGTCGGAGACGCGGCTCTGGACCTTGTCCTTCTCCTCTTCCAGGTGTGAGATTTGCGCTTCTGCATCCCGGATGCGTTGTTCGATCTCCGCTTGCTGGCGCTGGAGCACCTCGGGTTCGGCATCCGCCATCTCGTGCAGGTAGACAAAGCCCTGCTCCAGCTCCCGGATCCGCTCACCCGCGTGCCCGCTTTCCTCGCGCGCCTCTTCCAGTTTGATCTGTAGTTCGCTGATGTTCGAGACGTCGAGGGACGCGAGGACGCGCTCGTGCGTCTCCCGTCCGTGCTTGATGTGGATCGAAAGCTTCGATGCCTCGGCCAATCTCTCGGCGGCGGCCACCGGGTCCCCCGAAGACGGGCGCAAGAGCCCGCGCAGCACATCGCGCAGGCTTCCGATCCGCTCCTCGATCTGTCGGTGACGCGTCTCCAGGGGGGGAAGCTCGCGCGCCAATTCCGCCAACAGGGTCTGGTTCCGTTCGCGCTCCCGGCGGAGGGCATTGTATTCCTCGATCGCCGCCTGCAGTTCCTCGCGCGGGGTCTCCAGCACGAAGGGATCGCACGATGCGCGGAGCTCCTTCTCGCGGGCGATGAGCTCTTCGGTTCGCCGCTGATCCTCGCCGTCCGCGCCGGCAAGGGCTTCGCGCTGCGCGGCGATCCGGCCCGCTCCCCGGCAGGCATCCTCCAGCATCTCCGCCTCGCGAACCCACATCTCCCAGGTCTCCGGCTTGGCGCTCCGGAGGAAGGTGACGACCTCGCGCCCCACGGCGGGGGGCGTGGGCTGCGAACCTTGAGCCACATCACGCTTGGCGATCACCCCGGCCAGGCGGATCGGCTCGGCCCAGGCGGCGGTGAGCGCTCCGATCGGCTGCTCGGCCCAGTCGACCGCCCCCACGTCGGAAATGAGATCCGAGAGCCGGGGACGTATCTCCGCCGCCCGGCGGTCGGCACGCCGCCAGTCGGCCACGAGGGCCGCCGGGTCCTCGCCGAAGGGGGCCATGCGCCGCTCGAACTCGGAGAGGTCCATGGCCGCCTGTTCGGACTCCTGGACCGCGCGGGTCAGCTCGTCGGCCGAGGGGGCGAGGGCCTTCAGTTTGGCCACCTCGATCGAGAGCTGCTCGAAGTTGGCCAGCTGCGCCAGCAGCTCTTGCAGGGTGGAGAGATCGAGGCGGGCCAGATCTCCCAGCTCACGATCGCTGTCGGCGAGCGCCCGCCGCACCACCCCCAGCCGCGCGCGCGAGCGGGAGAGCTCCTGGAGCAGCGCCCCCTTGTTGCGCCGGTAGCCGATCAGTCCGGCGGCGCCGGCGGCCAGCACCGCAGCCGCGGCGGCCACACCCAGCCTCCCGGGAAGCTCGGGCAGCAGCGCCCATCCCGCCCCGGCGCCCACGGCTCCGCCCGCTACGAAACCCGCCAGCGCCGGGAGGATGACCTGACGGAAGAAGCCCGCGCGGATGCCCCGGTCGGCCTCATCGATCCGGCGCAAGAGCTGAGCCTCCTCGCGGAGCGCCTCGGCCTTGCGTCCGATCGCATCGCGCGTGGCCTGCCAAGCGGGGGGGAGGAGGCTCGGGGGCGCGGTCTCCGCATCCTGGGGGGGAGCGAAGACCGCCTCATCGGCCGATTTCTCCGATCCGCCCGGACCGAGCCGAAGCGCCAGTGCCTCTTGCAGGTTCTCGAGCGAGGTTTCCTTGTGCTCGACCTCCTCGCGGCGTTGTTGGATATCACGCAGCTGGGAGGCGGTCTTCTCCGCTTCGATCCGGTGGAGGGCGTGCCGGTCGCCGTAGGCCTCGGCCTCCCGAAGCCGCTCCTCGTCGGCCCCGCTGACCGATTCGTACTCGGGCAGGGCGAGACGCTCCTCCAGCTCCAGGAGCTCCTTCCCGAGCCGCTCCGCTTCCTCCGCCCGCTCGATCAGGCGCGGCACAACCTGCTGCAGTTCCCGCAGCCGTGCCGCCGGACGCCCGCACTCGGCAACCGCGAGTGGATCGGGATCGAGCTCGGCCCAAAAGCCCAGTCGATCGATGATCTCCTGCTGTGCGGCCGACTCGACCTCGAGCGTGTCGAGATCGGTCTGGAGGCGGTTCAGATCGGCCGAGACCTTCTGCCACTCGTCGAAGTCCCGCAGGAGGTGGGGGCGGTCGGCCACCGCGGCGAAGTCGGCGGCGATCCGATCATCCGCGGCGCGGACCTCTTCCTGCAGCCGGCGCTGCCGCGTCCGCGCCTCCTCCAGCGCCTCGCGGGCCGACGTGCGCTCCTTCTCGACCCCGATGAGGTCCTCCAACTCCCGGCGCCGCTCATCGAAGGGGAACGACGGATTGCGGTACTCAGGAAACGCGGTCGCCAGGCGTTCCTCATCCCGCTGGAGTGTCTGTTCCTGGACCTGCCGGTCGTGGAGCGCCTTCTCGATCTCCACCACGCGCTGGTGGCGCCCCCGCCGTTCCCGGCGGAGCCGGGCCCATTCCTCCCACGCGCGCAGGAGAGCGCGATCCTGCTCCAGCGATTGGCCCAGACTCTGACGGTTCTCGCGGATCGCGTTGAGGCGTTCCTGAGAGCCTTGGAGGTCCTCGAGGACGGCCTCCGCGGCTGCCAACTCCCCCAGCGCCTTCTTGCGCCGCTGCCTCACCTTCTCCAGCCTTCCCGCGTTCCGCTGATTGGCCGGCCGCGACCTGCCGGGACGGATCAGTTTGGCGTCGCCCGTTGCTTGCGTGATGGATGCGAACTCGTCGAAGAGGCGGGTCAGGATGTCATCCACCTGCCCGCCGCTGCCGCTGATCAACCCCTGCAGCTCATCGGGCACCTGGCGGGCGCGGAAGGCGGTTTCGGCATCGGAGCGATCGGCGGCATCCTGCGTGACGCAGTAGGTGAGACGGAAAAGGGGCGCGCTGTCGATGCCGAGCAGGTCCCGGAGCTCGTCCTGGTAGCGGAGCAGTTCCTCCCCGCGCCCCGACGGGTTGTGCTCGTCGTGGAAGCGCACCTCCCAGCGGTCGCCGGTCGGCTCGGGGGGTTGATCGAGCGACTCCTCGGCCAGCGCGGCCGCCCAGTGGACCTCGTGGGTTGCGAAGTCGCGGCGGATCCGATGCCAGTATTCCCCGTCGCACAGGAGCGCCTCGCCCCGGAAGCGGGCGGGCGAAGTCCAATTTCGAAAGCGCCCCGTGCCCCACAGCTCGGGATCGCTCTTCTCGGGCAATCCGAAGAGGACTGACTGGATGCCCGCGAAGAAGGTCGACTTGCCGCTTTCGTTGGGTGCGGCGAGGACGACCAGCCCACTATCGAGATCAAAGACCGTCCGATCGGCGTAGAGACCGAAGCCCTCCAGGGTCAGCTGCCGCAGTTCGAGCCGCACCGACATCGCTACCGTCTCCGATCGACCGAGTCGAAGGCGGCGAGCCCCTTCATGAGGGCCAGACGCGCCGGCTCGGCTTGGGCTTCGTCTTGCATCCGCTCGCGCAGGAGGCGCGTGAACATGCCGCGGATCGTCGGCTGCTCGGCCAACCGCTCGATCTCTCCATCCGAGAGCCCGAGGCTCTGGTCGTTCACCTCCACATGGAAGAACCGCCCGCGAAGGCGGCCGATCAGGTGATCGGGATCGAACCCCTCCGGCCGGGACCCGAACGGCTCGAGCCGCAGGATCAACCCCTCGGGCAGCTCGCGCTCCAGTTCGCGGATCAGATCCTCCTGGGTGTCGAATCGGGACAAGTCGACCGCCAGCGTCCGGATCGGCCGCACCGGGAAGGGGATTTCCTCGACCACCGCCGCGCCGCCCGGGAAGGAGACGAGGACCAACTCGCCCACGCCGGGGTCGTCGAAGCCCTTGCCGTTCAGCGTCCCCGGATAGACCGCCAGCCCGTCCCCGAGCCTCGACTGGCCCGGCTTGTGGATGTGCCCCAGCGCGGCGTAGGCGAAGCCCGAGTCGATCAGGGTCTGGCTGTCGATGCGGTAGGAGCGGTCGTTGGGGTCGGCGTCGAGCGTCCCGTGGAGCAGCGCGAGCCGGATCTCGCCCGGGCTCAGCTCCGACGGGCTGAGGGCGGGAAGCACCCGCGGGCTCAGCCCGGCGGTGTAGGCCATCGAGTAGATGGCGCATCGCGCATCGTCCAGATCGAGGGTCGCCACCCGCTCGAGCTGCGGGTTGGTGACCAGCACGCCGGGCCAGATGCCCGCATGCTCGCGGTAGATCGAGCGGGGGTAGCTGTACTCGTCGTGATTGCCGGGAACGGTGACCAGCGTCCGCCCCCCCGAGGTGAGGCGCTTCAGGGTGCTGATCACGCGGCCGGTCATCCGCGGGTCGGGGTCTTCGTGGGTCTCGAAGAGGTCGCCCGCAATCAGGACCGCGGCGACCTCGTTGGCATCGTCCAGGGCCCACTCGACCAGCCGCTCCAGCGTCTGGAGCGCCTCCTCGGCCCGCTGCCCGGCCCGATCGCCCAGATAGCGATGCTCGAACCCGAGGTGGAGATCGGCGATGTGTAGGATCTTGCGCATGGGGCGTCCATTCCCTCCCGCGCACTCGATTCAAGGGTGCCCGTCTGCAGGACCTATATACCCTGTCAGGGCTTTCCCGGCAAGGAGTTGCGCTTTGTCAGGTAGTAGTAGGTGTGGACATAGCGAATGAGGCGGTCTCGCTCGGGATATCGCGCCATCCAGGATTCCCGGGAGCAGGGAGCAGGGGCTTCCGCGTGAAGCGCCTCCCACTCGGCCTCCGATAGGTCCTGGGGGTGGCCGACAACGGTGATCTTCTCCTTGTGTGTGACCTCCCAATCGGCGACGAGCCGATCAGCCTCAGCCTCCTCGAAAAGCGAGTGACAGCGCTCGCCGCCCGCCTCGCCCGACCAGCGTTCGCCGGGGGCTCGCTCTTCTCCGAAGGAGGAGAGCGGCCAGCTCTCCTGGGAGACCACGCCTAGGAAGGCGCTCCCACCCGGCCGGAGAACGCGCCGCATCTCGCCCACCGCGACGGCGGTGTCGGCCTTCGTGAGGTGGCACATCGAGAAGTGCTCGTAGACGTAGTCGAACACCTCGTTGCCATAGGGGAGCTGCCGCATGTCGCCGGCGGCAAGGGCGAGGGCGAGGCCGGAGCGCTCCCGGAAAGCGCGCGACTGCTCGAGCCTTGGGCCGGAGATGTCGATCCCGTGGGCTTCCATGCCCTGCTCGGCGAAGATCGCGAGGGGAGGGATCGGACTGCCCGCGCCGCAGTCGAGGATGCGTTTGCCGCGCAGGTGCTCTCCCTCGCCAAGGGCGGCATTCAGGCGGCTCAGGAAGCGGTAGACGGAGGTGGCGTTGGTTCGCAGGATGGTGGGGTTCATGTGGCCTTTTCTCCAGGGGGGTATGGGTCTCTCGCGATCACGCCGGACGGGTGACGGGGGCCGCCAGCCCCTACGATCCGCCCGCGGCGAAACCCACGCAAGCCGGAAATCGGGCTCGGGGCGCCCGCCGGGGGGCGCGTCATGGCAACTCCCGTAAGGAGTTGCGCGGGGGGTAGATCGACTGTAGGAGGGGGGGCGGGGGGACGATATTGATCCCAGACCGGGCGGGTGCACAGGG